>Ga0187773_10000087_pt1 | contig 39666 bp, 35 predicted proteins | sample 0216_BV02_MP05_1_FD_133133 | JGI IMG/M metagenome (GOLD analysis project Ga0187773, IMG submission 133133) | Tropical peat soil microbial communities from peatlands in Department of Meta, Colombia - 0216_BV02_MP05_10_MG | ecosystem: Environmental > Terrestrial > Soil > Wetlands > Peat | place...
CCAGGCCCTGGTAGGCCACCACGAACCGGGCGTGGTTCATGAGCTGGAACATCTGGGCCATGCCCAGGTTCTCGCCCTGCAGCAGGGTGCCGTGGCAATCGTCGTTGGCGCCGAACTCCAGCACGGCCGTCGGCGAGGCCTTGATCCCCAGCTTGTGCTCGATGCTCACGCAGTGCACGTCGTTGCGCGTGCCGTCGGCCAGCACCTTCGGGCAGATGAACAGCGAGATCCCCTTCACCCCTTCGGGCGCACCGGCGACGCGCGCGAGCACGAGGTGGACGATGTTCTCGGTGTAGTCGTGCTCGCCGTAGGTGATGAAGATCTTCTGGCCGTGGAGCCGGAAGGTGCCGTCCTTCTGGGGCACGGCGCGGGTGCGCACGAGCGACAGGTCGCTGCCGGCCTGAGGCTCGGTGAGGTTCATGGTTCCCGTCCACTCGCCCGCCACCATCTTCGGCAGGAAGCGGCGCTTGAGATCGTCGGAGGCGACGGTGTCGATCGCCTCGATGGCGCCCTGGGTGAGCATCGGGCAGAGCTTGAAGGCGAGGTTCGCCGCGCCCCACATCTCCTCGACGGGAGTGGCGACGAGGTGCGGAAGCCCCTGCCCGCCGAACTCGGCCGGCGAGAGCACGTTGCCCCAGCCCGCCCTCACCCATTGCCAGTAGGCGTCCCTGAAGCCCGGCGGCATCGTGACCTTGCCGTCCTTGAAGACGGCGCCCGCCCGATCGCCCGCGGCGTTGAGGGGCGAGAGCACCTCGGCGGCGACCTTGCCGGCTTCCTCGAGGATCGCGTCGACGACGTCGTCGGTGAGCTCCTCCCAGCCCGGAAGGGTGTTCACCTGGTCGAGGCCCACCACGTGCTTCAGCACGAACTGCATGTCCTTGAGCGGTGCGACGTACTCGGCCATCTGCGGCCTCCTAGATCTTCGCGGTGAGCTCGGGAACGAGCTGGAAGAGGTCGCCCACGAGCCCGTAGTCGGCGACCTGGAAGATGGGCGCCTCGGGGTCCTTGTTGATGGCGACGATCACCTTGCTGTCCTTCATGCCGGCCAGGTGCTGGATCGCGCCCGAGATGCCGATCGCGACGTAGAGCTCGGGCGCGACGATCTTGCCGGTCTGCCCGACCTGGTAATCGTTGGGCACGAAGCCGGAATCGACGGCCGCGCGCGAGGCGCCGATCGCCGCGCCGAGCTTGTCGGCGAGCGCTTCCAGCATCTTGAAATTCTCGGCGCTGCCGAGTCCGCGGCCGCCCGAGACCACGCGGCGCGCGCCGGCGAGCTCGGGACGCGCCGATTTCGTGAGCTCCCGCGAGAGCACCTTCGAGCGTCCCAGGTCGGGGCCCGCCGGGGCGGCCTCGACCGGGGCGGACCCCGTGGCGGGAGCCGCGTCGAAGCCCGTCGCGCGCACGGTCACGACCTTGACGGCATCGGCCGAGCGCACGGTCGCGAAGGCGTTGCCCGCGTAGATCGGGCGCACGAAGGTGTCGGACGATTCGACCGCCGTGATCTCGGAGACCTGCGCCACGTCGAGCAGCGCGGCGACGCGCGGCGCGACGCTCTTGCCGAACGCCGTGGCACCGGCCACCACGTGCGAGTAGCCCCTCGCCATCGGGACGACGAGCGCCGCGTGGTTCTCGGGCGAGCCGCCGTCGTAGTGGGCACCCGGCACGTGCAGCACCTTCGCCACGCCGGCGAGCTTCGCGGCCTCCCCGGCCGCGCCCTGCGCATTCGAGCCGGCGACGAGGACGTGCACCTCGCCCGCCATCTTCGCGGCCGCCGCGACCGCGTTGGCGGTGCCGCCCCTCAGGTGCGAGCCGTCGTGCTCCGCGATGACCAGGGCCGTCATGTCAGACCACCTTCGCTTCGTTCTTGAGCTTGCCGACGAGCTCGTCCACGTCCTTCACCATCGCGCCCGCCTTGCGCTTCGGCGGCTCGGACACCTTGAGGGTCGCGAGCCGCGGCGCCACGTCCACGCCCAGGTCCGCGGGCTTCACGACGTCGAGCGGCTTCTTCTTCGCCTTCATGATGTTGGGCAGCGTCGCATAGCGCGGCGTGTTGAGGCGCAGGTCCGTGGTGACGACGGCCGGGAGATTCATCTCGACCGTCTCGAGCCCCCCGTCGATCTCGCGCGTCACGCGCGCGGCGGCGCCGTCGATCTCCACCTTGCTCGCGAAGGTGGCCTGCGGCCAGTCGAGGAGCGCGGCGAGCATCTGGCCGGTCTGGTTCGCGTCGTCGTCGATCGCCTGCTTGCCGAGGATGGCGAGCCCCGCCGATTCCCTCTTCGCCAGCGCCGCGAGGAGCTTCGCCACCGCGAGCGGCTGCAGCTCCGCGTCGGTCTCGACGAGGATCGCGCGGTCGGCGCCCATCGCGAGCCCCGAGCGCAGCGTCTCCTGGCACGCGGACGTCCCCGCGGAAACGACGATCACCTCGGCGGCCCTGCCCGCCTCCTTGAGCTTGAGCGCCTCCTCGACCGCGATCTCGTCGAAGGGGTTCATCGACATCTTCACGTTCGCGAGCTCGACGCCGGTCTCGTCCGACTTCACGCGCACCTTCACGTTGAAGTCGACCACGCGCTTCACGGCCACCAGGATCTTCATGGCAGGGGGAGAAGTTTCAAACGGGTGTTTGAATTATACCGTGTTCGAAAAATGCCGATCGGCCTCCGTAGCCATGAGCACGACACGACCGCGCTCATCTGCGTTTGTCGGCGGATCCAGCATCTTGCTCCCCCAACGCCCTCGCGCGCTCGCGCAGCACGAATTTCTGGATCTTCCCCGTGGAAGTCTTCGGCAGCTCGCCGAAGACCACCGTGCGCGGCACCTTGAAGTGCGCCAGGTGCTCGCGGCACCAGGCGACGATGTCCGCGGCGCAGACCGCCGCCGCCCCGGGCTTGAGCAGCACGAACGCGCACGGCGCCTCGCCCCATTTCTCGTCGGGCCGTGCGACCACCGCGGCCTCCATCACCTGCGGGTGGCGGTAGAGGCACTCCTCCACCTCGAGCGAGGAGATGTTCTCCCCGCCGGAGATGATGATGTCCTTCGAGCGGTCCTTCACCTCGATGTAGCCGTCGGGATGCCACACCGCGAGGTCGCCCGTGTGGTACCAGCCCTCGCGGAACGCTTCCGCCGTCGCGCGGGGGTTCTTGAGGTAGCCCTTCATGAGGGTGTTGCCGCGCAGCATCACCTCGCCGAGGGTCGCGCCGTCGCGCGGAACCGGGACGTGGGTCTGCGGATCGGCCACCTGCAGGCCCGCGAGCGTCGGATAGCGCACGCCCTGGCGCGCCATGAGGCGCGAGCGCGCCCCGAGGTCCAGGTCGTCCCATTCCTCCTGCCAGGCGCACAGCGTCGCGGGCCCGTAGCTCTCGGTGAGGCCGTAGAGGTGCGTCACGCGGAAGCCCATCGACTCCATCGCCTCGATGACCGCCGAAGGCGGGGCCGCGCCTCCCGTGGCCACCTCGACCGTGTGGTCGAAGCGCCGCTTCACCGCGGCGGGCGCGTGCACGAGCATGTTGAGCACGATGGGCGCGCCGCACAGGTGCGTCACGCGGTGCTTCTCGATCGCGGGGAACACGAGCGCCGGGTCGACCTTGCGCAGGCACACGTGGGTCGCCCCCACGGCGGTGACCGCCCACGTGTACGTCCATCCGCTGCAGTGGAACATGGGCAGCGTCCACAGGTACACCGAGCGGGGCCCCAGCCCGAAGGCGAGCGCGTTGCCGAGCGCGTTGAGGTAGGCGCCGCGGTGGTGGTAGACCACCCCCTTGGGGTCGCCCGTCGTGCCCGAGGTGTAGAGGAGCGCGCAGGAATCCCATTCGTCGAGGGGCCCCGGCATCTCGAAGGCCGGATCGCCCGCGGCGATGAAGTCCTCGTAGGTGGTCCCGCCGAGAAGCTCGCCGCCGGAAGCGAGCGGATCGTCGATGTCCACGACGAGGATCGGGCGCTTCACGCGCTCGAGGGCCTTCGCGATCACCGGCGAGAGCTCGCGGTCGGTGAGGAGCACCTTCGCCTCCCCGTGCTCGAGGCAGAAGGCGATCGTGGAGGCGTCGAGGCGGTAGTTCAGCGCATTGAGCACCGCGCCCAGGCCGGGCACCGCGTAGTGCGCCTCGAGCATCGCGGGAACGTTGGGCGCCATGATCGCGACCGTGTCCCCGCGCCCGATGCCGTTCGCCGCGAGCGCGGAGGCGAGGCGGCGGCAGCGCTCGGCGAATTCGCCGTAGGCATAGGCGCGATCGCCATGGATCACCGCGGTCTTGCCGGGATAGGTCTCGGCCGAGCGCCTCAGGAAGTCGAGCGGCGTGAGGGGCGCGTGGTTGGCGCGGTTCTCGCCGAGGCCCGCGACGAACGGATGCTCCGGGTGCAACGCGCCCACCGTCAATGCTTTTGGCGCCGCCGCCGCAGCCACGCCTCGAGCTCGCCCACGATCCCGCGCCGGAACGCGAGCACGCACGCGACGAAGATCACTCCCTCCGCGACCGTGAACCAGGCCCCGAGCTGGGAGAGGTAGCTTTGCATCGCGACGAGGACGAACGCGCCCACCACCGGCCCGAAGACCGTCCCGAGCCCGCCCACGAGCGTCATCAGCACCACCTCGCCCGACATGGTCCAGTGCACGTCGGTGAGGGAAGCGAGCTGGAAGACGATCGCCTTGGTCGCCCCCGCGAGCCCCGAGAGCGCCGCGGACATGACGAACGCGGCGAGCTTGTAGCGCTCGGTGCGGTAGCCGAGCGAGATCGCGCGCGGCTCGTTGTCGCGGATCGCCTTGAGCACCTGCCCGAAGGGGGAATGGATCACGCGATGGATGAGGAGGACGCCCGCCGCGAAGATCGCGAGCACGGTGTAGTACATCGCGAGGCCCTGCAGCGGCACCAGCCCCAGAAGCTTCCCGCGCGGCACGGCCTGGATGCCGTCCTCGCCTCCGGTGAACGGGGCCTGCACGCAATAGAAGAACACCATCTGCGCGAGCGCGAGCGTGATCATCGCGAAATAGATGCCCTGGCGGCGGATCGCGATGAGTCCCGTGACGAAGCCGAGCGCGGCGGCCGTTCCGGTTCCCGTGAGGATCGCGAGCTCCGGGGTGAACCCCCAATGCTTGGCGGCATGGGCCGAAAGGTAGCCCGCCATGCCGAGGAACATCGCGTGGCCGAACGACAGGAGCCCGCCGAAGCCGAGCAGCAGGTTGAAGGCGCAGGCGAAGAGCGCGAAGCACAGCGCCTGCATCAGGAACACCGGGTAGAGCACCGCGGGCGCGACGACGAGGATCGCGAAGAGCACGACGAAGCCGTTCCGGTGGTAGCGCGCCTCCCGGAGCTCGTCGCGCGAGGCGAGCGGGTGGAGCGCTTCGTCGGAGCCGGGCTTCGTGTCCGCCGCCATCGCTAGCGCTGCCCGAAGAGGCCCTGCGGCCGGACCATGAGGACGATCGCCATGATCACGAAGATCACGGTGCTCGAGGCCTCGGGATAGAAGTACTTCGTGAGCCCCTCGATGATCCCCAGGCCGAAGCCGGTCACGATCGAGCCCATGATCGAGCCCATGCCCCCGATCACCACGACCGCGAACACCACGATGATGAGCGAGGAGCCCATCTGCGGGCTCACCTGGTAGATGGGCGCGGCGAAGGCGCCGGCGAGCCCCGCGAGCCCCACGCCGAAGCCGTAGGTGAGCGTCACCATGCGCGGGACGTTGACCCCGAACGCCTGCACCATCGACGGGTTCTCGGTCGCCGCGCGCAGGTAGGAGCCCAGCTTGGTGCGCTCGATCATGAACCACGTGCCGAGGCAGATCGCGAGCGAGGCGAGGATCACCCACGCGCGGTACTTCGGCAGGAACATGAAGCCCAGGTTGTAGCCCCCGGAGAGACCCTCGGGGATCGAGTACGGCAGGCCCGCCGAGCCGAACTTGTGGGTGAAGAGCCCCTCCAGCACCAGCGCGAGCCCGAAGGTGAGGAGCAGGCCGTAGAGGTGGTCGAGCTTGTAGAGGTGCTTGAGCATCAGCCTCTCGATGGCGATCCCCACGACCGCGAGCACGACCGGAACGAGCAGCAGCGCCCACCAGTAGCCGAGGCCCGCCTGGTTGAGCAGGAACCACGCGACGAAGGCGCCCAGCATGTACTGCGCCCCGTGCGCGAAGTTGATGATGTTGAGCAGCCCGAAGATCACCGCGAGCCCGAGCGAAAGCAGCGCGTAGAACGAGCCGTTGATCAGCCCGATCAGCAGCTGCCCCATGAGGGCCGGGACGGAGATGCTCATTGGGTCGTTTGCTCGGCGGGGATGAGCGGCGCCGGAGTCGTCCGCTCCATCCCCGTTCCCGATCTCATTTCACTCTCATTCGCTTCCTACTTCACGAGCGGGCATCCGCCGTCCTTGAGAGGGCGAAATGCCTCGTCCGCGGGGATCGTGGCCCGCAGCTTGTAGTAGTCCCAGGGACCCTTCGACTCCGAGGGCTTCTTCACTTCCCACAGGTAGGCCGGGTGGATCGCGCGGCCGTCCTCGCGGATGGAACCCTTGCCGAAGATCGGGTCGTCGGTGGGCAGCTTCTTCATCTCGGCGACCACGCGGGTGCCGTCGTCGCTGTCGATCGCCTGGACCGCCTTCAGGTAGTGCAGCACCCCCGCGTACACGCCCGCCTGGCTCATCGTCGGGTACTGGCCGTGGAGCTGCGCCGCGTAACGCTTGCTCCACGCGCGCGTCTGGTCGTTGAGGTCCCAGTAGAACGTGTTGGTGAGGATGAGGCCCTGCGCCTTCTCGAGGCCGATGCCGTGGATGTCCGTGAGGAACACGAGCAGGCCCGCCAGGTTCTGGCCGCCCTTCACGATGCCGAACTCCGCGGCCTGCTTGATCGAGTTGATCGTGTCGCCGCCCGCGTTGGCGAGGCCGATGATCTTCGCCTTCGACGCCTGCGCCTGGAGCAGGAACGACGAGAAGTCCTGGGTGTTGAGCGGCACGTTCACGGCGCCGAGCACCTTGCCGCCGGCCGCCTTCACGGCGTTGGTCGTATCGCGCTCCAGCGCGTGCCCGAACGCGTAGTCGGCGGTGATGAAGAACCAGGTGTCGCCGCCCGTTTTCACGATGGCCTTGCCCGTGCCGTTGGCGAGCATCCAGGTGTCGTACGTCATGTGCACGGTGTTGGGCGAGCACTTGGAGCCGGTGAGGTCCGAGGTCGCCGCGCCCGAGACGATGAACGCCTTCTTCTTCTCGCGCGTCACCTCGCTCACCGCGAGCGCCACGCCCGAGTTCGGGACGTCGAAGATCGCGTCCACGCCCTCCTCGTCGTACCACTTGCGCGCGATCTGCGAGCCCACGTCGGGCTTGTTGAGGTGGTCGCCGCTCACGATCTCGATCTTGAACTTCGGATGGTGCGCCTTCTCGAAGTCCTCGACCGCCATCTTCGCGGCGAGGACCGAGCCCGGGCCGCCGATGTCGGCGTAGAGGCTCGACATGTCGCTCAGGATGCCGAGCTTCACCACGTTGCCGGAAATCTGCGCCTGCGCGGCGCCCGCCGCGAGCGCCATGGCCGCCGCGGCAGCCAGAAGCCTGAATCTCATTGTCGTTCTCCTCTTGTTGGCCTGCATGGAATCACACCCCCAGGTATTCGTGCAGCATACCGGTCCTCGACGGGAGCTCGGCGGCCGTGAACGATTCCGCGACCCGGCCGTGCTCCACCACGTAATGCCGGTCCGCGAGCGGGGCCGCGAACCGGAAATTCTGCTCCACCAGCACGATGGTGAAGCCGCGCTGCTTGAGCTTCACGATGACGCGCCCGAGCGCCTGCACGATCACGGGCGCGAGCCCCTCGGTGATCTCGTCGAGAAGCAGCAGGTGCGCGCCCGTGCGCAGGATCCGCGCCATGGCGAGCATCTGCTGCTCGCCGCCCGAGAGCTTGGTCCCCTGCGCCGTCGCGCGGCGCTCGTACAGGTTCGGGAACATCTCGTAGATCTCGGCGACCGACATGCCGCCCTTCGCGATCGCCGGCGGAAGCGCGAGGTTCTCCTCCACCGAGAGGCTCGAGAAGATGCCGCGCTCCTCGGGGCAATAGCCGATGCCGAGGTGCGCGATCCGGTAGGTGGGAAGGCGGACCGTCTCCGCGCCGTTCACGCGGATCGAGCCCTCGCGCCGCCCGACGAGGCCCAGGATCGCCCGCAGCGTGGAGGTGCGCCCCGCGCCGTTGCGGCCCAGGAGCGTCACGACCTCGCCGCGCCGCACGGTGAAGTCCATGCCGTGCAGGACGTGCGACTCGCCGTACCAGGCGTGGAGATCCGCGACCTCCAGGACTTCCTCAGCCATGGGCGGCTCCTTCCGTCGAGCCCATGTAGGCCTCGACCACCTGCGGGTTCCTCGAGATCTCGGAATACGGCCCTTCGGCGAGGACGGTGCCGCGCGCCATGACCGTGATCGTGTCGCAGATGCCCGAGACCACGCTCATGTTGTGCTCGACCATGAGCACGGTGCGGCCGACCGCCGCCTCCTTGATGAGCGCCTGCACGTGGCCCACGTCCTCGTGCCCCATGCCGGAAGTCGGCTCGTCGAGCAGCATCAGCTCGGGCTCCATCGCGAGCGTCGTCGCGATCTCGAGCGTGCGCTTGCGGCCGTAGGCGAGCTCGCCCGCGTGCACGCGCGCGAAGCGGACGAGGTGCACGCGCTCGAGGAGGGCCATGGCGCGGTCGTTCAGGACCTCGAGCGTCTTCTCGCGCTTCCAGAAATGGAAGCTCGTGCCGAGGCTGCGCTGCAGCGCGATGCGCACGTTCTCCAGCACCGTGAGGTTCGGGAACACCGCCGAGATCTGGAACGAGCGGATCATGCCGCGGCGCGCGACGTCCGCGGGCCGCTCGCCCGTGATGTCCTGTCCGTCGAACAGGATCGTCCCGGCGCTCGGCGCGAGGAACTTGGTGAGCAGGTTGAACGTCGTGGTCTTGCCCGCGCCGTTGGGGCCGATGAGCGCGTGGATGGCGCCGCGGCGGACCTTGAGGTTCACGCCGTCGACCGCGACGAAGCCCTTGAACTCCTTCGTGAGGCCGCGCGTTTCGAGGATGGTGTCGCCGGTCATCGGGGTCGCCGGGCCGCCTTCTTGCGGCCGCTTCGCTGCGGCCGATCCGGGCGGGATAGGGTCCGTGCATGCTACCGCAGCGCGGCGGGCGCGGGCAAGGCGAGGGAGCGCGTCCGGTGCGATAATCGCGGGAATCGCACCATCGGGAGATCGCCATGAACGACCGTCCGGCCGATGCGGCCCTCGCCCAGGCCGAGCCCGTGCTGCGCCGCGAGGTGCGCGAAGGGGTCGCCGCCCTCGTCCTCAACCGTCCCCGGCAGTACAACGCCCTGTCGCGGGCGCTGCTCGAGGCGCTGCACGAGGCCCTCGACGCCGTCGCCCGCGACGAGGCCGTGCGCGTGGTGACGATCACCGGCGCGGGCGGCGCGTTCTGCGCGGGGCACGACCTGAAGGAGATGCGCGGCCTCGCGTCCCAGACCGAGGTCGAGGCGCTCTTCGCCTCGTGCAGCGCGATGATGCAGAAGCTCGTGGCCCTGCCCGTGCCCGTGATCGCGATCGTGAACGGGCTCGCCACCGCCGCCGGCTGCCAGCTCGTCGCGCAATGCGACCTCGCGGTGGCCTCGACGCAGGCGAAGTTCGCCGTCTCCGGCGTGAACCTGGGCCTCTTCTGCTCCACGCCCGCGGTGGCCCTTTCGCGCAACCTCGGCCGCAAGCGCGCCGCGGAGATGCTCCTCACCGGCACCTTCATCGACGCGGAGAAGGCGCTCGAATGGGGGCTGGTGAACCACATCGCCGCGCCGGACAAGGTGATGGAGGCGGTGCAGGAGCTCGTCGCGAGCCTCAAGGCGAAGCCCCGCGAGGCGCTCGCGATGGGCAAGGCGCTCTTCTACCGGCAGCTCGAGGCGGGGCTCGCGCAGGCGTACGAAGACGCGACGCGCACGATCTCCTGCAACATGGACACCGATTTCGCCCGCGAAGGCGTCGACGCGTTCCTGCAGAAGCGGCCGCCCGACTGGAAGCTCTAGCGGGCGGGGGCTCCCCCGGGAGGCCCGCCCCCGCCGAGGGCGAGGAAGAGCCGGGCGGTGTCGAGATAGCGCTCGCCCTTCGCGCGCACGTAGCCGAGCTCCGCGCGCCGGTAGATGCGCTGCGCGTCGAGCACCTGCAGCACCCCCACGTTGCCCTCGGCGTAGCTCTTGCGCGTGAGATCGGCGTTCGTCCGCGCCGTCTCCCGGGCGCTTGCCTGGGCGCGCAGCTCCTCGGCGTCGTGGTCGAGCGCCTCGAGGGCGTCGGCGACCTGGTCGAACGCGGCGAGCACGGTCTGCTCGTAGCTCGCCAGCTTCGAGCGCATCGCCTCCACCGCGGCGCGCTTCTGCGCGCGCAGCGTGCCGCCGTCCAGGAGCGGCGCGACGAGGCTCCCGGTCGCGCCCCACGCCGTGCTCTCGCGGTCGAAGAGGTGCGCGAGGTCGATCGATTCCTGCGCCACGGATCCGGTGAGCGTGATGCGCGGATAGAGGTTCGCCTCCGCCACCCCGACCGCGGCGGTGGCCGCGTGCAGCTGCTCCTCGGCCGCGAGGATGTCGGGCCGGCGATGCACCAGCTCGGATGGCACGCTCACCGGCAGCGTGGCCGGCAGCCTCACGCGATCGAGCTCCGGCACGGGCAAGGCCGCGTTCCCGGGCGCCACCCCGGCCACCACCGCGAGCGCGTGCCGCGCGACGGCGAGATCCTGGCGCAGCGGCGGCAGGAGCGTCGCGTCGGTCGCGAGCTGGCTCGCGGCGGCGACGACGTCCAGGCGTGAGACCGTGCCGGCCTCGAAGGCGAGCCGCACGAGCTTCACGTTCTCGCGGTCCTGCCCGAGCAGCGCCTCGACGGTCGCGATCTGCTCGCGCAGCGAGGCGATGCGCAGCGCGAGCACGGTCGCGTTGCCCGTGACGGCGAGATAGGCGGCCTCGGCCTCGCGCTCCCGGTAGCGCGCGAGCGCGTCCTCGCGCTCCACCGCGCGTTTCGTGCCGCCGACGTAGTCGAGTGCGTAGCTCACGGTCGGCCCGACGGCGAAATAGGTGAACGGGGGCGGCTTCGGGAAGGTGCCGAGCAGCTCGACGCCGTACTTCTGCCGCCCGGCGCCGGCGGTCATCGCGACCTGGGGAGACAGGGCGCCCGCCTCGGCGGCGGCGAGCTCGCGGGCCTCGCCCAGGTTCGCCTCCGCGGCCGCGAGGGTGCGGTTCGCCTCGAGGGCGCGCTCCACGAGCGCGTCGAGCTCGCTCGAGCCGAATAGGCGCCACCACTCCCGCCCGGGGCCCTCGCCCATGCGCACGCGCTGCGCGAGCTCGTCGGGCGCCGACTCGTCCTCGAGCGCGAGGCGGCCCGCCGTGTAGCGGTGCACGTCCGCGGGCGGCGCCGGGCGCACGAAGTCGGGCCCGACCGTGCAGCCCGAGAGCACGAGGGCGGCGACTGCGGCGCCGAGGCGAGCGCCGCGCCGGGAACATTCGGAGGCGGGGCGGCGCGCGCTCATTCGATCGCCACGGGCCGGGCGGCGCCGGCCGCCTTCGGCGTGCGCAGCAGCGCCACGAGCGGGATGGCGCACAGGGCGAGCACCATCATCAGCTTGAAGTCGTCGAGGTAGGCGATCATCGCCGCCTGCCGGGTCACCTCCGCGTTGACCGAGGCGAGCCCCGCCGGGGTCGAGAGGGCCGCCGGATCGATGAGCCGCAGGAAGTTCCCGTAGGGGGTCACGTGGTCGGCGAGCCGCGAGTGCGCCACCTGCGTATTGCGCGCGAGCAGCATCTCGACGGCCGAGATCCCGATGCTGCTGCCGAGGTTGCGCACCAGGCTGAAGAACGCCGTCCCCTCGTTGCGGTACTGCGGCGCGAGCGTGGCGAAGGTGGCCGCCGCGAGCGGCACGTAGACGAAGCCCGTGCCGATCCCCTGCACGAGGCCCGACAGGACGACGGGCGTCGTGTCCATCTGCAGGTAGAAGCCCGTCATCTGCCACGACGAGAGCGCGGTGACCGCGAAGCCCGTGCCGATGATGAGCCGCGCGTCCACACGCCCCACGATCCTTCCGACGATCACCATGGCGATCACGGCGCCCACCCCGCGCGGGGCGGTCACCAGGCCCGTGAGGACCACGGGGTAGCCGAGGAGCTCCTGCAGCATCGTGGGCAGCAGCGCGAGGGTCGCGAACAGGACCACGCCCACGATGAAGATGAACGCGTTGCCGGTGACGAAGTTGCGGTCCGCGAAGAGCGCCGGGCTCACGAACGGGCGCTCCTTCGTCGTGAGCATGTGCACGACGAAGAGGTAGAGCGCGAGCCCGGCGACGATCGCCTCGGCCTGGATCTCCGGCGAGCTGAACCAGTCGCGCAGCTCCCCCCGGTCGAGCATCAGCTGCAGCGCGCCGATCGCGAGGCTCAGGGTCGCGAAGCCGAAGAAGTCGAAGCGCGACTTGCGGATCTCGGTCTCCGGCATGAAGGCGGCGATGCCGAGGAGCGACAGGATCCCGAAAGGCAGGTTGATGTAGAAGACCCAGCGCCAGTTGTAGTTCTCCGTGAGCCAGCCGCCGAGCGCCGGCCCGATGATCGGGCCGATCGTCACCCCCATCACCCAGAGCGCCATGGCGCGCGCGTGCTCCGAGCGGGGGTTGATGTCGAGGAGCACCGCCTGCGACATCGGGATGAGCGCGGCGCCGAACGCTCCCTGGAGGAGGCGCGCGGCGACGATCTCCGGCAGCGTGCCCGCGAGCCCGCACAGCGCCGAGGACACCGTGAACCCGATCACCGAGGCGATGAACACGCGCTTGCGCCCCACCTGCCCCGCGAGCCAGCCGGTGAGCGGCGTCATGATCGCCGCGGCGATGATGTAGGAGGTGAGGACCCAGGCGATCTGGTCCTGCGTGGCCGAGACCGAGCCCTGGATGCGGGGCAGCGCCACGTTCGCGATCGTGTTGTCCAGCGCCTGCATGATCGAGGCGAGCATCACCGAGACGGTGATGAGGGCCCGGTGCGGCGCCGGCGCCTCGTCGTGCGCCGCGCGGGCGGCTGCGCTCATGAGCGGGCGGCCTGCGGGCCCGCCTCGCCCGCCCCCGCGGAGCCGAGGAGGCGCCGGCGATGCCGCGTATCGACGGTCGCGCTCGCGCTGAGGCCCGCGTGCAGCGGGTAGGCGGGATCGAGGCGATCGAGGTGCAGGCGCACCGGCACGCGCTGCACCACCTTCACCCAGTTCCCCGTCGCGTTTTCCGCCGGCAGCGCCGAGAACTGCGATCCCGTGCCGGGGCTCAGGCTCGCGACCGTCGCGCGGAAGGTGTGCCCCGGATACGCGTCCACCTCGACCGTCGCGGCCTGCCCCGCGCGCATGTGCTCGAGCTGGTCCTCCTTGAAGTTCGCCTCGACCCACACGTCGGTCGCGGAGACGAGGGCGAACACGGGCGCCGCGGCGGCGATGTAGGTCCCGGGCTGGAGGCGGTCGACGCGCGCCACGATGCCGTCGGCGGGCGCGCGCACGACGGTGTACGACAGCTCGAGGCGCGCGCGGTCGAGCGCGGCCTGCGCCTGCTGCACGGCCGGATGGCGCTCCGGCGCGATGCGGGGGTCGCCGCCCAGGCTCGCGACCACTTCCCCGATCCGCTGCTTCGCGCCCGCGAGCTGCGCCTCGGCGTCCTGGACGGCGTGCAGCGCGCGGTCCACCTGCAGCTGCGAGGAGATCCCCGAGGGCAGCAGGCGCTTCTGGCGCTCGTACTCGCGCTGCTGGTAGGCGAGCGTGTCCTCGGCCGCGCGCTGCTCCGAGAGCCGCTGGCGGTAGCTCGCCTTCAGCGACTCGACCCGCAGGCGGGCCGCCGCGAGCTGCGCGGCCGCGTCCTCGACCGCGATCCGGAACGGCGCCTCGTCGAGGCGGAAGAGGAGGTCGCCCTTGCGCACCGGCTGGTTCTCGCGGACCGCGACCTCCTCCACGCGCCCGGCTACGTTGCAGCTGATCGCCACGCGCGCGGTTTCGACGTAGGCGTCGTCCGTCGTCTCGTAGCGGCCGCCCGTGAGGTAGAAGTAGAGAGCGGCCGCGACGACGACGACCGGTCCCAGGATCATGAGGACGCGCCGCGAGCCCCGGGGAAGCGTCCGCGAGCGGATCTGCGAGGCGATGCCCGGGCGAGCGCCTTCGCCGGCGCTCATGCCTTGAGCCTCGGGCGCGCCTTCTTCCCGGCGCTGCGCGCCGCGCGCCGCGCCGCAGCGCCCGTTGCCGGCCCGTCGTCCGGCGGGTCCTTCAGCGCGCAGACGTTCCGGTGGATGCGCTCGAGCACGTCGAAGAAGACCTCCCGCTCCCGGGCGCCGATGCCGGCGAGCACCTCGGCGCGCGTGAGCTCCGCGAGGCGCCAGATCTCGTCGAGCATGCGCCGGCCCTTCGCCGTGAGGTGCAGGCGGCGCGCGCGCCTGTCCGCAGGGTCCGGCCGCCGCTCGACGAGGCCGCGCTCCTCCAGCCGGTCGACGGTGCGCACCATCGTCATCGGCTCCATGGCGGCGACCTCGGCGAGCCGCGCCTGGCTCGCGCCCTCGTGGTCCTCGAGGCGCACCAGCGCCCGGCACTGCGGGAGCGTGAGCGACAGAGAGCGCGCCCGCTGCTCGAAGCGCAGGACGTAGCGGCGACTCACGTCGCTCAGGGTGAAGCTGAAGTTGCGCAGTCGAGCCACGGGCGCGGCGCGGGCCGGCGGGCGTTTAGTAACGCCTGATACTATCTTGTAACGTTACTACCGGCAAGCGGCCCGCGCGCCTACAGGTCCCTCAGCGCTTCGCGCGCCGCGTTGTGCCCCGGGATGCCCGTCACGCCCCCGCCCGGATGGGCGCCGGAGCCGCAGAGGTAGAGGCCCTCGAGCGGCATGCGATAGTTGCCGTATCCGAGGACGGGACGGGCGCTGAAGAGCTGGTTGAGGGCGAGCTTTCCGTGGAAGATGTCGCCGCCCACCAGGCCGAACTCGCGCTCGAGGTCCAGGGGCGAAAGGATGCGCCGCCCGAGTATCGCGGCCCTGAAGTTCGGCGCGAAGCGGCTCACGTGCTCGACGATCGCGTCGGCCGCCCGCTCCCGCTCCGCCTCCCAGCCGCGGCCCCCCGGAAGCGCATAGCGGAAATGCTGGCAGAACAGGCTCGCCACGTGCTTTCCCGCGGGCGCGAGCGAATCGTCCACCGTGCTGGGAATCAGCATCTCGACGATCGGCTCGGCGGACCAGCCGTTCTCGCGCGCGGTCGCGTGCGCGCGGTCCATGTACGCGAGCGACGGCGCCATGATGACGCCCGATCGATGGTGGTCGCCCGCCTCGCGGCCCGGCAGCGCGACGAAATCGGGCAGCTCGGCGAGCGCCACGTTCATGCGGAAGGTCGCCGATTCCGACCGGTAGCTGGAGAACGCCTCGCGCCACTCGCCGGGAAGGTCGGGAAGCGCGCGCAACAGCCACTGCGGATGCGCGTTCGAGACGACGCAGCGCGAGGCGACCTGCGCGCCGTCCGCGAGCGCCACGCCCGCCGCCCTTCCGCGCTCCACGAGGACCCGCTCCGCGGAAACGCCGGTGCGGATCTCCACGCCGCGCGCCTCGGCCTCGCGCCGCATGGCCTGGGTGATCGCGCCCATGCCGCCGATCGCGTGGCCCCACGAGCCCTTCTTCCCGTTCACCTCGCCGAAGACGTGGTGCAGCAGTACGTACGCCGTGCCCGGATCGTAGGGGCTCGCGAAGTTGCCCACCACGCTGTCGAAGCCGAAGCACGCCTTGATGGGCTCGGACTCGAACCAGCGCTCGAGCCAGTCGGCAGCCGGGACCGTAAAGAGGTCCAGCACGTCGCGCCGCGCCGCCATGGAAAGCCGCCGCCATGCGCGCGAGGCCTTCCAGGCCGACACGAGCTCGCCCACCCCGCCGCCGGCGTTGGGCGGCGTGGCGAGCAGCAGCTCGCGCAGCACCCCGGCCACGGCCTCGAGGCGCCGGTAGTAGTCGGGCAGCCGCTCGGCGTCGCGGCGCGAGAAGCGCGCCACCTCGCGCTGCGTCGCCTCGAGCCCTCCGCCCACCTTGAGGAATCCGCCGTCGGGCAGCGGCAGGAAGTTCGCGATCGGCCGCTCGACCACGCGCAGGCCGTGCTCGGCGAGCCGCAGGTCGCGGATCACCTTCGGGTGGAGCAGGCTCACCGTGTAGCTCGCGGTCGAATTGCGGAACCCGGGATGGAACTCCTCGGTGACCGCCGCACCGCCCACCGTCTCGCGCCGCTCCAGCACGCAGACCTTCAGCCCGCGCACAGCGAGATAGCACGCGCACACGAGGCCGTTGTGGCCGGCTCCGACCACCACGGCGTCGTAGCGGCGCGGCGCCGAGGTCATCGGCCTCAGGTGAGCAGGAAGTGGCGAACGGCCGCGACCTGCCGCTCGTCCATCAGCATCGGCGCGTGCCCGCAGCGCGGCACGACGAAGGTCTCGGTGCGCGGTCGGGCGCGCATCTCCTCGAGCGTCTGGGGCAGGAGCAGGTCCGAGTCTTCGCCGCGGATCACGAGGACGGGACCGGCGATCGCGTTCCAGTACGGCCGCAGGTCCACGTCGACGTCGACGGACTGGCGGAAGTTGACCGCCACGCCCGGGTCGTAGCGCACGCGCCACTTGCCGTCCGGATCGCGCCTCGCCGCGTGGACGGAGAGATGGCGCCATTGCTCCGCGGTGAGCTCGCCGAAGGGCGAGACGGAGCGCATCGCCGCCTCGTAGGCCTCGAGGGAATCGAACGCCGGCTCGCGGCCCACGTACTGCGCGAGGCGCGCGAGCGCCGCCTTCGGGATCGTGCAGCCCACGTCGTTCAGCACGAGCCTGCGCACCGGCGAGCCGGGCGAGGCGGCGAGCAGCAGGCCGATGAGCCCGCCCATCGAGGTGCCGACCCAGTCCACCGTGTCGGCCCCCAGGCTCGCCATGAGCGTGACCATGTCGGCGGCATAGACGGGCTGCGCGTAGTCGCGAGGGTCGCGCAGCCAGTCGCTGCGGCCCCTGCCCACGACGTCGGGGCACACGACGCGGTAGGCGTCGGCGAGGCCCCGGGCGAGGTCGTCGAAGTCCCGGCCGTTGCGCGTGAGGCCGTGCACGCACAGCAGCACGCGCGGGTTGCGCGGGTCGCCCCACTCGACGTAGCGCATGCGATGGAACCCGTGCGGATCCAGGCACAGCACGCTGCCTTCACGCATGGCGTTCATCGGCGTCCATCGGTGGATTCAGGGCTCTTCAAGAGCGTCATTCGATCGCGGCGGTGCTCTTCGCGCGCTCGCGGAGGAGGAATTTCTGGATCTTGCCGGTGGATGTGCGCGGGAGCGGCCCGAAGACGACCGCCTTCGGCGCCTTGAAGCGCGCCATGCGCGCGCGGCAGAACTCGATCAGCTCGTCGGCGGTCGCCGTCGCGCCCTCCTTGAGCTCGACGAACGCGCAGGGCGTCTCGCCCCATTTGGGATCGGGCTGCGCGACGACCGCCGCGAGGAGCACCGCCGGATGGCCGTGCAGCACGTCCTCCACCTCCTGGGAGGAGATGTTCTCTCCGCCGGAGATGATCACGTCCTTCGAGCGGTCGCGGATCTTCACGTAGCCGTCGGACTGCCGCACCGCGAGGTCGCCGGAATGGAACCAGCCGCCGCGGAAGGCCTCCTCGGTCGCCGCGGGATTGGCGAGGTAGCCCTTCATCGTGATGTTGCCGCGGAACATGATCTCGCCCATGGTCTCGCCGTCGGCGGGCACCTCGCGCATCGTCGCCGGGTCGCGCACCGTCATCCCCTCCTCCAGCAGGTAGGCCACGCCCTGCCGTCCGTTGAGGCGCACCTGCTCCTCGAGCGGCCGCGAGGCCCACTCCGGGTGCTTCGCGCAGACGGCCGCCGGCCCGTAGGTCTCCGTGAGGCCGTAGACGTGCGTGATGTCGAAGCCCATGCGCGCCATCCCCTCGATTACCGCCGCCGGCGGCGGGGCGGCCGCCACGAGGCAGTGGACCTCCTGGTCGATGCCCCTCTTCCATTCGGCCGGCGCGTTGAGCAGCATCGAGTGCACGATCGGCGCGCCGCAGTAGTGCGTGACGCGGTGCTCGCGGATGAGGTCCAGGATCGCTTTCGCCTCGACGCGCCGCAGGCACACGCTCGTTCCCGCCGCCGCCGCCATCGTCCAGTTGAAGCACCAGCCGTTGCAGTGGAACATCGGCAGCGTCCACAGGTACACGGCATGCTTCGGCATCGACCAGTCGAGGATGTTGTTGATCGCGTTGAGGTACGCGCCCCGGTAGTGGTAGACGACGCCCTTGGGGTTGCCGGTCGTGCCCGACGTGTAGTTGAGGGCGATCGCGTCCCACTCGTCGGGCGGGTGGCGCCATTCGAACGCCGGATCGCCCTCCGCGAGCAGCGCCTCGTACTCGATCGCGCCCAGCCGCTCGCCCTCCTCGAAGAGCGCGTCGTCCACGTCCACCACGAGCGGCTTCGCGCGGCAGCGCGCGAGCGCCGCGGCCACGGTGGCGGAGAATTCCCGGTCGGTGAAGAGCGCCTTCGCCCCGCCGTGGTCGAGCATGAAGGCGATCGCCTCGGCGTCGAGCCGCGTGTTGAGCGTGTTGACGATCGCGCCGAGCATGGCTGGCCCGAAGTGCAGCTCGATCATCGCCGGGACGTTGGGCAGCATGGCGGCGACCGTATCGCCGCGCCCGATGCCGCGGCGCTCCAGCGCCGAGGCGAGCCGCCGGCAGCGCTCGTAGGTCTCGCGCCAGGTGCGGCGCGTGGCGCCGTGGATCGCGGAGAGGCGCTCCGGATAGACCGCCGCCGCCTTCGCGAGGAAGGACACCGGCGTGAGGGCCGTGTAGTTCGCGGCGTTCCGCTCCAGACCGCGCGAGTAGGCATCCGTTCCCATCGCTCTCCTCCCCCGGCGCGCAGCGCTCTCAGGCGATGCGCGTCTCCATCTTCGCCGCCAGCCCCGCGACGCGCTCGGCCGCCTTCACCGTGTTGGCGAGCAGCATCGCGATGGTCATGGGCCCCACGCCGCCCGGCACCGGCGTGATCCGCGAAGCCACGGCGGAAGCCGAGGCGTAGTCCACGTCGCCCGCGAGCTTTCCGTCGGGCAGCCGGTTCACGCCCACGTCGATCACGACCGCGCCCGGCTTCACCATCGAGCCCGTGACGAGCCCCGCCCGCCCCGTGGCGACCACCAGGATGTCGCCCTGCCGCGTCATCGCCCCGAGGTCGCGCGTCTTCGAGTGGCAGACGGTGACGGTCGCGCCCGCGTTGACGAGCAGCATCGCCATGGGCTTGCCGACGATGTCGGAGCGCCCCACGACGACCGCGTGCGCCCCTTCCACGGGGATTGCCTCGTGCTCGAGGATCTTCATCACGCCCCAGGGCGTGCAGGGGTAGAAGTTCGCATCTCCCGCGACGAGCGCCCCCACGTTGTGGTAGTGGAACCCGTCGACGTCCTTGTCCGGGGCGATGGCCTCGATCACCGCGCGCTTGTCGAGCGGCTTCGGCAGCGGCATCTGCACGAGGATGCCGTGCACGGCGGGATCGTCGTTCAGCCGGCGCACGAAGGAAAGCACCCGCTCCTGCGAGCTGTCCGCGGGCAGCGCGTGGACCTCGGAGCGCATGCCGATCGATTCGCACGCGAGGGCCTTGTTGCGCACGTAGACCCTGCTCGCCGGGTCCTCGCCCACGATCACGACCGCGAGCCCCGGGACGACGCCCGCCTCCCGCAGGCGCTCGACCCGCACCGCGAGCTCCGCGCGCAGCTCCTGCGCGATCGCCTTGCCGTCGATCGGGCGCGCGCTCACGACTTCGCTCCCCGGGTGCGCCGCGCGCCCGTCTCGTCCACGATGAGGTCGACCGGCTGGTCGTGCGCCTCGTGGGGCAGGCTCTCCACCACGAAGCTCGCGGGCAGCGCCGTCACGCAGTAGGTCGAGGCCGTGCGGCCTGCGAGCAGCCGGTCGAAGTAGCCCGCGCCGTATCCGATCCGGTAGCCGTCCAGGTCGATCGACAGGGCCGGGACGAGGGCGAAGTCCACCTCTCCGATCGAGACCCGCTCGCAGCGCTCCGGGTCGGGCTCGGGGATGTTCCACACGCCCGGCACGAGGTCGCGGTCGAGGTCGCCCACGAGGTGCAGCTCCAGGTGGCGCGGAGGCGGCGTCACCCGCGGGAGCACGATCGCCTTGCCCCCGGCCCGCGCGCGCTCGAGGAGCCTTCGGGTGCTCCATTCGCTGCCGATCGCCAGGGTGGCGAGCACCGAGCGCGCCGAGGCGTAGCGCGCGAGCCCCGCGATGCGCTCCGCGAACGCCGCGGCCATCCGGCCGCGCTCGGCGTCGGGGTATGCGTCCCGGCGGGCGATCATCTCGCGCCGCAGGCCCGCCTTCAGGGAGGGGATGGGAGTGGAGTCCATGGCGCTATTCTAGTGTGTCGCCGCCTCCGGCCGGAATCCGCTATCCTTGCGGCTTTCCCGTGGAGGACACGCCCCCGATGAAGATCGCCACCCTGCTCGCCCTCGGATGCACGGCCGCATTCGCCCTCGCCGCGTCCGCCGCCGACAATCCCTTCTCCGCGTTCAAGGGGAAGATGAAGGCCGGCCTTTACGAGTACCACATGGACGTCGACATGGGCGCGGTGCCCGGCATGCCGCCCGGCATGGGGCGCCAGAGCCACAGCTTCCAGCACTGCGTCACCGACGAGGACATCCACAAGGGCGAGGTGAACAAGGACCAGCGCAGCGCGCCGCGCGACTGCGAAGTGAAGGACTTCCACATGTCGGGCAACACCGCGACCTACAAGATGGTGTGCAACGGCCAGCACCCCATGAGCTCGGAGAACCGCATCACGTTCATGGGCAGCGGCTACGACATGGACATGAAGATGTCGCTCAACGAGGGCGGCCACCCCATGAACATGACGCAGCACATGCAGGCCCGCTACCTCGGAGCCTGCAGCAAGTAGCGGGCGTCCTCAGCGCAGCGCCGAGCGGATCTGCTCCAGCGCCCCGGGATCCTCGATGGTGGTGAGGTCCCCGGGGTCGCGCCCCTCGCAGATCGCCTGGATCGAGCGGCGCAGGAGCTTCCCCGAGCGCGTCTTCGGCAGCGTCGACACGAAGCACACCTTCGCGGGGCGCGCGATCGCCCCGAGCTCGTGGTCGACGGCCGCCATGACCTCCTTCTCCTCGGCCGCCGCGAGCTCCTTCGAGGCGGCGCGGGAGGCGTCCTTCAGCACCGCGAACGCGACCGGCACCTGGCCCTTCACGGAATCGGCCACCCCGACCACGGCCACCTCGGCGACGTTCGGGTGCGACTGGACCGCCTCCTCGATCTCGCGCGTGCCGAGGCGGTGGCCGGCCACGTTGATGACGTCGTCGGTGCGGCCCAGCACGAAGTAGTAGCCGTCCTTGTCGCGCGTCGCCCAGTCGAACGTCGTGTAGACCATCTCGTCGGCGAAGGACTTGTAGTACGTCTGCACGTAGCGCTCGTCGTCGCCCCACACCGTGGTCATCGCCCCCGGGGGCAGCGGCGGCACGATGCACAGCACGCCCTTCTCGTCCGTGCCCACCTCGCGTCCCGTCTCCTCGTGCTTGAGCTTCACCCGGTAGCCGTACGCGGCGAACGACGGCGAGCCGAACTTGCGCGGCGTGTCCTCGACGCCCGGGCACGCGGTGAGGATCGGCCAGCCCGATTCGGTCTGCCAGTAGTTGTCCACGACCTCGCAGCCCAGGGACTCGGCGACCCAGCGCGCGGTGGGCTCGTCGAGCGGCTCGCCGGCGAGGAAGAGGTAGCGCAGGCTCGACGTGTCGTACTTCCTCATCCACGCCGGGTCCTGCTTCTTGAGCACCCGGATCGCGGTGGGCGAGGTGAACATCGAGGTGACGCGGTGCTCCTGGACGATGCGCCACCACACGCCCGGGTCGGGACGCACGGGCACGCCCTCGTACATGATCGTGGTGGAGCCGTTGAGGAGCGGCCCGTACACGATGTACGAGTGGCCCACCACCCAGCCGATGTCCGAGGTGGAGAAGTAGGCCTCGCCCGGGTTGCAGCAGAAGATGTGCTTCATCGAGGCGGCGAGCGCCACGGCGTGCCCGCCCGTGTCGCGCTGCACGCCCTTGGGCCGGCCCGTGGTGCCGCTCGTGTAGAGGATGTACGAGGGCTCGTTCGACTCGAGCCAGGCGACGGGAACGCTCACCGGCCCCTGCTTCTCGCGCGCCTCGGCGTAGTCCACGTCGCGCCCCGCGACGCGCGCGAACGACTTGTCGAGGCCGCGATCCACGATGAGCACCTTCGCGGGCGGCGACTTCGCGAGCCGGATCGACTCGTCCACGAGGGGCTTGAGCGGGATCATCCTGCCCATGCGCATGCCCGCGTCGGCCGTGACCATCACCTTGGGCCGGGCGTCGTCGATGCGCGCCGCAAGGCTCGCCGCGGCGAACCCGCCGAAGACGACCGAGTGGATCGCGCCCAGCCGCACCGTGGCGAGCATCGCGAACACCGCCTCGGGAATCATCGGCATGTAGATCAGCACGCGGTCGCCGCGGCCCACGCCCATCGAGCGCAGCAGCCCCGCGCAGCGGTTCACCTCGTCGTGCAGCTGCGCGAAGGTATAGGTGCGCCCCTGGTCGACTTCCGTCGACACCCACACGAGGGCCGGCTGCGAGGCGCGCTTCGCGAGGTGGCGGTCCACGGCGTTGTGGCAGAGGTTGGTCTCCCCGCCCACGAACCACGAGCGGAACGGCGGCTTCGAGTAGTCGAGCACCTTGCGGAAGGGCTTGTGCCAGTCGATCCGCTTCGCCTGCTCTGCCCAGAAGGCCTCGGGATCGCGGATCGAGCGCTCGTAAAAGTCGCCGAAGGCCACCTTCGTGTCGTCGATCGTCGTCATCGCTGCTCCTCCTCCTAGCGGTCGACCTGCACCACCAGCCGGCCGCGCACCTTGCCGGCGATCACCTCCGGCGACCTCGCGATCGCCTCGGCGAGCCCGATGTCGGTGACCATGGAACCGAGCTTGCGCCGGTCGAGCTGGGTCGCGAGCCGCCGCCACGCCTCGAGCCGGCGCTCCATCGGCGCGGTCACGCTGTTCACGCCCGCGAGCGTCACCCCGCGCAGGATGAAGGGCGCCACGGTCGCCGGGAAGTCCATCCCCTGCGCGAGCCCGCACGCGGCCACCGCCCCCTCGGACATCGTCTGCGCGCAGGCGTTGGCGAGCGTGTGGCTTCCCACGGAATCGACCACACCCGCCCAGCGCTCCTTCTGCAGGGGCTTGCCGGGCTGGGAGAGGGCCGCGCGATCGACGACCTCGGCCGCGCCCAGGGATTCGAGGTAGGCCTTCTCGGCCGCCTTGCCCGTCGAGGCGACCACGCGGTAGCCGAGCCCCGCGAGGATCGCCACCGCCACGCTTCCCACGCCCCCGGTGGCCCCGGTCACGAGCACGTCGCCGCGCCCCTTCGCGAGCCCCAGCCGCTCGAGCGCCATCACGCAGAGCATCGCGGTGTAGCCCGCGGTGCCGATCGCCATCGCCTCGCGCGTGGTCATCCCGTCGGGCACGCGCACCGGCCAGTCGCCCCTGAGCCGCACCTTCTGCGCGAGGCCGCCCCAGTGCGTCTCGCCGAGGCCCCAGCCGTTGAGCACCACGCGGTCGCCGGGCCGCCACGACGGGTGCGCGCTCGCCTCGACGACGCCCGCGCAATCGATGCCCGCCACCATCGGCCACTTGCGCACGATGGGCGACTTGTCGGTGATGGCGAGCGCGTCCTTGTAGTTGACCGTTGAGTATTCGACGCGCACCGTCACGTCGCCCTCGGGCAGGTCGTCGTCGCCGATCTCGGCCACGCGCGCCTCGAACCGGTCCGCTTCCCGGGTGAGCAGGATCGCTTTCATGGCTCCTATTATTCGCCTATTCGGAAACGGGGTCAGCGCCTCATTGGGAGAGGAGCGCGGGATTTTCGGCCGAGGCGTGCTTGCGCGCAAAGTAGCCGCGCGACTGCATCTCGAGGAGGCGGCTCGCCGTTCGGGCGAACTCCGAGCGCAGCGTCCGTTCGGCCCCCGAGGAGCCCTCCGCGGCCTCCGCGAGCAGCGCCTCGGGCGGCGCCTCGGCCGTCACGACGAGCTTCACGCGCTGGTCGTAGAAGACGTCCACGAGCCACGTGAAGCGCCGCGCGGCGTCCATCGCCGCGGCTCCCAGCCGCGGCACGTTCGAGACGAGCACGGTGTGGTAGGCGCTCGCGATCTCGAGGTAGTCGGTCTGGGAGCGGGGCTTCACGCAGGCTTCCGCGAAATCGATCCAGATCACGCCCTTCGCGCGGCGCCGGAAGGCGAGCGGGCGGCCGCCGGCCTCGATCGTCCCGTCCTCGGCGTAGCTCGCCTTGGTCATCGCCTCGAAGAAACGGGCGAGGTGCGCGTCGGACTCCCCGTCGAGGGGCGAGTAGTACACCGACAGCGCATCGAGCAGCCGGCGGCGGTGGTCGACCGAGCCCCCGAGGTGCACCACGTCGAGCTCCCGCTCGAGGATCGCGATCGCCGGCAGGAACCGCGCGCGCTGCAGGCCGTTCGGGTAGAGGTCGGCGGGACTGTAGTTGGACGTCAGCACCAGCACGACGCCCTTGGCGATGAGCAGCTCCAGGAGGCGCCCCAGGATCATCGCGTCGGCGATGTCGCTCACGTGGAACTCGTCGAAGGCGAGGAGCCTGAGCTCCCGGGCGATCTCCGTGGAGATGGCGTCGAGCGGATCCTCCCTGCCGGGCAGCGCCCGCAGGCGCGCGTGGATCTCGCGCATGAACTCGTGGAAGTGCACGCGGCGCTTGCGGCGGTGGCGCGAAACCTTGAAGAACGCGTCCATCATGAGCGACTTGCCGCGCCCCACCCCGCCCCAGATGTACATCCCGCGCGGCGGGCGGCGCCCCGCGCCGAGGTTGGTCACCAGGCGGTTGAGCTTGCCCTGCCGGTACTGGCGGTAGTCCTCGAGCTGCTCGAAGAGGCGCTGCAGCTTCTCGAGCACGCGCAGCTGCTCCGCGTCGGTCTCGAAGTCGGCGCGCTGGCTGAAGTGCCAGTACCACTCGAGCGGGCCCGAGAAATCCCCCGCGTCGAGCTCCTCGTCGCGCTCCTCCGGAATCGCGAACTCTTCGGCCGGCTGCATCCGTCTACATGTTGAGCGAGCGCTTGTCGACGTTGAGCGCCGCCTCGCGGATCGCCTCGGAGAGCGTCGGATGGGCGTGGACGATGCGCGCGATGTCCTCGGCGGCTCCGTGGAACTCCATGGTGGTCACGGCCTCCTGGATGATGTCGGAGGCCCGGGCGTGGATCACGTGCACGCCGAGCACCCGGTCGGTCTCGGCGTCGGCCACCACCTTCGCGAATCCGACCGTCTCGCCCGTGCCCAGGGCGCGACCGTTGATCGAGAACGGGAACTGCCCGGCCTTCACCGTACGGCCCTCGGCCGTCGCCTGCCGCTCGCCCAGGCCCACCCAGGCGATCTCCGGGTTCGTGTAGATGATCCACGGGATCGACGCGTAATCGATGAACGGCTCCTGGCCGGCGACGAGCTCGGCGGCCATCACGCCTTCGTCCTCCGCCTTGTGGGCGAGCATGGGGCCGCGCACGACGTCGCCGATGGCGTACACGCCCGGCAGGTTCGTGCGGCAGCGCCCGTCGACCTCCACGAACCCGCGCTCGTCCACCTTGAGGCCGACGGCGTCGGCGCCGAGGCCCTCGGTGTTCGGCACGCGCCCCACGCTCACGACGAGCTTGTCGCACTCGAGCTTCTGCGCGGCGCCCGAGGCGTCGGCGTACTCGACCGAGACGCCGGGCTTGCGCGCGGCGACCTTGCCGATCTTCACCCCCAGGCGGATGTCGAGCCCCTGCGCCTGCGTGAGCTGCTTCCACGCCTCCTTCGCCACGGCCTCGTCGCACGCCCCGAGGAACGCCGGCAGCGCTTCCAGGATCGTCACCTCGGAGCCGAGCCGCCGCCAGACGCTGCCGAGCTCCAGCCCGATCACGCCTGCGCCGATGACGCCCAGGCGCTTCGGCGGCGCGCCGAACGCGAGCGCGCCCTCGTTGTCGCAGATCGTCTCGTTGTCCACGGCGACGCCGGGGAGCGGGCGGGGCTTCGAGCCCGTCGCCACGATCACGCTCTTCGCCTGCACGGTCTCGGGCGGGCCCACGCCCGCCACCTCGATCGCATAGCCCTCGTCGCCGCGCGCGACGAAGCGCCCGAAGCCCTGCAGCCACGCGACCTTGTTCTTCCTGAAGAGGAACTCGATCCCCTTCGTCATCTTCGAGACGACCGCCTCCTTGCGCGCCTGCATCTTCGCCACGTCGATCTTCACGCCGGTCGCGGTGATCCCGTGGGCCTCGAGGTGCCCGCGCGCGTTCTCGTAGGCCTCCGAGGAGGCGAGCAGCGCCTTCGAGGGGATGCAGCCCACGTTCAGGCACGTGCCGCCGAGGGCGAGCTCGCCCTTCGCGTTGCGCCAGCCCTCCACGCACGCGGTCTTCAACCCGAGCTGCGCGGCGCGGATCGCGGCGATGTAGCCGCCGGGGCCCGCGCCGATCACGACGACGTCGAATGTCTGGGCCATGGGGTGTCCGTCATCTCAGCCAGAAGCGCGCGATGTGCACGCCGAGGCCCGCGCAGATCCCGGCCGCCCACGGCGGCACGTCGCGCAGGAGGAGCGGCGGGTGCTTGAGCAGCCGCAGCAGCCAGAAGGTCACCGCCACCGCGATCCCCACGGCGAGCGACACCGCGAAGTGGCGCGGCAGGTAGATGCCCAGCTCCGCGTCGAGGAACACGGTGAGGAAGCCCACGAGGAGCGAGCCGGCGACGAAGAGGACGGCCCGCCACGCGAGCGAGGCCGCCGTGAGGCGCCGCTTCCTGCGTCCCACGCCTCAGAGGTCCAGCAGGAGGCGCGCGGGGTCCTCGAGCGCCTCCTTCATCGCGACGAGCGAGAGCACCGCCTCGCGCCCGTCGATGATGCGGTGGTCGTAGGACAGCGCCAGGTAGTTCATGGGGCGGATCACGATCTGCCCGTTCTCGACGACCGGGCGGTCCTTGGTCGCGTGGATGCCGAGGATCGCGCTCTGCGGCGGGTTGATGATCGGCGTGGACAGCATCGAGCCGAAGACGCCCCCGTTGGAGATCGAGAACGTGCCCCCGGTGAGCTCCTCGAGCGTGATCTTGCCGTCCTTCGCGCGCCGCCCGAAGTCGGCGACCGCCTGCTCGATCTCGGCGATCGACAGGAGGTCGGCGTTGCGCAGGATGGGGACCACGAGGCCCCGCTCGCTGCCCACCGCGATGCCGATGTCGTAGTAGCCGTGGTAGACGATGTCGGACCCGTCGATGGAGGCGTTCACGATCGGGTACTTGCGCAGCGCGTGCACCGCGGCCTTCACGAAGAACGACATGAAGCCGAGCTTCACGCCGTGCTCCTTCTCGAAGCGCTCGCGGTAGCGCGCGCGCAGCTCCATCACCGGGGCCATGTTGACCTCGTTGAAGGTCGTGAGGATGGCCGCGGTCGCCTGCGACTGCACGAGCCGCTCGGCCACCCGCTGGCGCAGGCGCGACATCGGCACGCGCTGCTCGGTCCGGCTGCCCGTGGGAATCTGGATGGCGGGCGCCGGGCGCGCCGCGGGCGGGGGTGGGGGCGCCGCAGGCGACGGTGCGGCCGGGGCCGGCGCGGCGGGCGCGGCGAGCACGTCGCCCTTGGTCACGCGGCCGTCGCGGCCGCTGCCCTGCAGCCACGCGGTGTTGACGCCCTTCTCGGCGGCGAGCTTCGCGGCGGAGGGCGAGGCGGCGCGCGCCGCGGCCGGTGCCGGGGCCGCCTTCGCTGCGGCCGCGGCGGCCGCCGGCGCGGGGGCCGCGGCCGGCTTCTCGACGCCCGCCGGGGCGACGGTCGCCGCCGCCTCGGTGTCGATCACGGCGATCAGCTCGCCGCTCGTGACGCTCTCGCCGTCGTTCTTGACGATCCTCGCGAGCACGCCGTCGGCGGGCGCGGGAAGCTCGAGCACGACCTTGTCGGTCTCGATGTCGATCAGGTTCTCGTCGCGCTTGACCGCCTCGCCGGGCTTCTTGCGCCAGGCGACGAGAGTCGCCTCCGAGACCGACTCCGACAGCTGCGGGACCTTCACGTCGACTTGCATGGGAACCTCCTCGCCGCCCGGCCTCAGGCGGCCTGCTTGCGCGAGCCCGCCTCGAGGCCGAGGGCCTCCTCGACGAGCGCCTTCTGCTGCTCGGTGTGCAGCTGCATGTAGCCCACGGCGGGTGCGGCCGACGACGGGCGCCCCGCGTAGGCGAGCTCCTGGTCGGGCCTCATGTGCCGCAGCAGGTAGTGCTGGATGCGGTGCCAGGCGCCCTGGTTGCGCGGCTCCTCCTGCGCCCACACGACGTGCTTCGCGTTCGGGTAGAGCTCGAGCTGCGCGGCGAACTCCTCGTGGGGGAAGGGATAGAGCTGCTCGATGCGCACGATCGCGACGTCCTCCACCCCGCGCTTCGCGCGCTCGGCGGCGATGTCGTAGTACACCTTGCCCGAGCAGGCGACGAGGCGCTTCACCTTCTTCGGCGTGAGCTTCTCCACCTCGGGAATCACGACCTGGAAGCCGCCGCCCGCCAGGTCCGCGAGCGGCGAGGTCGCCTCCTTCTTGCGCAGCAGGCTCTTCGGCGTCATCACGATGAGGGGCTTCCTCAGGGGCCGCTCGACCTGGCGGCGGATCATGTGGAAGAACTGCGCCGCCGTCGAGGGGACGCACACCTGGATGTTGTGCTCGGCGCACAGCTGCAGGTAGCGCTCGAGGCGCGCCGAGGAGTGCTCGGGCCCCTGCCCCTCGTAGCCGTGGGGCAGGAACATCGTGAGACCGCACAGCCGCCCCCACTTCGCCTCGCCCGAGGCGATGAACTGGTCGATCACCACCTGCGCGCCGTTCGCGAAGTCGCCGAACTGCGCCTCCCAGATCACGAGCTCGAAGGGCTGCGCGGTCGCGTAGCCGTACTCGAAGCCGAGCACCGCCTCTTCCGAGAGCACCGAGTCGATCACGAGGAAGTTCGCCTGGCCGGTGCGGATGTTCTGCAGCGGCACGTACACGCCCGAGTCCCAGCGTTCGCGGTTCTGGTCGTGCAGGACCGCGTGGCGGTGCGCGAAGGTGCCCCGTCCGGAGTCCTGCCCCGAGAGGCGCACCGGATGCCCCTCGTCGACGAGCGAGGCGTAGGCGAGGTTCTCCGCCATGCCCCAGTCGAGCGGGGCCTTGCCTTCGCCCATCTCGCGGCGCGCGGCGAGCAGGCGCTCGACCGACGGGTGCAGCTTGAAGTCCGGCGGCACGTCGGTGAGGCGCGAGGCGTAGTGCTTGAGCTTCGCGAGCGGCACGGCCGTCTGCGCGGGATGGCGCCAGTCCACGCCCACGTACGGCGCCCAGTCGATCGCGAGCGCCGACTTGAGCCCGTAGAGGATCTTCGGGTTCGTGCCCTTGCCCGCGTCCAGGGCCCCGCGCACGCTCGTCACCAGCTCGTCGCCGTACCCGGGCGCGACGACGCCTTCGCGCTCGAGGAGGTCCGCGTAGAGCTTGCGGGTGCCCGGGTGCTGCGCGATCTTCTTGTACATGAGCGGCTGGGTCACGAAGGGCTCGTCCTGCTCGTTGTGGCCGAGGCGGCGGAAGCAGACGAGGTCGACCACGACGTCCTTGTGGTAGCGCTGCCGGTAGTCGAGCGCGACGGCGGCCACCATGACGCACGCCTCGGGGTCGTCGCCGTTCACGTGGAAGACGGGCGCCTCGACCATCTTGGCGATGTCGGTCGCGTACAGGGACGAGCGCGCGTCGCGGGTGTCCGAGGTGGTGAAGCCGATCTGGTTGTTCACCACGAGGTGCACGGTGCCGCCGGTCTTGTAGCCGCGCGTCTGCGACAGCTCCAGCGTCTCCATGATCACGCCCTGGCCCGCGAAGGCCGCGTCGCCGTGGATGAGCAGCGGCAGCACCTGGTCGCCCGTGTGGTCGCCCCGGCGGTGCTGGCGCGCGCGCACCGAGCCCTCGACCACGGGGTCGACGATCTCCAGGTGCGACGGGTTGAAGGCGAGCGTGAGGTGCACGGTGCCGCCCGCGGTCCGGATGTCCGACGAGAAGCCCTGGTGGTACTTCACGTCGCCCGACTGCAGCTCCAAGGCGTGCTTGCCCTCGAACTCGGAGAAGAGGTCCGCGGGGATCTTGCCGAGGTTGTTCACGAGCACGTTCAGGCGCCCGCGGTGCGCCATGCCGATCACGACTTCCTTGGCGCCGCCCGCGCCCGCGTTCTCGATGATCGTGTCGAGCATCGGGATCATGCTCTCGCCGCCCTCGCCGGAGAAGCGCTTCTGGCCCACGTAGCGCGTGTGGAGGTACCGCTCGAGCGTCTCCGAGGCGGTGAGGCGCTCGAGGATGGCGCGCTTCTCCCCGGCCGAGAAGCTCGGCGTGGAAAGCGTCCCCTCGAAGCGCTGCTGGATCCAGCGCTTCTCCTCGGTGGAGGAGATGTACATGTACTCGATGCCCACGGTGCCGCAGTAGGTCTTCTTCACCGCCGCGACGATGTCGGCGAGCTTCATCGGGCCCTTCGCGCCCTGCCATGACCCCGGCGAGAACTCGCGGTCCATGTCGGCCTCGGTGAACCCGTAGTAGGCGAGCTCGAGCTCGGGGACCGGCGTGAGCTCGAGGCGCTTGAGGGGGTCGAGCTGGGAGTAGCGCGAGCCCATGACGCGGTGCGCGCGGATGAACTGCAGCACCTTGAGCGACTTGTCGTCGCCCGCGGCGGCCGGCGCCGCCGGCGCGGCTGCGCGGCGCGCGAGCCCCTCGAAGGCCGCGACCACCGGCGCGTGCGGCACGTCCCGGGCGCCGCCGCCCGCCTGCCACGCGTCGAACTGCGCGCGCCACTCCGGGGGGACGGAGGCCGGATCGGCGAGGTAGCGCTCGTAGAGCTCCTCGACGAAGGGCGCGTTGGCGCCGTACAGGGCGGAGGAGGCTTCGAATTCCTTCATCGGGCTGGGCATGTCGTTTCCTCGATCACACGGTCGCGCGGCGCGGGCACGGCTCTCGCTATCCCCGCTTCGCGATGGGCACCACGTCGCGCTTCGTGGGCCCGTTGTAGAGCTGCCGCGGCCGGCCGATCTTCTGCTCCGGGTCGGAGATCATCTCGTTCCATTGCGCGATCCATCCCACGGTGCGGGCGAGCGAGAAGATGCAGGTGAACATCGAGGTCGGGATCCCGAGGGCGCTCTGCACGATCCCGGAGTAGAAGTCGACGTTCGGGTAGAGCTTGCGCGACACGAAGTACTCGTCCTCGAGCGCGATCTTCTCGAGGGCCATCGCGAGCTTGAGCAGCGGCGCGTCGTGCATGTCGAGCGCGTCGAGCACCTCGCGGGTGGTCTCCTGCATGAGCTTCGCGCGCGGGTCGTAGTTCTTGTAGACGCGGTGGCCGAAGCCCATGAGCTTCACGCCCGAGTTCTTGTCCTTCACCTTCTTGATGAACTCGCCCAATTTCGCCACGCCCCCCTCGCGCTCCAGGTCGATCAGCATCTGCAGCGCCGCCTCGTTGGCGCCGCCGTGGGCCGGGCCCCAGAGGCAGGCGATGCCCGCGGCGATGCAGGCGAACGGGTTGGCCCCCGAGGAGCCGGCGAGGCGCACCGTCGAGGTCGAGGCGTTCTGCTCGTGGTCGGCGTGCAGGATGAAGATGCGGTCGAGCGCGCGCACGAGCACGTCGTTCACCTCGTACTCCTCGGCCGGCACCCCGAACATCATGCGCATGAAGTTGGCGGTGTACGAGAGGTCGTTCCTCGGGTACATGAACGGCTGGCCGACGTTGTACTTGTAGGCCATCGCGACGATCGTGGGCAGCTTCGCGATCAGGCGGAAGGCCGACACCTCGCGGTGCGACGGGTCGGTGATGTCGAGGGAATCGTGGTAGAAGGCCGACAGCGCCCCCACCACGCCCACCATCACCGCCATGGGATGCGAGTCGCGCCGGAAGCCGGAGTAGAAGCGCGCGAGCTGCTCGTGCACCATCGTGTGGTGCGAGACGGTGTGGTGGAACCTGTCCTTCTCGCCCTGCGTGGGCAGCTCGCCGTAGAGCAGCAGGTAGCACACCTCGAGGAAGTCGCAGTGCACCGCGAGCTGCTCGATCGGGTAGCCGCGGTAGAGGAGCACGCCCTGGTCACCGTCGATGTAGGTGATCTTCGAGGCGCAGCTCGCCGTCGACAGGAACCCCGGGTCGTAGGTGAACATGCCGGTCTTGCCGTAGAGCGCGCGGATGTCGACCACGTCCGGCCCGATCGAGCCGCCGTAGACCGGGAAATCCAGGCTCTTGCCGCCGCCGTCGTAGCTCAGTGTCGCCTTGCCTTTCGCATCCATCGTCGCAAGCTCCGTCGTTCGCGCGCGCCCTTCAGGCGGCGCGCAGCTTCTCCAGCACACCCCGCAGCGCCGGCTCCGGGGCCCCGGCCCTTCCCATCACGAGGTCCAGCAGGTCGTTGTCGGGCAGCCGAAGCAGGGCCTCCAGCGCGGCCGCCTCCTCCTCCGTCATCCTCGCGCCCGGCCCCGCCCAGAAGCGGTCGAAGACCAGGTCCAGCTCCAGCAATCCCCTGCGGCTTCTCCAGCGGAGGCGCTGCAGGACCTTCGAATCCATGCGGCCGCGCGCCCCGCGCTACACCGCCCTCTTCGCGAGCAGCGTCCGGATCCTGCCGATCGCGAGCGAGGGGTTGAGCCCCTTGGGGCACACGTCGACGCAGTTCATGATCGTATGGCAACGGAAGAGCCGGTACGGATCCTCCAGGTTGTCGAGGCGCTCGTTCACCGCCGTGTCGCGGCTGTCGGCGATGAACCGGTAGGCCTGCAGCAGCCCCGCCGGCCCCACGAACTTGTCGGGGTTCCACCAGAAGCTCGGGCAGGCCGTGGAGCAGCACGCGCACAGGATGCACTCGTACAGGCCGTCGAGCTCCTCGCGCTCGCGGGGGGACTGCGGCCGCTCGCGCTCGGGCGGCGGCTCGTCGTTCACGAGGTAGGGCCGCACCGAGTGGTACTGCGCGAAGAACTGCGTCATGTCCACGACGAGGTCGCGCACGACGGGCAGGCCCGGGAGCGGCCGGATGACGACCGGCTCCTTCAGGTCCGCGAGCTTGGTGATGCACGCGAGGCGGTTCTTGCCGTTCACGTTCATCGCGTCGCTGCCGCACACACCCTCGCGGCAGGAGCGGCGCAGCGCGAGCGAGTCGTCGGTCGCCTTGATGCGGATGAGCGCGTCGAGGAGCATGCGGTCCGAGGGACCCATCTCCACGTCGTAGTCCTGGAACCGGGGCTTCGCGTCCCGGTCGGGGTCGTATCTCTGGATTCTGAACTTCATCGTCGGGAAGGTCCGATGTCGTCGGGTGGGGGCTCGGGGGTCAGTAGACGCGCGCCTTGGGCACGAAGGTCTCCACGCTGAGCGGCTTCAACCGCACCGGCTTGTAGGCGAGGCGGTCGCCCTCGCGGTACCACAGCGTATGCTTGAGCCAGTTCGCGTCGTCGCGGCGGTGGTGATCGGCGCGGTCGTGGGCACCGCGGCTCTCCAGGCGCCCGGCCGCGGAGATCATGGTGGCGCGCGCCGTCTCCACGAGGTTGTCGAGCTCGAGGGCTTCCACGCGCGCGGTGTTGAAGACCCGGGACTTGTCGTGGATGCGTGCGTGCTTCGCCCGCTCGGCGAGCGCCCTCACCTTCTCGACCCCCTGCTCGAGGAGGTCGGGGAAGCGGAAGACGCCGCAGTGCGCCTGCATCGTGCGCTGGATCTCGTGGCGCAGCACGTGCACCTCCTCGCCTTCCTTCCGGGACTCGAGGCTCGCCAGGCGCGCGGCCGAGGCGTCCGCGGCGTCCTTCGGCAGCTCGCGCATCGCCTCGCCGTCGGCCGCGATGAACTTCGCCATCGCCCGCCCCGCGCTCTTGCCCATCACGAGCAGGTCCGTGAGCGAGTTCGTGCCGAGGCGGTTCGCACCGTGAATCGAGGCGCAGCCGCACTCGCCCGCCGCGTAGAACCCGGGCACCGGCGCATCGCGCGCGCCGTCCCAGGAGAGCACCTCGCCGTGGTAGTTGGTCGGGATGCCGCCCATCTGGTAGTGCACCGTGGGCACGACGGGGATCGGCTCCTTCACCGGGTCGACGTTCGCGAACTTGATCGCGATCTCGCGGATGCCCGGCAGGCGCTTCTCGATGGTGTCCAGGCCCAGGTGGTCGAGCTTGAGCAGCAGGTGATCGCCGTGCTCGCCGAGCCCCCGGCCCTCCTTGATCTCGGTGGCCATCGCGCGCGAGACGACGTCGCGCGAGGCGAGGTCCTTCATGTTGGGCGCGTAGCGCTCCATGAAGCGCTCGCCGTCCTTGTTCACCAGGTAGCCGCCCTCGCCGCGCACGCCCTCGGTGATGAGGATGCCCGCGCCCGCCACCCCGGTCGGGTGGAACTGCCAGAACTCCATGTCCTCGAGCGCGATGCCGGCACGCGCGGCCATGCCCAGGCCGTCGCCCGTGTTGATGAACGCGTTGGTCGAAGAATGGAAGATGCGCCCCGCACCGCCCGTGGCGAAGAGGGTCGCCCGCGCGTGGAAGAGCGCGGTCTCGCCGCTCTCCATCTCGAGGGCGGTGACCCCGAGCACGCGCCCCTCGGCGTCGCGCACCAGGTCGAGCGCCATCCACTCGACGAAGAAATGGGTCTTCGCGAGCACGTTGCGCTGGTAGAGGGTGTGCAGCATGGCGTGCCCGGTGCGGTCGGCCGCGCACGAGCTTCTCTGCACGGGCTTCTCGCCGAAGTTCGCCGAGTGGCCCCCGAAGGGCCGCTGGTAGATGGTGCCGTTCTCGTTGCGGTCGAAGGGCATCCCGAAGTGCTCGAGCTCGAAGACGACCTCGGGGGCCATGCGGCACATGAACTCGATCGCGTCCTGGTCGCCCAGGTAGTCCGAGCCCTTGATCGTGTCGTACATGTGCCAGATCCAGTGGTCCTCGCCCATGTTGCCGAGCGCCGCCCCGATGCCGCCCTGGGCGGCCACCGTGTGCGAGCGCGTCGGGAAGACCTTGGAGAGCACCGCCACGCGCAACCCCGCGTGCGCGAGCTCGAGGGCCGCGCGCAGGCCCGAGCCGCCCGCGCCCACGATCACCGCGTCGAACCGCCGCACGGGAATCGCCATGTCATCGCCCCCAGAGGATCGAGGCCGACCAGATGAGGTAGAACACCAGCACGACCGCCGCCCCCGCCTGGGCCGCGACGCGCGCGCCGTACGGGTGCACGTAGTCGATGAGGATGTCGCGCACGCCCACCCACGCGTGCCAGAGCAGCGCCGCGAGGAAGAGCATGGTGGCGAGGCGAAAGAAGCCGCCCGAGAAGAGCGCCTTCCAGTCCGCGTAGGTCGCCGGGGGGGCCGCGAGCACGAAGGCGAGCGCGATCACCGTGTAGAGCGCCATCACCACCGCCGTGAAGCGCTGCACGAGCCACCCGCCGACGCCGTAGTGCGCGCCGACCGGCTCCTTCCCGTAGGCGCGGCTCACCACAGCCTCCAGGCGACCAGGGCGACGGCGAGCGCCTCGGCGGCGAAGACCGCGAGCGCCGAGGCGCGGGCCGGCCCCTTGCCCATGCCGAGGTGCATGTCGAGCACGAGGTAGCGCAGCCCCGCGAAGAAGTGGTGCGCGTAGGCCCAGGCCGCGCCGATCGCGACGAGCTTCGCGAGCGGGTGCGCGAGCAGGGCGTGCCAGCGCCCGTAGCCCTGCTCCGAGCCGAGCGTCGACTGCAGGATCCAGAGGGCGAGCGGCAGCAGCGGGAAGAAGAGCAGCGCGCCGGTGATGCGGTGGACGATCGACAGGACCGCCGGAGGCCAGTGGTTGGCCAGGTTGAACTCGTAGTACTTCGGCCGCGCCCTCGGTGCTGCGCTCATCTCTTTGTTATTCCTTCGTCGGCGGTCATGGATTCTAGATCGGATGGACGGGGCCGCACAAACTCAGCTGAGCTCGTTGAAATACGAGAAGCCGTCGGTGCGGCACAGGCCCCGGCGCCACTCGACGGGCTTGTCCCCGTAGGTGCAGGCCACCCGGTCGACGCACAGCAGCGGCGTGCCCGGGGGCACCTTCAGGTGCGCCGCGGCCACGGAATCGGCGGCAACCGCGCGCACCCGCTCGCGGGCCCGGATCATGCGCACACCGAACACCGCCTCGTAGAAGCTGTAGACCGAACCGCCGAACTCCTCGAGCTCCGCGAGCGTCATCCCGGGGAACTGCCGCGCGTCGAGCACGATCTCGTCGAGGATCATGGGCCGCCCCGCGAACGACATCACGCGCTTGAACGCGAGCACCGGCGCGCCCGGCTCGAGCCCCAGGGCCGCTGCGCTCTCGCCGTGGGCCTTGCCGCGCTCGAGGCCGAAGAAGAGGTTCTGCGGCTGCGGCTTCTCGCCCGAGTCGGGCATCACGCGCAGGAACCGGTACTGGTACGAAGGCTCCGCGTGGGAGGCGACGAAGGTGCCCTTGCCCTGGCGGCGCACGACGATGTGCTCGGCGGCGAGCTCGTCGATCGCCTTGCGCACCGTTCCCTGGCTCACGTGGTAGCGCGCGGCGAGCTCGTGCTCCGAGGGGATCGCCTCGCCGGGCCGCCATTCGCCCGACACGAGGCTCTGCGTGAGCAGCAGCTTGATCTGCTCGTAGAGCGGGCGGAACGCCGGCCGGGCCCTCGGGGAGCCCGGAGAGTCCCCCGGTGCGCGAACCTCTCTCCTGGTCACGACCATCAAGCTATCATAGCTTTTTTCTGCTGTCTTGTATAAGATACATCTTTCGCCGGGCGGCAGATCAGGTAAACATCCGGAGATTCAAGGGCTTGCCTCGATGAACGTGTATTACCGCCCCCGGCGATCGATGCTCTTCGTGCCCGGCTGCGAGACGCGCTACCTGCACAAGGCGCGCACCCTGCGCGTCGACTCGGTGATCCTCGACCTGGGCGACCCGATCCTGGTCGACAAGAAGGTCGAGTCCCGCCGCAACGTCTGCGACGCGGTGCTCGCCGGCGGCTACGGGCGCCGCGAGGTCGTGGTCCGCGTGAACGACCTGGATTCGCCCTGGGGCCGCGACGACGTGAAGGCCGTGGCCACCATCGGCGCCGACGCGATGCTCTTCCCCAACGTCGAGTCCCGCGACGACGTGGCCGAGGCGATCGCGCTCCTCGACGAGGCGGGCGGCGCTCACCTGCCCGTGATGGTGATGATCGAGAGCCCGCTCGGCGTGCTGCGCGCCGAGGAGATCGCGGCCGCCTCCGACCGCATCGCCTGCCTGATCGTGGCCACCTCGGACCTCCTGAACCAGCTCCACGGGCGGCGCACGCCCGACCGCGTCGCGCTGGTTCACAGCCTCGCGCACGTGCTGCTCGCGGGGCGCGCGCACGACCGCTCGGTCGTGGACGGGATCTCGACCGACCTCAAGGACATGCAGGCCTTCGAGTACGGGTGCCGCCTCGCGCGCGACCTCGGCTTCGACGGCAAGAGCCTCGTGCACCCGTTCCAGCTGCCCTACTGCAACGACGCCTTCACGCCCAAGCCCGCGGACCTCGCCGCGGCGAACGAGGTGATCGAGGCGCTCGAGCGCGCCCACCGCGAGGGCCGCGGCACGGTCGTGGTGAACGGGCGCCTCGTCGAGGGACACCACGTGAAGGCGGCGCGGCGGCTGCTCGCGATGGCCGACATGATCGCCAAGCTGGAGGCGGGCCAGTGAGCCGGGACACCCCGCCAAAGCGCCTAGAATGGGGGCCCCCGACGAACGGGCGGCCGAGGGTCGGGCGGGAAACCGGGACGGGAGCGACATGACGGCAGGCGAGAAATTCAGGCGGGCCCTGGCGGAGGAGAAACCCCTCCAGCTCCCCGGGGCGATCAACGCGTACCACGCGATCCTCGCGAAAGCGAGCGGCTACCGCGCGATCTACCTTTCGGGCGGGGGCGTGGCCGCGGGGTCGCTGGGCGTGCCCGACCTCGGCATCTCCAACCTCGACGACGTGCTCACCGACGTGCGGCGCATCACGGATGCTTGCGACCTGCCGCTGCTCGTCGATGCCGACACGGGATTCGGCGCGAGCGCCTTCAACGTCGCGCGCACCGTGAAGTCGCTCGTCAAGTTCGGCGCGGCGGCGATGCACATCGAGGACCAGGTGGGGGCCAAGCGCTGCGGCCACCGGCCCGGCAAGGAGCTCGTTTCCAGCGCCGAGATGGTCGACCGCGTCAAGGCCGCGGTGGACGCGCGCACCGATCCGTCGTTCTTCATCATGGCGCGCACCGACGCCCTCGCCTCGGAGGGCCTGGAGCGGGCGATCGAGCGGGCGCGCGCCTGCGTCGAGGCGGGCGCCGACGGCATCTTCCCCGAGGCGGTCACGGAGCTCGGCATGTACCGCCGCTTCAAGGAGGCGGTGAAGGTGCCGGTGCTCGCCAACATCACGGAGTTCGGAAAGACACCGCTCTTCACCCTCGAGGAGCTGCGAAGCGTGGGCGCGGACATCGCGCTCTATCCCCTTTCGGCCTTCCGCGCCATGAACGCGGCCGCCCTCGAGGTCTACGGGAGGCTGCGCAAGGACGGCACGCAGAAGGCGTGCCTCGCGTCGATGCAGACTCGCGACGACCTCTACCGCTACCTCGGCTACCACGCCTACGAGGAGAAGCTGGACGCCCTGTTCGAGAAGACCCCGTGAAGGAAGGATCCATGTCCCAGGCAACCGTCGCGCCCGCCGTCGGGCCGAAACCGAAGAAATCCGTGGCGCTCTCGGGCGTCACGGCCGGCAACACCGCCCTGTGCACCGTCGGCCGCACCGGCAACGACCTGCACTACCGCGGCTACGACATCCTCGACATCGCCGAGCATTGCGAGTTCGAGGAGATCGCCCACCTGCTCGTGCACGGGAAGCTGCCCAATGCCGCCGAGCTCATGGCCTACAAGCAGAAGCTGCAGGGCCTGCGCGGCATCCCGGCGGCCGTGCAGTCGATCCTCGAGGCGATCCCCGCGAGCACGCACCCGATGGACGTGATGCGCACCGCCTGCTCGGCGCTCGGCAGCGTCCTGCCCGAGGCCGACGACCACAAGCTCGGGCCCTCGCGCGACATCGCCGACCGGCTCATGGCCTCGTTCGGCTCGATGCTCCTCTACTGGCACCACTACTCGCACTCGGGGCGCCGCATCGACGTGGAGACGGACGACGACTCCATCGGCGGACACTTCCTCCACCTGCTGCACGGCCACAAGCCCTCGTCGCTGTGGGCGCGCTCGATGCACACCTCCCTCATCCTCTACGCGGAGCACGAGTTCAACGCCTCCACCTTCACCGCGCGGGTGGTGGCCGGCACGGGCTCCGACATGCACTCGGCCATCACCGCCGCGATCGGCGCGCTCAAGGGGCCGAAGCACGGCGGCGCGAACGAGTTCGCCTTCGACACCATCGGCCGCTACGACACGCCCGACGAGGCGGAAGCCGACATCGTGAAGCGCCTCGCGGAGAAGCAGGTGATCATCGGCTTCGGCCACCCCGTCTACACCGTGTCCGACCCGCGCAACCAGATCATCAAGGAAGTCGCGCGCGCCCTCTCGAAGGACGCCAAGAACATGAAGCTCTTCGACATCTCGGCGCGCGTCGAGGAGGTGATGTGGCGCGAGAAGAAGATGTTCGCCAACCTCGACTGGTATAGTGCGGTCTCGTATCACATGATGGGCGTACCCACCGCGATGTTCACACCGATTTTCGTCATCTCGCGAACTTCCGG
>Ga0187773_10000090_pt1 | contig 38923 bp, 41 predicted proteins | sample 0216_BV02_MP05_1_FD_133133 | JGI IMG/M metagenome (GOLD analysis project Ga0187773, IMG submission 133133) | Tropical peat soil microbial communities from peatlands in Department of Meta, Colombia - 0216_BV02_MP05_10_MG | ecosystem: Environmental > Terrestrial > Soil > Wetlands > Peat | place...
CCGCACCGCGAGGCGGCCATCGAGCTCGTGACGCGGCACCTCGACGTGCTCGCCGCGCGCGACTTCAACCGCCTGAGGCGCCTGCTCGGCGTGACCGAGGAGGAGCTGCGCGAGGTGCGCGACCTCGTGCTCACGCTCGATCCCAAGCCGGGGCGCGCCTTCGGGCAGGGCGACGTGCGCTACGTCGTGCCCGACGTCGTGGTGCGCCGGCTCTCGGGTCGCTGGACGGCCTCGCTCAACCGCGACGCGATGCCGCGGCTTCGCATCAACAAGATGTACGCCGACATCCTGCAGGCCTCGCGCGGCAACGGGGGCAAGCATCTCGCCGGGCAGCTGCAGGAGGCGCGCTGGCTCATCAAGAACGTGCAGCAGCGCTTCGACACCATCCTGCGCGTGACCCAGGCGATCGTCGACCGGCAGAGGAACTTCTTCGAGCACGGCGAGGTGGCGATGCGCCCGCTCGTGCTGCGCGAGATCGCCGAGGCCGTGGGCTTGCACGAATCGACGATCTCGCGCGTCACCACGCAGAAGTACATGCTCACCCCGCGCGGAATATTCGAGCTGAAATATTTCTTCGGCAGCCATGTTTCAACCGACACGGGCGGGGCCTGTTCGGCGACCGCGATCCGTGCTCTGATCAAGCAACTGGTGGCCGCCGAGGACTGCCGCAAGCCGCTGTCGGACCACCGCATCTCCGACATCCTCGCCCAGCAGGGCATCCAGGTTGCGCGGAGGACGGTGGCGAAGTACCGTGAGGCGCTGCGCATCCAGCCGGCCAACCTGCGCAAGTCCCTCTAGAGCCCAGACGGGAGGAGCCCTCGATGAACCTGCAGCTCACCGGCCACCATGTCGAGATCACGCCCGCCATCCGCGAGTACGTGGTCGCGAAGCTCGAGCGCATCAGCCGCCACTTCGACCACGTGATCGAGGTGAACGTCATCATGACCGTGCAGAAGCTCGACCGGAAGATCGAGGCGAACGTGCACCTGTCGGGCAAGGACATCCACGTGCAGTGCAACGACGGCGACATGTACGCGGCGATCGACCAGCTGATCGACAAGCTCGACCGCCAGGTGATCCGGCACAAGGAGCGCTTCCAGGTGAACCGCCACGGGCCGGGAATCAAGCGCAACACCCAGGCCTAGGCCGCTTCCACGGGCGCAGGGCTCCGCCCATGAACCTCGTCTCCCGCCTCCTGCCGCCGAGCCACGTCGTGCTCGGGCTCGACGTGAGCAGCAAGAAGCGGCTCTTCGAGCAGATCGGGCTGCTCTTCGAGAACTCGCGCCAGGTGCCGCGCGCGCGCGTCTTCGACGCCCTGTTCGACCGCGAGAAGCTCGGCTCGACGGCGCTGGGCTTCGGCGTGGCCATTCCGCACGGCCGCATCAAGTCGCTCAAGGAGCCGGTGTGCGCGTTCGTCCGTACCGCCTCTCCCATCCCCTTCGAGGCGCCGGACGGCGAGCCCGTGAGCCTCGTCTTCGCGCTGCTCGTGCCCGAGCACGCGAACGAGACGCACCTGGAGCTCCTGTCGGAGCTCGCGCAGATGTTCAGCGACGCGGGCCTGCGCGAGGCCCTCGCCGCGGCCGGGGACGCCGCCGCGGCCCACCGGCTGATCACCGAGTGGTCGCCCTATGCCCCGGCTCAGCGTTCAGCGGCTGTTTGACGAGCGCCGCGGGCGCCTCGGGCTCACCTGGGCGGCGGGCACGGCGGGGGCCACGCGCGAGCTCGACGGCGAGATGCTGCACCGGCCGGGCGTCGGGCTCATCGGGCACCTCAACCTCGTCCACCAGATGCTCGTCCAGGTGCTGGGGCCCCGCGAAGTGCAGTACGTCGAGGGGCTCGAGGCGGCGCTGCGCGCCCCCACGGCGCAGCGCATCTTCGCCCCCGACACGATGTGCGCCATCGTGACCGACGGCGTGCGCGCGCCCGCGATCCTGCTCGAGGCGGCCGAGAAGGCGGGCGTGGCGCTGCTCACCTCCACCGAGCCCAGCCAGCACGTGATCAACGTGCTGCGGCCGTACATGCAGCAGGAGCTGGGGGAGATCACCACGCTGCACGGCGTCATGCTCGACGTGCTCGAGATCGGCGTGCTCATCACGGGCGAGTCCTCGATCGGCAAGAGCGAGCTCGCCCTCGAGCTCGTCTCGCGCGGCCACGGCCTGGTGGCCGACGACGTGGTCGAGCTGCAGCAGATCGGCCCCGACACGGTCCAGGGGCGCTGCCCGCCGATGCTGCGCGACTTCCTCGAGGTGCGGGGGCTCGGCGTGCTCAACATCCGCTCGATCTTCGGCGAGACCGCGGTGCGCCCGCGCAAGGCCCTGCGCCTCATCGTGCACCTGGACCAGCCCGAGGTCGTGCCGGAGGTGCGCAACAACCGGCTCGCCACGCGCTCGGGCACGCAGGAGATCCTGGGCGTGGAGATCCCCACGGTCACGCTCGCGGTCGCGCCGGGGCGCAACCTCGCCGTGCTGGTGGAGGCGGCGGTGCGCAACCACATCCTGCTTACGCGGGGCATCGACTCGACGCGCGAGTTCATCGCGCGCCAGGAGGCGGCGATCCGCTCCGGCTCGGCCGGGCCCGACGAGACCTCGGACTGATGCAGCTGGTCCTGCTTTCGGGCGTGTCGGGCTCGGGCAAGAGCGTGGCGCTCAAGGCGCTCGAGGACGCGGGCTTCTTCTGCGTGGACAACCTGCCCGCGGAGCTCATCGGGCCGCTCGCCGACTACGCGATGTCGCGCGGCGAGCCCCGGGTCGCGATCAGCGCGGACGCGAGGAGCCGCGAGAGCCTCGGCCAGCTCCCCGAGATCGTCGCGAAGGAGCGCACGCGCGGCAGCGACGTGCGCGTGATCTTCCTCGACGCCAACGACGAGAGCCTCGTGCGCCGCTTCTCCGAGACGCGCCGGCCCCATCCGCTCGCGGGCGACGGCCGCACCCTCGCCGAGGCGATCGCCGAGGAGCGGCGGCTGCTCGCGTGGCTCGCCGAGATGGGCCAGCGCATCGACACGAGCGCGCTCGTGCCCTCGCAGCTGCGCGGCTGGATCCAGGACCTGGTCGTCACCGACCGCTCGCGCCTCACGCTGTGCTTCGAGTCGTTCGGGTTCAAGGGCGGCGCGCCGCTCGACGCCGACTTCGTGTTCGACGCGCGTTGCGTGGTGCCGAACCCGCACTACGATCCGCGCCTGCGGCCGCTCACGGGCCTCGACCGCGAAGTGGTGGACTTCCTCGAGCGCGAGACCCAGGCCGGCATCTTCGTCGAGGACATCCAGCGCTTCCTCCAGCGCTGGCTCCCGCGCTTCGTCCTCGACCAGCGCGCGTCGATCACCGTGGCGGTCGGCTGCACGGGCGGGCGCCACCGCTCGGTGTACGTCGTGAAGCAGCTCGCCGAGCGCTTCGCTTCCGACTACCCGGTCGTCGTGAGGCACCGGGACCTCAAGGATTAGCGGGCCGCCCTTGCCGCTCCTCGACATCTTCTCCGCCGCGGTGCGGGCGCGGGCCGTGCCCATCTTTCCGCTCAACACGGTGCTCTTCCCGGGCGGCGTGCTGCCGCTGCGCATCTTCGAGGCGCGCTACGTGGACATGGCGAGCGACTGCCTCAAGCGCTCCGCGCCCTTCGGCGTGTGCCTCATCCGCGACGGCAAGGAGGTCGGGCCGCCCGCGGTGCCGGTGCGGATAGGGTGCCTCGCGCGCATCGCCGATTGCGACGCCGAGCAGCTCGGGGTGCTCAAGGTGCGCGCCGAGGGCCTCGAGCGCTTCCGCATCGCCTCGAGCGAGGTGACGAAGGCGGGCCTCATCGTGGCGGATGTGGAGCCGCTCGCGGCCGAGGCGCCCGCGCCCGACGCGCCGGGCCTCGGCGAATGCGCCGAGCTTCTCCGCAAGCTCATCGCGGGCATCGGCGCCGAGCGCTTCGTGCCGCCGCTGCGCTTCGAGGACGCGACGTGGGTGGGATTCCGCCTGGCGGAGATCCTGCCGCTGCGCAACGACGTGAAGCAGAAGCTGCTCGAGGTCACCGACGCGACCATGCGGCTCGCGGTGCTGCACAAGTTCCTGAAGCAGCAGAAGCTGATCGCCTAGAGCTGCACCGTCGGCCGAGGAGGCCCCATGACGAAGACGCCATCGCTTGCCACGAGCCGGATCTACGTCGCGATCCAGTTCGTGCTGCTTTCGGCCTTCGCGGCGGTGATCCTCTGGAATCCGGGCACGGCCCTCTTCGCATCGCCCGCAGCGTCGATGGCGGGAAACGTCATCGGCATCGCGGGGCTCCTCGTGATCGCTCTCGGCTTCCTCGCCCTCGGCCGCAACCTCCAGGTCGCGCCCCACACGAAGGAAGGCGCGCACCTCGTGCAGTCGGGCATCTACCGGGTGCTGCGCCACCCGATCTACAGCGGCATCGCGCTTTGCGTGGTCGGGCTGTGGCTGCGCGAGCCGACGCTCCCCGCCGCGCTCGCCGGCCTCGCCGTCATCGTCTTCCTCGGCATGAAGCGCCGGCTCGAGGAGCGGTTCCTGCTCGCGGCGTATCCCGATTACGCGGAGTACCGGAAGCGGACGGTGGGTTTCCCCTGAGGGGGTGGTCGCAACTTGACGCATAGACGCGCCGTATATACACTACGTCCATGCGGTTCTCCTGGGATGAAAGGAAGCGTCGTCTCAACCTCAAAGACCACGGGTTGGACTTCGTCGATGCCCCCAGAGTGTTTGAAGGGCCAACCTTCACTTTCGAGGATGATCGCTTCGCGTACGACGACCAGCGCTATGTGACGCTGGGTCTTCTCGGTGGAGTCGTGGTTTCGATCGTGCATACCGAGACGTCGTCGAATATCCATGTGATCTCTTTTCGGAAGGCGACGCGAAATGAAGAAGCAATCCTCTTCAAGAACCTCCAGGACTGATTTGTCGAGGGTTCGTGCGATGAAGGACCGTCAGATCAAGATTTCGGCGGACCATCCCGAGGCTGATCTCAAGCACATCGTTCGCGGCATCGTGCGGCGAGGCCTCAAACCGGTGCGGCCGAAGACCTCGATTTCGTTGCGAGTCGATTCGGATATCTTGGAGTGGTTCAAGGCACAGGGGCCGGGGTATCAAACTCGAATCAATGCGGTGTTGAGAGCATTCAAAGATGCCTCGCCCTAACGAGCGTAGGAGCGGATCGTGAGACTTGGTGGGCCGTGTGTAGTCGCGGCATCGGCACCCTGGCTGGCTGCTCAACTCGGTCGGTATGCGGCAACATCGCAATACGTGGTCAGCCCGTGAACGTTAGTCAACCGATTGAGATCCTCGAAGCAAGCATCAACGACGCGTTCGATGCCGGCGAGCTCACCCCTGACCATGCGAAGGCGGTCGAGGAAGCGGTTCGTCTTCTCGATGTCGGAAAGGTACGAGTCTGCGAGCGTATCGATGGGGACTGGCATACTCATCAATGGCTCAAGAAGGCCATCTTGCTCTACTTCAGAATCCGCGGGCTCGAAATCGTAAGCTCCGGGCCTTTTCGGTTCAACGACAAGATCCCGGTGAAATCATGGGATGGATCTGAAGGGGTTCGAGTCGTCCCGCAGGCTCTGGCGCGTCGTGGCAGCTACATAGAGCGCGGCGCCATTCTAATGCCCTCCTTCGTCAACATCGGTGCTCGGGTCGGTGCCGGTACGATGATCGACACCTGGGTGACCGTTGGTTCGTGCGCTCAGATCGGCAGAAATGTTCACCTCGCAGGAGGCGTCGGCATCGGGGGCGTGCTCGAGCCAATCCAGGCCAATCCCGTAATTGTGGAAGACAACTGCTTCGTTGGAAGTCGCTGCGTAATCGTTGAAGGAGTACGTGTAGGGGAGGGAGCGGTTCTCGGCGCCGGGGTGGTATTGACGTCCTCGACGAAGGTGATCGACGTTCGTGGAGAAAGAGAGCAGGTGACCAAGGGAGCTGTACCAAGTAACGCGGTCGTCGTTCCGGGGACAACAATAAAGTCGTTCCCCTCGGGAAACTACGGTGTCACGTGCGCATTGATCATCGGCACGCGAAAGGAATCCACAGACAAGAAGACAAGCCTCACGGCTGTCCTGCGGGAATTCGATCTTGCGGGTTAAAGGCTTTGGCTCGAGGAAGCGGAACGGCGACAGCAGCTTCGAGAACGTAACAACACATGGGGACAATGCGATGGCGGGACTCTTCTATCTCTCCGTTCTTGTGCTCGGCATCATCGTCGGCGTGTTCTGGATCGCCCTTCCGTTCCTTGTCAACGCGACCAACACCCGGCTCGACAAGCTCATCGGGGAGGTTCGCGCCCTGCGGGAGGCCGTCGAGCGGAAGGCCTAGCGATCGAATCCAGCAGCCGCCGCACGGGCGAGGGAAGAGCTGCGCCCCGAAGGTCGTCGAGCGCCACCCACGTCCCGGCCCGGCCTTCGGCGAGGCGCTTCGCCCGGCGTACCTGGATCCGCCACGGCTTCACCTCCAGCGTGAAATGCGTGAACGCGTGCTCGAAGGGCTCGAGCGCCTCGACCGCGGCGGCCTCGATTCCCCAGTCGCGTTCCAGCGCCGCGGCGGGCCGGGCCTTCGCGTCGATCTCGGGCAGCGACCACAAGCCGCCCCAGATGCCCGAGCGAGGGCGCTTCTCGAGCAGCACCTCGCCTCGCGAAAGCACCACGAGCATCGCGATGCGACGGCGCTTCGGGGCGGCGCGCCGCTTGCGGCCGGGGATCTCGTCGATGCGTTCGGCGAGGCGCGCGGCGCAATCGATGTTGACGGGGCAGAGCGCGCAGCGCGGCGCGCGCGGGAGGCACGTTCCCGCTCCGAGGTCCATCAGGCCCTGCGTGTAGGCTTCGATCCCCGCGTGCGGCAGGCGCTTTTCGGCGATCTCCCAGAGCGAAGCGAGCACGCCCGCGCCGGACGGATCGCCTTCGATGCCCGCATGCCGCGCGAGCACGCGCTTCACGTTGCCGTCGAGGATCGGACGGCGCTCGCCCGAGGCGAACGCGGCGATGGCGCCCGCGGTCGACCGCCCCAACCCGGGAAGCGAAGCGAGCGCCTCGAACGTCGTGGGGAAGACGCCGGCGAAGCGCTCTCGCACCTCGCGCGCGGCGCGATGGAGGTTCCGCGCGCGGGCGTAGTAGCCGAGGCCGCTCCAGAGCGCGAGAACCTCGTCCTCATCGGCCCGGGCGAGGTCGGCCACCGTGGGGAAGCGCGCGACGAAGCGCTCGAAGTACGGGATCACCGTCGCGACCTGGGTCTGCTGGAGCATCACCTCCGAGAGCCAGATGCGGTAGGCGTCGCGCGTGCCCTGCCACGGCAGGTCATGGCGGCCATGGCGCCGCTGCCAGGAGACGATGCGCGCGGAGAAGGAACGGGGGGACGGCATGGGGGCGGCTGGAGCGGGTGAAGGGAATCGAACCCTCGTCGTAAGCTTGGGAAGCTTCTGCTCTGCCATTGAGCTACACCCGCAGCCCGCGAAGCATTCTACCGTCTCGCGCCCTCCCACGGCGGCTCGTCGCAATCCCCGCCCTCTGCGGCGGCGGGCGGGTAGCATGGCGCCCATGGCCTCGAACCCCGGATGCGCCACGGGCGACAAGTTCCATCCGCTCGAGCTGATCCCCTTCTTCCGCCGCTTCCCCCGGAGCGTGGCGCGGGACGTGCTGTACACGTTCATCTGGAGCTGCGGCTTCGGCACCGTGTTCTGCCTGATCGGGATCGGCTTCTCGGGCCAGTGGCCGTCGCTGCGCGCGTACGGGATCTACCTCGCCATCTCGAGCTTCATCGGCTACGCCATCCATGCCGGCTTCTACGTGGGAACGTGGATCGGCCTCGAAGGCTGGGCGCGCGCGAGCGGGTACGTGCCCAAGGTCGTCTACTACACCGGCGTGCCGCTCCTCGGCACGGTCGTCGGGTTCTGGGCGGCTTCGCAGGTGTTCGACCTCGGGTTCGACCACTGGCTCACCGAGCCGGGGTGGTTCACGTCGATCGCGACGACGAGCGTGGTGATCTCGGGGATCCTCGCGACGATCTTCTTCTGGCGCGAGCGCGAGGCCCGTGCCCAGGCGAGGTACGAGCACGAGCGCGTACGCGCCGAGCGGATCGAGCGCGAGGCGGCGCTCGCCAACCTGCGCGCGCTCCAGGCGCAGATCGAGCCGCACTTCCTCTTCAACACGCTCGCCAACGCGACGAGCCTGGTGGACAGCGACACGCCGAAGGCGAAGCGGATGCTGGAGAGCTTCATCCGGTTCCTGCGCGCCTCTCTTGCGGCCACGCGCGCGGAGAACACGACGCTCGGCGCCGAAGCGGAGCTCATCGCGGCCTACCTCGATGTCCTCCAGGTGCGCATGGGCGCGCGCCTGCGCTACCGCGTGGAGGTGGCGGAAGAGCTGCGGGGCTTCACGCTCGCTCCGATGCTGCTCCAGCCGGTGGTCGAGAACGCGATCCGCCACGGGCTCGAGCCCAAGGTCGAGGGCGGCGAGATCGTGGTGCGGGCGCGTCGCGAGGGCGACGCCGTGGTGGTCGAGGTCCGCGACACGGGCGCGGGCTTCGCGGCCACGACGCGCGGCGGCGTGGGCCTTGCGAACCTCCGCGACCGCCTGAGCGGCCTGCATGGCGAACGCGCGGCGCTCGCGATCGGGGAGAACCCGGGGGGCGGCACGGTCGTGGCCGTGAGGTTTCCGGCATGACGCCGCGCGCTTTGATCGCCGACGACGAGGCGCACCTCGCGGAGCACTTGCGGGATCGCCTCGAACGGCTGTGGCCCGAGCTCGAGGTGCTGCCGCTCGCCGCCAACGGCATCGAGGCGCTGCGGGCGATCGACGAAGAGGCGCCCGACGCCGCGTTCCTCGACATCCGCATGCCGGGGCTCACGGGCCTGGAGCTCGCGCGGCGCATCGAGGGGCGCACCCACGTGGTGTTCGTGACCGCGTTCGACCAGTACGCGGTGGAGGCCTTCGAGCGCGAGGCGGCCGACTACCTGCTCAAGCCCGTGACGGACGAGCGGCTCGCGGAGTGCGTCGCGCGCCTGCGGCGCCGGCTCGAGGCGCGCGAGCGGCCGCCCGCGCTGGACGAGGTGCTGGCGCGCATCGCCCGCGCGCTCCCCGCGGGGGGCGAGAAGCTGCGCTGGATCCGCGCGCTCAAGGGCGAGGTCGTGCAGCAGATCGCGGTCGACGACGTGCTCTACTTCCAGGCGCAGGACAAGTACACGTGCGTGGTGACGCGCGCGGGCGAGTGGCTGATCCGCATGCCGCTCGCCGAGCTCGCCGGGCAGCTCGACCCCGGGGCGTTCTGGCAGGTCCACCGCGCCACCGTGGTGAACGCGAACGAGGTCGCCTCGACGCGCCGCGACCTGGGCGGACGGGTGTTCGTGAAGCTGCGCGACGGGCGCACGGAGCTTCCCGTGAGCCGCGCCTACGCGCACCGCTTCAAGCAGATGTGATCGCGGTCGAGCGCGGCGCGGCCCCTCGGCGTTATAGAATTGCGGTTCCATGTCCGCGCCCATCCGTGTCGTCCTGAACGGCGCGCCCCGGGAGTTTCCCGCGCCGCTCACGTTCTCGGAGCTCATCGACGAGCTCGCGCTCGGGGGCCGTCGGCTCGCCGTCGAGCGCAACGGCGAGATCATCCCGCGCGGCCGCCTCGGCGAGGAGAGCCTCGCGGACGGCGACCGCATCGAGGTCGTGATGGCCGTGGGGGGCGGCTGATGAACGCGCCCGAGAGGATCGAGGCCGGCGACGCGCTGGTCGTGGCCGGGAAGGCGTACCGCTCGCGCCTGCTCGTCGGCACGGGCAAGTACCGGGACTTCGACGAAACGCGCCGCGCGGTCGAGGCGAGCGGCGCCGAGATCGTGACCGTGGCGATCCGCCGCACGAACATCGGGCAGAACGCCGGCGAGCCGAGCCTGCTCGAGGCGCTTCCCCCGTCGCGCTACACCATCCTGCCCAACACCGCGGGTTGCTATACGGCCGAGGACGCGGTTCGGACGTTGCGCCTCGCGCGCGAGCTGCTCGACGGCCACGCGCTCGTGAAGCTCGAGGTCCTGGGGGATGCCCGCACGCTCTATCCCAACATGCCCGAAACGCTCGCCGCGGCGAAGACGCTGGTCGCCGATGGCTTCCAGGTGATGGCCTATTGCAGCGACGACCCGATCATGGCGAAGCAGCTCGAGGACCTGGGCTGCGTCGCGGTGATGCCGCTCGCCTCCCTCATCGGCTCCGGCATGGGGATCGTGAATCCCTGGAACCTGCGCATCATCATCGACCGGGTGCAGGTGCCGGTGCTCGTGGACGCGGGAATCGGGACGGCCTCGGACGCCGCGATCGCCATGGAGCTCGGCTGCGACGGCGTGCTCATGAACACCGCCATCGCGAAGGCGCGCGAGCCGGTGCGCATGGCCCGCGCGATGAAGCTCGCGGTGGAGGCGGGCCGCGAAGCCTGGCTCGCCGGCCGCATGCCGGCGAAGCCCTACGAGGCGAGCGCGAGCTCGCCGGCCTCGGGGCTCATCGCCCCGTCCGCGTCCGCCCCGAAGTAGATTCCCGGCCTCAGAACCGCCAGCTCACGCCTACCGAGAAGAGGTCGCTGTCGGCCTCGCTTCCGAATGGAGTGCCCAGCGGCGAGTAGTGCTCGACCTGCGCGCGCACGCCGAGCGCGCTCGTGAAGTCGTAGCGCACGCCGAGCCCGTAGCGCCAGCGCGTGCGCGAGGTCGAGTCGGCGAGGAGCGAGGTCGAATAGGTCGCGAAGGGCAGCGCCGCATCGCCGTGGTAGGCGCCCATGCGCCCGTAGAACGAGAAGCGCCAGACGGGGAGCGTGGCCACCGTGTCGATGCCGAAGCCGGTCGAGCGGAAGGGCGAGGACGGGCTCACGGCGCTCGCGAAGGCGTCGGACGGTCCGCGCGGGAGGTCGTTGAATTCGCCTTCCACCGCGAAGTGCGGCGAGTACTGGTAGCCCAGCTTCAGCCGGAACGGCTCGTCGGTCGGCGAGGCGGGAGCGGGCGATGCGAGCGGGAGGGCGGAGAACGAATAGACCTCCCCCGAGGCGAACGTCGTGGGAACCTTGAGCGTTCCGACGTAATCGCCGGCAAGCGCCGCGGCGGGCAGGGCCGCGAGCGCGAAAGCAGGGAGGCGCCTCGATAAAGCCATTGTTTTCCCCGACCTTTCCGTGCAATTTAGGCGTCCCGCGGCCGCGCTGTCAATCCACAACCCCTCGTGTCCCACCCCCCCATTCGCAGCTACGTGTTGCGCCAGGGCCGGTTCTCCCCGGCCCAGCAGCGGGCCTATGCGGACCTCATGCCGCGGCTGGGCGTGCCCTATCGGCCCGGGCCCCTCGACTTCGCGGCGCTTTTCGGCCGGCGCGCCCCGGTCGTCGTGGAGATCGGCTCGGGCATGGGCGAGACCACCGCCCGCATCGCGGCCGAGCACCCGGAGGTCGACTACCTCGCGATCGAGGTCCACGCCCCGGGCGTGGGGAGCCTGCTGCGGCGCGTGGAGGAGGCCGGGCTTTCGAACGTCCGCGTGGTGCAGCACGACGCGGTGGAAGTGCTGCGCGACATGGTCCCGCCCGATTCGCTCGCGGCGATCCACGTGTTCTTCCCGGACCCGTGGCCCAAGAAGCGCCACCACAAGCGCCGCCTTCTGCAGCCCGCGTTCGCCACGCTCGCCGCCTCGCGCCTCGCGAAGGGCGGCCAGTTGCACGTCGCGACGGACTGGCGGGAATATGCCGACCACGTGCTGGCGGTGCTGTCCTCGGTTCCCGCGCTGCGCAACACCGCCCGGGGGTTCGCCGAGCGCCCCGCCGGGCGGCCCGAGACCAAGTTCGAGCAGCGCGGGCGCCGCCTGGGGCACGGCGTCTGGGACCTGCTCTTCGTGAGGGAGTGAATCGATGGGCGAAGCACGGGAAAGCGCGCGGCGCGCGTGGCTCGCACGGCTCGCGGCGGCGGGCGCCTTAGGCGGCGCGGGGCTCGCGGGCTGGATCGCGCGCGCGCTCGCCAACGGGGACATGGGTCCGAAGCAGGGCGTGGTGCGCCTCGAGGGCACCGCGACGGTGGCGGGCCGGCCGGCGCACGTGGGCTCGGCCGTGTCTCCCGGCGATCGCGTGACCACCGGCCCCGGCAGCCAGGCGGTCCTCGTGATCGGGCGCGACGCCTTCCTCATGCGCTCGAACACCATCATCGAGACGCGCGAGAGGGACGGCCTCGTGGGCGATCTGCTCGTGAAGACCGGCGCGCTGCTTTCGGTCTTCTCGAAGAAGCCGCTCACGATCCGCGCGGCGAACGCGACGATCGGCATTCGCGGGACCGCCTGCTACCTGGAGGTGGATCCCGCGAGCGTGTACTTCTGCCTGTGCTACGGCGAGGCGGTCGTGGACGGCCCGCGCATGCAGGAGAAGGTCGTGAAGACGCACCACCACGACGACCCGCTGCTGCTCACCGAGGAAGGCGGGATCATGCGGGCCGAGCCGGGAAAGTTCCGCGACCACACCGATGCGGAGCTCACCATGCTCGAGGCGCTCTGCGGACGGGAGCCGCCCTTCCTCAAGGACGGGAAGAAGTATCCGCCGGGTAAATACGGAGGCTAGGAGCCCGGCTGCGGGGCGGTGCGGCGGCGGGAAGGAACCGCTCGAGCAGATCGTTGAGGAAGCGCCGGCCCTTCGCGCTGGGACGGACGACGACGGGATCGCGCTCGAGGAGGCCGTCGCGCTCGGCGCGCTCCAGCTCCCGCGCGACCGCCGTGATGGGAAGGCCCGTGCGCTGCGTGAACAGCGCGGCCGGGAAGCCCTCCACGAGCCTGAGCGCGTTCAGCATGAACTCGAAGGCGAGCTCGCCGGGCGCCACCTCGTGCGACTCGTCGACGGCGTCGCCCGCGAGCGCCGCGCTCATGTAGCCGCGGGGACTGCGGATGCGGCTCGCGCGCACGATGCGGTCGGGGAAGGAGATCTTGCCGTGCGCGCCCGCGCCCAGCCCCAGGTAGTCGCCGAAGGTCCAGTAGTTGAGGTTGTGGCGCGCGCGATGGCCGGGACGCGCGAAGGCCGACGTCTCGTAGTGCTCGTATCCCGCCTCGCCGAGGGCCGCCTCGATCGCGTCCTGCATGTCGGCGGCCGCGTCCTCGCCGGGCAGCGCGGGCGGATCCCGGTGGAAGCGCGTGCCGGGCTCGAGGGTGAGGTGATAGGCCGACACGTGGGGCGCGCCGAGCGCCACGGCCTCGCGCGCGTCGGCGAGCGCCTCCTCGGGCGACTGGCCGGGGAGCGCGTACATGAGGTCCGCGTTCACGGTGGGAAAGATCCCGAGCGCGGCCGCGAGCGCCCGGCGCGCCTCGTCGGCGCCGTGCACTCGCCCGATCGCCGCGAGCTTCGCGTCCGAGAAGCTCTGCACGCCGACCGAGAGGCGATTCACGCCCGCGTCGCGATAGCCGCGGAAGCGCGCGGCCTCGAACGTGCCCGGGTTCGCCTCCATCGTGACCTCGGCGTCGGGATCCACGGGAAGCCGCGTGCGCACGGCCGTGAGGAGCCGGTCGATCGCCGCGGGCGTGAGCAGGCTCGGCGTGCCGCCCCCGATGAACACCGTGCGGGTGCGCCGGCCCCAGACCGCGGGAAGGCTCGACTCGAGGTCGGCGACGAGCGCGTCGACGTACTCGCCCTCGGGCGGCTCGCCGCGGACCTCGTGCGAGTTGAAGTCGCAATAGGGGCACTTGCGCACGCACCACGGGACGTGCACGTAGAGCGCGAGCGGCGGGAGCTCCGCGAGGCGCACGGCGCCGGTGGCGTGGAGCGCGATCTCGCGCGATGCGGGCGTTTCGAGGGCGGAAGGGGACATCGTCGGCAGCGACGATTATCCCACGGCGCCTCGGGCTTTCCCGGCGAGACGGGCGGCGAGGGCGGCGAGGGCGCGGGCGCGGTGGCTCACCCGGTTCTTCTCCTCCGCGGAGAGCTCGGCCGCGGTGGCGCCCGCGGAGGTGAGGAAATAGGGGTCGTAGCCGAAGCCGCCCGAGCCCCGGGGCTCGAGGACGATCTCGCCGTGCCACGCGCCTTCGGCCACGATCGGGGTCGGGTCGCCCGGCCCGCGAACGAGGACCAGCGCGCAGTAGTAGAAAGCCGCGCGATCGGCGCGGCTGCGCAGCGCCTCGACGAGCTTCGCGTTGTTGCGCGCGTCGCGCTCCTCGCGGCTGCCGCCCTTGCCCGCGTAGTACGCGGAGTGCACGCCGGGCTCGCCCCCGAGCGACGGCACGCACAGCCCCGAGTCGTCGGCGAGCGCCGGCAGCCCCGTGGCGCGGGCTGCGTTGCGCGCCTTGGCGAGCGCGTTCTCGAGGAAGGTGTCGTGGGGCTCCTCGGCTTCGGCGACGTGGAATTCCGATTGCGGGCTCGCCTCGATGCCGAGGGGCGCGAGCATCGCCCGCAGCTCGCGCAGCTTGCCCGGGTTGTTGGAGGCGATGACGATCCGGTTCACGAAGTCATCTGCGTTCGCCTTCAGCCGCGGTCATCCGCGTTCCCGGCATTTTGCGCGAGCGCCTCGCGCTGCAGCGCGATGAGCTGCGCGATGCCGGACGAGGCGAGGTCGAGCAGCTCCGACATCTGCGCACGCGTGAAGGGAACGCCCTCGGCGGTTCCCTGCACCTCGACGAAGCGTCCCGCTCCCGTCATGACCACGTTCATGTCGGTCTCGCACGCCGAGTCCTCGGCGTAGTCGAGGTCGAGCAGCGCCTCGCCGCCCACGATGCCCACGGAGACGGCGGCGACCAGGTCGCGCAGCGGGTCGCGCTGGAGCGCGCCGCTCGCGCGAAGCGTCGAGAGGGCGTCGGCGAGCGCGACCATCGCGCCCGTGATGGACGCGCAACGCGTGCCCCCGTCGGCCTGGAGCACGTCGCAGTCGACGGTGACCTGCCGCTCGCCCAGCGCGGCGAGGTCCGTCACCGCGCGGAGGCTCCGCCCGATGAGCCGCTGGATCTCGTGCGTGCGGCCCGATTGCCGGCCGGAGGCCGCCTCGCGCGCGCCGCGCGTGTGGGTCGCCCGCGGCAGCATCCCGTATTCCGCCGTGACCCAGCCGCTGCCCTTGCCCTTGAGGAAGGCGGGCACCTTCTCCTCGACGCTCGCGGTGCAGAGCACGCGCGTCTCCCCCATCTCGACGAGCACCGAGCCCTCGGCGTGCCTCGTGAAGCGGCGCGTGAAGCGCACGGGACGCAGCTGCGCGGCGGGGCGGTCGAGGTAGCGCGGCATGGACGGGCCCTTCGCGATTCGTGCCGGCTAGCGCGGGACCTTCTTGATGGCGTTCTGGATCTCGGCGATCGCCCGCTCGATGTCCTCGTCGGTCACCTCTTCGAGCGCGCCGGGTACCCCGCTGCCGAGCTGCTGGGTGGTGTTGGCGGACGTGGCGAACTGCTCCTGGTCGAGGCTTTGCGTATCGGGCAGGCGCGGATCGTCCTGGTTCTCCCAGGTCATCGCGACGACGGAGAGGTTGTCGGACTCGCCCTGCGCGCGCCGCTGGGCCTCGGTGAGCAGGCCCGGGAGGAGGTCCACCGCCGGCTGCTTGCGCAGCATGCCGCCGAGGATGTTCGACGGGATCTGGCTCCAGAAGCCGTCGGTCGAGAGCAGGACCGTGTCGCCCACCTCGAGCGCCACGTCGCGCCCGGTGTCGATCACGGGAGGGACGACGCCGCCCAGGCAGCTGAAGATCTTGTTGCGGTCGGGGTGGCGCGCCGCGGCCGCGGGCGTGATCTCGCCCGCGTCGATCATCTGCTGCACCTTGGAGTGGTCCTGGGTGTGGGCGACGAGCTCGCCGCCGCGCGGGACGTAGAGCCGCGAATCGCCCGCGTGCGCCCAGAAGGCCCGGCCGTTCTGCACGATGCACGCCACACAGGTCGTGCGCGGGCATTCGAGCAGGTTGTGCTCGACGGCGTAGGAGACGATCGCGCGGTGCGCCGCCTGGATCGAGGAGACCAGGAACTCGAAGGGGCGGCGCAGGCGGTTGCGCGCCTCCTGCTGGAAGCGGCGCGTGATCTCGGTCACCGCGATCTCCGCGGCCACTTCCCCCCGCTCGTGGCCGCCCATGCCGTCGCACACCACCATGAGCAGCACGTCGCGGCCGTAGGAGTAGGCGACGCGGTCCTCGTTGCCCTTGCGGTCGCCGAGGCGGCTGTCCTGGAAGATGGTGAATCGCATCTAGCGCGAGAAGAGCTTCGAGAACGGGCGGTTGATGGTCTCGAGGAAGCCGCGCTTCTCGCTTCCCGGCTCGTTCATGAGCCGGCGCTGCAGCTCGTAGGCGGTCTGGGGCCGCTTCAGGTAATCGACCGCGAGGCACGCGTCGACGATGTCGTACAGGTCGTCGGAATAGGGCTGCCGGGCGAGCGTGCGCAGCGGGATCATGCGGTCTTCCTGCTCGCGCTGGTCGCCCGCCTGGGGGGGCGCCCCCGCGATGCAGGTGTAGATGGTCGCGCCCACGGAGTAGATGTCGCTCCAGGGCCCCAGCTCGCCGGGCTTGAACCGGTAGTGCTCGGGGGCGGCGAAGCCGGCGGTGTACATGGGCTTGAGCTTCATCGCCTCGTCGGAGAGCGTGATACGCGCCGCGCCGAAGTCGAGCAGCACGGGGCGGCCTTCCATCGAGATGAAGACGTTCGCCGGCTTGATGTCGAGGTGCAGCAGCTTGCTCGAGTGCACCTCGCGCAGCCCGTTCATCAGGTGGATGAAGAGCCGGCGGATGAAGCCCTCGTTGAACTCGTGGCGGTGGCGCTGGATGTGGAACTGGAGCGTGCGCCCGCGCACGTACTGCATCACCATGTAGCACGTCTCGTTGGCGCGGAAGAAGTTCTCGACCCGCACCACGTTCGGGTGCGAGATCATCGCGAGCGCTCGGCCCTCCTCGAAGAAGCACTTGAGGCCGTGGCGGAAGACGGCGAGGTTCGCGTCGTCGGCGAGCTTCACCTCGGCGCCCTCGGTGCGAAGCGGCAGCGACGAGGGCAGGTATTCCTTGATCGCGAACGGCGTCCCGCTCTCGTCGCGCGCGAGGTAGACGATGCTGAACCCGCCGGACGAGAGCGGCTTCTCGATCCGGTAGCCGTTCAGCACATAGCCGGCCGGCAGCGGCTGGTTCGCCTGCTGGGGCATGGAGGAGCGGGGGGGTTCCGATATAATTCCGGTCATTGTCGGCACTCGCCTGCGCCTTGTAAAGGCGACGATCCGCTGTGGCGGCGCCCCTTTGTTGCGAACGTAACCCACGGACCCTTCGATGAGGAAGCGCCGGCACGGAAAGGCTTTCGCGAAGCGCCGCTCGGAGGCCCCATGATCGCCAGCATGACGGGCTTCGCGGCGGTCGTGCTCGAGACCGCCGAGGGCAGCCTCGCGGTGGAGCTCAGGACGGTCAACCACCGCTACCTCGAGTTCCAGGCGCGGGTCCCGGAGGAGATCCGGCCGCTCGAGCCCGCGATGCGCGAGGCGGTGGTCTCGCGGCTCACGCGCGGCAAGGTCGATTGCCGGGTGACCTACACGCAGGCCACGGCCGCGCAGCGCTCGCTCGCGCCCGACGCGGCCGCGCTCGCCGCGCTGCGCGGGGCCGCGCAGGCCGTGCGCGAGCGCTTCCCCGACGCGCCGCCGCTGTCGGTCTCGGAGATCCTGCACTGGCCCGGCGTGCTCGCGGAGGCCACGCTCTCGCCCGATCGGGCGAAGGACGACGTGATGGGGCTGCTCGAGCGCGCGCTCGCCGAGCTCGACCAGACGCGCCGGCGCGAGGGCGCCAAGCTCGAGGCGGTGCTGCGCGAGCGGCTCGCGCGCATGTCCGTCCTCGCGACGGAGGCGGGCCCGCTCATGCCCGCGACGATCAAGGCCTTCCAGGACAAGCTCGCGGCGAAGATCGCCGAGGCGGGCGCCTCGCCGTCCGACGAGCGCCTGCACCAGGAGATCGTGCTCTACGCGGCGCGCATCGACGTCGACGAGGAGATCGAGCGTCTCGGCACGCACATCGCCGAGTTCGGGCGGGTGCTCGACCGCGGCGGGGCCTGCGGCAAGCGGCTCGACTTCCTCTGCCAGGAGCTCAACCGCGAGGCCAACACGCTCGGCTCGAAGTCGGTGGCGAGCGAGATGACGCGCATCTCGGTGGAGCTCAAGGTGCTGATCGAGCAGGTGCGCGAGCAGGTCCAGAACATAGAATGAGCGGAGCGAAAAGGAGCAGCGGGAACGACGTTGGACCGGACGCCGGTGGCGCCGGTCAACGTCGGCAGGCGAATTCCCCGTCGGGGAATCTTTTCGTCGTGGTGGCGCCGTCGGGCGCCGGGAAGACGAGCCTCGTCGCGGAGCTGCTGAAGCGCGAGACGCGCATCCGCCTGTCGATCTCGTACACGACGCGCGCGCCGCGTGAGGGCGAGTCGAACGGGCGCGAGTACCACTTCGTCTCCCGCGCGGAGTTCGAGAAGATGGTCGCGGCGGGCGATTTCCTGGAGCACGCGAACGTCTACGGCAACCACTACGGCACCTCGCGGCGCTGGATCGAGGCCGAGCTCGCCGGCGACCACGACGTGCTGCTCGAGATCGACTGGCAGGGCGCCCGGCAGGTGCGCGCGCTCTTCCCGGGCATGGTGGGAATCTTCATCCTGCCGCCGTCGATCGGCGAGCTTCGCAGGCGCCTGGAGGCGCGCGGCAAGGACTCCGCGGAGTCGATCGGGAGGCGCATGGCGAGCGCCCGCGAGGAGGTCTCGCATGTTCTTGAATTTGAATATATAATTGTCAATGAGGCATTCGACGCGGCGGTATCGGACCTGCAGGCGATCGTGCGCGCCACGCGGCTCGCCCGCGCATCGCAGTCCGTCCACCTCGCGTCGCTGCTCGCCGAATTCAAGTAATGGAGACCGCGCCATGGCCCGCATCACCGTCGACGACTGCATCAAGTTCCTGTCCAACCGCTTCGAGCTCACCCTCGCGGCGACCAACCGCGCGCGCCAGATCGCGCTCGGCGCCACGCCCCTCGTGGAGCCCAACAAGGACAAGCCCACGGTGATCGCGCTTCGCGAGATCGCCGCCGGCAAGGTGGGCAAGGAGCTGCTCAACCCTCCGGCACCCACGCCCCCGGTGCTCTAGGAACCCGAAATGGGGCCAGGCTCAGGAACTGACCTGACCCCATTTTCGAGATGAGCCCGCCCGCACTCGGCGTCCAGTCGGTCGCAGGGGCCCTCAAGGCCCCGGGGACGTCGTTGCCGGGGCCGGGCCCGGAGGAGCTCACGGCGGTCCTCGGCTACCTCAGGCCGAAGGACATCGAGGCCATCGAGCAGGCCTACGGGGTCGCGCGCGCCGCCCACTCGGGGCAGCACCGCTACAGCGGCGAGCCCTACATCACGCATCCCCTGGCGGTCGCCAAGATCCTCGCCGAGTGGCACCTCGACGCGCAGGCGCTGATGGCCGCGCTCCTGCACGACGTGGTCGAGGACACGCCCACGACCAAGGCCGAGATCGCGCGGCACTTCGGCAAGGCCGTGGCCGAGCTCGTCGACGGCGTGTCGAAGATCGACCGCATCGAGTTCGCCACGCTGCAGCACGCGCAGGCGGAGAACTTCCGCAAGATGCTGCTCGCGATGGCCCGCGACGTGCGCGTGATCCTCATCAAGCTCGCCGACCGGCTGCACAACATGCGCACGCTCGAGGCCGTCCCGCCGGAGAAGCAGGAGCGCATCGCCCGCGAGACCCTCGACATCTACGCGCCCATCGCCAACCGCCTGGGCCTCATCTCGCTCTACTACGAGCTGGAAGACCTCGGGTTCCACTACCTGCACCCCAACCGCTTCCGCGTGCTCGACAAGGCCCTCAAGAAGGCGAGGGGCAACCGGCGCGACGCCGTGGGCAAGATCCAGGAGGCGATCCAGGCGCGGCTGAAGGAGTTCAAGGTCGAGGCGCAGGTGAGCGGCCGCGAGAAGCACATCTCCTCCATCTACAAGAAGATGCAGGAGAAGAACATCTCGTTCTCGGAGGTGTTCGACATCTACGGCTTCCGCATCATCGTGCCCGACGTGCCGAGCTGCTACCTCGCCATGGGGGCGCTGCACACGCTCTACAAGCCGATCCCGGGCAAGTTCAAGGACTACATCGCGATCCCGAAGGCGAACGGCTACCAGTCGCTGCACACCACGCTCTTCGGCCCCTTCGGCATGCCGGTCGAGATCCAGATCCGCACCCAGGACATGCACAAGGTCGCCGAGGCGGGAGTCGCCTCGCACTGGATGTACAAGACCGGCGAGGGCGACGCGAAGGACGTGCAGCTCAAGACCCACCAGTGGCTGCAGTCGCTGCTGGAGATCCAGAGCGAGAGCGGCGACGCCCTGGAGTTCCTCGAGCACATCAAGGTGGACCTCTTCCCCGACGAGGTCTACGTGTTCTCGCCCAAGGGCAAGATCTTCGCGCTGCCCAAGGGAGCGACCCCCATCGACTTCGCGTACTCGGTGCACACCGAGGTCGGCAACCACTGCGTGGCCGCCAAGGTCGACGGCTCGCCCGTGCCGCTCGGCACGATCCTGCGCAACGGCAACCGCGTCGAGGTCGTCACCGACCCGCACGCGCGCCCCAACCCGGTCTGGCTCTCCTACGTGGCCACGGGCAAGGCGCGCTCGCACATCCGCCACTACCTCAAGACCATGCAGCTGCAGGAGTCGGCGGAGGTGGGCGAGCTGCTGCTGGTGCAGGCGCTGCGCTCCCTCGAAGCCGATCCCCACGAGATCGGCGAGGTCCACTGGACGCACTTCTTCAAGGGCGACGCGGCGAAGTCGCGCGAGGAGGTGCTCGCCGACATCGGGCTCGGCAAGCGGCTCGCGGTGGTCGTCGCGAGGAAGCTGCTCTCGATCGCGGAGCCCACCGACGGCGAGGCGCGCATCGGCCCGATCACGATCCGCGGCACCGAGGGCCTCGCGGTCCAGTTCGCGCAGTGCTGCCGCCCGATCCCGGGCGACCCCATCATCGCGCAGGTCAAGAAGGGGCAGGGGCTCGTGGTCCACACCCACGACTGCCCGGCGATCCATCCGTTCCACTTCGACCCCGAGAAGTGGGTGGACGTGCAGTGGGCTCCCTCGCCGGACCGCTTCTTCGACGTGAACGTGCGGCTCGTCGCGCAGAACCACCGCGGGGTGCTCGCGCGGCTCGCGGCCGAGGTCTCCGAGGCCGACTCGAACATCGACCACATCGAGACGGAGGAGCGCACCAGCCCCGCGTACACCACGGTGGTCTTCACGATCCAGGTGAAGAACCGGATGCACCTCGCGCAGGTATTCCGGAGGCTGCGGCGCATCCCGGAGGTCGTCCGCCTCTCGCGCCTGAAGAAGAAGCAATAATCACACGCCGTCATCGAACGGAGACGTCATGAAGGCGATCCATACTTCCGAAGCGCCCGCCGCCATCGGCACCTATTCGCAGGCCGTGCGCGCGGGCGACACGGTGTACCTCTCGGGCCAGATCCCGCTCGACCCGAAGAGCATGCAGCTCGTCGAGGGCTTCGAGAACCAGGCGCGGCGCGTGTTCGACAACCTGCGCGCGGTGGCCCGTGCCGCGGGCGGCGACTTCGACCGCGTCGTGCGCCTCACGGTGTACCTCACGGACCTCGGCCACTTCGCCAAGTTGAACGAGGTGATGGCCACTTACTTCCGCGAGCCCTACCCGGCGCGCGCGGCCGTCGGCGTCGCGTCGCTGCCGCGCGGGGCGCTGCTCGAGATCGACGCCGTGATGTGCCTGGGGCCGTCATCCGCCGCGTGAAGGTCGCCGTCGGGGCCCGCGACAGCCCCCACAAGCCGGGAACCCCCGCAGCGAGGCCGGGGACCGACGCGCGCCTGGAGAAGCTCGGCGTCCGCACGAAGCTCGACCTCGTCCTGCACCTGCCCCTTCGCTACGAGGACGAGACGCGGCTCACCGCGCTCGCGGACGTGCGGCCCGGGGAGCCCGCGCTCGTGGAGGCCGAGGTGGTCGACTCCGAGGTGAAGTACCGGCCGCGCCGCACGCTCGTCGTGAAGCTCAGGGAAACGACGCCGGAGGAAGGCGGGGATGCCCGCGGCGCCCACGAGCTCTGGGTGCGCTTCCTCAACTTCTACCCGAGCCAGGTGAAGCAGCTCGCGCCCGGCAAGCGCGTGCGGCTCTTCGGCGAGGTCCGCCCCGGCTTCTTCGGCGACGAGATGGTGCACCCGCGCTACCGGCTCGTGCAGAAGGGCGCGCCCCTCGCCGAGTCGCTCACTCCCGTGTACCCGACGACCGCGGGGCTCCCCCAGGGCGAGCTGCGCAGGAGGATCGACGAGGCGCTCGACACCCTCGCCCTCGAGGACACGCTCGACGCGAAGATCCTCGCGAAGCTGCGCCTCGGGGGCTTCCGCGAGAGCGTGCTCTTCCTGCACCGTCCGCCGCCGAAGGTGGACGCGGCGAGCTTGCAGGAGCGCACGCATCCGGCGTGGCGGCGCCTCAAGTTCGACGAGCTCCTCGCGCAGCAGCTGGCGATGCGCGTCGCCTACCGCGAGCGGCGCGCGAAGAGCGCCCCGAAGCTGCCCGACGCGCACACGCTCACCAACGCGCTGGTGCGCTCGCTGCCCTTCGCCCTCACGCGCGCGCAGCGCGAGGCGCAGTCGGCCATCGCGAAGGACCTCGCGCAGCCGCACCCGATGCGCCGGCTGCTGCAGGGCGACGTGGGAAGCGGCAAGACGCTGGTGGCCGCGCTCGCCGCGCTCCAGGCGATCGAGAACGGCTGGCAGGCGGCCCTCATGGCGCCCACGGAGATCCTCGCCGAGCAGCACTACCTCAAGCTGTCGCACTGGCTGGAGCCCCTCGGCGTGAAGATCGCGTGGCTCGCGGGCGGGCTCAAGGCGCGCGCGAAGAAGGCGGCGCTGGAGGCGATCGCGGGCGGCGAGACGCAGCTCGCGATCGGCACCCACGCGCTCTTCCAGGAGGGCGTGGCCTTCGCGAAGCTGGGGCTCGCGATCGTCGACGAGCAGCACCGCTTCGGCGTCGAGCAGCGCCTCGCGCTCGCCTCGAAGGGGGGCGCCGAGCCCCACCAGCTCATGATGAGCGCGACGCCCATCCCGCGCACGCTCGCCATGAGCTACTTCGCCGACCTCGACGTGACGGTGATCGACGAGATGCCGCCGGGCCGGACGCCCGTGCTCACGAAGCTCGTCTCCGACGAGCGCCGCGACGAGGTGATCGAGCGCGTGCGCGAAAGCTGCCGCGAGGGCGCCCAGGCCTACTGGGTTTGCCCGCTCGTGGAAGAAAGCGAGCAATTGCAGCTCAAGGCCGCCATCGAGACCTTCGAGACGATCCGGGCGACGTTCCCCGACCTCGCCGTGGGGCTCGTGCACGGCCGCATGAAGCCCGCGGAGAAGGCGCAGGTGATGTCCGACTTCAAGGCGCGCCGGATCCAGCTCCTCGTGGCGACCACGGTGATCGAGGTGGGCGTGGACGTGCCCAACGCGACGCTCATGGTGATCGAGCACGCCGAGCGCATGGGGCTCGCGCAGCTGCACCAGCTGCGGGGCCGCGTCGGACGCGGGGCGAAGCGCAGCCTCGCGATCCTGCTCTATTCGCAGCCCCTCTCGGAGCTCGCCCGCGCGCGCCTGAAGGCGATCTACGAGAACCACGACGGCTTCGAGATCGCGCGCCAGGACCTCCTCCTGCGCGGGCCCGGCGAGCTGCTGGGCGCGCGCCAGAGCGGGGCACCGCTGCTGCGCTTCGCGGACATCGAGCGCGACACGGACCTCCTCGAGGCCGCGCGCCGCGCCGCCGACGAGCTGCTCGCCGCGCGCTCGCCCTCGGTCGCCCGGCACCTCGACCGCTGGCTCGGCTCGCGGCAGTTCTTCCTCCGGGCATGAGCCGATGGCGCCCCGCGGCCCCCGCGCATTCGGATCCCTGGCGCGCCTGGCTCACCTACCACGGCTCCCTCACGCGCCGCATCGTCGAGCGCGCGGGGACGATGCGGGTCGAGATCGTGGGCGAGCGCCTGCGCTTTCCCAACGACGATGAGTACGCCGCGCTCGGCCGCCCGCGCCATCGCCTCGCCTTCGTGCGCGAGGTGGTGCTGCACGCGGGCGGGGGCCCCGTGGTGCTCGCCCACTCGATCGCCGCGCGCCGCGACCTCGACGGGGCCTGGCACGCGCTGCGCGGCCTGGGGACGCGGCCGCTCGCCGCCATGCTCTTCGGCGATCCGCGCGTGCGGCGCGCGCCGTTCGAGTACGCGCGCATCGACCCGCGCCATCCGCTGTGGAAGCGGGCGTGCAGGCTCCTCGGCGCGCGGCTCCCGGCGTTGCGGGCGCGCCGCTCGCGCTTCACGTTGCGCGGAAGGCCGCTCGTGGTGACCGAAGTGTTCCTACCCTCGCTGGGGGGCCTCGGGCGATGAAGGCGGCCGTCCTCGCGCGCCTCGACGCGTACGAGAAGCTCGTCCGTCTCGACCGGCCGATCGGGATCCTCCTCCTGCTGTGGCCGACGCTCTGGGCCCTGTGGCTCGCGCGCCGCGCGATCCCTCCCCCCGCGGTGCTGTGGATCTTCGTGCTGGGCACGGTGCTCATGCGCTCGGCCGGCTGCGCGGTGAACGACTGGGCGGACCGGGGCTTCGACGCCCACGTCGAGCGCACGCGTAACCGGCCGCTCGCCACCGGCGCGATCCGCCCCTGGGAGGCGCTTGTCGTGGCGGCGGCGCTCGCCGCGTGCGCCTTCGCGCTCATCCAGCCGCTCAACGGGCTCGCGATCCGGCTTTCCTTCGCGGCGCTCGCCGTCGCCGCGATCTATCCTTTCACGAAGCGCTTCTTCTGGATGCCCCAGGCCTGGCTCGGCGTGGCGTTCGGGTTCGGGATCCCCATGGCGTTCGCCGCGCTCACCGCGACCGTCCCGCCGCTCGCCTGGGCGCTGCTCGGCGCGAACGTCTTCTGGACGATCGCCTACGACACCGAATACGCGATGGTCGATCGCGACGACGACGTGAAGATCGGGATGCGCACCTCCGCGATCCTCTTCGGGCGTCTCGACGTCGCCGCGGTGATGGCGTGCTACGCGATCTTCCTGGGCGCGCTCGCCGCGATCGGATGGTGGCAGGGCTACGGCGGCTTCTACTACGCCGGGGTGCTGGGCGCGGCGGCGATCGCGCTCTCGCACTTTCCGATGATCCGCGGCCGCACCCGCGAGGGGTGCTTCCGCGCGTTCCGCCACAACAACTGGGTGGGTGGCGTCGTCTTCGCGGGCATCCTCGCCGACACCTTCCCGTGGAAGCCGGTCCTCGACTGGCTCGGGCGATGATCGTCGTGGTCTACGCGCACCCCTACCCGCGCCACTCGCGCGGCTGCGCGGCGCTGCGCTCCGCGATCGAGGACCTGCCCGGCGTCGAGGTGCGCTCGCTCTACGATCGCTATCCCGATTTCGACATCGACGCGGCGGCCGAGCGCGCCGCCCTCGAGCGCGCGCGGCTCGTCGTGTGGATGCACCCGGTCTACTGGTACACGGCGCCCGCGCTCCTCAAGCTCTGGTTCGAGCAGGTGCTGGTGGAGGGCTGGGCGTGGGGCGAGGGCGGCGCCGCGCTCGCGGGCAAGGAGTGCCTTTGGGCCGTCACCACCGGCGGCGATGAGGCGGCCTACGGCGAGGCGGGCCCGCACGGCCATCCGTTCGCCGCGTTCGTGCCGGTCGTGGAGCAGACCGCGCGCTTCTGCGGGATGCTCTGGCACGAGCCCTTCGTGGTCCACGGCGCGCACCTCGTGGAAGAAGAGGCGCTGCGCGAATCGGCGCAGGCGCTCCGCACGCGCGTCGAGCAGTGGCGCCTGCGCGAGGCGGGCGAGCGGAAATGAAGGAAGTCCTCGTCTTTCTCGGCGCCGCGGTGATCTGCGTGCCCGTGGCCGCGCGGCTCGGGCTGGGGTCCGTGCTGGGCTACCTCATCGCCGGCGCGGCGATCGGCCCGTGGGGCCTCGGGCTCGTGGGCGATGTCGATGCCACCCACAGCCTCGCGGAGCTGGGCGTGGTGCTGATGCTCTTCGTGATCGGCCTCGAGCTCGACCCGCGCCGGCTGCTGGCGATGCGGGGCGTCGTCTTCGGCGGCGGAACGCTGCAGCTCGCGGCGAGCGGAGCGGCGCTCGCCATCGCGCTCGCCTTCCTCGGGATGTCGTGGCGCGCCGCGCTGGTCGGCGGCCTCGCGCTCGCATTGTCCTCGACCGCGATCGCGATGCAGGCCCTCGCGGAGCGCAACGAGCTCGAGACTCCGACGGGGCGCTCGGCGTTCGGGATCCTCCTCTTCCAGGACCTCGCCGCGATCCCGCTCATCGCGCTGGTGCCGTTCGTGGGTCAGGCCGAGCGGGCGGGAGCGAGCCCGCTGTGGATGCGCGTGGGGCTCGCCGTGGCGGCGGTGGCGGGCGTCGTGGTGATCGGCCGCTATCTCACGCGGCCGGCGCTGCGGCTCATCGCCCGGGCGAACCTGCGCGAGGTCTTCACGGCGTTCGCGCTGCTCCTCGTGGTGGGGATCGCCGAGCTCATGTCGGCCGCGGGCCTGTCGATGGGGCTGGGCGCCTTCCTCGCCGGCGTGCTCCTCGCGGGATCCGAGTTCCGTCACGCGCTGGAGGGCGACATCGAGCCGTTCAAGGGCCTGCTGCTGGGGCTGTTCTTCATCTCCGTCGGCATGACGATCGACTTCGGGCTCGTCGCGAGCCGGCCGGGAACGGTGGCGCTGCTGCTGGGGGGATTCCTCGCGCTCAAGATCGGAACCTTGTGGGCGATCGCCCGCGCGATCGCGGCCTGCCGCCAGCGCACGCTCTTCGCCTTCCTCCTCTCGCAGGGCGGCGAGTTCGCCTTCGTGGTCTTCGGCGCGGCGCGCGACGCGCGGCTCTTCGATCCGGAGTGGGAAGCGCTCCTCACGATCACGGTGGCGCTTTCCATGGCGACGACGCCCCTGTTGCTGCTCGCCTACGACCGCCTGGCGGGGCGGCGCGAGCGCCGGGAGCGCGCCGCGGACGCCATCTCGGCCGAAGGCCCGGTGATCATCGCGGGGTTCGGGCGCTTCGGCCAGATCGTCGGAAGGCTCCTGCTCGCGAGCGGCATCCCGGCCGTGGTGATCGACCACGATCCCGACGAGGTCGACAGCCTGCGCAAGTTCGGCTACCGGGTGTTCTACGGCGACGCGACGCGCCTCGACCTGCTCGAGGCGGCCGGAGCGCGCCACGCCCGGCTCCTCGTGAACGCGATCGACGACGTGGAGGCGAGCCTCGCCCTGGTCGACCGCGCGCGCGCGAGCTTCCCCGGCCTCGAGATCCTCTCCCGCGCGCGCAACGTGAGCCATTATTTCGAGCTCAGGCTGCGGGGCGTGAACGTCGCCGAGCGCGAGACCTTCGAGTCGGCGCTGCGGGTGGGCCGGGCCGCGCTCGAGCGCCTCGGCTTCGAGCCGTACCGGGCCCGCGAGCTCGCCGACGCGTTCCGGCGGCACAATATCGCGAGCGTGGACGCGACGCTGCCGTTCTACCGGGACGAGGCGCGGCGCATGTCCCTGGCGAAGGCCGGACGCGAGGAGCTCGAGCGGCAGTTCGCGCGCGACCGCGAGCGCTTCGAGCGCGAGCACGGGAGGAAGGGATGGCAATGACGGGAACCGCCGGGGAACGCGGCTGATGGGCGAGGCGCGCTGGATCGTCGCGGGACTGCGCTCGCCGTTCGCGCGCGTCGACGGGGGGCTGCGCCGCCTCGACGCGGTGGCGCTGTCGGTCCCGGTGGTGCGCGCGATGGCCGCGCATCTTCCCGCCGGCGACCGTCCCGACTTCGTCGTGTGGGGCACGGTGGCGCCCAACCTCGGCTGGAGCAACATCGCGCGGGAGACGGTCGTCGACGCCGGGCTCGACCCGTCCACGCCGGCCTTCTCGACGGTGCTCGCGTGCGCGACGAGCATGGTCGCGGCGATCGAGGCGGCGGGCATGCTCGGGGCAGGCCGCTCGGTCGCGCTCTGCGGCGGCGTGGAGAGCATGAGCCGCGTGCAGATCGGCCTCGCGCAGGGGCTGTCGGACTGGATCCGGCGCGTGGGCCAGGCGCGCTCGCTCGGCGAGCGGCTCGACCGGCTCGGCGAGCTGAGGGCGCGCGACGTGCGGCTCCACGTGCCGAGCATCGCCAACCGCGCGACCCGCAAGAGCATGGGCGAGCACTGCGAGGAAATGGCGCAGCAGTGGAGCATCGCGCGCTCGGACCAGGACCGCATCGCGCTCGCCTCGCACCAGCGCGCGGTGAAGGCGATGGCGGAGGGTTTCTTCGACGACCTCGTGGTGCCGGTCGAGGGCGTGGCGAAGGACGGCGTGCCGCGCGCCGACAGCTCCGCGGAGAAGCTCGCCGCGCTCAGGCCCGCGTTCGACCGCGCGAGCGGGCGCGGCACGATCACCGCAGGCAACGCCTCGCCCCTCACCGACGGCGCGGCGGCGGTCTGGGTCGCCGACGACGCCGGCCTCGCGCGGCTGCCTCCGGGGCGGCCGCGGGCGCGGCTCGTCGACTGGGAGATGGCCGCGGTGGACATCTTCCACGAAGGCCTGCTCATGGCGCCGGCCTACGCGATCCCGCGCCTGCTCGCGCGCCGCGGCCTCACGCTGGAGGCGATCGACCTGTGGGAGATCCACGAGGCGTTCGCGGCGCAGGTCCTGTGCAATGTGGCCGCGCTCGAGAGCGAGGACTTCCTCCGGGAGCGCGTGCGCATCGACGCGCGCCTGGGCCGCTTCCCGTGGGAGCGGTTCAACCCCAACGGCGGAAGCATCTCGATCGGGCACCCCTTCGGCGCGACCGGCGCGCGCATCCTGTCGCAGGCGGTGAAGGAGCTCGCGGCCCTCGGCGCGGGCAAGCGCGCGATCGTCTCCGTCTGCGCCGACGGAGGGCTCGCCACGGTCGCGCTGCTGGAGACCTGAGCGGGGCGAGCTTGCGGCGCGGCACGGCCGGAGCTAGGCTGATCGCAGAGGTGAGATGGCCATGTTCTTCCGACGGCTTTGCGCGGCATTGCTGGTCGCCCTCCCGCTGGTGTGCGCCGGGCAGGGCATCGACCCGAACGTCCCCATCTTCCTGGTGTCGCGCCCCGGCATGACGGACCCGAACTTCCAGGATACGGTGGTGCTCCTCACGCGCCACGGGCCGGAGGGGGCGCTGGGCGTGATCGTGAACCGCCCGACGGACATCCCGCTCTCGAAGGTCTTCTCCGACGAGAAGCGCCTCGCGGGCCTCGAGGACAGGATCTTCTTCGGCGGCCCGGTCGCCCGCGACGTGGTCGTGTACGTGTTCCGCGCGCCCCTTCCTCGCGGCGACGTGAAGAAGCTCTTCGAGGGCGTCTATATCAGCTCGAGCCTCGACCTGCTGCACGACCTGTTAGGTCGCGACCATCCGACCGAGGACCTGCGCGTGTTCGCCGGGCTCGCGGGCTGGGCCCCGGGCCAGCTCGAGGCCGAGATCCAGCGCGGCGACTGGCGCCTCGTGCCCGCCGATGCGCACTCGATCCTCGACGCGCCTCCCCGGTCGCTGTGGCAGGAGATGGATCGGCGCGCCTCGGCCATCACGGCGCGGGCGGGCACGACGCCGGTGCTTCGATAGGCGCTGCGGCGCGGCGGCGATGGGCGCGGGATCCCCGGGCGCGCAGGCCCCCTACCGGCTGACGATCCGGGAGCATCCCTCGTACCTCCACGCCCGGGCCGACGGCGAGCTCACGCCGGGCAACGCCCTGCGGTTCCTCGAGGACGCCTACGCCGCCTGCGTGCAAGGGGGGCGCGGGGCGCTGCTCCTCGAGATGTGCCTCGAGGGCCCGAGCCTCGATGCCGGGAGCATCTTCGAGGTGATCTCGCAACGGGTCGCCGACGGGTCGAAGCTCGCGAAGATCGCCTACGTGGAGTGCGGGGGAGGCGATCCCGCCAAGGCCCGCTTCGCCGAGACGGTGGCGGTCAATCGCGGCGTGAACGTGCGCCTGTTCCCGGACACCGGGGCGGCCGCGCGCTGGCTCGCGGCGCGGGACATTTGATTTGCCTCAAGCGGGACGCCCCGGAATGGGGCAAAGGTGTACGCATGCGCAAGCCTCGCAAGCTCTCGGCCAAGCTGGTCGGCGTCCAGGTCTTTTTCCTCGCGGTCGCCCTGGTGTCGATCGGCTTCACGCTCTTCGTCTCCTGGCGGCTGGAGGGGAGCGCCGCGGCGATCAACGACGCCGGTAGCCTGCGCATGCGGACCTATCGCCTCGCGTACCTGGCACGCGGATTGGAGGAGCGCGCGCCCGCGGGATCCGAGTCCGGCGCGCGCGACCGCGAGCTCATCGGCGCGGAGACCCGGGATTTCGAGAAGGTCCTCGCCGGGCTTCGCCGCGGCGACCCGGCCCGTCCGCTCTTCGTGCCGGGCACGACGCCGATCCGCGAGCAGTTCGCCGTGGTGGACCGCGAATGGGCGTCCCTCGAGCCCGAGCTGCTCGCCGTGGCGGCCGGGGCATCCGCGCCCGTGGAGCGGCCGCGCGTCGAGCGGTTCGTCGGCGTGGTGAACGAGCTCGTCGCGCGCCTCGAGCACGACATCGCCCGGACGACGGATCTGCTGCGCACGATCCAGCTCGCCCTCGTCGCGCTCGCCATCGCCGGGGCGACCGCGCTCATCTATCTCTCGTTCCTCTTCATCATCCGGCCGCTGCACCGGATCGAGGACGGGCTCAACCGCGTGGCGCGGGGCGAGCACGCCGCGCGCGTGCCCGTCGAGACGGGCGACGAGTTCGGCGCGCTCGCGCGCGGCTTCAACCACATGGCCGAGCAGATCGAGGAGTCGTACCGCACGCTCGAGACCCGGGTCGAGCAGAAGACCCGCTCGCTCGCCGAGCAGAACGCCCGGCTCGCCACGCTCTACGACATGACGGCGTTCCTCAACGCGCCGGGATCGGTCGAGGACCTCTGCCGGGGGTTCCTCCGCAGGCTCATCGCCGCCACGGGCGCGGCCGCCGGCGCCGTGCGGCTCGTCTCGAGGAACGACGAGTGCCTGCATCTCTACGTCGACGAGGGCCTGCCGGCCGCGTTCCGGGAAAGCGAGCGCTGCCTCGCGCGGGGCGAGTGCGCGTGCGGAGGGGCCGCGGTGGGCAACTCGGCCGTGATCCACGTGCTGGGCGGGCGGCGCGTCCCGATCACCGTCACGCTCCCCCATTGCCGGGAAGCGGGCTTCGGCATGGTCGCCGCCTTCCCCGTGAGCGCGCAGCGCCAGCTGATCGGCATCTACAACCTGTTCTTCCAGGAAGCCCGCGAGGTGGCGAGCGAGGAGCGCCACATGCTCGAGAGCCTCGGCAAGCACCTCGGCGTGGCGATCGAGAACGTGCGGCTCGTCTCGCGGGAGCGCGAGCTCGCGGCGAGCGAGGAGCGGGGGCTTCTCGCGCGCGAGCTGCACGATTCGATCGCGCAGTCGCTCGCCTTCCTCAATCTCCAGGTGCAGATGCTTCGCCGCGCGCTTCCGGGAGCCGCGGAAGGCGCCGAGGCCGGCGCGATCCTCGACGAGATCCAGGAGGGCGTGCAGGAGTCCTACGCGGACGTGCGCGAGCTGCTGGTGCACTTCCGCACGCCCACGAGCGAGGGCGACGTCGAGCACGGCATGCGCACGCTGCTCGCGCGCTTCGAGCGCCAGACGGGAGTGCCGGTGATCTTAAAGGCGAGCGGGTCGGCGCTCCCCATCGGGCCCGACGAGCAGCTCCAGGTGATGCACATCCTGCAGGAAGCGCTCTCCAACGTGCGCAAGCACGCCGCCGCGACCGCGGTGCGCGTCGAGCTGCAGCGCGCGGGCGGCTACCGGTTCGTCGTGCGCGACGACGGCCGCGGATTCGACGCCTCCCGCGAGCTTCCCGAGGCGGCCGAGCACGTCGGCTTGCGCATCATGCGCGAGCGCGCCCAGCTCATCGGGGCGACGCTCGAGGTGCGCTCCTCGCCGGGGCGGGGCACCGAGGTCGCGCTCACGCTGCCCGTGGCGCAGCGCGCGGCCGCGTGAGCCCGCGCCCGCCCGCGCCGCGATGAGCGAGCCCATCCGCGTCGTCGTCATCGACGATCACACGCTCTTCCGGCGCGGCCTCACGGCGCTGCTCGGCCGCGAGCCGGGATTCGCGGTCGTGGGCGAAGCCGCCGACGGCTTCGAGGGGATCCGCGTCGCGGCCGCGAGCCGTCCCGACGTGGTGCTGCTCGACCTCAACATGCCCGGCATCTCGGGCGTCGAGGCGCTCCAGGCGATCCGCAAGGAGGCGCCGGGAGCGCACGTCGTGATGCTCACCGTGTCGGAGGACGCCGAAGACCTCCTCGCGGCGCTGCGCGCGGGCGCCGACGGGTACCTCCTCAAGAACATCGACAGCGAGTTCCTCGTCGAATCGATCCGCCGCGCCGCCGAGGGCGAGTCCGTGGTCTCTTCCGAGATGACGGGCAAGCTCGTGAAGGGCGTGCGCGCGGGGCCGGCTGCGGCGCCGGCCGACGGGTTGTCGCCCCGCGAGCGCGAGATCCTCGCGCACCTCGCCCGGGGCTCGAGCAACAAGGAGGTCGCGCGCGCCCTCGAGCTCGCCGAGAGCACCGTCAAGATCCACGTGCAGCACATCCTGAGGAAGCTCAACCTCTCCTCGCGCGTGCAGGCCGCCGTGTGGGCGATCGAGCACGGCGTGGCCCCGCGTTCCTAAAGGCGCCGCCGCCCCTAGTCCTTTCGGACGATCCCCCCCTACGCCGTTTGCCGGAAGCCGGACCCCCGGCCGGCGAATGGCCGCGGCGGGCGCACGCCCCTACAGTTCCTCCATCACATGGAGGATCAGGCCATGGCCAACACGGCGGCCACCGGCACGGCGGCGCAGCGCAGGACCGAGGGCATGTCGCACAAGGCGAAGGCCGCCTGGGTGCTCGCCGGCAGCACGCTCTCGTTCACGGTGTGCTTCATGGTGTGGATGATGTTCGGCGTGGTCGGGATCCCGATCCGAAAGGCGCTCGACCTCAACGCGACCGAGTTCGGCATCCTCACGGCGATGCCCGTGCTCACGGGCTCGCTCGTGCGCGTGCACCTGGGCATGTGGACCGACAAGTACGGCGGGCGCATCGTGCTCTTCGTCCTGATGCTCTCCCCGGTGGTCCCCCTGTGGCTCATCGGGTACGCGACGGCCTACTGGCAGTATCTCGTCCTCGGGCTCTTCGTGGGGCTCGCGGGCGGATCGTTCTCGGTGGGCACGCCCTACGTCGCGCGCTGGTTCGACCGCGAGCACCAGGGCTTCGCGATGGGCATCTTCGGGGCGGGCAACTCGGGGGCCGCGGTGAACAAGTTCGTCGCGCCCGCGATCATCGTCGCCATGGGCTGGACGGCGGTGCCCAAGGTCTACGCCGCGGTCATGCTCGGCACGGCGCTGCTCTTCTGGCTCGCGAGCTTCACCGAAGAGGGCCACAAGGTCGGCGCCCACGTCACCTGGCGCGAGCAGCTCGCCGCGCTCCGCGACCCCAACGTCTGGAAATACAGCCAGTACTACTCGATCGTGTTCGGGGGCTACGTGGCGCTCGCGCTCTGGATGACGCAGTTCTACGTCTCCGAGTACGGCTTCGGCATCCAGCTCGCGGCGCTCCTCGCGGCGTGCTTCTCGCTGCCGGGCGGCGTGCTGCGCGCCTTCGGCGGCTGGATGGCCGACCGGTGGGGCGCGCACCGCGTCACCTGGTGGGTGCTCTGGGTGTCGTGGATCTGCCTCTTCCTGCTGTCCTACCCGCAGACCGACCTCACGATCGTCACGGTCGCGGGTCCCAAATCGTTCCACATCGGGCTCAACCCCTGGGTGTTCACGACGCTCATGTTCGTGATGGGCATGGCATGGGCGTTCGGGAAGGCCTCGGTGTTCAAGTACATCTCCGACGAGTATCCGCACAACATCGGCGTGGTCTCGGGAATCGTGGGCCTCGCCGGCGGCCTCGGCGGATTCGTTCTTCCCATCCTCTTCGGGGCCCTGCTCGACCTCACCGGCGTGCGCACGAGCTGCTTCATGCTGATGTACGGCGTCGTCTGGGTTTCCCTCATCTGGATGTACTGGACCGAGGTGCGCCAGGCCGAGGTGATCGGCCCGCGCGCCAAGGCGTTCCGCCTCAGGGGCTGAAGGTCCGCAACCGCTTCGGCGAAGGAGCTCGCGATGGCTACCCATCCGCACGACACCGACACCACCACCCCCCCCGCCGCGCCGGCCGCAAAACGTCGCGGGCGAGTCCTCGACATCTGGAACCCCGACGACAAGGCCTTCTGGGAGCAGCAGGGCCAGGCCATCGCGCGGCTGAACCTCTGGATCTCCGTCCCCTCGCTCTTCCTCGCGTTCGCCGTGTGGCAGCTCTGGAGCGTGGTCGCCGTGAACCTCAACTCGCTGGGCTTCCGGTTCACGACGGACCAGCTCTTCTGGCTCGCGGCCGCACCCGCGCTCTCGGGCGCGACGCTGCGCATCTTCTACTCCTTCATGGTGCCCATCGTCGGCGGCCGGCGCTGGACGGCGATCTCCACCGCTTCGCTCCTGCTGCCCGCGCTCGGGATCGGCTGGGCGGTGCAGCATCCCTCCACGGGCTTCGTCACGATGCTCGCGCTCGCGCTGCTCTGCGGCCTGGGGGGCGGCAACTTCAGCTCGTCGATGGCGAACATCAGCTTCTTCTTCCCGAAGGAGCGCAAGGGATCGGCGCTCGGGGTGAACGCAGGCCTCGGGAACCTGGGCGTGTCGAGCGTGCAGTTCCTCGCGCCGCTCGTGGTGACGATGCCGATCTGGGGCCCGCTGTCGGGCTCGCCGCAGACGATCGTGAGCAAGGCCGGCCAGGCGACCACGATCTGGGCGCAGAACGCGGCGCTCGTGTGGGTGCCGTTCATCGCGCTGTGCGCGGTGCTCGCGTGGCTCTTCATGAACGACATCGCGTCGGCCCGCGCATCCTTCCGCGAGCAGGCGGTGATCTTCCGGCGCAAGCACAACTGGCTCATGTGCTGGCTCTACCTCGGAACCTTCGGCTCGTTCATCGGCTACGCGGCCGGCTTCCCGCTGCTCATCAAGAGCCAGTTTCCCGGCGTGAACCCGCTCTACTACGCGTGGATGGGGCCGTTCGTGGGCGCGATCGTGCGGCCCTTCGGCGGCTGGCTCGCGGACCGGCTGGGAGGCGCGCGGGTCACGTTCTGGAACTTCATCGTGATGGCGGCGGCCGTGGGAGGGGTCCTCTACTTCCTGCCGTCGGGCGCCTCGGGCGGGAGCTTCGCGGGCTTCTTCGCCATGTTCATCGTGCTCTTCTTCACGACCGGCATCGGCAACGGCTCGACCTTCCGCATGATCCCCGTGATCTTCACGACGGAGCGGCAGCGCGCGGCGGGCCGCTCGGCCGAGGAGCAGGAGCGCGCCGCGCGCGAGGGCAACAAGGAAGGGGCGGCGGTGCTCGGATTCTCCGCGGCCATCGCCGCGTACGGCGGCTTCTTCATCCCGAAGAGCTACGGCACGTCGATCACGATGACCGGCGGCCCCGAGTTCGCGCTCTACTGCTTCATCGCGTTCTACCTCACCTGCATCGCGGTGACGTGGTGGTACTACGCGCGGCGCAACGCGTCGATGCCCTGCTAGCGCGCGAGGCGGGATGCACGCGCCGATCCTCTACTGGCAACCGGAAGACCGCGTCTTCTGGTCGCGGGAAGGATCGCGCGTCGCCCGCCGCAACCTCCTCGTCTCGATCCCGGCGCTCATGCTCTCGTTCGCCGTGTGGACGCTGTGGAGCGCGGTCGTGGTGATGCTGCCGCGCGCCGGGTTCGGCTTCACCACCGGGCAGCTCTTCTGGCTCGCGGCGGCTCCCGGGCTCGCGGGCGGGACGCTGCGCCTCTTCTACGCCTTCGCCGTGCCGATCTTCGGCGGCCGGCGCTGGACCGTCGTGTCCACCCTGCTGCTGCTCGTGCCCGCGATCGGGCTCGCCCTCGCGGTGCAGGACCCGGCGACGACCTATCCCGCGTTCCTCGCGGTCGCGCTTTGCGCGGGGCTGGGCGGCGGCAACTTCGCCTCGAGCATGGCCAACGTGAGCTTCTTCTTCCCGCTCGAGCGCCAGGGGACGGCGCTCGGCCTCAACGCCGGCCTCGGCAACCTCGGCATCACGCTCGCGCAGCTCGTGGTCCCCCTGGCCGCGACCGGCGCGATCCTCGCCGGGCCGCAGGCATGGACGGGTGCGGCGGCCGCGGGCGGCCTCGCGCTGCAGCGGGCGGGATGGATCTGGGTCGCGCCGATCCTTGTGGTGGCGGCGCTCGCGTGGCGGTACATGGACGACCTCCCGGGGATCGAGGCCGCGGCGGCGGAGCAGGCGGTGGTCTTCGTGCGCCGCGACACCTGGGTGCTCGCGTGGCTCTACCTCGGCACCTTCGGATCGCTCATCGGCTTCGCGGCCTCGTTTCCGCTCGTCACCGAGACGCAGTATTCCGGCGTGGACGTCGAGGGATTCGCCTTCGCCGGCCCGCTCGCCGCGGCGCTCGCGCGCCCGCTCGGGGGCTGGCTCGCCGACCGCGTGGGCGGCGCGCGCGTGGCGCTCGCGAGCTTCGTCGCCATGGCCGCGGCCGTCGCGTTGCTGCTCGCCGTCCCGGCGGTCTCCTTCGGCGCCTACCTCGCGGTCTTCGCGGTCCTCTTCGTCGCGAGCGGCGCGGGCAACGGCGCGGTGTTCCAGCTGATCCCGGCCGTCTTCAACGAGCGCGCCCGCGCCTCGTCCTCGCGCGGCGGGCCGGCGCACGCGGCAGCGGTGCTCGGCTTCGCCTCGGCGATCGGGGCCTTCGGCGGCTTCTTCATCCCCAAGGCCTACGGCACCGCCGTGGCGCTCACGGGCGGGCTGCGCGCCGCGCTCGTGCCCTTCCTCCTCTTCTACCTCACGTGCATCGCCGCGACCGCGTGGTTCTACCTGCGCCGGACGGCGGAAAGGAAGCAACGATGAGCCATTTCCTCGACCGCCTCACCTACTTCACCCGCGAACGCGAGCCCTTCTCGGACGGGCACGGCGTCGTCACGCACGAGGACCGCCGGTGGGAGGACGGCTACCGCAAGCGCTGGCAGCACGACAAGATCGTGCGCTCGACGCACGGCACCAACTGCACCGGCTCCTGCAGCTGGAAGATCTACGTGAAGGGCGGCGTGGTCACCTGGGAGACCCAGCAGACCGACTACCCGCGCACCCGGCCCGACATGCCGAATCACGAGCCGCGCGGATGCGCGCGGGGCGCGTCGTACTCGTGGTACCTGTACAGCGCGAACCGCGTGAAGTATCCGATGGTGCGCGGGCGGCTCGTCCGCCTCTGGCGCGCGGCGCGGGCGACGATGGGGCCCGTGGAGGCGTGGGCGTCGATCGTCGAGGACCCGGCGAAGGCGAGGGCGTACAAGTCGGTGCGCGGCCTCGGCGGCTTCGTGCGCTGCACGTGGGAGGAGGCCGAGGAGATCGTCGCGGCGGCCAACGTCTACACGATCCGCAAGCACGGCCCCGACCGCGTGGTGGGCTTCTCCCCGATCCCCGCGATGTCGATGGTGAGCTACGCTGCGGGCAGCCGCTACCTCTCGCTCATCGGCGGCGTGTGCATGAGCTTCTACGACTGGTACTGCGACCTGCCGCCGTCCTCTCCCCAGACCTGGGGCGAGCAGACCGACGTTCCGGAGTCGGCCGACTGGTACAACTCGACCTTCATCATCGCCTGGGGCAGCAACGTCCCGCAGACGCGCACGCCCGACGCGCACTTCTTCACCGAGGTGCGCTACAAGGGCGCCAAGGTGGTGGCGATCACGCCCGACTACTCCGAGGTGGCGAAGCTCTGCGACCTCTGGCTGCACCCGCAGCAAGGCACCGATGCGGCGCTCGCGATGGCGATGGGCCACGTGGTGATGAAGGAGTTCCACTTCGAGCGGCCCTCGGCGTACTTCACCGACTACTGCCGGCGCTATACCGACCTGCCGATGCTGGTGAAGCTCGTGAAGCGCGGCGAGCGCTACGTGCCGGACCGGTACCTTCGCGCCTCCGAGCTCCCCGACCGCCTCGGGCAGGCCAACAATCCCGAGTGGAAGACCGTGGTCGTCGACGAGACGAGCGGCAACCTCTCCGCTCCGCAGGGCTCGATCGGGTACCGCTGGGGCCAGCAGGAGGGCGGCGACCTCGGCAAGTGGAACCTCGATGCCCGGGACGGGGCGAGCGGGGCGCAGATCGTGCCCGCCCTCACGCTCCTCGGGCGGCGCGACGAGGTCGTGCCCGTGGCGTTCCCGTACTTCGCCGGAATCGCGCCCGAGCACTTCAAGTCCAACGACCAGGGCGGCGACATCCTGCTGCGCAACGTGCCGGCGAAGCGCGTGCGGCTCGCCGAAGGCGAGGCGCTCGTGGCGACGGTGTTCGACCTCGTCGCGGCGAACTACGGCATCGACCGCGGCCTCGGGGGCGGAAACGTCGCCGCCTCGTACGACGACGACGTCGCCTACACCCCGAAGTGGCAGGAGGCGATCACCGGGGTCGCGGCGCGCGACGTCATCACTCTCGCGCGCCAGTTCGCTGACAACGCCGACAAGACGCACGGCAAGTCGATGGTGATCATCGGCGCGGCGATGAACCACTGGTTCCACAGCGACATGAACTACCGCGGCATCATCAACCTGCTGATGCTGTGCGGCTGCGTCGGGATCTCCGGGGGCGGCTGGGCGCACTACGTGGGCCAGGAGAAGCTGCGGCCCCAGACGGGCTGGACCGCGCTCGCCTTCGCGCTCGACTGGTCGCGCCCGCCCCGCCAGCAGAATGCGACGTCGTTCTTCTACGCGCACACCGACCAGTGGCGCTACGAGAAGCTCGACACGACCGAGATCCTCTCGCCGCTCGCCGACCCCAACGACTACACCGGGAGCCTCATCGACTTCAACGTGCGCGCCGAGCGGATGGGGTGGCTTCCGTCGGCGCCGGCCCTGCGCACCAATCCCATCGAGGTGGTGAAGGACGCGGAAGCGCGCGGGGTGGATCCGAAGGCGTACGCGGTGAAGGCCCTCAAGGACGGTACGCTGCGCATGGCGTGCGAGGATCCCGACGACCCGGCCAACTTCCCGCGCAACCTCTTCGTCTGGCGCAGCA
>Ga0187773_10000091_pt1 | contig 38363 bp, 28 predicted proteins | sample 0216_BV02_MP05_1_FD_133133 | JGI IMG/M metagenome (GOLD analysis project Ga0187773, IMG submission 133133) | Tropical peat soil microbial communities from peatlands in Department of Meta, Colombia - 0216_BV02_MP05_10_MG | ecosystem: Environmental > Terrestrial > Soil > Wetlands > Peat | place...
ATCATAATCTCTTGGCCGGGGGTTCGAATCCCTCCGCCGCTAAAAATCCCGCAAGGTGTGCCGATTTAGGAAATGGTCCGCTCAGACAGCTTCCGGATTTCCTTCGTCTAAAAGCTTGTAGCCCGAGGCGACAACGGTCCGAATGGCCTTTGTCAGGAAGGGGATCTTCTGTCGGAGCCCGTAGATATGGACTTCGATCGTTCGGGTGGTCACGTGTGATTCGTATCCCCAGACCGTTTCGAGAAGCATTTGACGGGTCAGCACACTTCCCTTCCTTTTTAATAGCTGGGCCAGAAGGGCGAACTCCTTTGCCGTGAGGCGAACACCCTTTCCATTCACCTTGACATATTGACTCGCCTCATCCAGGATGAGGGGCCCGTATTTGTGTAGGGACGAGATGGTCCCATTTTCCCGATGCTCGTAGCGCCGCAAGAGACCCTTCACGCGGGCCATTAGTTCTTTGGGGCTGAAGGGCTTGGTGACATAGTCATCCGTACCCAACTCCAGCCCGACAACCTTGTCCGATTCCTCGCCCAAGGCCGTGAGCATCAAGATGGGCAGTCGCGATGTGGCCGTGTCTCCGCGCAGCTTTTTGCAAACCTCGAAGCCGTCCATTTCAGGAAGTATGACATCGAGGATCAGCAGGTCCGGAAAATTCTCTTTGATCTGTCTGAGTCCTCTGACTCCGTCGGCGGCGATGCCGACCGAGTATCCTTCTCGCGTCAGGTATTGGGCCACGAGGCTCGAAGTATCCGGATCGTCTTCGATGATCAGAACCTTTTTCGGCATTGGGCCTCCAGATCTGAATTTTAAAATCGGGATTATGGATAAGGAATTACATTTGATGCCCGATCAGGATAAGAGGATTTTGTTACCTCAACCTCAAGAGTGTGTTACAAAGAAGTAATTTCTTTTTAAAGCCATCCCTGCCCGGTTCAATCTCCCTGCTGAGAAATTGATCCCGTTTTAACAAAATCTTGACGGCTCAGTAATTTGTTTTTCATAAACTCCATCTGCTTTCGCGCGAAGCGTGTCTTCCGGTCTCTCCTCGAAGTCGGATCCGACTCGTTCCCCCGAGATTCGGATCACGGTCGATGGAGAGACGGGCTTCATTCTTAGATTAAATTCCGGACGAGGAAACTTTACATCATTTTATTTCATCTTGACCGGTTCTTAATCGCGGCTATGAGAAAATCACCGCGGTTGAGTGAGAAAGCTCAATCGAAATAAAGAGGCGGTTCGGGAGAGAAGGGGGGACGAGCCGATTGTAAAACCCTATATCATGACTGAAAGGAAAGGAGGAACCTCGAATAGGCAGAAAAACTTAATTTCATTTTATTTCGTCTTGATCGGTTCTTAACGCTCGCAGTGAGATAATCGCCCCGATTGGGTAAAAAAATCTCAGTGGTAGAAAAGAAGCGGCTCGGAAGAGAAGGGGGTCGGGGGACGCCTTCGGACGAGCCGGGGAAAAAGTCCAGAACACCAAACAGGAAAGGAGAGGAAAATGAATTACAAAACGAAGTTGAAACAAGCGGTCATCGGAATGTTTACGCTGACCGTCATGCTGGTCGCCGGTTTTAGCGGCAAGGCAATGGCCATCACTTTTAACCCGGGCGACCTGGTCCTGGCCATGTTTGGAAATCAGAACGAGTACATCGCAGACCTCGGGACCGACAGCACCCTGATGACACCCGGCACGGTAACCCCCTTTTCCATCAGTGCGTCCACGCTTTCCCAGCTCAATGTGCTGAAGTCGGGATCCACGACACCCAGTCCGATTCAGTGGGAGATTGTCGGTTTTGATATCACGGGTCCCTATCTCTATGCGGGATCGAGCCAGGCCCCGCCGATCGGGGGCGCGGTTGCCGTAAACTATCCGTTTAACCAGACGCTTAATTGGTGGTCTTCGAGCAGCGGGTCCCCGAGCATCCTTGCCTTTACGGATCCTAATTCCTTTACCTCCCAATACGGAACGAGCGGCTCATTGGCCGGCGGTTTCCCGGTCAACATGCAGGCGGGCTTGGGAGGGAGTCTAAGCATCATTCAAGGAGATTTGTCAAACGTCCTCACGCTTCAGGGGACGGGCATGATGTCGGCGGACGGGTCGTTGCTAACGCTTTGCGGCGGTGATACCGGATGTCCGGCCGTAGGGGTTGTCCCGATTCCGGCCGCCGTGGTTTTGTTCGGCACGGGTCTGGTCGGTCTTGTCGGAGTGGCCCGTCGCAATCTGATGGCCGCATAATTGTTGAAAGAAATTTATCAACTCAAATTGAAGAGAAGCGGGTATTAATTAATAAGGAGGGAAACGAATGAAACCGATGAAATTCAAGGAACTGGCCGTGCTGGGCGGATTGCTCGCCGGCCTACTTTCGATGAACGCGATACCGGCGTCGGCCCAGGTAGAGCAATGTACCGGACCGCAGCCGACAAGTTGTGTTCCGTTAAACGGCGGAGGATCTTCCGCGGCGACCCCGTTCATGACCCAGGTTCCGTTGAACATGCTTGACCAGGCCCCTAACCTTCCGATTCATTACGTGAATGGGGATATCGCAAGCCCGTCTATTTCGGCCGGCAAGCTCCATGTCTGGACCGGGACGCGGAGCGGCGCGCCGACGATCTTCCGGTATTCGGCCACGGGCTCTTCCGATGGGATTTTAAAACTTCAGAATCCGACATCCAATGCGAGTTCGTTGATGCACTACCTGGACCACCTCGCCAGCACCTGCTCGTCGGGGCCGAACCTGTTGACCCGCGCCTCCGATGGCAAGCAGTATTATGAATACACCGGGTGCAATACGATCGTCTCCGGGGACCTTCCGGAGACGATGGGAATGGCCGACGTGGCGGGAAGCTCCTTCCACCAGGTGGGACCGTTTCCCACCTCTGTAAAGCCGCTGGATCAGAGCATGCTCACCAGCAACCAGGCCTCGATCGTGCCGTGGCAGTTCATCGTGGGCGAGCATGTCAAAAGAAACATCAATGGAGTTCTGTCGCCCGTCCAGAGCTTAAGCCGGACCGAGATCGAGGGGATCTTCAGCCGAAACGTGACCGATTGGTCACAAGTGGGACTGGCGACGGACGTGACCACCCCGGGTACTCCGGACGCCACCTCGCCGATCACGCTTTGCCTTCGCGCGGCGGGATCGGGCTCAAAGGCCGCGTTGGATGAGACCGTGATGAAGGATGCCACCGAGTTTGGTGTCCAAACCGTGGCCATCACGAGCTCTGCCGACGGAGTCATCTTCGGAAGCAGCACACAGGATGTCCAGGACTGCATGAGGGGCAATTCGGGCAACGGCCGTCCGGCCCATCCAAGGGGGATCGCGTATGTGGACGCCGACGTGAGCGTGGCCACGCTTCCGGCATATCCGGTGAAGCTCAACGGCATGTACGCGAGCGATATTATCGTGACAGGCCTATCCTCGAGCAATGCGCCTCCCAATCCGCTTCCGAACAATACACCTACGACATTAGACGATACTTCTACAACCAATTCATCACCCGATGGCATTACTAACATATTGCAAAACAAATTTACCTCGGGTGCATTGGTTAATGATATCGTGGTGATTATCAGTGGCACCGGTGCCGGACAGTCGGCGACAATCACGGCCAATACGGCTACACAACTGACGGTCGCGCCCGCTTGGGTAACAATTCCTGACAAAACCTCTGCTTATAAGATCGTGCCTAACCTGAGCGATTCCAAGATCACGGTAAGGTGCGGCCAGTATCTTTACTGGGCGGGTGAGCGGTTGAACGTCCGGAATTATGCGGACGCCGGCATCACGGCCGCGATGACCACATTGAATAATGATTTCATCACCAATGCATCCACGTCGGGCACGATCGCGCTTCTTCCAGCCGGCCAGTTCTGGGTGGCCAGCTCGGATATGTACGTCTCCAAGAACGCGGACGCGGGCCCGATCATCTGGAAAGCCGGGGCTCATCCCTGCGCGCAGTAACATAAGGTCTTGAGAAAACCTTGACCCTGCCGGGATCCGAAAGGCTCCCGGCAGGGCTTGAGGCTAATAAATGGTTGATCGGGGTCGTAAATGAAAAACAAGATGGCTTTACTAGTTTTGCTGGTAGGCCTTCTCTGGGGCATCTCACCGCGTCCAGCGTCGGCTGACCTGGTCGTAAACGGCCCGGGTCTTGTCTTGATGGTCGACGGCACCGATCATAACGGCGGAGTGGCCACGTTTAATATTGACCTGACCCTGCCGGTGCCGATGTACGACTTCGGGTTTGTAAGCGGCAACGTTTTTACGCCGATCGCACTGGCGCCCAATGGACCGGCTTCCTTGTTCGGGCAATACACCTTTTCCGGGGGTTCTTTGGTGAACTTTGGGCTTCGAAATAACCAAACCTCCATGATTTACACGATCGCGGACCCTGCCGATTATGCCAATCAGATCTATTCGGGTCCGATCGATCCGTCTCATTCCGTCAATCCGGTGATGACTTCACCGTATTACAACACGCTCGCCATCCAGTGGGATCTGAATGGAAACGGGTTTAACCCGCTGCAGGATGCGGGATTAACGATGACCTATGCCGTGAATCCTTTTGACGGCATGGCGCCGGCGCCGGTGCCGATTCCGACCTCCATGCTGATGTTCGGCACCGGGCTGGTCGGGTTTGTCGGCATGAGCTGGCATCGGATTTTCGGATAAAAATGCATTCCGACCGGAGACGAGTTCTCCGGGCGGGATCGCTCAGGGAGACAGCATGAACTTCCATAAAATCCTGATCGCTCTATTCATAGGCCTTCTTGTAAGTATCTACGGCACCTCCTCCGTTCGTGCAGACACGGTGTCGCAGCTCGACATCACGGGCGGTAGCCTCTCACTGAATTTAGGATCAAACGGCACGGTCTCTGGGAATTTTATCCAGAATGGACCCTTGGTGATGGGGCAATTCCAGCCCCCGCCGAACTTATTTCCGCCGATGACGATCGACGGTCACACCTTCTCGATCTTCACCGACTCCTCCAATGGACTTTTTACTCCGCCGTCCGCACAGGTTTCCGGAACCACCATCACGGCGGATCTTTCATCTTTATTCGCTAATATCGCAGGCCCGACAATCAACGCGGTGGGAATGAACATCGGCGGCTTGGCGACCGGCACCTACGATCCCGGTACTGGACAGTTTAGCCTTTCGTGGCGGCATGTTTATGTCGATCTGTCTTCGTTCGACATGAATCTGCAGGGTACGACCGAGCTGGCTCCCGTTCCGGTTCCGGCCACGTTGGGACTATTTGTGACCGGACTCTTTGCGCTGGCGGCTTTCCTGGGTTTGAGCCGAATGAATAGCGATCGCTTATTGGTGAGTCTCTCGTAAAGATATATATTGTCGCGACTGGTGATGACCTTTGCAAACTGGTAAACGGGGTTGGACTTCTCTCAAGGTGCTGGTTTGCGCGGTTGCCTTATGGATCCTGTCGTTCCAAAACGCCCAGGCTTCCTTGGTCGAGGTGGTTCGCCTGAGCCCGTCCGGGGAGGGATGGCTAACGGTCTTGGGAGATCTTGATACCCCGGAGACGGTATTTGATTCATTCAACAATCAAAAGGGGATCAGAAAGGCTGATCCTTTTTATACCCCCGTTGGGCCGATCGGATATAGGATCGGCCGATGGGAAAATGAAAATTTCGGGCCGATTTTTGCCGACGTGTCGTTTTTTAAATCTGACAAGATGAATCTCGTTTCGTCATCCAATCCTGTTGTGGAGCTTCCCTTTTCTGAGCAATCCGCGACCGATAATTCCGGCGGCGGGTACGTATCGGGCGGTTCGGAAAGCTCCACTGGATCATTAAGTACGTTCAGCTCATTTGACGGGACTCTCTTCGGCAATATTCCGGGCTCCATATCCGGAGAGATTACCGGGACGACCGGCGGCAGTCTCGATATCGTTCTAAGCGGCCAGGCGGACCCGGTATCCTCGGTTCCCCTTCCGGGCGCCGAATGGCTGTTCATCACCGGCCTCGTGGGATGGATTGGGCTCATCCACCATCGATCGTTGGCTCGGATGCTGGGCCCTATAATTTTTATCGTGATGGTCGGCTTGGCGAATTCAAAAAGGCGGTGGGTTGAATGAAGATCATATTAGTAGTCGGGACACGGCCCAACTTCATGAAGGTCGCGCCCGTCCTGAAGGCGATTGAATACCACAACGGAAAAGGACGGCGTCCCAAAATCGAGCCCCTTCTCGTGCATACGGGTCAGCATTATGATCGTGCCATGTCGGAGTCCTTCTTTGAAGACCTCGGGATGCCCCCTCCCGATATCAACCTGTCCGTCGGCTCGGGCAGCCATGCGGAGCAGACCGGAAAAGTGATGATGGCCTTCGAGCCGGTCCTGCAGCGGGAGCGGCCCGAACTGGTTTTGGTGGTCGGGGATGTTAATTCGACCCTGGCCTGCACGATCGCCGCCAAGAAGCTCAACATCGCCGTCGCGCATGTGGAAGCCGGGCTCCGGAGCGGCGATATGACCATGCCTGAGGAAATCAATCGGAAAGTGACCGATTGCCTTGCGGACTATTTCTTCACCAGCGAGCCCAGCGCCAACGAAAATCTGGCGGCCGAGGGGATTCAAGCCGGTCGGATCTATTTTGTCGGGAACGTGATGATCGATACTCTATTAGATCACCGGGAACGGGCGGCCGCCTCGACGATCCTGGATGAGCTGGACTTGAGGGAAGATCGGCGGATCAAACCCTACGGTGTGGTGACCTTGCATCGGCCTTCCAACGTGGATTCTCCCGGGATCTTTGGGGAGATCTGCGAGGCGTTGGCAACGCTATCGAAGGATTTGCCTCTCGTTTTTCCGTGCCATCCCCGCACCCGGGAGAAAATCCGGGCCTTCGGATTCCGGCATTTTGGAGACGGATGGACGGAGGAATGGAACGGGATCATGTTGACCCCTCCCTTGGGCTATCTCGATTTTCTCTGCCTGATGGCGAATGCAAAGATCATCCTCACCGATAGCGGCGGCATTCAAGAAGAAGCCACCATTTTGGGCGTTCCCTGTTTGACCCTTCGTGAAAACACCGAAAGACCTATAACCGTGCTACAGGGTACAAACCGTATCGTGGGTACCGACAAAAATAGAATTCTCCAGGGGTTTGATTCGGCGATGCGGGAAGCGAACGGGCGATCTCGCGGCCCCGATAAATGGGACGGGCGGTCGGCCGAGCGCATCATTGAGATACTGGCCAAGATCGGCCGGATGAAATTCGCGAGGTTCAATGTGGAAATGCCGATCACAACCGCGGGGCCGCACGATGCAACGGCGCTGTCCGGTCGTGAACTCGTAACGTCAAACGAGCTTTCCAACGAGTCCGGATAGATCGAGGTTCCTTCTTTTCCGTGCCGGATAAATTAACCTGAAGCTAACACCCGCATAACAGTTTCATAACAAGAAAAGGGGATGATCGTGCTCTGAGCTTGAGAGCGCGCCCTTGCTAAAACATCGCCTTCGGTTAAATCAAGTCGCTATGCCGACCGTGGCCATCATCCAAAAGAAGATTCCTCATTTCCCCGGGGGGGAAACGGGGCTTCACGGTCTTGTCGGCGGACTTGCGATCTTCCTCGTCGCCATTCTCATTTTTCCAAACGGTTCAAGAGCGGAGAGCGGATGCGAGCCGGACTGTCCGTTGAAAGGCAAGATATCGGTCGACGACCTCATTACCAAGCAACCTCTGACCGACGTACGCGCGTTCGGAGCGAAGGGTGACGGGGTGACGGATGATACAGCCGCCATCCAGGCCGCGTTGAATTTCGCCGAGGGCGTTCACGGAATCGTTTTTTTCCCCCACGGCACTTACAAGATCACGTCGCCGTTAAAAATTTCACCGAACGTCCACGTGGAAGGGCTGGGAGTGGGATTCGGTTCCGTGATCCTCCCTTTCAAGACCTCGGGGATGACGATCCGGGGGGCCGACCTCAAGCAGTATAACGGATTCGGGTTTCGAAATCGGATCAGGGGGGTGACGATCGTCATGAGGAACGCCCCCCAGTATCCGGCGATCGCGATCGACAGCGCCTACACGGTGAAATTGGAGGATCTCTTTGTGTTCGACGCCGGACCGGGGGGCGGCATCACGATTGCGGGGGCGAACCACGTGACCGTAACGGACGTCAGTCTTTACGGTGTGGGCAAGGGGACGGGGATCGGCATCACCGACTCCGACGTGAAATTGTACAACATGGACATCGAGGGTTTTCACGACGGGCTCGTCGTCCAGGGGGATCACGGCGTGCAGGTTCTGGGCGGTTATATCGAGGGCAACGGGGAGTACGCGATCAAATTTCAGCACGCCGGATTCAACACGGTCATCGGCGCGCGCGTGGCTACGGGGTCCAAGCAGGGCACGGCGGTCGGCTTTTTGGTCGGCTCTGAGCATAACACGGTCATCGGCAGCAGTCTGAACGGGCTCGGCGGTCCGGCGACTCTCCGGCAGGATGAGACTTCGAAAAACAATCTGGTCATCAATTGTGATGTGAGGGGCGGCGTGGTGAGCGCAGCGTCGACCCTTGCGGTCTGGAACGAATTTGGCTCCGGGCCGCCTCAGGGTATGCCGTGAAGATGATGCCTGCCGGAGGGATGAGCCTGTCGGAACGCCGTGTCTCCGCGGCCGTGACCCGGCTGGTAGGCGGCGGCGCGGCGCTCTTGCTCGCATCGGCCGCGGGAAACGCATTGAATTACATTTTTGGGATGTTCGTCGCCCGCGCGCTCGGCGCTGAATCCTTTGGCCTCTATGCGATCGGATTGACGGTCTTTAATGTACTGGCGCTGTTCGCGCCGCTCGCTCTGGACGTCGCCGTCATCAAATTTGTCTCGGGACAGCTTTCGGCGGGCCAAATGGGGCGCGCCCGTCGCACCGTGATCGGTGCCGGTGTGATCGCCGTCGTGTCCGGCTTGCTGGCCGCCGTCGGTCTGGCGCTGGTCGCGCCGTGGTTGTCGTCCTCCCTCTATCACAAGCCCGCGCTGTCCGGCGTCCTCGTGTGGTGGGCGGCGGCGCTTCCCTGCGTCGCGCTGACCACGGTGCTGCTGGGGGCGCTCCAGTCCTTTCAAACCGTCCGCTACACGGTCTGGATCAAGTATATCTGGGAGCCGGCGGGCAAATTTGCGCTGGCCGCTCTGGCGGTCGCCTTGGGGCTGGGTCTGTACGGCGTGCTGGGTGCGATTGTCAGTGTGCTGGCCGTGAGCGCCCTCATCGCGCTTGCTTGCGTCGGACGGGCCCTCCCTCACGACGGAAGCCGGCCGGATCAAGCCACCGTGGCATTTCCGGCGATGCTGACTTTTTCAGGTCCGCTGATCATCTCTAATCTCTTTGGCGTCCTGGCCCCGAGATCCGATATCTTGATCCTGGGTTATTGGGTCGACGCACAGCAGGTGGGTATCTATAATGCGGCCTTTCAAACAGCGGCTATTATCGCGCTCGTGATCGGAGCGCTGGATACCGCGATGGCGCCGATCGCCGGGAGTCTGATTGGCGGGGCGGACCCCGTTCCATTAAAGAGCCTTTATCAGGTCACGTCCCGATGGGCATTAACGTTGACCGCGCCGATCTTTGTTGTGATGGCGGTTTGGGGTTCTGACATCCTGACTCTGTTCGGTCCGGACTTCGCGCTCGGCGCATCCTGTCTGGTGCTGCTCGCGGTGGCGCAATGGTTCAATGCCGCGGCCGGCGCCACCAGCAGTCTGATCCTGATGTCCGGTCACTCCCGAGTGATCATGCTGAACTCCATCGGGATAGGTGTCCTGCTGGTCGCCGCGAACCTGGCGCTGATTCCCCGATACGGTATTCTGGGGGCGGCCATCGCGTCATCGGCCTGTCAAATCGTGGTCAGCTTTATCCGCGTGGCTCAGGTCTGGCACTTACAGCGCATCCTCCCTTTCACCGGGAGCATGATGAAAACGGTGTCGGCTGCTCTCATTGCGGCGGCGGTCGGATGGGTTCTCAAGGGAGAACTGGACGGGGGTCTCGCCGCACAATGCCTGCTGGCGCTGGCCGTGCTCGGGCTCTTCGGCGGCGCGCTGTTTCTCTTCGGATTCGATCCGGACGATACGGCCACGGCATCCGGGCTCTGGATGAGACTCGCAATGCGGAGGTCATGACCATGACCGGGCTCCTCGTCTTTTCGTTGATTGCCCTTCAGATGGTCTTGGCGCTGGTTTCGCCCGTGCTGTTGGTGGAGGTGTCCCTTTTCACGGGAATCTGGCCGATGTCGTTCGGGAGCGATGATCTGCTGACCACGGCGTTTGGGCGCTTCGACGTCAGCTCGCTCAGGTTGCTTGGCCTATGGCTGGCGATTACCTCGGTGATCCTGCTGCGCTTCGAGGCGGGCTGGCACTACCTCAACCGGTACCGGTGGCATCTCTTCTTCCTCCTGTTTTGTGTGCTGGCGCTGGCGTGGGCGCCGAGCCTGGTCTACGGCGTCCGGACGCTCGCCAAGTTGAGTGCGCCGTTTCTGTTTCTGGTGTTCGTGATGAGTGTGATCACGACGCTGGACCAGCTTAAACGGATGGAAGCGTTGATGCTGATGGCGGGGGTTAGCATGCTCGCGTTGGCCGGGATCGCACGGGGGATCGGATGGGGACAGAATCCTGTCGGTCTGACGATCCCGTTCACGGGCCCGGCGCTCTTCTCCGGTTTTCTGATCACCGTCGGCATGCTGACGCTCAGCCGGATGAAGTACGACAACATGACGGCAAATCTCGCGTTGTTTCTGCTGTTGGCGGGGGGAGTGTTGGCGGCTTTCACGCGAATCACGATCGCGGCGCTCTTCATTGCGGCGTCGGCGGTCCTGTTCTATGCGGCGCGCGGTTTCAGTCGGTTCGTCCTGCCGATGGCGGGGCTGATCGGACTGCCGGCGCTTTTCTTGTTGAACGAGACCTTCAAGAACAGAATGTTTTTCGGCGCCGGCAAGATCGGTGCAGGCACCTTGCTCACCGACCCGGGACAGGCCGCGAACCATCTGTACGGCTCCGGCCGTTTTTCAGCGTGGTCCGCGATCCTGACCAAGTTTTTCGACCCCAGCCCCGTTATCGGCTCCGGCATCGGCGCGACGCAGAATTTTTTCTATACGCAGACCGGTCGCGGGCTCGGCGTCATTCATTCCGAGTATGTACGACTGCTGGCCGAAGTGGGCGTTGTCGGACTGGTGTTGTTTGTGATCGCCATGCTGGTCTATCTCCACCGATTGATCGAGACCTGTCGGCGCATGCCGAAATCAGACGCCGGAAAATATGCGCTGGCCGCACTCGGCAGCCTGGTCGCCTATCTGGTGTTCATCGCGACGGACAACGGGTTCGATTATGTTAATGGCTTCGGGATGTATGTGTTTGCGCTGGTGGGCATGAGTGAAAAGGCGAGGGAGCTCGAAATCGCAGAGGCGAAGCCTTTGCCGCTCGCGATTCCCCGGGCGCCTGAGACGGAGCGACACCTTTCCGTCAGGGGAGAAGCGAAGTGTCGCGTATAAGTCCACTCGTCTCGATCGTCTTTACGACGCACAACGCCGCGCGTTTTATCAAGACGTCGGTATCGGCTGCGCTTGCTCAGGATTACCCGAATTTCGAGGTGATCGTCGCCGATGACGGTTCAACGGATGACACCGACCGGGTCTGTCGCACGATCAACGATCCGCGGTTGAAATTCTTCAGGCTGGGCCGAGTCGGCCGGTGCAAAGCATTGAATCGAGCCGTCGCGGCGGCAAGGGGGGAGTACATTGCAAACAATGATGCGGACGATATCAGCCTCCCTCATCGACTGGCCTACACCGTGGAATTTTTAAAAACTCACGATAATGTGGCTTACGTCGCAACCCATGCTGTGCGGTCTGAAACCTTTTCTTCTGTTGTGCCTCCCGAACTATGCGGGCCGCAGCCGCGCGTGTCGGAGAATAATGTGAAATGGCCCAGCCGAACGGATATCTACCGGCGAAATTTGTTCAATCACTCAACGCTGGTGTATCCGAAGTCCACGTGGCGAGCGATCGGTGGGTATGATGAAGCGCTGGACGTTTCTGAAGACTACGACTTTTATCTCCGAGCGCTGCAGTGCGGGCGGGCGGGACTTCTCCCCGGAAGAACCGTCATCTGGTGTGCCGATTCCAACGGCTATTTCAGACAGAAAGGCATTTTCGAATATCTTCAGGTCATGTCGAAGATCAAGCGGCGCGCTCACCGTTTATTGCACCTTCCGTCCTGGCTTCTTCTCTATCACTATCTGTGGACGTTTTATTACTGTTCCAATCGATTTCGTCGGGGCATGTTCGCAGGTAAATGGATATGACGAAGCCGTCCACCATGAGCGGAATCGACGATGTATAAACATCTGCTGAAGCTCTGGAAACAATTTCCTGTCTCTGTGCAAGAAAGCCTCCATCCGTCATTCAAATCCACAGGCATCCCTTATTTCCTAAACTATATGACCACCTACAGGAAAAATCATCGTTTGAGCAATTTTGCAGGCAACCTCTTGCTTATAAAAGAAGAATATCTGAGAAGCAGCGGAAATGAACGGAAATTATTTTCGGAGCAGTTTGATGCCATTATTGACAATCTGGTCATGAAGAACGGAGTTAAAAAAACAACGTATTCGAAGAGGAGCAATAGCATTGTATCGGTAGTACTGAACGAAAAAAAATGTAGAATCGAAAAAGATAAGCTAAAAGTTCTCGATATGCCATCCTCCGTCGGAACCTCCAGCTTGGATATCTATGAGATGTTAAGCCAACATTACGAAATCAGCTCATATGTTTTGGGGGATTTATATTTTAAGATATATTATGACGAGGAGAGAGCATGTGTCTACGATGAAGAAGGGAATCTCCTGCAGACAAAGTTGAGAAAACAGTTTTTTGAAATCAACCGGCCGCTGACGTCTGGAGATGGTTATAGCATCATGACGCATTGTCTATTGCTGCCGGTTCATTTGATGTCTTGGTATTTAAGGAGGAAGTATCCATACAGAGTGGACGCCCACTATTACCCCGTTCTTTTGCTTCACCCCGATGTTGAGCGCAGATTAAACGATGGAATATTCGGCATCAGAAAAATCGATGTGTTCGAGAATATAAACGAACAATTCGACATGATCATTTCGTTCAATTTGCTTCAGAAAAATTATTTTCCCGAGAAACTTATCCGGCGAGGGGTCGAGAACTTGACGAACGCTTTAAATGAAGGCGGTTTATTGATCATGGGTAATACAGTTTCATTTTCAGTTTCCATAAAAACGAAAGGGAAACTTGTGTTGATGGAAAGAAAAGGAGATTTTTGAAAAAGTAAGATCCATTGATAGTGGAGAACCTGTCATGAAGCTGGCTGTGCTGACCAATATTCTCACTCCTTATCGTCTCCCCCTTTTCGAGGCCCTGCAGCGCCGCGTGGATGATTTCACGGTTTTGTTGATGGCCCGGCAGGAAGAGAACCGGCAGTGGAAGTTGAGTCCCCATCGATTTAAAACCATCCTGTTGCCGGGGATTCATTTCAGGCCACGAGGATACCCAGTGTCGTTGCATTGGAATTACGGAGTGATCCGGATATTGCGCCAGGTCAACCCGGATGTTGTGATCAGCGGGGGATTCGGCCCGGCCAATATGGCCGCCTTTCTCTATTGCAAGTTATTTGGGAAGAAATACGTCGGCTGGGCCCACCTGACGCTTCAGGATAGTCCGGATTGGAAGTTTCTCAGAAAGGGGCTGCGCCGTCTCATGATCGGGTGGTCCAACGGATCGATCGGCGAATCGAGCGACGGGCGCGACGCGTTCATCCATTACGGTGCACAACCTGACCGGGTGCTCACCTGTGTGATGCCGCTTGACGTGCGCAGAATTCATGACCAAACGACCTCGGTCAGAAATTCAAGCCAATACGGCGAATGGCGGGCCAACTATCCTGGTCCGATTGTGCTCTCCATCGGCCAGGCCATTCCACGGAAAGGCTACGCCGAGTTATTCCAAATTTATGAGCGGCTAGTTTCCGCCCGTCCCGATGTCTGTCTGCTCGTGATTGGGGATGGGCCTGAGCGCGCCCGGTACGAGCGACAAGTGCTGGAGCGAGGTTGGCGAAGGGTGCATTTTATCGGATTTGTACAACCTGACGAATTGCATCATTACTTGGCCATCGGGGATGTGTTTGTCTTTCACACTCTCTACGATCCGTTCGGCTTGGTCCTGAGCGAGGCCATGGCGGCGGAACTCCCCGTCGTTTCTTCCATCTATGCCAGTGCCACGAGAGACCTGATTGAGGAGGGAGTGAACGGTTTTCGGATTGACCCCAAGGATATTGAACCCTCGGCCGCCGTGATCCTGAAGGTTTTGGAGATGACGACCGAGGAACGGGCGGCCATGGGAAGGGCAGCCTACGCGCGCGTCCTGCGGTTCGATGTTGAAAAGTCGGCGGACGCCATCGTCCAATTCATCCGTGCTCTGCTTGATTCGGAGAAAAAGATGAAAAAAGGACTGTTGGGGGGCAGGGCTGGTGAACTATACGGGGGGAGAAAATGACTGGGAAGCCGACCATTCTTCTGATCGGTCCGACACCCCCACCTCACCATGGCGTGAGCATGGCCATGCAGATTCTTTTGGCGTCGCCGCTCGCCGAAGCGTTCCGTCTGGTTCACCTTGACATCAGTGACCGGAGGGGGATCAACCATATCGATCAGCCCGATCTGCACGACGTTTTCCTATTCGTAAAACAATTCTTGCGCAACCTGGCGTTCATCCTGAGAGAACGACCGGCGCTTTTCTATCTGCCGATTTCTCAGACGCGGCTCGGTTTTCTCCGTGACAGCTTGTTCATCCTCCCGGCGCTGCTCATGCGGATTCCCGTCGTCCTGCATCTTCACGGCGCGCATTTCGACGTGATGTACGACGGAGCGGGGCCGACTTGGCGGACCTACATGGGGTTGATCCTCGGGCGGGTGTCGCGTTTCGTCGTGCTGGGCGAGATGCTCAGGCCGATCTTCAGCCGCTGGGCGTCGCCCGACAAGATCTCGGTTATTCCCAACGGTGTGCGGCTGGATAGTGCTCCGAAAGAGCCGGCGCCGATTTCACGCCGACGCGATGGCGATCCGTTTCGCGTGATCTTTCTATCCAGCTTGGGCCGACAGAAAGGCCTCTTTGTGTTGCTGCAGGCTATTCCGTCTGTTGAGAAGAGTTGTCCCGGTGCGGAGTTTCTCATCGCAGGCCCGTGGTGGGGGAAGACGACGCAGCGAGAAGCCGAGGACTGTGTGGCGTTGTTGGACATCACGGAAAAAGTCCGATTCGTCGGCCCCTTGACGGGGCAACAGAAAAGCGCTTTCTTGCAATCCGGATCTCTCTTTGTGTTTCCCGGCATTCAGCAGGAGGGACAGCCTATGACCGTACTGGAGGCCATGAGCGAGGGGCTGCCCGTGATCGCGACCGATCGCGGCTGTCTGAAAGAAACCGTGATCGATGGAGTCACCGGTTTTATCGTTCCGCCCAATTCGCCCGAGGCCATTGCGGAAAAAATCATCCATCTCATTCAACATCCCGCTTTGCGGGACCAGATGGCGGCCAATGCCTTCATGCGTGTTGGGCACTGCTATACAGTGGAGCAGTTCGCCAATCGCTTGGGAGAGGCGTTTCGTCAGACCATGATCGACGCTCAGGGGCGGAGTGCGCGAGAGGTGCGCATTGGATCCATTCCGTGATCGATGGAAGAGAGCATAGGGTGTTACCGCAACAAAAGATTAAGGTCTGGCTGGTGAATCGCATCACCCATCTGCCGGTCGGGTTCAATCGCGGTCTCCTTGCCTTGAACCGGAACCCGGATCGGGTATTCGGTTCGGGATATACCCGCTACAGGGAACTGCTGCGAAAGCATCACTACGCCTACGACAATGTTCCATTGCTGTTGGATTCCGTTAATCGCGCGATTTTTGAAGTTGACTATTACCGGGAACGCTACGGCGGAAGGAAAATCGGCTCACTGGCCGAGTTTGAGAGTACAGTTGATTTTATAGGAAAAGACGATATCTTAGCCGACTACCAACAGTTCATTAACCGGAATGTCAATCTAAAAGAGTATGAGACGGGCACGACGGGTGGAACCAGCGGCAGACCGCTCATGTTTATCAGTCCCAGGAAACGCTATGCAGTCGAGATGGCCACGATGCATTCTTTGTGGGAACGGGCCGGATATCGATTCTCCGTTCGGGCGGTTATCAGAAATCGCCGGCTTGACGATCGCCGTAACTTTCTGATCAACCCACTGACCCGGGAGGTAATCTTTGACGGGTTTCGGTTGACGAACGAATATTTCTCGATTATTTACGATACCGTTCGGCGGTTTCAGATTCGGTTTATTCACTGCTATCCATCCACGGCCTATGAATTCGCGACCTTCATGCAGCGGAACGGGCTCGACACATCTTTTATCACGGCATTCCTGTCGGGCTCGGAAAATATCTTCGATTATCAGCGGGATCTTATCCAGAATCGAATGGGGATACGGTTCTACAACTGGTATGGTCACAGCGAGAAGCTGGTGTTGGCGGGCTATTGTGCGGGCACCGACCACTATCATGTGGAACCCACGTACGGTTATTTCGAGCTCGTGAACGAAGACGGCCGCGTGGTCAACGAACCGGGTGGTTTTGGAGAGATCGTCGGGACGTCGTTTCATAATCCCGGGATGCCGTTCATAAGATACCGCACGGGCGACTTCGCCGAACTGGTCGACGACCGCTGCCGCGGGTGTGGGCGGCGCCTTCCGGTCATCAGGAACATTCAGGGGCGCTGGAGCGGAAACCGGGTCTACAATGCGGACGGGACCTTTGTCACCACCACGGCACTGAATCTTCACAACGATCTCTACCAAGTCATCAACGGCATGCAATATCTACAGGAGCGAAAGGGGGAGCTAACCGTTTTGGTGGTTAAATCGCCGGCCTACAGACCCGATCATGAAGCATCCATTTATCGGCATTTCAAAGACAAGCTCCGCCCCGATACGATTGTGACCGTTCGCTACGTAGATAAGCTGTTTCGCAAACCCAATGGCAAGTTCGTGCACATTCTCAACAGTGTCGATGCCGATTTATTCCCTCCAGCCGCTTCCCGTTAGTTACCGATCTGTGTTGTTCTAAGAAACCGTTCCGTTTTGGGTCGTTCAGCCCCCTCAGGTTTATGATTGGGGAAATGTCCCGAGTTGATAAGAGTTAACAGAGATTTTACATAACCTTGATTATACCGTGATTGACCGCGTGATAAGTTCCCTTCCATGAAAAAACCGGTGTCGATATTCCCCCTTTTTTGGATGCCTGTTTTTTGGGATCGAACCCTATGAATCAAATCGTTCAAAATTATCGAACCGGCCTGTTGAAGGTCGATCGGCTTCCCGCTCCGACCTTGCGTCCAGGAGGCGTTTTGGTGGCCAATCGCTTTTCTCTGATCAGCGCCGGAACGGAGAAAGCCACCGTGCAAATGGCGCAAAAAAGCCTGCTGGGCAAGGCCGTCGAGCGGCCGGAAATGGTTCGAAAGATGCTGAATCAAGTCCGGAAAAACGGCCTGTTCGAAACGCTGCGGATGGCCTTCGATCGGCTCGATTCTCCGGCCGCCCTCGGGTATAGCTGTGCCGGTACGGTGCTTGGGGTGGGAGAAAATGTGGACGGGCTTTCGGCGGGCGAGGGTGTGGCCTGTGCGGGACAGAATTATGCCTCGCATGCCGAGATTGTTTATGTCCCAAAGAACCTCTGCGTTAAAATCCCGCCCGGAGTTGATTTTGAGGAGGCCTCTTTTGTAGCCCTGGGCGCGATCGCGCTTCAGGGAGTCCGTCAGGCCGAACCGCGCTTGGGGGATCGGGTGGCGGTGATCGGTCTTGGGCTTTTAGGACAGATCACCGTCCAGATGTTAAAAGCTTCGGGATGTCTCGTCCTGGCATCGGATCCAGATTCAAATAAACTCGAGATGGCGAAAAAATTGGGTGCGGATTCGGTGGCGGTTCCGCACACGTTGGCAGGTGCGGCCGCCGCATTTACCCGAAATCACGGTGTCGATATCGTGCTGATCACGGCGAGCACAAAAGAGGATGGGCCGGTGGAAGTTGCGGGTGAGATCGCACGAAAGAAAGGACGCGTCGTGGTGGTGGGCGCGGTCGGGATGACCCTTCCGCGGGAGCCCTACTACAGGAAAGAACTGGAGTTGCGCTTCTCAACCTCGTACGGGCCAGGGCGTTATGACGATCGGTACGAAGAGAAGGGCCACGACTATCCTTACGGCTATGTTCGGTGGACCGAGAACCGGAACATGGAGGCCTTTTTAACGCTGCTCCAGCAAGGGAGGCTTCGTGTCGGGGACTTGGTGACGCACCGCTATCCCATTGATGAAGCCGGGCGGGCCTATGAGCTGATGATGGGAAATCAGGAGCCTTATTTGGGAATTTTAATCTCATACCCTCCGGATGTACCGTTGAAGATCCATCGCGTCGCCGAAGTAAGTCGCTCTCTTCCCCCGGGCCGGCTTAACCTGGGGATCATCGGCGCGGGTCGTCACGTCAGGGATCGGCTACTGCCGGAGCTTCTCAAGATGAAAGAACTGCCGCTGCGCGCGATTTGCACGGCCTCCGGCATCCATGCCAAGGCGCTGGCCGAGAAGACGAAAGCGGCTTACTGCACCACCGATTATTACGAAGTATTGAAGGACCCCTCGGTGAACGCGGTCCTGATCGGGACGCGGCATGATCTCCATGGAGCCTTGGTGGTCGAGGCTCTCGAAGCGGGAAAGCATATTTTCGTCGAAAAACCCCTCTGTCTTACGGAAGAAGAATTGGACAGAATTGTTTCGATTTTTGAGGTGAAAGCTCCGATGGGTTTGCATCTGGCGGTGGGGTTTAACCGCCGATTCTCTCCCCACGCGGAACGAGCCAGGGAATTCTTCAAGGATCGCAAAAATCCGTTGGTGATGGTGTATCGGGTGAACGCCGGCTCCCTCTCCGCGGAGCACTGGGCCCAGGATCCCGAAATCGGGGGTGGCCGTATCGTGGGCGAGGCCTGCCACTTTGTCGATTACATGCAGTTTATCTGCGGCGCCCTTCCGGTCTCGGTCCATGCCCGAAGGATCGGGCGCCATGACTCCGGCATTGTCGATGACCAGTGTATTCTTTCCTTCACGTTTGGGAATGGATCGATCGGCACCGTTGTATACGCCGCCGGGGGAGAACCATTGCTGGCCAAGGAACGATTTGAGGTCTTCGGCGATGGAAAGTCTCTGGTCATGGACGACTTCATGCTTTCGGAATTTTACGCCGATGGAAAAAAGACAACCTTCAAATCGGGCCGGCAGGATAAAGGATTCCGTGCCGAAATGACCCGATGGGTCCAGAGCGTGGTTCGGGGAGAAGCTCCTGCGATGTCGTTCGGCGAAATTCAGGCGGTCACGCGCGCGTCTATTTTGGCCGTGAGAAGTCTTCGGACGGGACAGGTTTATGATGTTTAAGAGCGATGCGATGCCTTCGGGGGAAGATTTTCGGTGGTACGTCAAGCGGCTCAAGGTGATGGGCCCGCTCGAGATCGTATCCCGCATCGCCAGACAGTGGTCTATGAAGGGGATGCAGATGAAATACAAGATGCGATACAACCGGGCGAGTGAATCCCATTACGACATTCATCGATTCGGCTTCTGCACGGGATCCGCGCCCAGACTTCCCGAGCTTTCCTGGTCCTTTGAACCGGATGCCGCAATGATCCAGGGTTTCCTGGCTGGAGAGTGCAAGGCACTGGGCTATCAATGGACCTGGCGGCCGGAGGCATCGGTCTGGCATGAAGCCCCGGACACGGGGAACCGATGGCCGCAGATCTTTTTCGGCTCTATTCCCTACCGAAACGGGAACCCCTGCGGGGATGTTCGCGTGGCTTGGGAGCCCTCCAGGCTTCAGCAATTGGTGTCGTTGGGCTTATTGGCCCGAAAAGTCGACGGGGAGATCGGTGCTCGGGCCGCCGTTTTGCTTGAGAGACAACTTCTATCCTGGGTTGATGCGAATCCGGCACACCAAGGCATTCATTCCATCTCCGCCATGGAGTGTGCCCTCCGGATCCTGGCCGTTTGCCATGCAGTGGACCTTGTCCGGAAAAGGCTGGCCGATACAGAACAGACATGGAGGGCGGTGTTGCGGCTGGTCGATGAACACGCGAACTTTATCCAAAACCGGCTCTCCCTGTACTCCTCCGCGGGCAACCACACCATTGCGGAATCTGCCGGACTGGTTTACGCGGGAATTCTTTTTCCGGAGCTGAACGGAGCGGAGGGTTGGAAAAACCTGGGCCTGTCGCTCTTGGACCGGGAAGCGAGTCGGCAGATCGCGTTGGACGGGGGCGGATCGGAACAGGCCTTCTGGTATCTCCAGTTTATCGTCGATCTGTACGGCCTGGTGGTTTCGTTGCTGGATCATCGGCACGACCCTGTCCCGCCCGCCGTTCGATATGCCCAGACGCGCGGGGGGCTTTTTTTAAATGCGTTTGCGGATGGTTCGGAAGGGTTGCCTTCCATCGGGGATGCCGACGACGGTTTTGCTCTCTCTCCGTTTCTCCGGCTTTCCCGAGATACCCGCCGTACCCATCAAGCCCTCTTGCTCTATGAGGATTCGGGGTATTCGATGATTCGGGACGGAAACAACGGTGAAATCACCCTTCTTTTTGATCATGGACCGCTGGGGATGGCTCCTTCCTACGGGCATGGCCATGCCGATGCGTTGTCCGTCCTCTTGCGGTCGGGGCAGGAAGAGATCCTGATCGATCCCGGGACGTACACCTATACCGGGGACGCGCGCTGGAGATCGTATTTTCGGGGGACATTGGCCCATAATACCGTCACGGTAGATGGGTCGGATCAGGCGGTTCAGGAAACCCCTTTTATCTGGTCTCATCCCTTCCAAGCTCGATTAATCCGCCACGAGAAAGCCTGGGATGGAGAAATTCGTTTATTGGCCTATCACGACGGCTATGCGCGATTGAAGCCGGGGGTGGAGCACTGGCGTGCGGTGATCTATCGTCCTCCGGGTTTGTGGTTGGTCTTCGACCATCTGAACGGCGAAGGCGTCCACACACTGGACCTCCACTGGCACTGCGGAGTTTCGCCCGTCCAGAACGGCGATGGGCTCCTTCTGCCCGCCCGCGATCAGGGTTTTAGCCTCATCGTCCAGGGCGGGGAGCTTTCTCTTCATTCCGGGGAAGAGAGTCCTGTCTTGGGTTGGAGGTCGCGTCGATACGGGTTCAAAGAACCGATCACGACCCTGCACGCACGATACCATGGGAAGCTTCCCCATCGTTTCGTGACGCAGATTCAGACGGGAGATCAACCGACAAAGATTTCGGAATCGGAATGTTCATTAATCCAAGGATGGATGGATGAAACCCAAGCGAATCGAGCTGCTCGGTGTGCCGCTGGACTGCGTTGACATCTCGCAGGCCTTAGTCGCCGTCGAAGAGATGATGCAGGACGATCGACCCGGTACCGTGATCGCCGTGAACCCCGAGAAAGTAATCAAGGCGAGAAAAAATCCGTGGCTCCTCGCCCAGCTTCGGGAGGCCCGCCTATTGATCCCGGACGGGATCGGCGTGGTGATGGCGGCCCGGCTTCTGGGGTTGGGAAGGATGAAGAGGGTGCCGGGCTCGGAGTTGATGCCGGCAATCTGCGAGCAAGCCGCACGGAAAGGATACCGGATCTTTCTTTTCGGGGGCGGTCCGGAGGTGAATCGCGACGCGATGACCGTCCTGCGGCGGCGTTTCCCCGGTATTCAGATCGTGGGGGGGCAACACGGTTATCTCAAAGATGAAGAGATGCCCGACCTGATCGACCGGATCAATGCCTCGGGAGCGGAGGTGCTTTTCGTCGCGCTGGGAAGTCCGAAGCAGGAGCTTTGGATGAAGGAATATCTCCCGCGACTGAATATAAAGGTTTGCCAAGGGGTGGGTGGAACATTCGACGTGCTCGCCGGACGGGCGAAGCGCGCTCCCGCGGTCTTCCGGAAGATACACCTCGAATGGCTTTATCGCCTCCTCTCCGAACCGAGGCGTCTGCTGCGGCAGACCGCGCTGCCCCGATTCGCCGCGCAGGTGTTGCGGCAGTTCGTGATCGGGTGAAGCCAAAGGATGGGATTCTTATCGATGGGCGATACAGAAGTTCTTCTCAAAAGGTGGTTTTGGCCGATGGCGGTTTTGCCCGTCCTTCTCCTGGGAATCATCTATTACCAGGGAATTCGGTTCATGGTGACGATGTGGATCGTCGATGAAAATTACGGCTACGGTTTCTTTGTTCCGGTCATCTCGCTCTACTTGATTTGGCAACGACGGGAGAGGCTTCGTGCGATGGATCTCCATGGGTCCTGGTGGGGTCTTCCGGTTGTGTTGGCCGGTTTGGGGCTTTATTTCATCGGGGAACTCTCCACCCTTTATGTCTTGCTCCATATTTCATTGCTTCTCGTTCTGGTCGGTTTGTTGATCTCGGGGATCGGAGGACGCGGTGTGAAGGAGATCGCCTTTCCCCTTTTCTTCCTTCTGACCATGATCCCCCTTCCGGAATTTCTATACCAGGGTTTTTCTGGCTGGTTGCAGCGGATCTCCTCCGAACTGGGCGTGGGTTTCTTGCAAGCGGTCGGGGTGACCGCCTTCCGGGAAGGAAACGTGATCGACCTCGGGCCGATTCAACTCCAGGTCGCGGAGGCCTGCAGCGGGTTGAGATACCTCTTTCCTTTATCGACGCTGGCCTTGATCTGCGCCTATCTTTACCGGGAGCGTTTTTGGAAGCGGGCGGTCCTTTTTCTATCGAGCTTTCCGATCGCGATTTTTCTGAACGGATTTCGCATCGGCTTGACCGGTCTCCTGGTCGATCGCTATGGCCGAGGGCCGGCGGAGGGTTTTTTTCATGCCTTTTCGGGATGGCTTCTCTTCGTCAGCAGTCTCCTGATCCTGTTGGGCGAAATGGGAATCCTCGGCCGGATCGGAGCCCCGGGGAAACGGCGATCGATGGCCGATATGTTCGGTCCGCCTCCGGCGACGGTGACGACGGACGGAGCGTGGGGTCCGACTTCCCGGAGATCGGGATCGACGTCGTCCTCTCCGGCCTATCTTGTTTCCCTGGCCCTTTTCGTTCCGGTGATCATCGCCTCGACCCAGATCGTCTCGGGGGAGGAAATCTCTCCGTCTCGGACGACCTTCTCCGATTTCCCGATGTCCGTGGGGCCCTGGGTGGGCAGAAGTTTTCCGATGGAGGAGGAGTACGTGAAAGCCCTTCGGTTCGACGACTACCTCCTGGCGGATTACAGCGGCCCCGGCGGTTCCCCGATCAATTTCTACGTCGCTTACTACCAGTCCCAGAGGAAGGGACAGTCGGCCCACTCCCCCCGTACCTGTATTCCGGGCGGAGGTTGGGAAATCACCTCTTTGGAAGAGAAAAAGATCGGTCCGGCGACGGGAGACGATTTGATGGTCAACCGCGCCGTGATACAGAAAGGGACCGATAAACAGGTGGTCTATTACTGGTTTCAGCAACGGGGACGAATCCTGACCAACGAGTACCTGGTCAAGTTTTATCTTTTCTGGGATGCCTTGATCAAAAACAGAACCGACGGGGCCTTGGTCCGTCTGACGGCCCCCGTGCCCAAGGGGGGAAGCGATTCCGACGTGGACCTTCGGCTCGCCGAGTTTGCCAACGAGGTCAATCCCCTTTTGGCCCGTTACATTCCGCATTAAAGATGGATATGACACTCTTTTACGCTTTTGTGAGTTCGTTGCTGATCTGCATCGCATTGATTCCTCCGCTCATGCGATGGGCGGGACCGTTTCATCTATTGGATATGCCCGGCGATCGAAAGATGCACGCCGTCCCGATTGTACGGGTGGGGGGGATCGCGTTGGCCGCCGGAGCGCTGGCCTCGATCCTGATATTTTCCCCGATGGACCGGGAGGTTTTCTCTTATCTGATTGGAGCGGCGATCATTCTTTTCTTCGGGGTGTGGGACGACCGGGCAAGTCTCGGTTTCAAGTCAAAATTTCTGGTGCAATTGTCGTCGATTCTGATCGTGGTGGGATACGGAGGGATCCGTTTGAAGAGCCTTCCGTTTCTGGACGGGACGGATTTCGGACAATGGTTGTCGAGTCCGTTGACGATCTTAGTGCTGCTCGGGATCACGAACGCCGTCAATCTGTCGGACGGCCTGGATGGTTTGGCCGGCGGGCTTTGTCTTCTCAGTTTTGCCGGACTGGCCTATTTGGCCATCCTTTCGGGAGATCCCGTTGTGATGATCGTTTCATTCTCGGTTTTGGGAAGTGTTTTGGGATTTTTGCGTTTTAACACCTATCCGGCGAAGGTTTTCATGGGGGACAGCGGGAGTCAATTTCTCGGGTTTTCCGCGGCCGTTTCGGCCGTGATGTTAAGCGATCCCGCTCGATCGCCCTTCAGCCCGATCCTGGGCCTTCTTGTGATCGGCCTTCCGGTGCTGGATACGCTCATGGTGATGGGCCAGCGCCTCTGGGAGCGCCGTTCCCCTTTTCTCGCGGATAAAAATCATATCCACCACAAGCTTCTTTCCGTCGGTTTTTTTCATCACGAGGCCGTCGTGATTATTTACCTCATACAGGCGGCGATGATCGGTCTGGCCTATGCGATGCGCTGGCAGGAGGATGGCTCGCTTTTGGCCGTGTACGGGCTGTTCGCGGGGGCGGTTCTCATTTTTTCCGTTCTGGTCGCAAGCGGTCGGTTGCGTTGGCGGCGGCCGGACCGGGAACATTCGACCTCGGTGATCCTGATGCGACGGATCAAAGAATCGCGCCGTCTCTCGGAGATTCCCTTCTGGGTTTTGGGAATAGGGATACTTTTATTTTTGGCATTGGGCGCTTTTGTTCCCCATCAAATTCCGGCCGATTTCGGCATCTTCGCAGCCCTGTTGTTCGGTCTTCTGCTCGGCGGCTTCTTGATCTTTCGACCGGCATTTCCCCTTTTGGTCCGAGTGGGTCTGTATGTGGTGGGTGCGTTTTTAATCTATCTGAGCGAGAGGGGATTGTTGACCGCCGGCCGGTCCCTCCATACCATGCTGAACCTTTTCTTCGTCTTGATGGCGGTGTTGGTCCTGATCGCGATCCAACTGAATCGGGAGAATTCTTTCCGGATCACCCCTCTCGATTTTCTCGTCTTGCTGGTCGCGATGATCGTCCCGAGCCTTTCCGAGATGCGCCTGGGAGAGATTCCCCTGGGCCTGCTGGTGCTGAAGCTGATCGTTTTATTCTTTGCGTACGAGCTGCTTCTCGTCAAGCTATCGAATCGGTTGGTCCCGTTGGGGATGGTGGTGCTCTGGGCCTTAATGATTCTCGGGGTCCGGGCTTGGGTAGCCTAAGGGGTATTTTGGAAAAACGAGGAGGCGCGATGGCACACAAGAAATTCTGGACGGTGATCCCGTTGATGATCCTGACGGTTGTCATCGGGTGCAGCAGCCCGGAGGTCCGAAAAGCCGAATACACGGCGCGGGCGAAGCAGTACATGCAGGAAGGGAATAGGCCGAAAGCTCGCGTGGCGCTCCGTAACGTCTTAAAGATCGATCCCAAAGATCCCGAGGCCTATTTCATGTATGCCCAGGTGGAAGAAAAGGAAAAGAACTGGCGGGAGGCGTTCGGCCACTACCTGAAGGTCGTGGAGATCAATCCGGGCCACCGGGAGGCCTTGATCCAATTGGGACGGTACTACTTGGACGCCGGAATGTCGGACAAGGTTGGGGAGATGGCGGACCGGGTATTGAAGAACGATCCCGACGATGCAAAGGCGGAGGTTCTGAAAGCCGCTGTTTTGGTCCGAGAGGGTAAAGTACAGGAAGCGATCAAGAAGACCGAAGGGGTGATGCGGCGTCATCCGGAAGAGCCGGACGCGGCCAGCCTTTTGGCGGCGCTCTATGCGCGCGAGCAGCGTCCGCGGGAGGCCGAGGGCGTTTTGCGACGGGCGGTTGAAACAAATCCGGACAACATTGTCTTGCTCAACAACCTGGCCAACATTTTGGTTCATCTGGACAAAAAAGACGAAGCGGAACCGCTCTTTCAAAAAATGATCGGGGTGGAGCCGCACGTCTACGACCACCGGCTAAGGCTGGCGGTGTTCTATGAACACTTCGGGCGACTCGATAAAGCCGAAGCTACCCTGAGAGAAGCCATTCAAACCGACCCGGAGAACGACCAGGGTTGGCTGGGTCTGGCCCAGTTTATGACCGTCCACAAAGGGATCCAGGAGGGCGAAGCGGTTTTGACGGAAGCCGCCAAGAAGTCGGACGATCCCGCAAAATTTCAGTTTGCCTTGGGACTGCTTTATCAGAACGCCAAGAAACCGGAGGAAGCTCGGAAGGTGTATGAAAAAATCGTCCAGGATGGAAAAGACCGCCCCCAGGGTCTGAACGCCCAGGTGAAATTGGCCGAAATGGATTTCCTCGAAGGCAAACCGGAACCGGCCGAGAAGCGTCTGCAGGAAGTGTTGAAAAAAAATCCCCGATCGTCCGACGCGCTGCTCGTTCAGGGCAAGATCTCGTTGCTCGATGGAGAAGGCAAGGATGCCGTTCAGGACTTTCGGAGCGTCCTCAAGGACCAACCCGAAAGGGCGGACGTTCATTCCTTGTTGGGACAGGCCTATCTGTCGACGGGTGAGGAGCACCTGGCCCGTGAAAGCTTGGAGAAAGCCGTTGCGTTGGACAGTCGGCTGTACGAGGCCCGTCGAGCTCTGGCCCGGCTGGATGCCGCGGAGGGAAAAAAAGATGCCGCCCGCGGCCGCTTGGAGGCGATCCTGAAAGAGGCCCCGAACGATTTGGTATCGCTCGGTCTGCTGTTGAGCTTGCAAGTGGCGGAACAGGAATGGCGCGGCGCCGAGGCGACGCTAACCCGCATTCAGTCGGTCGGAACCGATCCCTATTCGGAAGCCATGGTCGAGGGAAATCTCGCCCAAGCTCGCAAACAATGGGAAAGGGCGACCCGGGCCTATGAACGTGCGATGACCTTTCGACCGGACGCACCCGAGCCCCTTTATGCCCGGATGCAAATTGAGATGGCACAGGGCAGAAGAGCCGCGGCGGGCGATCGGCTTCGTCGGTTGATTGCCGCTCACCCCGAACAACCTTACGCCCATGGAATGTTGGGCGAAATCTTGGTGGAACAGGCGGATCGGACCGGAGCGGAACGAGAATTTCTGGAAGCGATCCGGATCAAGCCGGATTGGATTACACCCTGGATCGATTTGTCCAACTTGAAACTCCTCCAAGGCCAGCCGGCCGATGCCGCTCAGGTTCTGGAAAAGGGATTGCAGGCGAATCCGAAATCGGAAGATATTCAGATCCTTCTGGCTTCGGCCCAAACCCAGATCGGGCAAACCGATGGGGCCATCCAACTCTACGAAAAAGTCCTTGATAAAAACCCCAATGCCCTGGTGGCCGCCAACAACCTGGCCGCCTTGTTGACGGAACACCCCGGAGATCCCCAGAGTCTGGAGCGGGCGCTCGCCTTAAGCCGGGACTTTGAGAAGACCGCTCCCAATCTGTTATTCCTGGACACCTTGGGATGGGTCTATGTAAAAATGGGCCGGTTTGAAGACGGCGTGCGCGTGTTTCAAAAGATCGAAACGAAACTGCCCGATCGTCCCATCCTTTATTACCATCTCGGGATGGCGTATTTCAAAGCCGGAAACGAAAATAAAGCCAAGCGTTATCTTGCGCGGGCGGTTCAGGCCCCCGAGCCTTTTCCCGGCATCGAAGATGCCCGGATGACGCTGGCCCAGATCAAAGGATGATGATAAGGAAGGAGCGCGTCGCGTGAAAGGGCTGGAAACAACATTTGTGATTGTCGCATCGGCGGCCTTGTGCCTTCTTGCGGTCCCGGTCGGTGCGACATCGGATGGAACCTCCCCGAATCTCGGATACCGTCTTGGGCCGGAGGACGTTTTGCAGATTTCGGTCTGGAAGGATGAAAGCCTGACCCGAGAAGCGCTGGTTCGTCCGGACGGAATGATCTCATTTCCATTGATCGGAGAGGTCCAGGCCGAAGGGAAGACCGCCGAAGAACTCCAAAAGGATATCCGGGAACGTCTCTCGCCGTTCATCCCCGATCCGACCGTATCGGTCGCGGTGACGAAGGTGAACAGCTATAAAATTTATGTGGTCGGGAAAGTGAATCGTCCCGGCGAATACCTCGTCGGCCATTACTCCAACGTCATGCAGGCGCTCAGCCTCGCCGGCGGGATGACGCCGTACGCCTCGGAAAACGGGATCAAGGTGCTGCGTTGGGAGCAGGGAAACCAGCGGACCTATTCGTTTCGCTACGGCGATGTGAAAAAGGGGAACCACTTGGAACAGAATATCCTCCTGCAACGGGGGGACGTGATCGTGGTTCCATGAAGGGTTCGAGGGGAAGATCGGACAGATCAACGGCCGGTTTCTGATTCATCATGCGGCCGTTCTGGAGAAGATCCGGGAGATGGACCGTTGGGATTCTACTTGTTTTCTCTCATGAGGCGGCCGCAACCGAGTGGTCGCTGGAACCCTCGATGAGTTTGAAGGCAGAATACGACGATAACCCGACGTTCATCGCCGAGCATCATCCGGCGGCCGGCGGCACCCTTTCGCCCGGCTTGAAGTTCGACGCTCGGACGGAGCGTTTGGACCTTCAAGGGAGCCTCTTGTTGAATGTAGTACGCTATCCTACGGAGCGGAGTTTGGACAGAACGGATCAGTATTACACCGTCTCAGGCCTTTACTCCAGAGAGCGAAACAGCTGGGGAATGCAAGGCTCATATACACAGGATCAGACGTTATCGACCGAACTGAGCCAAACCGGCAAGGCGCTTGCCTGGTCGCGGAGGGATTTTTACTCACTTGAACCCAAATGGATCCATACGCTGACCGAAACGATCACGCTCCAGGCCGACTACACCTTTTCCGCCGCACACTATTTCGATCCGACACTGATCAACTACCAGAACCAGCAGGGGACGATTCAAGCGCAATACAAGTTCTCCGAGCGGGATCAATCCACCCTGAGCTCTTACTACACCAGCTACCGGGCGCTGACGGTGGTCTCCCGGTCGTTCGAATACGGCGCCCGGATCGGTCTGACGCACCATTTTTCCGAGACGTTTGAGGCGGACGCAAATGTGGGAACGCGCAACACGACCTCCAAAATACAGACGGCCCTTTATGATATTCATGATCGAGAACGGGGATGGGTGGGGGACCTCAAAATGGAGAAGGATTTCGAGACCATCCTGGTTCGCGGCGGGTTTACCCGGGAAACCGAACCGAGCGGCTCCGGGTATGTTATCCTCGTCAATCATCCTTATTTTTTTGTTCGGAAAACCATGACAACGACCCTGTCCGCCTCTCTGTCCCTCGACCTCTACTTGGACCATCCGGTTCTGACGGGGGGCAAGGTCCCCGACAGCCGGTACGTTCGAGTCGAACAGCGTTGGGATTGGCAATGGACCGAACGCTGGTCTCTGGGAGCTTCTTATATTTATCAGGAACAGAAGGAATACAACACTTCAATCAAACCGTTCTCCAACACGGTCTATTTGATTGCGACGTATACCGGACAAAAAATAGCGATTTCCCGGTGAGGATCCAGCAATGAAACGGTCCGGCGAAAATTCTGTTAAAGGGGTTGAGATCGATGGACGATAAGAAAAAAGAGTTCAAAGAATATCTGGACCTCTTTCAGAGAAGGCAAGTTCAAATAGTGGTGCCCATGGCGGCGCTCTTTATCCTGGGCGTCTTGGCGGCCTTCCTTCTTCCTCCCTCTTATCGCTCGACGGCCACCATCCTGATCGAGGAGCAGGAGGTCCCCCCGGATCTGGTGCGTTCTACGGTTACCAGTTATGCCGATCAACGCATCGAAACCATCAAACACCAGGTCATGACGCGCTCGAACCTATGGAAGATCGTCGAGCAATACGGGCTGTATGCCGGCGAGCGTCGCCGCGATACCATGGAAGAGGTTCTGGAGCGTTTCGTGAACGACATCAAAATCGAAGTGATCAGCGCGGAGGTCGTGGATCATCGTACGGGCCAGCCGACGCACGCCACCATCGCATTCACCCTAGCCTACGACGGGGAAACCCCGCAGTTGGCCCAGAAGGTCGCCAACGAACTGACCAGTCTTTTCTTATCCGAGAATCTGAAAACGCGCGAACGCAACGCTCAGGAAACCACGGTGTTTCTCACAAGTCAGGCCCAACGACTCTCCGGACATATCAAGGATCTGGAAAAAAAGATTTCGGCGTTCAAGGAGCGCGCGAAAGGAGCCTTGCCCGAACTGACCCAGTTGAATATGCAGTTGTTAAACCAGGTCGACCAGGAACTGATCAATGTGGATCAACAGGTCCGCTCGCTCGAAGAAAAAAAGATTTCCCTCGAAGGACAGCTGGCGACCCTAAAACCCAACACGCCGATCATTACCACTTCCGGGGAGCGGATCCTGGACCAGGAGGAACGACTCAAAGCCCTCCGGGCCCAGTATGCGAGCAGCGCCTCCTATTTGTCGCCGCAACATCCGGATGTGATTAAGATGAAGCGGGAGCTTGACGCGCTCGAGAAGGATGTCGGGGAGGCGGGCGGCACGGATGAGCTTTCCAAACAGCTCACCGATGCCCGTGGGAACCTGTCCGCTCTTTTGGAACGGGACGGGGAGGACCATCCCGATGTGATCCGCTACCGTAAAATCATCGCATCCCTTGAAAAAGAGATCGCTCAGGCCAAGCCGGCTTCGGAAGAAGCGGCGTCGGTGAAGCCTGAAAATCCGGCCTATATCCTGACTCAATCCCAGCTCTCGTCGGCCGTCCACGATTTGAAGGCGATGAAGGCCACGCGGGCGGAAATGAAAGCCCGTGCCGAACAACTGGCGCATCGGTTGGAAGAGACCCCCATGATCGAGCAGGAGTACTTGGACCTGACCCGCGACCGGGATAACTCCGTTGAAAAATACCGCGAGATCCGGTCCAAATTGGTGGAGGCCCAGGTATCAGAGGTTTTGGAAGTCCAGCGCAAAGGGGAGCGATTTTCCCTGATCGATCCTCCGGCCCTTCCCGAAAAGCCTGAGAAGCCGAAACGGGCTGTCATTGTTGTACTCGGTTTTGTGCTGGCCGTCGTCGGCGGGATAGGGTATGGAGCGGCTGCGGAAAATCTCGATCATTCCGTCCATACCGCCCAAGCCCTCGGCGCGATCAGTCCGTCGCCCCCGCTGGCGGTTATCCCTTACATGCCCAACACGGACGATCGAATGCGGTCTGTCCGAATAAGAAGAAGAATCATTGGGGGAAGCATCGGTCTCTTCATTGTCTCTGTGATGGCGGTCCACTTCCTGTGGCTTCCGCTGGATGTCCTTTGGTTTGTGGTGTTGAGAAAACTCGGAGTGGGGTGAATGAAAATGGAGTGGATGAAAAATGGATAGGCTCCGGATCGCACTCGACCGGGCGAAAGACAAACGGGAAGGACCGGAAACTTCAGCCCCTTCCCACCGCCCGGATCCGCGTCAAGTCCTGCCGGAAAGCATCGTTTATAAACAGACCCGTTCGGTAGAGGCGCCGCTTTCTCATTTGCGGGAACATCGGATCATCGCGGCCTATGAGGAAAACGAGTATGTCCACGCGTATAAAATCCTCCGGACGCAGGTCCTTCACCGCATGCGGGAGAACGGGTGGAACATGCTCGGTGTGACGAGCCCCGGCGAAAAGGAAGGGAAGACCGTGACCGCGGTGAATCTGGCCATCAGTCTGGCGATGGAGGAGGGTCAGACGGTCCTCTTGGTCGACGCGGATCTGTCGAACCCGGGGGTCCATCGCGTCCTCGGGATCGGGACGGATCAAGGTTTGGCCGAGTATTTGCTGGAGGATATACCTGTCGGTTCTGTCCTGGTCCATCCGGGCCTCGGACGTCTTGTTCTGCTTCCGGGAGGACGACGCATGGGTCGTTCCGCCGAACGGCTCACGTCGCCGAAGATGGTTGGCTTGACCATAGAGCTGAAGCACCGTTATCCGACCCGGATGGTGCTCTTCGATCTCCCTCCGCTGCTTCATTCGGCCGATGTCTTGGCTTTTTCTCCCCATCTGGACGCTCTGTTGTTGGTGGTGGAAGCGGGACGGACCAAACGGGAAGAGATCGAAAAGGCCTTGCACCTCCTCCGGGGAATTCCAATAATCGGGATGGTCCTGAACAAAGGACGGGGAAACGTAATCGTTCCTCAAACCAACCCTTCCAAATAGGGGACAGTCGATGTACGAATCCTATTATGGTTTTCGGGAAAAACCGTTTTCTCTACTTCCGGATCCCGACTTTTTTTACAAGAGCTCAAAACACGGAGCGGCGCTCAATGTGCTGGAATTCGGCCTGTTCAATCGATCCGGTTTCATAGTGATCACCGGAGAGATCGGTACGGGAAAAAGCCTGCTGTTGCGCAAAATGATGGACGAGGCCGGAAAGGAACTCACCCTCGGAATGATCTCCAATACCCACGGTCAGTCTCAGAATTTGACGCAATGGATTCCGGCCGTCTTCAAGCTTCGGTCCAAGAGCAAGGATCCGGTGGCGGCCTACCGAAACTTCTCGGACTTTCTCCGGCAGGAACAGACGAAAAACCGCCGGGTGGTCTTGGTGGTGGATGAGGCCCAGAATCTTTCGCCCGGGATGCTGGAGGAGTTGAGGCTTCTGTCGAACTTGAACTCCGGTAAGGATCCGATTCTGCAGATCGTGCTTTCCGGTCAGCCCGGGCTGAGAGATCTCTTGCGTCGGTCCGACATGGTTCAGTTCGCCCAACGGATTGACGCGGAGTATCACCTGGTGCCGATGGACGCCGCGGAAACGAATCAGTATATCCGGCACCGTGTGAGAACGGCCGGGAGGGAACTTCCGCTGTTTGAGGAAGCGGCCTTTCCCTTGATTTATCGCCTGACGGGCGGCGTTCCCCGCTTGATCAATCAGGTCTGCGAACGATCCCTCGTTTACGGCTTCGCAGAATCGGCCAAGAAGATCTCGGCGCGGCTGGTGGCCGAGGCGGCGTCGGACCGGGTCGCGGGGAAGATCATTCCCTTTGACGAGAAGATCGATCTGATCCCCTACCTCCGGGAATCGGAAACGAAAATTGCGGCCCGCAGTGGAAACGGTGACGGTTCGTCCCGCCGGGAGGAACAGCCGTCTCCGTTCAAGGCTCCCGGAGAAGTCTCGGACTCGGCCTACCAGAAAGGAATGGCATTGCGACAGGCCGGCCAGTTCGATGAAGCGATCCGATTTTTCGAGAAGGCCGCTCAGGATCCGGGGTATTGGCTGAAGGCCTATTTCCAGGCCGGGCTCTGCTACCGGGACGCGGGCCGAATCGAGGAGGGGCTGAGGTCGTTTCGAATGGCCTTGTCGGACCATTCCGTTTCGGATCGGGAGACGATCAGGGTTCGTTACGAAATGGCGCGGGCCCTGGAAACCCAGGGGAAATTCCGAGAAGCCGCGGATGGCTATCGGAGGATTCAGCTCATGGATCCCGGCTACGAAGATGTCGATGACCGCCTTAAACGGATCATCGATCCCTTCGCCCTTCGTCAATCCTGGTACGGCCGGATCCTCGCGCGATTCCGGCGTATAGGGAAATTTTGGATCTTGCGATCTTTCAAGGGAGTTTACAGGAAATTAATCGGTTCTTGATTTCCGGATAATCTGAGATGGGCAGTATTCCAAGAATTGAATCCGCATCGCGACCGCAATCCCCGGCTGGGAGGCCGGGGTTCTTCAATAGGGCGTATTTCTAGAAAACGGAGGACGGAAATGTTGGCAATGTGGGAGCAGCGGCCGGAGGAATCTGCGAATCGTTTTTCGGGTAAAACAATCCTGTTTTCCTTTCAGACGGCCGCTTTCTTTGCGCTCCTTGTTGGCCTCTTGAGTTGCGGCTCAAGTGACCAGATTCCATCCAATCCCGCTTCCACAGCCCCACAGAATTTTAGTGTGCCGGTCCAAAACCCGGTCAAGGCCGCTCCAAATCAAAACGCCCCGGCCTCTCCCTCCCCAGAGATTCAACAGATCCTTTCGCGTCACGCCCTGTATCTTTCAGACCTGAAATATCCAAAGACAGGCCTCGATCCGGAGGAGCAAGAAAAACGATCCCAGCGGCGGGAGGTTTTGAATGGAATATTAAACGAACCGGATCCGGAGACCCGGCGGATTCTGATAACCTGGTCGAAATCCATGCTGGAAAACGATCCCGAGGCGATCCAAATTCTCAACGAGCTCAAAACATATGATGGAGACCGTCCGGACACGGAGGCGGTCCCTTCCAAAGGTTCGTTGGGTTCTCCCGTTTCGAATACGACCGCGGGAGAGACCGGGGGTTGAGAGGTCTCCTGCTCATTATTCTGTCTATTAATTTCCTGTTGTCCGGGTCGAATCCGGCATGGTCCACGGAGAACCCAATCGAGGAACGGGGGGAGGCGTCCCCGGAAGCACCCAAACCGCCGCAGGAGTCCCAAGAACAAACCCCTCAAGAACCGACGGCCCCTGCGCCCCCGGTCCAAAATCCGGCGGAGATCACCTTTGCCATAACCGACTATCAGGTCGAGGGGAATTCGGTTCTGCCTCCAGAGAAGGTCAAAGAGATCGTTTCGAGTTATCGGGGACCGCAACAGCATATGAAGGATGTCGAGCAGGCTCGTTCCGCACTGGAAAAATCCTATCGGGAGGCCGGCTACCCCACGGTCCTGGTCATCGTCCCGCAACAGACGATCGAAAACGGGATCGTGCGCCTCTCGGTGGTCGAAAGCAAGTTGGGCGAGATTCGAATTACGGGAAACCGGTATTTTTCAAATCGGGATATCTTGGAGAGGTTGCCTTCATTGAAAACGGATCTTTTGATCTATGAACCGGCTTTTCTTCAGGAACTCAACCAGGCCAACTCCAATCCGGACCTGGAGATTACCCCAGTTCTCGCACTGGGCCAAAGGCCCGGGACGGTGGACCTCGAACTGGAGATTAAGGATCGCCTCCCGCTCCATGCATCCTTGGAATTAAACGATCGGGGTGCCCCCCAAACGCCGCGCGAACAAATCAACGCCTCGATCCAGTATACAAATCTCTTTAATCGGGATCAACTCCTGACGTTTCAGACCGTCCAAACGCCGCAGGATTGGGGAACCGTTCAGGTCTACGGTTTAAGCTATGTCGTCCCAATCAAATCGTCCGGTCGGATCTTCGCGCTCTACGGGGCCTATTCCCACAGCGAATCGGTTCTGTCTGGCAGCACTCTTCCGGTTTCCCAGGGTTCGATCTCGATTCCCGGGAATTCCACCATCGTAGGGAGCCGGTATATCATTCCGGTCGATTCCGGCCCAAAATTATCGCAGCAGATTTCCCTCGGCGTCGATTATAAGCACTTGAATGAGAGCAAGGCCTCCTTTCCCGGATCGTTGGGAACGGCGATCGTAACCAATCAGGTCAATTATTCCCCGCTCTCATTCAACGACACCCTGATTTATCCCGACAACGCGGGAACGATGAAGATCTCCGCAACGGCCAAGGGATACGTGGCTGGGATGGTGCCGGGAGGGAACAAAGAAGATTTCGGGGGAGATCCGTCCAACCCTGTGAACGAGCCCGGCAACCGCGCGGGCTCGACCGGAACGTTCCTCATCCTTCAGGGAGCCGTGGAGCGGCTGCAGTATCTTCCGTTGGGATTTAGCCTGTCGTTGAAGGCGGACGGGCAGTGGGCCAGCGAGCCCCTGATCGCGGCCGAAGAGTATTTCGCGGGAGGCATCGATTCGGTCCGGGGGTATTTGGAGAGCGAGGCGTTGGGAGACGACGCCTTTCACTGGACGTTGGAATTTCTTTCTCCGTCCTTTCCGACGATCCATCCCAATCCATTTAAGGAGAGCGTACAGTTTACGGCGTTCTACGATGCGGGCTACCTCCGGACCCTCCAGCCTCCTCCCGGTCAGCTCGAACGCCAAGAGCTCGCCGGCACGGGTTTTGGGGTTCGAATGAAAGTGACCGACTATTTTCAGGGACGGGTAGATATCGCCCGGGCATTAAAGGATGCCACGTTCACACGGGCGGGGGATTATTTTGTCCATTTCTCTCTTAAGGTGTTGTTTTGAAGATCCGGGTTCCACGATTTGCGTTTAAGGGACGCCGTTTCTTCCCCATCCCGTTGATGATCCTTGCCTTGGAGGCGGGGGTCCTGTTTCAGGCCGATGCGCAGCACCCTTCGGATCAACCGGACCTTCGAGCGATGCGAGAGGTTTCGGATTTTTGCATCCCGAGATGCGACAATCTGCAGAATCGGGTTAAACAGAGCGGTTCTCTACGAATCATCCTCGCGTTGAAGTTGGACCAGCCCTTTCGGCCGGAGGGGGAATTGGAGCCGCAAGAACGCGCGGTGCAGCGTCAAGGGATCGCAAAAAGTCAGGAGGGGATACTTCAAAGAATGACGCCGCAGGGGGTTGCCATTTTCACAAAATACGAATCGATTCCTTACCTGATGATGGAGGTCAACGAAGCGGCCTGGCAGGACCTTCTTTCGAATCCGGACATCACCCATATCGAGGAAGACGTCGCCGTTCCCCCGCTACTCCCCCAAAGCGTTCCGTTGATCGGCGCCAACACCGCCTGGGCCCTCGGCGATTCGGGTTTGGGTCAGACCATCGCCGTTTTGGACACGGGGATTGACAAGGGCCATCCCTTTTTGACGGGAAAGGTGGGTTCGGAGGCCTGTTATTCCACGACCAGCGCGAGCTATGGTTCCACGACGCTTTGCCCCGACGGCTCGCAGGGCCAAGTCGGGACCGGGGCTGGGGTCAACTGCCCGACGACTATCGTCGGTTGCGACCACGGCACACACGTCGCGGGCATCGCGGCGGGAAATGGGACGGGCGCGGGGGTCGCGTTTTCGGGGGTGGCCAAGGACGCCGATCTGATTTCCATCCAGGTTTTTTCCCAGTTCAACGGATCCAACTGTAATCCGTTACCGTCCCCTTGTATCCTCTCCTTCACGTCTGATCAGATCCGGGGACTGGAGGAGGTTTATACCATGTCAAGCCAGTATTCAATCGCCTCCGTGAACATGAGCCTGGGAGGGGGGAAGTACACCGCTCCGTGCGACGGCGATTCGCGGAAGGCGATCGTCGATAACCTCCGCTCCGTCGGGATCGCGACGGTGATCGCCGCCGGGAACGACGGTTTACTGGACGGGCTGGCGGCGCCCGCGTGCATTTCCAGCGCAATCAGCGTGGGCGCGACAACGAAGTCGGATGCGCTGGCCGCGTATTCCGACAGCGCTCCCTTCCTCGGCCTTCTTGCGCCGGGAGGAAACGCGACCGGCGGGAGCGGCGACATCTACAGCTCCGTGCCCGGGGGAGGGTTTGCCTACAAAGCGGGGACCTCGATGGCGGCGCCTCATGTCTCCGGCGCCTGGGCCGTGCTCAAGTCAAAGACGCCGACCGCGACCGTGGGGCAAATCCTTGGGGTGCTGACGGCCACGGGCGTTTCGATCCCGAATGCGTTGAACGGCGTCACCAAACCGCGCATCCGGGTCGACGTGGCGGTGTCCACTCCCCTCGATACGACTCCTCCCGGTCTGCCGGGCGGCCTCATCGCGAACGCGGTGAGCGCCGTCCAGATCGATCTTTCCTGGGCGCCGGCTTCCGATAACGCTGCGGTGGCGGGCTACGGCCTGGAGCGTTGTCAAGGAGCGGGATGCGGCGTCTTCAGCCCGATCGCGACAATCGTCGGAACAAGTTATATCGACTCGAATCGAAGCTCCAACACCCTCTATACCTACCGGGTACGTGCGATCGATACCTCGGGGAATACCGGCGGTTATTCGGGTCCGGTCCAGGTCCTGACCCCGCCTCCCTCCGCCAACCCGATGAACGAGCCATGTCCAACCTCTTCCGGTTGCATTGAGTTGAACCTCGGGGGTTCGGCTTCTGGGAGCGGGCTGATCAACCAGGTGGCGCTTGATCTTCTCGATCCGGTCCCTTTCCTTCCGATCCATTATGTCAACGCATCCACCGGCAGTGTTCCCACTGGAAATCTCCAGGTTTGGACCGGAACCCGTAACGGGCTTCCGACCGTGGTTCGGTATGCCGAGACCGGCCCCGTCGACGGCATCGTTCGTTTACAGCAGGCGGTGGTCAACCCCGCGTCGAATATGACCTACCTGGATCATACATCTTTACCCGGTTGCGGTCCGGCCGCTCTACAGACCCGCACCTCCGACGGCCGTCAATACTATGAGATCACCGGCTGTACGGCAACCATCTCCAAGCCCGTGCTCCTGGGGTCGGCGGAGGTGGCCGGGAGTTCGCTGCACCAGGTGGGGCCGATCGGCACGACGGTGAAGCCGCAGGACC
>Ga0187773_10000092_pt1 | contig 38222 bp, 43 predicted proteins | sample 0216_BV02_MP05_1_FD_133133 | JGI IMG/M metagenome (GOLD analysis project Ga0187773, IMG submission 133133) | Tropical peat soil microbial communities from peatlands in Department of Meta, Colombia - 0216_BV02_MP05_10_MG | ecosystem: Environmental > Terrestrial > Soil > Wetlands > Peat | place...
AACTCGTCCATGTTGGTCTTCCCGATAAAGACCGCACCGGACTCCTTCAGCCGTCCCACCACGGTCGCGTCATAAGGGGGGACGAAATTTTCAAGGATCCTCGAGGCGCAGGTGGTTCGGACACCTTTCGTGCAGAGGTTGTCTTTTAAGGCGATCGGGATTCCCGTCAGCGGGTGAACCGCCCCTCCGGACCCAAGCTGCCGGTCGGCGGCCTCGGCCTGTTCCAGGGCCCGCTCGGCCGTCACGGTCGTGAAGGCATGGATTCGCGACTCCACCGTTTCAATCCTCTGGAGAACCGAGCGGGTCAATTCCCCCGAGGTGGTTTTGCGATCCTTTAATTGTTCGTGCAGTTCATGGATCGTGAATTGGGCGAGGTTCACTATGCCTCTTACTTTTTGATGAGATGGTTTTTATCGTCGACTTTGATGATCGTCGGTTTATACGTTTTCAGCTCCTGGTCGTTGTAGTACTCATAGCAGAAAATCACGACCCGATCCCCGATCACCCCTTTTCGCGCCGTCGGGCCGTTGAGACAGATCATTCCGCTGCCGCGCTCGCCGGAGGGGATCACGTAGGTTTCAAAACGTTCCCCGTTGTTGAGATTCGAGACCATGACCTGTTCGTAGGGCAGGATCCCGGCCGCCTCCAGCAGGTTCTCGTCCACCGTGAGGCTTCCGTCGTAATCCAGGTTGGCGTCCGTCACGGTGGCCCGATGGATCTTGGAACGCAACATCAATCGCAGCATGGTTACTCCCTCTCTTCGATAATTTTGGGCACGCGGAAAAAATCATAGACGCGGTCGGGCGCATTCGCCAGGACGTCGATCGTAGGTAGACTTTCCCAAATCGCATCGTCCCGCAGCACGTTGCTCAGGTCCAACACGTGAGACGTCGGCTGCACCTTCGAGGTGTCGAGCTCGTTGAGCTTTCCGATGTAAGTGAGAATTTCGGAGAGCTGGCGGCTGATGGCTTCCTTCTCTTCCTCGCTGACGGCCAGTCGCGCCAGCTTCGCCACATGCTCCACTTCTTCTTTGGAGAGTTTCATGTCTTCATCCCCTTCTTACTCCACCGTCACGCTCTTGGCGAGGTTTCGGGGTTGATCCACGTCGCAGCCGCGAAGGACGGCGATGTGATAGGCCAGCAACTGCATCGGGATCGAAAGTACAACCGGCATCAACAGAGATGGGGCGGGGGGAACCCACACCACCTGGTCGGTTTTCGTGCCGATCTCGCGATCCCCCTCCGTCGCCACGGCGATGATGATGCCTCCGCGGGCCTTCACCTCCATCACGTTGCTCAGCATTTTTTCGTAAACCTTATCCTGCGGCGCCAGGACCACCACCGGCATGTTCTCGTCGATCAAGGCGATCGGGCCGTGTTTCATCTCGCCCGCCGGGTAGCCTTCGGCATGGATGTAGGACAGTTCCTTTAGTTTCAGCGCTCCCTCCAAGGCAATCGGGTAATTGACCCCGCGGCCGAGATACAGAAAATCCCGGTGCTTGAAGAAATCCTTCGCCAATTCGGAGATCGCCTGATCCTGTTTTAACGTCTCCTCGATCAGGCGGGGAAGATGCTGCAGATCTTCTAGAAGCTTGGTAGTCCGAGAAGGGCTCAGGGTTGTTCGAGTGGCTCCAAGATAGAACGCCAGCAGATACAAGGCGGTCAACTGGGATGTGAAGGTTTTGGTCGCCGCCACGCCGATCTCGGGTCCCGCGTGGGTGTATAACACGCCGTGGGATTCCCGTGCCATCGTGCTCCCCACCACATTGCAGATCGACACCACCCGCGCTCCCTTGTTTTTGGCTTCCTTGACGGCCGCCAGGGTGTCGGCCGTCTCCCCCGATTGGGAGATCGCGATCAACAGCGACTGGCGGTCCAATACCGGATCTCGGTAACGGAACTCCGAACCGATGTCCACATCGACCGGCACGCGGGCCAGCTCCTCGATCATGAATTTGCCGATAAGAGCCGCATGCCACGATGTTCCGCAGGCGACGAGCGTGATTTTTCGGAGGCCGTTCACCTCGGCGGCGGTCAGGCCGACTTCGGGAAGGGCCACTTCGTCTTCCTCAATAAAGACGCGGCCCCGAAACGTATCCAGGACGGCCTGTGGTTGTTCATGAATTTCCTTCAGCATGAAATGTTTGTAACCGCCCCGCTCGGCCATGACCGGATTCCATGAAACCGTCTCAATCCGCTTTTCCTTGGGATGGCCCGCGGGATCCTTAACGGAGATACCCTTGGGCGTTAAAACGGCCATCTCGCCGTCGTCCAGCAGGATTATATTCCGGGTATGATTCAAAATGGCCGGAATATCCGAGGCTACGAAATATTGTCCATCCCCGACGCCGGCCACCAGCGGGCAGCCTTCCCGGGCCGCGATCAGGACATCGGGCTCTTTTTCGGAGAGGACACAGATGGCGTAAGCGCCGCGAACCTCTTTCAAGGCCGAACGGACGGCCTCCTCGAACCCCTTTCCACGGATCATCTGCCGGTCGATCAGATGGACGATCACCTCGGTATCCGTTTCCGACTGGAAGGTTCGACCCTCCGCCTGCAATTCGTGTTTGAGCGGAAGGTAATTCTCGATAATGCCGTTGTGAACCAAGACCAGAGGCCCGACCCGATGGGGATGGGCGTTCTCTTCCGAGGGCCGTCCGTGGGTGGCCCAGCGTGTATGGCCGATGCCGATTCGGCCGGACGGCGGTTTTCCGGACAACGCCGCCTCAAGATTGGCCAGCTTGCCCACCGACCGACGGACCTCGATGCGGCCGGTTTGAAGGAAGGCAATCCCGGCCGAATCATAACCTCGATATTCCAAACGACGGAGCCCTTCGATCAAAATGGGAACGACGTCATTGGTTCCGATGTATCCGATGATTCCGCACATGACGGGGATTTATTCCTTTCTGGGTTTAACCATTTCCTCTTTGATTATTCCTTTTGCCTTTTTCTTTCGCTTCGCCCAATTTTTTTTGATTTCTTGTTTCGCCCGCCCGACAGCCAGGGAATCCGGAGGAACATCCTGGGTGATCGTGGATCCGGCGCCGATGACGGCGCCTCGACCGATCCGGACCGGCGCGACGAGCTGTGTGTCGCTTCCCACGAAGACATGATCCTCAATGATCGTCTTGTGCTTGTGGACACCGTCGTAGTTGCAGATGATTGTACCGGCCCCGATGTTCACCTCTTTTCCGATCGTGGCGTCTCCCAGATAGGTCAAGTGGTTTGCTTTGGATTTCTCTCCCATCTCGGTCTTCTTCACCTCCACAAAATTGCCAATTTTGGCCCCTTTATGAAGAAAGGTTCCGGGACGAAGATGCGCAAAGGGTCCTACGGTCGCGCCCTCCTCCAGCACCGATTCGTTCAGGACACAGGAATCCAGGACCGTCACCGCGGTTTCAAGACGACAATTGTTAATTCGTGTATGGGAATGAATGACGCAGTCCTCTCCAATTCGGCTTGATCCTTCCAAATAAACATTCGGATAGATCAGGGTATCTCGTCCGATCGTCACGTCCGCGTCGATCCAAGTCGACGCGGGGTCCAAAAGCGTCACCCCTTCCGACAGATGACGCTCGGCAATTCTTCCGCGGACCGCACGCTCGATTCGGGCCAGATCTTCCCGGGTATTGATTCCCATCACCTCCTCCGAATCCGGTACTTCCACCGCGCCTAATTTCAAACCCTGCCGAACCGCGATTTGGACGATATCGGTGAGATAATATTCGTGCTGCGAATTGTCGGACGTTAACTCCTTCAACGCAGAAAACAAGAACGGGGCGTTCGCTACATAAAAGCCGGTGTTGATCTCCCGGAGAGCCCGCTGGGCCGGCGTTGCGTCCGCCTCCTCAACGATGGAGAGCAGATCGCCGGCCGGATTTCGGATCACTCGGCCGTAACCTTTCGGATCGGAAAACCTCCCGGTCAAAAGCGTCAGTTCGTTGTCATGGTCTTGGTGCGTTTTGAGCATCGACCGGATCGTTTCAACTTTAATCAAGGGCACATCGGCGTTCAAAATCAAAACCGGTCCGGGAAAATTGGCCAGGGCCGCCTGCGTTTGAAGAACCGCGTGCCCTGTTCCCAGGGGCCGGCCTTGATGAATGATCTGGGTGGGTTGACCTTCCAGAACCTGCTTCACCGCTTCGGCTTGATGCGCCACCACCACAAGGATCTTGTCGGACGGTAGCCGCCGGGCCGCCTCCACGGAATAGAGAATCATGGGCCGGCCGGCGATCGGATGGAGTACTTTCGCCCGTTTGGATTTCATCCGTTTGCCCAAGCCGGCGGCTAAAATCACGGTGGCGATCGTCATCTTTGCCCCCATTGGGCCCGGATCGGAATCACGATTCGGAAACTTGTGATAATATTGTTGTTGATACCGTTCGCCAGAAAATTCATTGTGTCCATTGGGGTGCAATGTTTAATAATACTCATTTTCCTTAATTCTTGCAAGCGTTTATTTGAATTTTTTAGGAGGTTTCCGTATCATTATAGACCGTTGACAGGAGCACCGTGGTTTTCCTTGAATTGGCCCTTTTCGGGATCAGAAACTTTACCCAGCTCACTCGACTGGCCTTCAAGCCTGGTTTGAACCTCATTCAGGGGGGGAACGGTAGCGGAAAAAGCACCGTGTGCGATGTCTTACTCGCCGTTCTCTCTCCCATTTCGGATACGACGGTCCAAAATCTGAAACCTCGAAAATCCTCCAACATCGGTCAGGCGGGCTTGATCTTCAAGACGAAAAACGATCGCACCTATCGTCTCATCCGCGACTTCGTCGGCCGAAAAAGCAGCCTGGCCGAATTGGATTCGTCGAATAAGTTTCATGTCGTGTCGCAGGAGGAGGAACCGATCGCAAAATTTCTGGCGGATGAAACCGGCGGCCTTCCGTCTAAGGCGTTTGAAGGACTCTTCACGATGAAGGGCACCTGGATGCCGTCGTCACGAGCCGGGGTTGCTTCCCAGGCGGAGGACCGTTCTTCTTCATCGGTTCCCCTCTCCTCTCCCATTTCTGCGACCGAAACGAAGACCATTCCACAGGACCGCGCGCAAAAACAAAAACGTCTGACAGAGCTCAAAGGGTTTCTGGCTCAAGGCGATCGACTCGCGGCCATGGAAGATCAACTTTCCGATTTGCAGAGTCGCTCCGCGGAAGCCAAACGCCGCCTGCGGGTCGTCACGGAAAAAACGGCCGAGCTTACCCGACTGCTGCAGCAAGGAGCCGGCTTCGAACCGTTGAAGAGCCTTCCGCAAGATTTTCATCTCATTCTTGAAACCTCGGTCCAGCAGGAACATCTTAAAAACGAGCAACTGGCCACGATTGCCGAGGAGGAAGAATTCATAAAACAGGACCTGATGGCCATTCCAAGTCAACCCTTTTTTCTTACCAAATTTTTCATTGCCGGAGGCGTTCTGGTCCTGGTCGCCCTTTCGCTCATGGTCAACCTTGATCTTCCCGGTTTGTTCCAAAACCTGCTGATGCTACTGCTCTTGGCCGGGGCCGGTCTGATGGGGTATGCGGGCTATCTCGATTTTGGAAAACTCAATAAACGGAGAGGGCTTGAATTGAAACTCCGCGAGGCCGAGCGACAACGGGCCCGCGCCGAGGCGGTTTTCAAAAAGGAAAACGCCCCGTGTATCGAACTGTTGAAGAAAACCGGTTGCGCCGATGTCGGGGCCCTGAAAGAGAAAGTCAGATCCTATGAACAGTTCGTGGGGGCACGACGAGAGTTGGAATCGCAACGGGACCAGTTCCTGGGAAAGAAAACAGCCGAAGAACTGCAGAAGGATGTGGAGACCTTATCGCGCCAGATCTCCGATCTTGAAACTAAGCTCAAGCAATCCTCCACGCTGCCATCGGACATCTATTTGATTCAGGAGGAGGTTCGCATCTTGGAGCAGGACTTGGCCATGTCGCTTTCGGCCGACCCAAAACCAAAGCTGGATCCGCTTCCGATGGCCGCCGGATCGGCCGATCCGCCTCGATCGGCCTCTTCAAGCGAAACGTCCGATTTTCTATCGGCTCCATTCCGGTCCGGGTTTCGGACGGCACCGGTCCAATCCGTGCTTCTTGATCACCGGTCGGAGCTGAACACCCAGATGACCCGGCTGATCGATCGGACCGGCGGTCTGAATGAGGCGGAGATGACTCTGGGCCCGGATCTGTCACCGGTGCTGACGTCTCGTGCCAAGGAGCCCATGCCGTGGCAGGTTTTAAGCTCGGGCCAACAGGATCTTTGCCATCTGATCCTCCAATTAACCGTTGTTCAGATTCTGTCCCAATCCTATCCGTTTCCGCTCATCCTTGATAACCCCCTGCCCTTTCTGGACCCCCCGCATCAACTGATGATGCTGGACATTTTGCGTGAAATCGCGCAGAATAGGCAAATTCTTTTGCTCTCTTCGGTGGCCTATCCCAGCCGGGCGAGCGATCATCTGATCACGCTGAAGTAGGGGCTCAGACACGACTCCCCGAACTTTCTGAGGGTCTGGGGCTGGATGCCTGCCCCGATCGGAACCTTGTCACAAGTTTATGATGCGCGGCTACTTCATCACGTTCGAGGGCACAGAGGGCAGCGGGAAAAGTACTCAGATCGAGGTTCTGGCCCGTCATTTGATCCGTCACGGACACAAGGTCGTCACCACCCGGGAACCCGGCGGGACCGCCTTCGGCGAACAGATCCGCAGGGTGCTGTTAAGCGTCAAAAACCGCCGATTGGATCCGCGGGCCGAACTTTTTCTCTACTTGGCCAGCCGAACCCAACATCTTGAGGAAGTCATCCTCCCCGCCTTAAAAAAAGGGAAGATCGTCCTTTGCGATCGATTTTCAGACGCGACCGTGGCCTATCAGGGTTTCGGTCGACAACTCGATATGAAGGTTGTCCGGACGGCGGTGGGTTACGCCGCCAAGGGGCTGTCGCCCGATCTGACGTTGCTTTTGGATCTGGATGTCCGGCTGGGATTAGCCCGCGTTAAGGACCGCGGGAGAAGCAACCGCCTGGATCGCGAGCAGCGGGAGTTTCATCAACGCGTGCGTTTGGGATATCGCCGGTTGGCTCGATCGGAGCCCGGACGGATCAAGATCGTGGAGGCTTCGCGATCACCGCAGGACGTGGCCAGGGAGATTAAAAAAATCGTGGACCGGTCTCTTGCCGGCCGAGGAATCGGGAAATGAAACGAATCGATACTGAGGCTGCCTTTGATGGGATCGTGGGGCATCCCCATGCCAAGGCGATCCTGACGGCCGCCCTGGCGAGCGACCGTGTCGCCCATGCCTATTTGTTTCACGGCGAGGCCCATATCGGGAAATTCATGACGGCCACCGCTTTTGCAAAGATGGGCCTGTGCGCCCATCCAAAAACCGGCCGAGCCTTAGGTCGTCCGACGATCGCCGTTTGCGGTCAATGCCCGTCGTGTCTTGCCGTTGATTCCGGAAGCCATCCCGATCTCCAGATCGTCCGACCGGACGGCGTCCAGATCAAGATCGGACAGATTCGTGAACTTCAAGACGCGATCGCCTTCAAGCCGCTGATCGGATCGCGAAAATGGTTTGTGATCGACGAGGCCGATTCGATGAATGCCGAAGCGGCAAACTGTTTTCTAAAAACGTTGGAAGAGCCCCCGGATCACAGCGTTCTGATCCTGGTTTCGGGCCGGCCGGGGGCCCTGCTGCCGACGATCCTCTCGCGCTGTCAGTCCGTCCGCTTCGGCCCCCCCTCTCTGCAGACGTTGTCGCACTGGCTCCAGAAAGAAAGGGGCGTCGGCCCAGAGGAGGCGCGGTTGCTGGCCGCGCTATCCATGGGAAGGATCGGGGTTGCGATCGGGGGCGATCCGGCGGCATTGAAGAACGAACGGGATCGGATTCTCGGCGCACTGTCCAAAGAACGTCTTGAAGATCCGTCCGATCTTTTCAGTCAATCCGATGAGCTCGCCGCGACTGCGGAGCAACTCGACCGATCGCTTGAGACGATCGAGATCTGGCTTCGCGATGTTCTGATCGCCCGGCACGATCCCGATGCATCTCTCCTCGTCAATCAAGATATCCCGGAGCAAATTGCGGACTGGAGCCGTGCTGTTTCAACCGATGCGGTGTTGGAAATGCTGACGCTGATCCACCTCCTCAAACGGGCCGCACCTCGAAATCTCAACCATGCGCTGGTGTTGGAAACGGTGCTTCTGAAGATTCGCGACGCCGTCGTCGGTGAATCGGCCGGAGACTCGAAAGCCGGTGAAACGGGACGGATCCGGAAATGAAGACGTCGTCCAAAAAAGCCACGTCTCGAAAGCGCAAAACCTTCTACATCACGACCCCCATCTATTATGTCAACGACATTCCCCACATCGGGCATGCCTACACCACGATCGCAGCCGATGTCCTCGCTCGATACAAACGGCTCCGGGGCTACGACACCTTTTTTCTGACCGGGACAGACGAACACGGTCAGAAAGTACAGCAGGCCGCCTCCCAGAAGGGCCTGGACCCTCAGACGCACGCCGACCGGATGGTGGTGGCGTTCAAAGAGCTTTGGAAACGCCTGGCGATCTCAAACAGCGACTTTGTCCGGACGACCGAGGAGCGGCATAAACAGGTCGTACAACACGTGCTCCGGCAGTTGCAGGCCGCCCACGCCCTTTACACGGCGTCTTACGAGGGTTGGTACTGTCTTCCCGATGAACGGTTCTGGGCGGATGACGAAGTGGTCGAGGGCAAATGTCCCGAGTGCGGCCGACCCGTGGAACGGATCTCGGAGTCGAACTATTTTTTCAAAATGAGCGGTTACCGGGATCGGTTGCGGAGACACATCCAGCGCCATCCCGATTTCATTCGGCCCGAGAGTCGTCGAAACGAGGTTTTAGGGTTTCTGGACCGACCGCTGGAAGATCTCTGCATCTCCCGCCCCCGCGCCCGCCTCGCATGGGGCATCCCCTTTCCCTTTGATCCGGATTATGTCACGTATGTCTGGGTGGACGCGTTGGTCAACTATATCTCGGTTCCCGGCTACGGCACGGACAACCGGCGCTTTACGAAATGGTGGCCCGCCGATGTCCATCTGGTCGGAAAGGATATTCTGACGACGCATGCCGTTTATTGGTCGACGCTTCTCATGGCGCTCGGGCTCGATCTGCCGAAGACGTTGTTTGCGCACGGCTGGTGGACCGTCGATGGAGAAAAAATGTCGAAAAGCCGCGGCAATGTCGTGGACCCGAATGCCATGGCGGAAGAGTACGGAGCGGACGCCTTTCGTTATTTCTTGTTACGGGAGGTTCCCTTCGGCCAGGATGGAGACTTTTCAAAGACGGCCATGACGGCTCGCTACAACAGCGAACTGGCGAATGATCTGGGCAATCTGGTCTCCCGCACGCTCACGATGATCGAACGGTATTCCGGCGGGGTCGTTCCCAAGCCCCATCCCAAAGGGGGAAAGGCGGAAGATCGCCGGATGGTTGCACTGGCGAAATCATTGAACCGCAAGGTCGGAACCGAATTGGACCGATTCGCATTCCATCGCGCGCTGCGCGAGATCTGGACCCTCGTCGATTTTGCAAACCGATATGTCGAGCGAAACGCCCCGTGGGATCTGGCCAAAGACAAGAAGAGCCGGGTCCGATTGGACGTGGTTTTGTATCATCTGGCCGAGACGCTGCGAATCCTGGGAGTTTATCTCTTCCCGTTCATGCCGACGACGGCCCAACGCATGACGACGGACCTGGGTTGGGCGACCCCGCTGGAGCAGGGTTTGAAGCCGCAAGACTATCAATGGGGAAGGCTCAAGCCTGGCCGACCCGTTCGGAAAGGGAACCCGCTTTTCCCGCGCATCGAATTCCACCAGAACATTGCAGAACGAAAAACCGCCGCACCCGCGACACCTTCTAAGGAGATTGCCATGGAATCGACAAGCCCCGCGACGTCCTTCATCTCGATCGAAGAATTCCGGAAACTGGATCTCCGGGTCGGCCGCATCGTGACGGCCGAAAAAATAACGGGAGCCGATAAGCTGTTAAAGCTTTCGGTCGATATCGGCACCGAAACAAGACAGGTGGTGGCCGGCATCGCGACGAAATACGCCCCGGATCAGCTCATCGGTAAATCGGTCGTCGTGGTGGCCAATCTGAAGCCGGCCGTCATTCGCGGAATCGAGTCGCAGGGAATGATCCTCGCGGCGGGGGAAAGAACGGTCGAGGCGTTGGCGACTTTTGTCGATCCGGTCGGGCCCGGGATACGCGTGAAATAGATCCTGTCCATCGCCCAGTCGTTCTCGCCCAAGGCAAGGCCAAACGCCGTTTCATTTATTGTATTGACTTCTCTCCACCACAACCGTTACAATCTTCGACTTTACGTACTGGGATCCGGATGAGACCCGCGACTGCGAAGGTTACTTGAAACGGAATCAGGAGGAAAACAATGGCGGTTTTAATCAGACGGTACAAATTGGCCACAGGACAAACCAAAGAGGACCGGATTACAGAACCGGACCGGATCGAAAGGTATCTCGGGATGTTTGAACGCGAAGACGTGAAACAGCTTCAAACGGGCCAAAAAGTGATGATCGAAAAGGATGAGTGGCAGCTCCTTACCTAATCCGTCCGGTCCCGTGGATCATTCGATCGGGGGACGCCTTTATTCAAGACTGGAATTAAGACGTGTAGCATATTATAATGTTCGTATGCAGCGCCGTCGGTTCCTTCAAGGACTACTCACCGGGTTGGTATTGACCGTACTTATGAATCGAAAAGGGTTCGGGAAAAGCGACGTTATGCCCGAAAAAATCGAAAAGGTTCATAAAACAGAAGACGAATGGCGCAAGATGCTGACGCCGGAGCAGTTTTATGTACTGCGGGAGGAAGGGACGGAGCGTCCGTTCACAAGCTTCCTTCTTGAAGAAAAACGGAAAGGCCGGTATGTTTGTGCGGGCTGTGAACTTCCATTATTCACCTCCGAGATGAAATTCGAAAGCGGCACAGGCTGGCCGAGCTTCTTCACAACGATTGAGGGACGAGTTGAGACCCAACGCGACTTTAAGTTGCTTCTGCCCCGCACCGAATATCACTGCGCCCGTTGCGGAGGCCACCAAGGGCACGTATTCAATGACGGCCCACGGCCCACCGGACAGCGCTGGTGCAACAACGGTCTCGCACTGGAGTTTATTCCTGACAAAGGCTAAGGGATAACGATTGGGTGTACTTAAAACATCCCGTTCTGTTTGGCAAACAGAAACAGAGCCAACAGTAATGTCACCTTCAGCAACATCCAATATCCCAGCCCGAATCGTTTCATCCCGCTTTTCCTTTTTTATAGGGGCTCACGTCTCCCCCTCCACCGGCCAAGCCGGATGGAGCCTCCCCCTCTCGCTCGCTTTGCTCGCTGGTTAAAATCCATTTTAGGGGCTCGCGTCATCCGCGGACGGATCAGTGATGTTCATGCTCCCGCCGCACACAGAAAGGACCTTCGCATCCTTTGATGTCTACCGTGGGATCTCTTTCAGGGGAAATCCGGAATTGGGTTTGAGTCTCATAGATCGGCCGGACGACCTGACGCCCGTCGAATTCAAAATCCAGCATCGTCACGCCATGGGGTGAGATCGTGACCTCTTTCTCGATCGGCTTCATATGGGGGTGCCAGGCGATGACCTTGTACGTTCCCGGCGGCAAATTCTCGATCATGAAATCCCCGTCCCTTCCCGTCTTCGCAAAATAGGGATTATCGACGATCCAGGCCCAGGTTTGCATATATTCGTGCATCTCGCAAATGATCTGGGCGATTTGCCTTCCGTTTTCCAGGTCCACATACCCCCTGCTGGCCTGAAGGGAGACGGGCACCGGGAAGCTCACGACTCGATTCCCCTTCTCCGGCTGGTAGACCTGCGCGGCATGGGTAATCGGGTCGCGATTGAGCACCGACAACTCGGTGTGGTTTCTGATCACGGTGAGCAACGGGTGGACATGGACCAGTTGCCCATGATGGAACTTGAACTGTTCGCTCTCCGGCACGTCGGCCGGATGAAACATGCAGTTGACCGTCACCAGCTCGGTATCCCGAGAGCGAAACGCCTTTCCCCGCTCGACGTTCTGGACTGCCACAACCGCATCCTGCAATCCTCCGTCGTTGTCCACGTTGAATTCCCGCAGCAGGACGAGACCCTCGCCGTTCGATATTCTTTTGCAAAAATCACCCGTGGGATAAAGAACCATCGGAAACACCCGTGGTTCCGGAACAGGTCCACGCAGCGTCACTTTTCCCGCGATCGTCCCACCGTTTTCTATCTTGACCGCTTCATAGGCCAACGCGACAGAACTCCAAAACAGATAAACCATCACGGCAATAACGATGGAATTGAATCTTTGTAAGGGTGTGTTCATCGCTTACAGCCGCCCCAGTTCACCCTTCACTTCTTGCGCCAACTCGTGGTCGGGATGCGCGCTGACCAGTTGCGTCCAGACCTGTTTTGCTCCGCCCGGATCCCGTTTGGATTGGAGCAGGATCAACCCTTTATTGTACAGGGCCTCCGGATAATCTTTCTGCACCGTCAAGATTTGGTCTAATTGTTTAAGGGCCTCATCCGGTTTTTGCATGAAGATGTAGCAGTTCGAGAGGCTCAGCCGTGCATTGATGTTTTTGGGATCCGATTTCAAGGCCCGTTCGTAATATTCCTGTGATTTCTCGAATCGCTGAATCATGAAATTGGCGTCGCCGAGACTGACCAGCGCCTGGGCGTTGTTCGGATCCTGTTCGATCTTCTTTTTATCGGTCTGAATCTGCTCCATTGAAAACTTGCTTTGATCGAAGGGCACGATGTAGAGCGACAGTTGCTGCGGCTGCGGGGGCGGAGGGGGGGCGGCCGATTGCACGGCCGGCGGCGTTGTGTAGGACGGTCCGGATGATGGAGAAGAACTGTTTTGGTTGCAGCCCGCCAAAAGTGCCGCCAAGATGAAGAGCGACGGGAAAGTAAAAGCCTCGACGATCTTTTTCATTAAGATCTCCTTGTTTGTTCTATTATAACCCTCAGGATAACCGAAGGTAGCAGTTTTATCCGGAAATTTCAAGGACTGTTTCCTTGAAAATCACCGAACGGCTCCGGTACAATCCAGAGTAAATCCCTCCCGAAACAAGAGGGTATCCGAGGGGCTACCCAAGAGGCCACCAATGTTGATCGACAGCCATACACACCTCTACGATCCGGTCTTCGATGCCGACCGCGATGACGTGATCCGCCGGGCACGCGAGGCCGGTATCACGACCGTCATTTCGATCGGCTGTGACCTCGAAACCAGCCGCCGGGCGGTGGAGCTGGCCGATCGACATGAGATGATATACGCGACGGTCGGGGTTCATCCGCATGAGGTCAAGCATCTGGATGACGCCACGCTGACCGGGCTGCAGAAATTGGCCGCTCATAAAAAAGTGGTCGGTTACGGCGAGATCGGTTTGGATTATTATTATCTGCACTCCCCCAAGGAGACACAGCAGCAGCAGTTTCGGCGGCAGATCGGCCTGGCCAAGACGCTGGGCCTGCCCATTGTGGTTCATTCGCGGGATGCGAAATCCGACACGCTGGCGATCTTGAAGGAGGAAGGGGCCGAAACGGTCGGCGGGGTGATGCATTGCTTCACGGGCGATCTTGAGATGGCTCGCGCGGCGATTGAGATGAATTTTTATATTTCGTTCTCGGGAGTGCTGACCTTTGCAAATGCCAAAGCGCTTCGCGAAGTGGCTCGGACGCTGCCTCTGGGGCGGATTCTGGTTGAGACCGATTGCCCTTATCTTTCGCCCGTCCCCCATCGGGGCCGACGGAACGAGCCGGCTTATGTCCGACACACGGTGGATGCCCTGGCTCGGCTGTATCCATCGCAGGCCCCGGAATCGGTGATGAAAATCACGGCCGACAACGCCGCGAAGCTGTTTCGAATATGAGCCCGGGGTTTTTCACCGATTATAATATCCCATTTCGGTGTAGGGTCCCCCCCTCCGGCATTTCATTCCTAACTGCCCGCCAAGATTGACCGATTTCAATTTTCGTGCTATGGTATTACCGAGATGAATACGCCGGTCCATTACGGAAAATATCTCTTGATCGAAAAAGTCGGAACGGGAGGCATGGCCGAACTGTTTATGGCCAAGCAGACCGGCCTGAAGGGTTTTGAAAAAATGATGGCGATCAAGCGGATCCTTCCCAACCTGACCGAGGACGCCGAATTCATTTCGATGTTCATCAACGAGGCCAAGTTGGCCGCGCTCCTGACCCACCAGAATATCGTCCAGATCTTCGATCTCGGTCATGTCGAAAATTCCTATTTCATCGCGATGGAGTACGTCATGGGCAAGGACTTGCGGACGATCCTCCAACGCGCCAAAGCCCTCAACCTTCCCATGTCGATCGGTCACGCGCTGCTGATCATCACCAAAGTCTGCGCCGGCCTGGATTATGCCCACCGCAAAAAGGATTTGACCGGTCGGGACCTGAACATTGTGCATCGCGACGTCAGCCCACAGAACATCTTGGTTTCCTACGAAGGAGAAGTCAAGCTGGTGGATTTTGGAATCGCGAAGGCCGCCAGCCAGAGTTCCGAAACGCGGACCGGGATCCTGAAGGGAAAATTGTCCTACATGGCGCCGGAACAGGCATGGGGGCGCGCGGTCGACCGACGTGCGGATATTTTTTCCGTTGGGATCCTGCTTTATGAACTTCTCACCGGACACAAACTGTTCAAAGGCGACAACGACTTCAACACGCTGGAGAAGGTTCGCGAGGCCAAAGTGGAACCGACCCCGACCTCGCTAAACAAACAGGTGGCGCCGGAGCTCGAGGCGATCATCCTGAAAGCCCTGGCCAGAGAGCCGGACAACCGCTTCCAGTCCGCCTCCGAGTTGCAAACCGCGCTGGAAGATCATATGTCCAAAAAGGGATATGATTTTAGCACGGTCCGATTGGCGCTGTATCTGCAAACCCTCTTTCAGCATGACATTGAACAGGACAGCCATCGGTTCAAGGTCGCCACCGGCGCGGCGGCTGCCGTGGGCATCGCCGATCAGAGCACGGTGGTTCGTCCGCGCCATTCGGCGGATGCCGCCCCGGAAACCACACCCTCCCGGCCGAGCGGCCGATTCCGGACGCCGCCTCCCTCACGACGATCGTCCGGGCCGTCCGCCTTCCGGATGATGATTCTGACCTTTCTGTTGATCATGGGTTCAGCCACATTGATTTCGATGCTCAATCCGCCTTTGCTTCAAAACATCGCCCGGAACTCTCCCGAAGTCGGCGTCGCCGTTCTTCGACTGTCGCAGTGGCCCGGTCTGACGCTGGGTTGGGCCCATCATCTCTTTCAATCGGTCTTCGGCTCATCGAGCCCCGATTCCGATGTCACGGGTATGCCGCAGCCCGTTTCGGAAAAAGTCTCGCCCCTCTCCGTTCCGCCCGTCCCCTTGGCGGAGCGTGATTCCTCCGGCTCTCTTTCCGCCATCGAGTCCCCTTTACCGGAGGCCCCCCCCCTGCCGACTGATATCACCGAAGAGCCGGATCGAAAACTGACCCCGCAGGAAAAGGAAGAAATCCGCAGACTCCTCAAAGACGCGAGAGCGGCTTACGATGAACACCGATTGGACGATGCGGAACGGATGTTCCGGAGAATTATCGACCTAAACCCCAAGGGTCCGGTCGCGTACCATTTCCTGGGCATGATCATGTTGGAACGAAAAGATCCGGATGGAGCGATTCGTATTTTCGAAGAGGCTTCACGAAAATTTCCGGACTATCCCATCTTGCATTATGATCTGGGATTCTTGTATCTTAAACGGGGGGTGATCTCGCAGGCCAAAGACGAGTTGCAAAAGGCGTTGACCTTAAACCCCAAGGCGCCGATCGCCGACCGCGCCCGGACGGTTCTTCAGGACTTAAATCGGACTTCCGACCCGCAGGAATTCCGGCCGCCGGTGGCCGATCGGGAATCGGATTCTTCGACCGGTACCGCACCGCCCCAATAAAACTTACGCGAGCCCCTTCGATGAACGTCAGCTGCGAAGCCTGTCACACCATCTACGAACTTCCGGAGGGCCAAGAAGGCGTCCTGGGCTGTCCGTTCTGCGAACACGTGAATCGACCGAACCAGGAACGCCCGGCTCAGACCGTCCCCCTTTCCGAGGCCCCTGTGTTTGACCACGGCAAAACGATGCTGGGATCCCTGGAGGGGGAAATGGCGGATGAGCGCACGGCCGTTCGTCGGGCCATCGCCGGGAAAAGAATCGGTTTGCCGACGAATTTGGATGCGGCCCTGGTCGTCCTGGAGGGCGACGGAAAGGGAAAACGGATGGCCCTGACGAAGCATCGGATCCTCTTCGGCCGGAAACAGGCCGACGTGGTCCTCTCCGACCCGGAGGCTTCCCGCCAGCATTGCACCCTGCTGCTTTACGGCGATTTTGCCGTGGTGAAGGATTTGGGCAGCGCCAATGGGACGAAGGTGAACAATCGTATTGTGAAAGAAGGTCTGGTGAGTTCCGGAGACACGCTCCAAATCGGCACCACTGTTTTCCAATTCCTGTTATCATCGAAAACCGCCCAATCCGCCGGTCCCTCAAAACGAAATGCATAGGATGCGTTTTTCGAAACGTTCCGTTTTCGCGCTCGGACCATTGACCCTTCTCGCCCTGCTCCAGGTCGGGCCCTCGGCTTGTGAAAAGAAGCCGAACGATGATATGGTTTTGATCCCGGCCGGCGAGTTTTTGATGGGAACGGACGAGGTTGACGCCGATAACGAAGCGCTGGAATACGGTCTGCCGCACCCCTGGTATGAAGATGAACATCCGCTTCACCGGGTGAACGTGCCGGCCTTTTATATCGATAAATATGAAGTGACCAACGAAAAATATAAACGATTCCTCGGAGCGGTGAATCACGCGTTGCCCGATGACTGGAAAAACGGGACCTATCCGGAAGGCCGGTCCAAATTCCCCGTCGCTTATGTCAGCTGGTTTGATGCCGAGGAGTACTGCCGCTGGGCGGGAAAGCGTCTGCCCACGGAAGAGGAATGGGAAAAAGCCGCACGGGGACCGGACAGCTTCAAATACCCCTGGGGAAACCTCTTTAACCCTGACCTCGGGAACATCTCCAAGGGGCCGGTGATGGCCGCATCCGCCGTTGCGGTCGGACGGTATGAAAACGGCAAGAGCCCGTATGGAGTTTACGATATGATCGGCAACGTCTGGGAATGGACGGCGAGCTGGTATAGGCCCTATCCGGGCAATGAGGCCCGAAATGAGAACTTCGGGCAGGTCTTTCGCGTCACTCGCGGCTTATCCTTTATGGGCATCGGGCATTATCCGCCGGAGGTTTACAAAAAAGTCGCCTCGATCATTGCCCGGGCCTCATTCCGCTCGTACGATTATCCCACGTCGCGTTTAACGGATGTCGGCTTTCGGTGCGCCCGATCGGTGAAGTAGATGACCGGCGAGCAAGGCGAGCGAGAAGGGGAGGCTCCATCCGGCTTTGCCGGTGGAGGGGGCGACGCAAGCCCCTATAATAAATAGGATGGCGGCTAAAACTTCATCGATAAAATCGATCGTGATAGGAATCACCAGCGGCATCGTGATTTCGGTGGGGCTGCTGATTTTCCTGGCATTGTGGCCCCTCTCGAATGAGACGGTAACCGTTGTTCCTCCGGAAACCCCCTCCGTTTCACCGCCCACCGTGACGACGGAGTCTCCTCCCTCCACGGAACCGGCACCGGCCCCGTCCAAATCTGAACCAGCCGAAGGAGGAACCGGCGGGCTTCGTTCGACGGAATCAGGCCCGACGGCGGGCAATCAACCGGTTTCCCGAGGTGCGACGGAAAAAGACCGTGACACTTCCAAACCGATCGGTTCCGAAAAAAGCTCCATCTCGGAGAAAAAAATCGTCAAGTCAACACCCCAAACCCGTCGCAGCGCCGTTACTCCTACCCCGCCCTCCAAACCGATCGGTCCGTCAGACCTGACAGAGATTCATTCCCTGCTGAACCGTTTGAAAACCGCCTATTCGGAGAAGGATATTTCGACAATCAAGCAAGAGATTACTTTATCAGAGGATCAAGAACTATCATTAAAGATGATCTTTAATTCATACAAGACCGTTCAGTCCGATATTGAAGCGGTGAAGGTCCTCCAGAACGGAGTCACGAGTGCCATCTTGATTACTTCTTTGGAAAATGAAACGGGCAATGTCGTGCTTCCCGCGCCCAGTTGGGGGAGACAATTCTTGCGGGTCGAATCGTCCGGCAACCACGTGAATCGGGCCACCCTGGACGCGGGCGATTTTAAAAGCTCACATGCGGGGCCGGTTGACCTGATTGCGCCCGTCATCGTCCATTCGCTTCCCGAATACACCGCAAGGCCCGGTGAGCCGACCGTAATCTCGGCCACGATCACGGATAACGTCAAGGTCGATTTGGCGACACTTCGTTTCCGGGCTCAGGGGGAGCATAATTTTGAATCGATCCGGATGTCCGAAGGCCCTGACCATGTCTTCACCGCGCCGATTCCGGCGTCGATGATCAAGACCGGGAGCACCAGTATGGAATACTACATTGAGGCGAGGGATGCGGAGGGAAATCTCTCGCTGGAAGGCCGTCCGTCCGCCCCTCTGGTCATCGCCGTTGTCCCAACCCCACCCGAATGATCTTCAATCGATCTTCCGGATGTGAACCTGAAGAACCGTGGCGCCGATCCGGATCTTATCTTTATCTTTCAGCAGTCCATCCTTGATTTGAAATTCGTTAAGGAAGGTGCCGGAGGCGCTGTTCAAATCTCGAAGCACAACCACGTCGTTGTAGACCTCGATCGCGCAATGAAGTTTTGAGACGCCCGGGTCTTGAACATCCACATCCGCTTCATCGCAGCCGAAGGTGACGCGGCTTTTTTTTGAAAGGATAAAGGCGTGGCCGGCATCCACCCCTTCCAAGATCTGAAGGCCAATCTTGCGGTCAGCGGGAAGAACCATCGTCTTGCCCTGGATTGCCCGTTCGACCGGGTTCATAGCTTATTCAACCGAATGCGTTTTTTACGTTCCTGTTTCGATAACCGCCGCGGATTTCCTTTCTTTTCCGTTTTGGGAATCGCGTCGTCCTCTTTCAACGGTATATCCTTTTCCGGGTGAAGACTCACGGTTTGAGCCAACCGGGCCTCGAATTCTCCGGCCGAAACCGCCACCCCACCGGCCGCTTGGGCGTTACGGGCCACCTCTCGATCTGAGGAGACCACCAGGCAGGCGCTTCCTAATTCTCCGGCCATCCGTGCGATCACCTGATCCGCACGCTCGCCGTGCCTCGAGAAAATGACCTCGATCCCCCCGCGAAGCTCTCCGTGTTCATCCGGCCAGCCGGAACGCCAGCCGTCAAAAACGACCGTGACCGGATAGCCCTTGAGGGCCCGATAGCGGGACAGCCGTTCGATTAAATCCTCACGTCGGGCCTCGATATCTCCATGCAGCCCTTTCTCCCTACCGATGAAATTATATCCGTCCACGATAATCCGGATGGCCATGGGATCAAAGATAATCCAGGCTTCAAAGAAAGTCAATCCGGACATATTGACAACGAAGACGGAGTCGGCTAAATTGTGGGCGATGGGATTGGACCAGCCCTACCAAAAATGTGGCACGGTCCGGTGGATGCTTCTCCTGGCCATCGGTTGCACCGTGTTGTCGCCCGATTCCTCTTCCCGAGCCGCCGGGCTTAGCCCTGAGAAGCTTTTCAACGCCGGAATGACCTGTCAGGAGCGGCTTCACGACTCGCCGAAGCGCCAAAGGCTCCGCCAGAACTGGGAAAACTGCATCCGGAGGTTCGATGTTTTTCTGAACCAATACCCCAAGCATCCCCAGGCCGAAAAATCACTTTTTGTCTTGGGGGAATTGTACGCCGGTCTGTATCACTATTCTAATAAACCTCAAGACCATGAGAAATCCCGGGAATACTATCGGACGCTGATCTCGACCTATCCGGACGGTCCCTACAGCCGGGAGGCTCAACGACGGCTGGATCATCTCAAAAAACCGGAACGGCCCGTCTCGATCACCACCGTTCAGAACATCCGGCATTGGATTTATCCCGATTATACCCGTCTGGTTCTGGACATGGACCGCGACGTCGATTTCCGCCAGGGTGATTCCCGAAACGATTCCCGCGATGATACCAACCGTGAGATCCTTCGGATTACCCTCAACCACACCCGTTTATCTCCTGAGGCGAAAAAAGGAGTGGCCGAGCTGACAGACGGACTGCTCCAGCGCATCACGCTGCGACCGTCCGCGACCGACGGAGTCCAGGTGTATATCAATGTCAAAAACTTGAGGGAACCGCCCAAGATCATTCCCTTGAGCAATCCGGGTCGATTGGTGATCGATCTGTTCGGACCGACTTCCGCGGGCAGTCCCGACCTCCCCGATCTTCCGGCCCCATCCTTGCCGAAGATGTCGGAGGGCCGTGTGGTCGTTGCCCAAGCCGAGCCGATTGACGTTAGGACGATTGTGATCGATCCCGGGCACGGCGGCAAGGATCCCGGCGCGATCGGAAGAACGGGCCTGACCGAAAAGGATGTGGTCTTGGATATCGGTCTGCGATTGCGCAGTCTGATTCAGGAACGGCTGGGCAGAAAGGTCATCATGACCCGGGAGGACGACACGTTTATCCCGTTGGATGACCGGACGCTGATCGCCAATTCGAAGAAGGCCGATCTGTTCGTTTCCATTCATGTCAATTCCCATCCCCAACGAAGGACCCGCGGCGTGGAGATCTATCACCTCGGACAGTCTTCCGATCGCCACGCCATGGCCGTGGCGGCGCGGGAAAATAATGTCTCGATTCAATCCCTGGACAACCTCGACCGGACGGTTAAACAGATCCTGTTTGATCTGGGTCGCGACTACAACATGGACCAGTCCCAAAACCTGGCTTTTTTTACTCGCCAGTCCTTCCAAACCACGCTGGAGAATCGGTACGATTATACCGTTGTGGACCATGGGGTGAAACGTGCCCCCTTCTATGTCCTCTTGAATTCGAATATGCCCAGTATCCTGGCCGAGGTCTCTTTCATCAGCAACCCGACGGAGGAACAGCTCCTCCGACAGAGTCAATACCGGCAGGCCATCGCCGAATCCCTGTTCCAGGGAATCCGGGCCTATTTGACCGCGCTCAAGCCGATCTCGTGATGCATGCCGAATATCAAACTCGTCATCGAGTATGACGGCACACGGTATCACGGCTGGCAGCGTCAACCGAACCTTCCGACGGTTCAGGGAGCGCTGGAAACGGCGCTCGCCACCATTGCGAAACAACGACCGACGGTAATCGGGGCCGGCCGGACCGATGCCGGCGTTCACGCCGAGGGCCAGGTGGCGAACTTCAATGTCAACGCCCGTCTCCCCTCCGCCGCCTGGATGCGCGCCCTGAACAGCCTCCTTCCGGAGGATATCGTCATTGTAAGCGCCCAAAAAGTTTCAAGCCGTTTCCATGCGCGGTTCTCGGCGGTCCGCAAGATCTACCGTTACCGAATATTAAACCGTCGGTACCCTCCGGCCATCGGCCGTCAGTACCTTTGGACCGTTTACAGCCCATTGGACATCCGACGCATGAAGTCGGCCGCCAAGGTTCTTTTGGGAAAGCATGACTTCAGTTCCTTTCGAGGTTCCGATCCATCCGAGGATCTCGCGAGACGAAAAAAACGGTCCGCGGTCTGTCATATCCGTCGTCTGGATCTTGCCAAACGACGCGACCATCTTCTCATTACCATCGAGGCCGATCGTTTTCTACAGCAAATGGTCCGGACGATCGTGGGAACATTGGTGGAGGTCGGAAGGGGCCGTCTCAGTCCGCGGGAGATTCCCCTCCTGCTTAAAAAAAAAGACCGCCGATTCGGCGGTCCGACGGCCCCTCCGCAGGGCCTGTGTTTAGTGAAAATCTTTTATAAGTAGCTACCCGCCTCCAAGCCCCTGTGATTTAGCCATGACCTTCTGGATTTTCTCAACCACCTTATTCGGTGTCGTGGTCGATTTGACCAGAAAATCAGAGGCCCCGGCCGTGATGGCCTGGCCGACCTCATCCGAATTTCCCTTGCCCGAGAAGACGACCACCGGAATATCCTTTAACCGGCTGTCTGCCTTGATGGTCACTAAAAACTTAAATCCATCCATCACCGGCATCACCAGATCCAACAGAATGATGTCCGGTTTTTCGGCCGTGATCGCCTTGATGGCTTCTACACCGTTGTTTGCCGTCGTCACAACGTAACCCTCGGTCAAGAGTTGCGTCTTGTACAATTTTATGTAGAATTCGGTATCATCCACCAATAGAACTTTCCCCTTCATCCATCTCCTTCTTTCGGTTTCTGGAGGCGCTCCCCCAAGGCCTCGTCCAACCGCTTCTTCAGATCCAGGATCATCCTTTCCTGAGCCTCCAGACGTTCCGCGATGGGATCCGGAATATTTGTATGGTCCATTTGGACCTCCGGCGCCTCTTCGCTCGCGGCCTTGATGATTTTCCCGGGAACCCCCACCACCGTGGCGTGCGGAGGGACGGATCGGAGCACGACCGAGTTGGCCCCGATCTTGACATGATCCCCGATCGTGATGGCGCCAAGAACCTTCGCCCCCGCGCCCACCACCACATGGTTTCCCAGGGTGGGATGACGCTTCCCCCGTTCTTTTCCTGTGCCGCCGAGCGTGACGCCCTGAAAAAGGGTGACGTCGTTGCCGATCTCACTCGTTTCGCCGATCACCACGCCCATTCCGTGATCGATGAAAAAACCGGACCCGATCCGCGCGGCGGGATGGATCTCGATCCCGGTAAACCAGCGGGCCAGGGTCGCGATCAGCCTCGGGACGACGGGAACGTTCCATTCCCAGAGCCGATGGGCGAACCGATGGCTCACGATGGCCTGAAATCCGGCATAGGTCAACACGACCTCCAGCCGATTGGTGGCCGCCGGATCGCGTTCAAACACGACCTTGAAATCTCGTTGTAGAGTATCGAACATGGTCAGGCTCGAAAGAGGGTGCAGACGGCCTGGGCCGCGATGCTTTCGCCGTGTCCGATCGAGTCCAGTCCTTCAGCCGTCTTCGCTTTAATATTTACCGCCCCTTCCTCCAGACCGATCGTCTTGGCGATCCGGGCCCGCATCGCGTCCAGATACGGCATAAGGCGGGGCGCCTGGGCGATGATGACCGTGTCGATATGCAGAATGACAAACCGTCCCGCTTTCAGTCGGTCGCAAACCTTTTCCAGGAGGTGAAGGCTCGAGATCCCCTTGAATTTGGGATCGGTGTCTGGAAAGTGGCGGCCCAGATCGCCTTCCCCGGCGGCACCCAGCAACGCGTCGGCGATGGCATGACAGAGCACGTCGGCGTCCGAATGGCCGACCAGCCCTTTGGAATACGGGATTTCGACTCCACCGATCATGAGCGGCCGATTCGGCTGTAAGGGGTGGATGTCGTATCCGATCCCTGTACGGATCTGGGGCATCGTCATCGTTTGCCCCCTTTTTTTCCAGACCGACGCATCCTAATAATTTTCTCCGCCAGATCCAGGTCGTCCGCCGTGGTTATTTTGATGTTCTCCCAGCTTCCCTCGACGACCCGGACCCGATATCCCAATCGTTCCACGAGGGCCGAATCGTCCGTGCTGTTAACCCCATCAACATACGCCTTTGAGTAGGCTTCGATCAAGACATTCTTTAAAAAAACCTGGGGGGTCTGGGCCAAATAGAGACGGGCGCGATCCGGGGTGCGATCGACCGTTCCATCCTCATGAACATATTTCGCCGTATCCTTTAGCGGGACCGCCGCGATCGCCCCGTCCCCTCTCTCCGAGGCTTTAATGACGCGTTTGAGCAATTCGGGAGATAGAAAAGGGCGGACGCCGTCATGGACGACCACACGAACCGCCTCCGGAGAAATTGTCGAGAGACCCCGGTAAACCGAGTCTTGTCGGGTCGCCCCGCCCGGAACCGTCTGCGTCACTTTCTTCAGACGATAGGGTTCGAGCAATTCTTCCCGACATTGTTTCTCACGGCCTTGTGGAACGACCAGGCAAACCTCGTGGATGAGCGGTGAGGCCTCAAAAACCCTCAGGGTATGGACAAGGATCGGGACCCCGTCGAGCCGCAGGAACTGTTTCGGAGTGGATCGCCCCATCCTTTGGCCGCTGCCGGCCGCCGGAACGACCGCCGCGACCCGGGGGGTCATGACGCCGTTCCGTCCAAGGAGAGCGGTCGGACCCTATGCATGCTCTCGCGTGACATGGGCCTCTTCTTTCTCTTTCTCGGTCCCTTCGCGCAGACGCGTGAAGATCATTCGGCCGGCGGTTGTTTGGAGAACGCTGGTCACGACCACGTCGACGGTCTTACCGATCAACCGTTTGGCGTTGTCCACTACGATCATTGTTCCATCGTCCAAATAGGCCACGCCCTGCCCCGCTTCCTTGCCCTCCTTGAGGATGAAGACGCGGAGAATCTCCCCGGGAAGAACGACCGGTTTCAGAGAATTGGACAACTCATTGATGTTCAGGACGCGGACCCCCTGGAGTTCCGCCACTTTGTTGAGGTTCAGATCATTCGTGATGATCTTGGCGTCAATTTCCTTGGCCAGCGCCACGAGTTTTGCGTCCACGTTTCGAATATGGGGAAAGTCGTTTTCCACGATGCGGACATCGATATCCACCATTTTTTGAATCCGGTGCAAGACATCCAGCCCCCGCCGTCCACGCGCCCGCTTCATGGAATCCGATGAATCGGCGATGTGCTGAAGCTCATGGAGGATGAATTGCGGGATGATAAAGGTTCCCTCCAGGAAACCGGTTTCGCATAAATCCGCGATCCGCCCTTCAATAATCACGCTGGTATCGAGGATCTTGTTGCTGGATTCGGTTTGTCCCATTCGGACCCATGCGCTGGATTTTCGAGTCTGCAATTCCCCGCCAATCTTCCTCCCGATCATAATGCCCAGGTAGCCCAAGAGGACGAGAAGAAACAGTTGGACCGGAAGTAGAACCTTCGGAAGATCCGGAAGGAGCGATGTGGTTGCAAATCCGATCACCCCCGCCGCGACGATTCCGACGATCGTCCCGGTGGTTGCGCCCAGAACGACCCCCACCGGAACGCGAAGTATGGCCCGCTCAATCAGAAGACCCAAGGCGGCGGTGAGAAGCCCTCCCGCGATACCGATAATATAAAATTCTTTGACTTCAACCCCATGGGAAAATAGATATAAGCCGGCCAATCCGCATAAGAATAAAAAGATAATACGTATGACCATAATGGCCTCCGTTTCAATTCCGGTTCAAAAGTGGAACAGGGAAGTTGATTTCCCTTAATAATCATAGCATCTCGCTTTATGTCCGTCAAACGGTTGGACCCCTACCGTCCTCCGGTTACCCCTTTTTCCTCCAATCGCCGTTTGAGTTCCGCCAGGGACGATTCTGCCGCCTGGCGGCCTCGTTGAAGAAGTTCGCGGCCTCGTCTGAGATCGGTCAGACTGATGCCCGAAACGTTCACCCGCAATAAGTAGTCGGCCTGCCGTCCCTCCTCTTCCGCGTTTTTACGGGACCATAGCGAGGCCATATGGGTCGCAATCTGAATCATATTCCGGGGCGGCCTTCTTCCGTCCATGCCCCCGTAGTTCACATCCACGGCGATCACAAAATCTGCCGCCAGTTCGTGTCGCGCGGCCAGGACCGGGATCTGGCTGACAAATCCTCCGTCCATCAGCAGGCGGCCCCCGCAGGCCGTGGGTTTGAAAAGAACCGGAAGGCTGCAGCTCGCCTGGACCGCCTTTGCAACAGAGCCTTCTTGAAGCACAACCTTGCTTCCCGTATACACATCGGTTGCCACGACTGCGAGTGGGAGGGCCAACCGGTCAAAGGTCAGATCTCCCAGGAACCGATGCAGGAACCGGCCGATCCGATCGCTGCTGAACAACCCTTGATGGGACATCACCGGTTGAGTCACATGCCACCAATTTAGGCGGCTTGCCTGGTGGATTAATTCATCGACCGTATATCGACCGGACGCGTAAAGCGCCCCCACCATGCTTCCTCCGCTCGTTCCGGCCACGAGATGGATCGGAATACCCGCTTTCTGTAAAACGTCCAGCACACTGAGATGGGCGATGCAGCGGGCCGCTCCCCCGCTCAAGGCGATTCCGATCTGGGTCACGGTGGAGGTTCTCCTAAAAAGGAAAAAGTCCTCTCGAGAGGACTTTTTCATGGATGAGGCTTGGACAATATATTAACGACATCATTAAGGCTTGATCGCAAAGTAGGAATTTCTTCCCTGCCGGTTCACTAAGAGCAGGACCGTATCCTGTTTTCCCACCTTCGCCGCCAGGCGGTCATAATCCTTGACCGATTTAACCGCCTGTCGGTTTATTTCCACGACCAGATCGCCCTCCCGAAGACCCGAATCCGCGGCGGCGCTGCCTTGATCAACCTGAGTGATGACAACGCCCTTGTCGGACTTGGACAGTCCGTAGCGTTGAACCAGATTCGGGCTCAGATCGCGCACCTCGATTCCGGATAATGCCGTGCTGACCTCTTCATCCGGCGTCCCGGGGCCTTCCTCCTGTCCGCGGCTGATCTCTTTCGGTTGTTCCGCGATTAACACCTCCAGCTCTTTTTCCTTTTTATCCCGGATGACCCCCACCTGCACCTTCTTCCCAATCGGAGTTTGAGCGACGCGGTTGCGGAGCATTCCGGTGTTATCGACCGGCGCGCCGTCAAACGAGACGATCACGTCCCCCTGCTGAAGGCCGGCCTTGGCCGCGGGGCTGTTTTCCAATATGTCGGTCACCACCGCACCTTTGGCTTCCGGTAACGCAAACTGCTTGGCCAAATCCGGCGAAACGTCCTGGATCGAAACTCCCAACCATCCACGGACGACCTTGCCGCTCTTCACCAAACTATCCATGACGGACTTCACCATGTCGCTGGGAACCGCGAATCCGACGCCCATGTATCCCCCGCTCTGACTGAAGATGGCGGTGTTGATCCCGATCAGTTCGCCCCGGACGTTCACGAGGGCCCCGCCCGAGTTTCCGGGATTGATGGCGGCGTCGGTTTGGATAAAGTCCTCGTATTCCGCGATGCCCACGTTGGCCCGGCCGACGGCGCTGACGATCCCCATGGTCACGGTTTGGTTCAGGCCGAAAGGATTGCCGATCGCCAGGACGTACTCGCCCACCTGCAATTTGTCGGAATCTCCCCACGGGATAGTGGGCAGGTCTTTGGCATTGATCTTGACCACCGCCACGTCGGTCTTCGGATCGGTTCCGACGACTTTTCCCTTGAATTCCCTCTTGTCGCCCAACAGAACCTTGATCTCGTCCGCCTTCGCCACAACATGATTATTCGTCACGATCAGTCCGTTGGGATCGACGATCACACCCGATCCCAGGCTCTGCTCGCGACGTTCCTTGGGGATTTCAAACTGCCGATAGAATTCGTCCCCAAAAAATTGGCGGAAAAAAGGGTCTTCGGAAAACGGCGTCATCGGGGCGCCGGAAGGATTCTTAATCACCCGCGTGGTCGAAATGTTGACAACCGCCGGGGTTGTGGCCTTGGCGACGGGGACAAACCCCTGATCCATGGGGGGGGCGGCGATGGTTTCCGCCATGCGGGGCGAGGAGGAAGGGCCCGAGGAAGGACCGGACTGTCCCGACGTCAGCCGGCCTTCGTTGGCCGCCAGGATCAATCCGATGATAACGCCCAGGCTTAAAAAAATACCGGCTCCTAAGCCGATCAGGAAATGTTTTCGATTCATCCAGTTCATTATTGTATGTCTCCCATGATTTCTAAAACGGTTAGAATAAATCAATTATAATAAATCCAAATCGTCAAAGTAAAGTTCTGTTGACAAGCGAAGAATTCATCTCTTATACTAAAATTAATTGCGATGGGATTCATGGGAATCCGTCAAGATCCGACAAACGATAAAGGCGACGCAAGCCCCTAAAAAACGATGGACACGCACGAACAGGAAACACTCAAATTATTGATCCAAGAACTGACTCAGCTTATCAATGCCGTATTGATGCAGAGCCCCGAACTTCGGTCGGCCATTCAAGGTATCGAGGAAAAAGGATACCGGGTGGATCTGGTCCTGGCCTCCATGACCCGTATTCTTAAGAAGGATGCCGATAAAACCCCAGAGGCCCAAGAGTCCGAACCGACCGAGTCCGATCGGGAGTTCCTCAAGACCCTTCGAATCCGCTTGGACAGCCTAACCAGCTCATAACGCCTCCACGACTCATCGAAAAAGCGATTGACAACTTCGCACCCCTCTGTTATTTTAACCCACCGTGCCGAGATAGCTCAGTCGGTAGAGCAGAGGCCTGAAAAGCCTTGTGTCGGCAGTTCGATTCTGCCTCTCGGCACCAAATTTTCCTGAAAAAAGGATCCCCTCCAACCGCGACCCCCTGTTACCCGTAAACCGGTTGCGATCAACCCGGAAGCGTCCTGGCGAACCGTATAACTTTCTGCGTCATCCCCGCCTCTTGCAAAGGCCGTTCTTCGACTATAATATATAAATGGAGGATCGGACGGGATGAGCGGGAAGAAGTCCGTCACCGACAGCACGGGCCTCCGGGGGGTCCAGGCGACGCGAAGCGCGATCTGCGCCTGCGGGGTCGAGGGGATGGGCCTGACCTACCGGGGCTACAACATTCTCGAACTGGCTGAACAATCCAACTTCGAGGAAGTCACCTACCTGCTCCTCAAGGGAGAACTGCCCAATTTCGACCAGCTCGAGGCCTACAAAAAGAAACTCAAGGGAATCCGGAGTCTCCTGCCAACCCTCAAGGAGGTTCTGGAGCGCATTCCGGCCTCGGCCTCGCCGATGGATGTTCTCCGGACCGGCTGCTCTCTGCTGGGAGCGTTGGAACCTGAGACCGACTTCCGTCGCCAGCAGGAGATCGCCGACCGTTTGGTGGCCATCCTGCCGGCCATACTCGCCTACTGGTATCATTTCACCCGAAATCGAAAACGGATCGATACCCTCTCCGATGAAGAAAGTCTTGCGGGCCATCTCCTCCACCTCCTCCACGGTGAGCCCCCGCGACCGACCCATCGGAAGGCCATGGACATCTCGATGATCCTTTATGCCGAGCATGAGTTGAATGCCTCGACCTTTGCGGCGCGCGTCTGTGCGTCGACCCTGTCCGACTTCTATTCCGCCGTCACGGCGGGCATCGGAAGTCTTCGAGGTCCGTTGCACGGCGGAGCCAACGAGGCCGCGATGGAATTGATTTCTCGATATACAAATCCGGAAGCAGCGGCGAAGGGCGTCAGGGAGGCCTTGGCGCGAAAGGAGAAGGTGATGGGCTTCGGCCACGCCGTCTACCGCGCGTCCGATCCGCGGAATGTGGTAATCAAGGAATGGGCCAGAAAACTCTCGGAAGAATCCGGCGATCAAACGCTTTACGCCGTATCCGAAGCGATCGAGAACGTCATGTGGGAGGAGAAGCGATTATTTCCCAACCTGGATTTCTACTCGGCTTCCGTCTATCACTCGATCGGAATACCGACGGAGCTGTACACGCCCCTGTTCGTCTGCTCGCGGGTCACGGGCTGGGCCGCGCATATTATGGAACAACGCGCGGACAACCGTCTGATTCGTCCCAGTGCGGAATACGTCGGTCCCGTTGAACGCCCTTTTATGCCGATTGAAAAAAGAACCTGACTGTCGGGGAGTGTCGGTTAACTGGTGGATTCTCGGTCGGCCCGCGCCGTTTCTCGGGCCTTTTGGTCGGCGCGATCGAGCCATTGCCGGATTCGATTGGCGTCGCCGTACTTGGTCAATTCGCCCCACGAATTGAGCAGCACCACGATGACGGGACGATCGGCAATTTCGGCCCGCATCACCAGACAATGTCCGGCTTCGGCAATGTAACCGGTTTTGCTGAGGTCGATGTTCCAGCGGCCCGTCCGAACCAGTCGGTTGGTGTTCACGAACCGGATTTTCCAGCCCGTCCGCAGGTCCGTCACAAAATCCGTCCCCACCGTCGAAAGCTCGCGAATCAGAGGATAACGATAGGCCGCATCGACCAAGGTGGACAGGTCCGCCGCGGTGGAAAGGTTTCCGTAGCGCAATCCGGCCGGATCCTGGAACGCGGTATCCTGCATGCCGAGCTGCCTGGCCTTCTCGTTCATGGCCGCAACGATGGCCCCGGACCCTCCGGGAAAGGTACGACCCAGGGCCGCGGCGGCCCGGTTTTCCGAGGCGGCCAGGGCCATCTCCAGCAGGTCGCGTCGGCTCAGTTTTGTCCCAAAACTGAGCTTGGAGCCGGAACCGCGCAGTCGGTCGCGATCCTCCTTGGTAATGGTAATCACCTCTTCTCCGGGAAGATTAGCGTCAAGAATGACCATGGCGGTCATCAGTTTGGTCAGGGAAGCGATCGGCCTCCGGGTGTGCATGTTTTTTTCGAACAGCACCTGGCCTTCACGACCGTCCCTGACCAGCACGACATCCGAGCGCAGATACAGTTTTTTGGGATTTAAGTGGGAAAGGAGCGAATCTTCGGCATCCTGTTGCGGGGGAAAGTTCGCCGGGGCCGGTCGCGCCTGGCTCGAATCGGAGCAACCGAGGGTAAGTTGGACGGCGAGCAGTAGGGCCGTTGCTTGGAGTGTCGAGAGAATAATTTTCGAGCCGATGGTCACAAACTCCTCTGAAGGTGCGGTGCCGATCGCTCAACCCATTACAGAATATCCATTTTTGTGTGATCCGTCAAGGAAAAAAGGGCCATTTGAGCGAAAAAAGAGCCATTTTCCCGGTGATTTTTTGAATGCCTATCCCCCGCCCACGACAATATCGTTAGAATTTTTATGATGACAGACAGAATGGGAGTCGGTTAAGCTATCGTTAAGACCATCTAGGAGGCCTGGGAAACCGGATGAGACGATTTCGACTTTGGCGGGCCCTAATCCTGGGAGGTATCTTCCTCGCGGTTTTCTGGACGACGGCCCATACCGAGGAGAGGCCAAAAGGAAATTCCAAGGATAACCCTTCGGGTTTGGAGAAGGCCACTTTTGCGGGCGGCTGTTTTTGGTGCATGCAACCCCCATTCGACAAACTCGAAGGCGTGGTTTCAACCACCGCGGGGTATACCGGCGGGCATGCCGAAAACCCCACGTACGATCAGGTCTCCTCTGGCGGGACCGGACATGCCGAGGCCGTGGAGATTCTATATGATCCGAAGAAAATCGGATACGAGAAGCTGCTGGAGGTCTTCTGGCACAATGTGGATCCCACCGATGCCCACGGCCAATTCTGCGATTACGGCGACCAATACCGCTCCGAGATCTTTTACCACAATGCGGACCAGAAACGGCTGGCCGAGCAGTCCAAGGCCGAGCTGGAACGAACCAAACCCTTCAAGGACCCGATCGTGACCCGGATCACGCCGGCCTCGACCTTTTACCCGGCCGAGGAGTATCACCAGTCGTTTTACAAAAACAACCCGATCCGGTACAAATTCTACCGGTACAATTGCGGGCGCGACGCCCGGCTCAATCAGCTATGGGTTTGGGGCGGACTGAAATGACCCGGCGGCATTTGGGAAATGCATTGCATTGGGCGGAAGGTCTGACCGGTTCAATTTCAGGAATCGATGTATTTTGAAGTGGACGAGAATCCCAATTATCCGGATTCGGTCTCGATGCGGTTTAAAGAGTTGGGACCGGCGAGGGCGATCACGCAGCTCCGGGTGAGCGATCGTAAAGACGAAGGCGAGTTGTGTTGGGTTACCGGCTGGTGCGACGATGGGAACCAACCGGTCTGCCCGGCCTACGCCCAACCGGTCGAGGAATCCGGACAGGGCCTCGCCTATCTCATTTACGGCGGGAATTGGGGAATCCGATTCAAACCGGTCGCATTGAATGAAGACTGGGATCTTTCAAGCCCCAATCAATGGGGCGAGGCCTTTCTTCTGATCGCCGGTCCCCGGAGCATTGTGTATGCGGATGAATCGGGGGACCGGTGACCCACAGACACGGCATCGCCCGAGACCGGAGGGGAGCCCGCGGTAAATTCGGTCTCGGACCCCATTTGTTCTATTTTCTACTCCTCGAGTTATCTCGCCCCGCTTCGTGCAAGGTAATGTTTCTCGCTGAACCCTCCCTCGGTTAAAAATTACTTGTCAAGCTTCAGGCGCTGCCGCCCTAAGAGGAAACTGGCCAGGTTGATCAGACAGATCAGCGTGTTCGACGCGACTTCCGGGGTGGCGTTTGAAATTCCGTAGGGGTCAAAACAGTCCGACCCGTGTTGAGGCTTTAGATTTTACACAGGCGTAATGTTATCTTAAGAAATATTTCATGGCGAGGGGTTAGTTTTAAATATATAAAACAAACCGCAACGGGAGGAAAACCATGTTTTTACTTGTATTCGGTATGGCCGCGGCATTTGGGTCCATCGCCATGATAACCTTCAGTCTTTTGGTTCTGGTTAACGATGGTGTTCAAAAGCACGATGAAGTTTATCGGGAGACGTGTGATGGAGAAGCATCCCTAAATGAAGAACGCGGCCTGACCCATAACTTTTTGACCCCATAATTCCTTCGGAAAGCTCTTTACGTCCGACCCGGCCTGCGACCGGACTTTCTCAAGCCGATGGCTCTTCGAAGCCACGGTTCCAATCTCCCGCCTCCCGCGCGGGGCCGGAGCGGAACCGGCGATGGATGACGTTAGTACCCGATGGTGAAGCGGCTTCGCGGGTGATCCGGTTTTTCGAGCTCGTCGATCATCGCGACGGCATAGTCCTCGAGCGATATCTCACTCTTGCCCCCGGCGCCGACCAGCAGTTGATCGGAGCCGAGTCGGAATTTCCCGGTGCGTCGCCCGGGGGCGATCACGGCCGACGGGCTCAACATCGTCCAGTTCAGCTCGTGCTCCCGCCGCAACCGATTTAACGCCTCCCGGGCCCCGAGCGCGGAGGCCTTCCACTCCGCCGGAAATTCCGGGGTGTCGACCAGTTGCACGCCCGGCGCCGTCTCGAGACTGCCCGCGCCGCCGACGATCAAGAAACGGGGCAGCCGCGCTTTCTTCGTAGCGCCGATGATCGAGCGGATGCCCCGCAGGTAGTAGTCGTAGATGTCCTTCTGTGCATGGCCGCTGAAGGCGCTGATCACCGCGTCGTGTCCCTTCAGGTGCCGAACGAGAGAGGCCTCATCGAGCACGTCGACCTTCACGCCCGTGAGATTGGGGTGAGGCGTCAGCTTCTCCGGGTGCGTAACCAGGGCTGTGACACGATGACCGCGCGCCAGGGCTTCCTTCAGAAGCCGGGAACCGATGAATCCCGTCGCTCCGATGATGGCGACCTTCATTTCGATACCTCCGCGCCGATGATTAACGTTCCCTATCCCCGATTCCACTTTACTTCCTTCTCAACCGATCTTGGTGATGGATTCCCTATCGAATCCGCCTTTTCTTCACGCGTCGGCCTTTCGCCAAATTTGCGAGCGCCCCCTCATACCGGGCGATCCGGTTGCGGTCCTTGGCCGTCGGATGGGGGCCGCGACATTGGTCGAGATTGTCCCGCAGATCGGCCATTTTCACGGACCGGGCCAACCGATGGGGCCGCAGCCGCGAGATGTACGCATCGTAATCTTCGCCGGGCCGCTTCGTTAAGTGATCGACCGCCCGCACGATCCTGCCGCGAAATCCTTCTTTCCGGAGATCTTTGAAGCTCCAGTCGGTGTGTTCAACCACATCGTGCAGGAGCGCGACGATCCGCTCCTCATCCGTCCGCATCCGCAGCATCACCCGGATCGGATGGAACACATAGGGAAACCCGCGGCCCTCCCGCTGACCGCGGTGGGCTTTCACGGCAATCTGCAAGGCCCGGTCGAGCATCGTCGTTCAATCCTCCGCGCTCGAGTGAAACCCTGAGCCGGAGTCGAAGGGCCCGGAGGGGAGCCGATTCCCCATCTAACGTCCCTGGGAATGATGCATATGAACGACCTTCCATCCGTTTTTGTAACGGCACAAGACGCAGCTCCAGCGGGTCTCAAAACTTCCGGCCTTGCTTCCGCCGACCTCCTTGTATCGCAGGTCATAAGCCGCCCAAGCCGTGTCCCCGTTGACCTTGATCGTGCTGTCCAGCGCCTCCGACTCGATCGCGCTCGTTTCGCGGAACTGCTCCTCGAACGAGGCCTTGATCGCGGGCCAGCCCACCTGCTTGTCCCCCGCCTGCGAGCCGTAGAAGACCATGTCGGGTTCATGTGCCACTACCGATTCCAGCGCCTTGATATCCCGTCTTTGAACCGCGTCCTTGAATTTTTCGATCGCCCCCCTCACATCCTTTACCGCCTGCGTATCCATGATCCACCTCCTCCGTTAATGAATTGCATCTCACCGAACCACTTCTCTTCCTTCATCTCCCTCATCCCGCGCGCGAGGCCGAAGAGAGGCCGGCCGGACCTCACGGCGAGTGAAGGGCGACGCGGTTCCCCTCGCTGTCGTCGATGATCGCACGGAACCCGTACGGCCCGATGGGGTGCGAAGGTTTGACCACCTTGCCCCCGTTCGGCCTGACCGCCGCCACCGCTTCGTCCATCCGTCCCTGGACATTGAGGTAGATCCGCGGCCCGTTCGGGGAGGGTCGGTTCTCATCGCTCAGGTACAGGCAGCCGCCGATTTCACCCTCCCCGAACGGAAGCAGCCCGATCGATCCCTCCGGAAATTTCTCTTTTCGGACCGGCGCGCGGAGCACCGCGGAATAAAAACGGATCGCCCGGTCCAGATCCGTCACCGGAATATCGCACCAAACAATCTGGTGAGCCATGAATTGCCCTCCTCATCGTTATCTTCGACCCGTTTTGAGAATTCTCTCCGTCCCCTCGCGCGGGGGCGGATCGGAGTCTCCCGGGAATTGAGTCAGATGTCCCCGGGATCCCGATACCTGGCCGGCGCCGTGCTATTTTTATTCGCTTTACGGCTTCGGCACGGACCAGATCACTTTCCCGTCCTGATCACGCAGGCGTATGAACGGACGCCCGTCCGATCCCAGTCCGAGACCCACCACGGTCCGGATGAGCCCGTCCGCATCCATCAGGAACAGCCGGGGATCGCCCGTTCCGGTCATGTCAAACACGACGCGGATCCGGTGTTCACTGTCGTAAAATTCCAGCGCGGGCCCCCCTCCTTCCGACATATTCAGCGCCGCGTGCGTCGCCCCATGGCCATCGACGAGTTGGAAAGCTTGCGCCTTAATCTCCTTGGCCGGTTCGGAAGCCAGGACCGGACGATCGGTCGAAAATCGGCCCGCCATCAACCCGCCCATCAATCCGGCCGCCATCGCCAGGACGGCCACCCCTAGATAGGACGTATCGATCTTTCTCCGGTTCATCATGGCTCACCTCTTTTCTGTCCCGCTCATATCGGAACACTCTGATGATTGTGATTGCCCTTCGTTTCTTCCATCAGGCCTTATAAGCCTTCCTCCCATCTTCTTTCAGCCTTTCAAAACTCCCCCGCGCGAGGCCGGGGGAGAGCCTAGATGTTTCCAGGTCCGATCCAATCCACGCGTCGATGCCTTAGGATGATGCCGACACATTCCGCGTGCCTTTGCAATCGGGATAATTCATGCAGGACCAGAACTCCCCATATTTTCCGCTTCGGCGTTGCATCGGTCCGCCGCAAGTAGGACAAGCCGGCGAGCCAAGCCCTGCACCCCCGGGAACTGTGGCCGTCCCCTCCGGTTGGCTCGTCCGCCTACGATAGGCGCACCAGTCGCACTGTTCCGGTTCCATCGCGGGGATCGGGCCGTCAAGCAAACGGACAACGCTCTCGAGGAAACCCATAAACGCGGCATCGTCACGACGGACCTCGATCCACTGCATGTTTCCCTCAAGGACCTGGCGCAGAGGACCGGGATGCGCACAGCTGTCGGGGGTGAAGTAGATGAGTCCAAGGCTACTGATAGGGCTGAGAGCCAGAGCGCCATCGGCCGGATGCTCAAGCGCCAAGGCATACGCATGGAGTTGCCGGCCGTACATCTCGGCTTTCTCATCGTTAGGGCTGCCCGTTTTGAAGTCGAAGACAGCGTAGGAACGATCGTCGAGCTCGGCCACGATGTCGAAGCGGCCGCTGAGGTCGCAGGTGCTCTCGCAACCGGAGAACGCGATGGTCTTGGAGCGCACGGGCTTCTCGCCGTACCGGACGATTCCAGGCGGAGGGCCGGGGCAAATCGACTCGGTCCGCTTGCCCGAATAGAACTCTTTCTGGAGGGCTGCAATCCGGGTGAAGATGGCAGGAAGTGGTATCGAAGGCTGAAAGATCCTGTGCTTTACCTTTAGAACGAAGCAATGCTTGCAGCCGTCATAGAGGAAGGTCAGGTCAGAAGGACTCAAACGGTAATTCATCATCATTCCTCGAGATCACACAACGCGCACGGGGCAGAGCCGGACCCTTGAATCCAGTAGGGTGTCCCCGGAATGAAAAACCTTTCCGACCTAATGCACTCCCCGCGCGCGAGGCCGGAGGGATGCCGAAATTTCTCCGGGTTCGGCTCAATGCAGTTTAACCGGCCCGTCCGGGAATTTGGCCGCCGGCGCAATTTCGGGCATTCGGGGAACCGGTCGTGGGATGCAAATAGGCGCATGAATCCATGACCTCGTTATGGCAGCGCAGGTAGCATCGAAAGGCCTGGCCGTCATAGAACCACATCGGCTTATACTCCGACGTCCCTTCCACCGTGGGGCTGAAATCGATCAAGTGCGTTCCCCTCACGCCGTCCGCAAGGCCGTCCTCGCTGTCATCCGCCAGCAACCCGCCGTGGCCGTCCCCATAGATGGTGTTGATCGCTTCCACATTGGAATGGAGGTTGTAATGACACTCGCTGCAAAGCGCGCCGCCCCACCGGAGGTGATACATATGAAGGTTCCCGTCCGCCTTCGTGGGCTGGGCCAGTGTCACACGCACGCCGAAAAAGCGCGTCCACCGGTGGTCGTTCACGTCGGCCATATCGGGATCGAAGGCCCGGCGGTCGTGGCACTGAAAGCATAAAACGAATTTCCCAAAAAAACCGTCATCCGACCCGTAGGGAGGGTTCGGATCATACCCATCCCCTTTAATACACCCGGGTGGATCACCTTCCTCGAAACAGCGGGCCGGCATCAGTGCACCCGTGTCGTAAGGTCCGATCAGCAGGCGGGCCTGATCCATCCGGTGCGGGTAACCGCCCGCCGGTGAGCCTTGGGTCGAAAAGTTGCGGGGTTCATGGCATCCCCAGCATGGGATCGTTATCTGGGAAAGGACCTGACTGGCCGTCGCGGGATGAGCGTTTTCCAACGGGCAGGTGGCGCCCACCCCGCAGCCGCAGTCCAGCTGATAGGGCTCGGCCAGCTGGTTACAGAGCTGCCAGGAGCCGTTGCGGCCGGGTGCCGAGACGGGATGGTAGGAGGGATTCTTAATCTGCTGTGTATGTGAACTAACGTAGACCCTGAATCGGGCCTGGTCTGCGTTTATGAGCGCGGGGGTATCGATATCATGCGATGTCGGATCGAACTCCGATCGTTTGTTGCTATACCCCGGAAGCGCATTTAGGTCTCCGTTGACCAAAATCCCCCGGTCGGTTCGTGGAGAGAATGTGATCGAAGTGTAGCTCGCGTAATTCAGGGGAACGGTAAGCGTGGCCAGATCGTCCGGATAATGCATCCCCGTGATGGCCGTTCTGTAATCATCGCCGTGACAACCATTACAGGACTCCGCGCTGAGCCCGGACCCGTCTGAGGAACCCGAGCCATCGCTCGAGTTTGTGGTGCATTGTGTGAGAAGAATCGTGCCCAGGATCCAGACGACGAGCAATAAAATCAATCTTCCTCGCGCTTCGGGACGACCGACCCTTTCAGACCCCGTGCCCTCCATCATACACCCCCTTCCTAGATCATTTGCTTTTCAACTTCACTTCAGGTTTTATCCCGCTTAGGCAATGAAGTCAAGCCCGACACAGCCTCTACCGCCATGACTGTAATCTATGCCCTCCCGTGCGCGGGGACGGAAGAGAGCCGATGGGAATTCAATCTTTCCGTCTCGGGTCGGACCACTCCTTAAAGATTTGTTTGCGCGCAGAGATGGAGAGGGAATAGATAACCGGAAAATGGAATGGTTCGTAAAAAACATGGTAGGGGTTCCTCCGTGGCCGTGCGGCGGGAATGGATCGACACGGATGGCCTCGCCTGTAAACGTTTTAAAGAGGCCACGGCGCCACCGGCCGAATTAGAA
>Ga0187773_10000093_pt1 | contig 38162 bp, 39 predicted proteins | sample 0216_BV02_MP05_1_FD_133133 | JGI IMG/M metagenome (GOLD analysis project Ga0187773, IMG submission 133133) | Tropical peat soil microbial communities from peatlands in Department of Meta, Colombia - 0216_BV02_MP05_10_MG | ecosystem: Environmental > Terrestrial > Soil > Wetlands > Peat | place...
CCTGCACCAGGCGGTTGAAGCGAAGCACGCCCGCGACGGCGTCCGCATCAAGGAGGAGACGCAGACGCTCGCCACGGTCACGCTGCAAAACTTCTTCAAGCTCTACAAGAAGCTCGCGGGCATGACCGGCACCGCCGACACCGAGGCGTTCGAATTCTCGACCATCTACAGCCTCGAGACGGTGCTGATCCCCACCCACCGCCCGATGATCCGCAAGGACCTGAACGACCAGGTCTTCATCACCGCCAAGGAGAAGTACCAGGCGATCATCGACGACGTCAAGGAGCGCACCGCCCGGGGGCAGCCGATCCTGGTGGGCACCACGTCGGTGGAGAACTCGGAGCTCCTCTCGGGCATGCTCCAGAAGGACAGGATCCCGCACAACGTGCTCAACGCCAAGCAGCACGCGCGCGAGGCGGAGATCGTCGCGCAGGCGGGCCGCCCCGCGCAGGTCACGATCGCGACCAACATGGCCGGCCGCGGCACCGACATCGTCCTCGGCGGCAACCCCGATCCCGAGATCCAGCTCGTGAAGGGCGACGAGGCGCTCGACTCGGCCGAGAAGGAGCGGCGCATCGCCGGGATCCGCGAGGCCTGGCAGAAGCTGCACAACGACGTGGTGGCCTCCGGGGGCCTGCACATCGTCGGCTCCGAGCGCCACGAGTCGCGCCGGATCGACAACCAGCTGCGGGGCCGCAGCGGCCGGCAGGGCGACCCGGGGAGCTCCCGGTTCTTCCTGTCCTTCGAGGACCCGCTGCTCAAGATCTTCGCCGGCGAGCGGCTGCAGGCGATCATGCGCTCCCTCAAGATCCCCGAGGGCGAGCCGATCGAGGCGCGCATGGTCACCCGCTCGATCGAGAACGCGCAGCGCAAGGTCGAGGCGCGCAACTTCGACATCCGCAAGCAGCTGCTCGAGTACGACGACGTGGCGAACGACCAGCGCAAGGTGATCTACGCCCAGAGGAACGAGCTGCTCGAGTCGCAGGACATCTCCGAGACCATCCGCTCGATCCGCGCCGACGTGCTCGCGGCGGCCGTGCAGGAGTTCGTCCCGCCGGGCAGCGTCGAGGAGCAGTGGGACGTGCCCGCGCTCGAGCGCAAGCTCGAGGCGGACTTCTTCGTCAAGGTGCCGCTCGCCGGCTGGGTCGAGGAGGACGAGTCCGCCGACGGGGAGACGATCGTCGAGCGGGTGGTCGGGGCGGCGGACCGGACGTACGAGGCGAAGTTCGCCCCGATCGAGGACCGCGAGGCCGTGCACCACTACGAGCGCGCGGTGATGCTGCAGTCGATCGACTCGCACTGGCGCGAGCACCTCGCCTCCCTCGACTACCTGCGCCAGGGCATCCACCTGCGCGGCTACGCCCAGAAGCAGCCGAAGCAGGAATACAAGCGCGAGGCCTTCGAGCTGTTCGGGGCGATGCTCGACTCGATCAAGCGCGAGGTGACGCGCCACCTGATGGCGGTGCAGATCCGCACGCAGGAGCAGGTGGAGGAGGCCGAGCGTCGCGCCGAGCAGGCCGCGCGCGCGGTGAGGAACGTGCAGTACCACCACTCCGACTACGACCCGGCGCTCGCCGAGGGCGGCGGCCCCTCGGAGGCGGCGGTGGCGGTCGCGACGGCCGCGGCGGCGAGCGCCGTGGCGCAGCAGCAGCCGATGATCCGCTCCACGCAGAAGATCGGGCGCAACGACCCCTGCCCGTGCGGCTCGGGGAAGAAGTACAAGCACTGCCACGGCCGCCTCGCGTAGCGGAAACCGGGGACGGACCCCGACTTCCGCCCCTCGCTCAGCGGCTCGCCAGCTGGCGGTGCACGAGCTTCGCGGCCGAGACGGCCGGAGCCATCAGGGCGTCCACGAAGGCGCCCGCCTCGCCCAGCATGAATTCCCGGAACGCGTGCGCCGCCGGCGACAGGCGCTTGTCGGCCCGGTGGACGAGGTACCAGCGGCGCACGATGGGAAGGTCCTCGACGTCGAGCACGGCGAGCGCGCCGGTCGCCACCTCGCGCGCGAGCGTGTGCAGCGAAAGCAGGCTGATCGCCATGCCCGCCATCACCGCCTGCTTGATGGTCTCGTTGCTGCTCATCACGAGCGTGGGCGAGAAAGGCACGTGATGCCTGGCGAAGAGCGCGTCGGTGAGGATGCGCGTTCCCGATCCGGGCTCGCGCGCGATGAAGGGCTCGTCGAGCAGGCTCTTCACCGGCAGGCGCCGCCGGCGCGCGAAGCGGTGGTCCGGGGGCGCCACGGCGACGTGCGGGTTGGGCGCGAAGGGCTCCGCGCGGGTCTCGATCTCGTCGGGCGGGCGCCCCATCACCGCGATGTCGATGTCGTCCAGGTCGAGGTGGCGCACCATGGCCTCCCGGTTGCAGACGTCGAGGCGCAGCTTCACGTCGGCGTGGCGGCGGCAGAATTCGGACAGGAGCCGCGGCGCGAAGTACTGCGCGGTGCTGATCACGGCCACCGTGAGCTGGCCGCCCCGCAGGCCCTTGAGCGCGGCGATCGCGTCCTCGGTGCTCTTGAGCTCCCGCTCCACCGCGAGGGCGGCGCGCAGGATCTCGCGCCCGGCCTCCGTGGGCCGGATGCGCCGGCCGGACCGCTCGAGCAGCGGCAGGCCGCACGAGGTCTCGAGCTGCTTCACCTGCAGGGAGACCGCCGGCTGCGACAGGTGGAGGGCCCGCGCCGCCCCGGAGAAGCCCTGCTCCGTCACGACGGCGGCGAATACCCGAAGCTGGCGGCGCGTGATGTGTCGCATGGCTCAGTATAAGAATTCCTGATCGTCTGTTCAATAAAAATAAACTTTCCTTTTTCCCCGGCGAAGCGCCAATCTCTGCCACGGGATCATCGAGGGCCGGGCGGGTGGAGGAGCCCGCCGGAAAGCGAGGAAAAGCCATGGCCGGACGCAACTTCCTGTTCGTTCCAGGACCCACCAACGTTCCCGACCGCATCCTGCGGTCCATGATGGTGGCGATGGAGGACCATCGCTCGAGCGCCTTCCCGGCCCTCACGCGCGACCTCTTCCCGCAGCTCAAGCGCGTCTTCCAATGCGAGGAAGGAGAGGTGTTCGTCTTTCCCGCCACCGGCACCGGGGCGTGGGAGGCCTCGCTCGCCAACACGCTCTCGCCCGGCGACCGCGTGCTCGCGCCGCGCTTCGGCCAGTTCAGCCACCTCTGGATCGACATGATGCAGCGCCTCGGGCTCGACGTGGAGGTGATCGACGTCGAGTGGGGGGCGGGCGCTCCCGAGGACCGCATCGCCGCGGCGCTGAAGGGCGACCGCGAGCACCGTATCAAGGGCGTGATGGTGGTCCACAACGAGACCGCCACCGGCGTGACGAGCGACGTCGCGGGGGTGCGCCGCGCGATGGACGAGGCGGGCCATCCGGCGCTGCTCTACGTGGACGCCGTGAGCTCGCTCGCGAGCATCGACTTCCGCTTCAGCGAGTGGCGCGTGGACCTCGCGGTCACCGGATCGCAGAAGGGCCTCATGATGCCCGCGGGGCTGGGCATCGTGTGCGCAGGCCCGCGCGCCCTCGAGGCCGAGCGCCGGGCGCGCCTCGCGCGCGTGTTCTTCAGCTTCGCCGACATGCGGCGTGCGAACGTGGACGGCTACTTCCCGTACACGCCGTCCCTGCCCCTGCTCCACGGGCTGCGCGAGTCCCTCGCGATGCTCTTCGAGGAGGGGCTTGCGAACGTCTTCGCGCGCCACGCGCGCCTCGCCGGCGGCGTGCGCGACGCGGTCGCCGCGTGGGGACTGGCGACCTGCTGCCGCGCCTCGCGCTGGCACTCGAATACCGTCACCGCGGTCGTGGTCCCGCCGCACGTGAACGCGGCGCACGTGATCGACACGGCGTTCCGCCGCTACGACCTCGCCCTCGGCGCGGGGCTGTCGAAGGTGGCGGGCAAGGTCTTCCGCATCGGCCACCTCGGCGACCTGAACGAGCTCATGCTGCTCGGGGCGCTCGCTGGCGTCGAGATGGCGATGCTCGACTGCGGGGTCGAGATCGAGGCGGGCCGCGGCGTGGCGGCGGCCGAGGCCGCGTGGCGCCGCGCGCGCTCCGCCCAGCCGGAAGCCGTGTCGCTCGCCGCCTGAGTCGCGGCTCCGGGTGCCCCCCCGGGCCGCGGCCCGTGCCCGTGTAGAATCGCGCCATCGACCCGGCGCGCCGGCCGCGCGCCGGCCCCTTCCGCGCGCATTGCCCACGATGGCCGTCAACCTCGAGCCGCCGCGAGCCCAAGACCTGCTTCCCGTTGCCGGCCTGCGCCTCGGGACCGCGCGCGCCGGAATCCGCAAGCCGAACCGCCGCGACCTGCTCATCGCGGCCCTCGACGAGGGCACGCGCGTGGCGGGCGTGTTCACGCGCAACCGCTTCCGCGCCGCGCCCGTGCTCGTGTGCGAGGAGCACCTCGCGGCGGGGCTCCCGATCCGCGCGATCGTGGTGAACACGGGTGTGGCGAACGCGGGCACGGGCGAGGCGGGCATTGCGAGCGCGAAGACCGTGTGCGCCGCGACCGCGGGCGCGCTGGGCGTCGGGACGGCGCAGGTGCTTCCGCTCTCGACGGGCGTGATCATGGAGCCGCTGCCGGTGGAGCGCATCGAGCGCGCGATCCCGGAGTGCGTCGCCGACCTCGCGGCGGGCCGCTGGGCCGAGGCGGCCGAGGCGATCATGACGACCGACACCGTCCCCAAGGCCGTCTCGCGGCGCGTCGTCATCGATGGCCGCGCGATCGCGGTCACCGGCATCGCGAAGGGCGCGGGCATGATCCAGCCGAACATGGCGACCATGCTCGCGATCATCGCGACCGACGCCGCGGTGGGCCCGGACGCGCTCCAGTACCTCGCGCGGCGCGTAGCGAACCGGTCCTTCAACGCGATCACGATCGACGGGGACACGTCCACCAACGACACGCTGCTCGTCGTCTCCACGGGGCGGGCGGGCAATCCCGAGATCGTGGGGGAGGGCACGGCGGAGTTCGCGAAGCTCTCCGGCGCCGTGGTCGAGGTGGCCCAGCTTCTCGCGCAGGCGATCGTGCGCGACGGCGAGGGGGCGACCAAGTTCATCACCATCACCGTAGACGAGGGGGCGAGCCGGGAGGAGTGCTTCCGGGTCGCCAAGGCGATCGCCCATTCGCCGCTCGTGAAGACGGCCTTCTTCGCCTCGGACCCGAACCTCGGGCGCATCCTCGCCGCCGTGGGCAACGCCGGGATCGCGGACCTCGATCCCGCGCGCGTGGGCCTGCAGCTGGGCGACGTGGTGGTGGTCGAGGGCGGCTCGCGCGCGGTTTCCTACACCGAGGCCCAGGGGCAGCGCGTCATGAAGCCCGCGGAGATCGCGGTGCGGCTGACCCTCGGCCGCGGCGACGAGACCGCGACCGTGTGGACCTGCGACCTGTCCTACGACTACGTGAAGATCAACGCCGACTACCGCAGCTAGAGGCCCGCGCCATGGACGAATCGCGACCCCCGGCGCCGCCCCTGGAGCGCTACTACGCGAAGCGCGCCGCCGTCTACGAGCAGGTCTACGACAAGCCCGAGCGCCAGCACGAGCTCGAGTGGCTGCGCCGGCGCGTGCCCGAGATCTTCCGCGGCCGCGCCGTGCTCGAGGTGGCGTGCGGGACGGGCTACTGGACGCAGTTCATCGCGCGCACGGCCGCGCGCGTGCACGCCTGCGACATCAACGAGGCCGTGCTCGAGATCGCGCGCGAGAAGCCGATCCCGCCCGGCCGCGTCGCGTTCTTCAAGGCCGACGCGGTGAGGCTCGAAGGCGCGCCCTCGGGCTGCGACGCGGCGTTCGCGGGCTTCTGGTGGTCGCACGTGAGGAAGAGCGATATCGCCCGCTTCGTCGCGAGCCTCGCCGCGAAGCTCGCGCCCGGCGCCGTGGTCGCCATCCTCGACAACCGCTACGTCGAAGGCAGCTCGACGGCGATCTCGCGGCGCGACTCCGAGGGCAACACCTACCAGATCCGCGCGCTGCCGAACGGCGAGCAGCAGGAGGTGCTCAAGAACTTCCCGGCCGCCGGGGAGCTCGCCGAGGCGGTGCGGCCGGTGGCGCGGGAGGCGCACCTGGAGACGCTCACTTACTACTGGCTGCTCGTGTTCACCCTCCGATGAGCGACGAGCTCAAGCGCATCGCCGACCGCCTCGAGGGCCTTCTCGAGCGGATCGACCGCCTCATGCCGCCGGGGGCGGGCGGCCCGGACTGGAAGGCCTCGACCGCTTTCCGCTGGCGCAAGCACGCGCGCGGCGGCTGGCTCGAGGTGGTTCGCCACCCGCACACGATCCGCTTCTCGGACCTGAAGGACGTCGACGAGCAGAAGCGGCGGCTGCGCGAGAACACCGCGCAGTTCGTGGCGGAGCGGCCCGCGAACAACGTGCTCCTCACGGGCGCGCGCGGCACCGGCAAGAGCTCGCTCGTGAAGGCCGCGCTCGCCGAGTTCGCGCCCAAGGGGCTGCGGCTGATCGAGGTCGACAAGCGCGACCTGGTGGACCTTCCCGAGATCGTGGACCTCGTCGCGGACCGGCGCGAGCGCTTCATCCTGTTCTGCGACGACCTCTCCTTCGAGGCCTCCGACGCGGGCTACAAGTCGCTCAAGGTCGCCCTCGACGGCTCCATCGCGGGCTCGGCCGACAACCTGCTCATCTACGCCACCTCCAACCGGCGCCACCTGATGCCCGAGTTCATGGACGAGAACCTCGAGGCGAAGCACGTGGGCGGCCAGATCCACCCCGGCGAGACGACCGAGGAGAAGATCTCGCTCTCGGAGCGCTTCGGACTGTGGCTCTCGTTCTATCCCTTCGACCAGGAGCAGTACCTGCACATCGCGGACCACTGGGTCGAGCGCCTGGGCGGCCGGCCCGACGAGGAGTCGCGCAAGGCCGCGCTCCTCTGGGCGCTCGAGCGCGGCTTCCGCAGCGGGCGCGTCGCGTGGCAGTTCGCGCGCGACTGGGTGGGCAGGCAGAAGACGGGATCCGCCGATAAACGACGATGAACGCGGGACACCCGGGCGCCGACATGGGGAGACGCGGAGCGTCGAGCGCCAGCCGCCCAAGAGTGGAGCCGGCGCTTGGCTGAGGGGAAGATCACCGAGGTCGCCGCGGCAGTGATCGAGCGCCCCGGCGAGTTCCTCCTCGCGCAGCGCCCCGCGGGCAAGCCCTATCCCGGCTACTGGGAATTCCCGGGCGGCAAGATCGAGCCCGGCGAGGACGCGGCCGCGGCGCTCGGGCGCGAGCTCCGCGAGGAGCTCGGTATCGTGGTGCGCGAGGCCGCGCCCTGGATCACGCGCGTCTACGCCTACACGCACGCGACGGTGCGCCTGCACTTCTTCCGGGTCGGCCGCTGGCAGGGGGAGCCGCAGCCGCTCGAGGATCAGGCGATCGCCTGGCAGCGCATCGGGGCGCCGGACGTGAGCCCGATGCTTCCCGCCAACGCGCCCGTTCTCGCGGCGCTCGCGCTTCCGGCGGTGATGGTGATCTCGAGCGCGGAGGCTCTCGGCATCGACGCGTGGATCGAGCGGCTCGCCGCGCGCGTGGCCGGGGAGCGGCTGCTGGTGCAGGTGCGCGAGAAGTCGATGCCGCGCCAGCGCATCCAGCACCTCGTCTCGCGGGCGCTCGCTCGCACGCAGCCCGCGGGTTCGCGCCTCGTGGTGAACAGCGACTGCGGCGACTTCCCGCAGGCCGACGGCGTGCACCTCACTTCGCGCGCGCTCATGCGGGCCGCGGGCCGTCCTGGCGCGGCGCTCGCCGGCGCCTCCTGTCACGACGACGCCGAGCTCGAGCAGGCCGCGCGCCTCGGCCTCGACTACGCGGTGCTCGGACCCGTGAATCCCACCGCCTCGCACCCCGGCGCGACGCCCCTCGGATGGCAGCGTTTCGCCGAGCTCGCGGCCAATCGTCCCATGCCGGTGTATGCCATCGGCGGACTTGCCCGCGCCGACCTCCCCGAGGCACGCCGCCGCGGCGCCCACGGCGTGGCGCTGCTCAGCGCGGCTTTCGAGTAGGCGGCCGGCCGGCGCCGAAGAGGGCGGCGATCATGCGTCGCGGCCGAGGAGCGGTCGCACGTCAAGGCGCTCGGCGAGCTCGCGCGGATCGGGCGGGTCGCCCCACGGCAGGCGCCCGAGGAGCGGCGCGCGCAGCCTCGCGCGCAGCGCCGCGACGTTCTCGTCGGGCACGGCCATCGCGGGATCGACCTCGTTGGCGATCCACCCCGCGAGCGCGAGACCCGCGCCTTCGATCGCGCGCGCCGTGAGGAGAGCGTGGTTGAGGCAGCCCAGCCGCAATCCCACCACGAGCACGACCGGCAGTCCCACCGCGCGCGCGAGATCCGCCGTGTCGAGCGCGTCGCCGAGCGGCACCAGGAAGCCGCCCACGCCTTCGACGACCAGGAACCGGCCGCCCGGGGACGCGGCCTCGAGCGCTGCGAGGACGGGCTCGAGCTTGATGCGCCGTCCCTCGCGCGCCGCGGCGATGTGCGGCGCCATGGGCTCGGCGAGCAGCACCGGGGTCACGCGGTCGATGTCGTCGAGGGCGAGCCCCGCCGCGTCCATGAGGGCGACGCTGTCCTCGTTGACCCGCAGGCCCGAGCGCTCCACCGCACCCGCGGCAACGGGCTTCATCGGCGCCACGCGCTCGCCGGCTGAGCGCAGCGCATGGATCAACGCGCAAGCCGCGATTGTCTTGCCCACGCCCGTGTCGGTGCCGGTGACGAAGACGCCGCGCCTCATCGGCGGCCCCGGGGCTCGAAGGCGATCACGTGGCGGCCGTCGGCGATGCGCTTCGGCGCCTCCTTCCACGCATGCCCGTAGACCACCTCGAACGTGGCGGGCAGCGCGTCTCCCCGGCGCTCGCCCTCGTAGCGCTCGGCCATGCGCCGCCAGCGTGCCCGGCCGCCGAGGGAGCGCGGGCGGCCGGGCAGCACGTTGCGCCCGCCGCCCGCCCTGAGGTCGCGCGCCAGGGCCTCGACGCTCGAGTACTCGAGCCGGATCATCTCCATCTCCATGACCGGATCGGCGAAGCCCGCGGCCACCAGCGCGTCGCCGAGGTCGTGCATGTCGACGAACGCGTTCACGTGATCGGCATCGTCGGCCGCCGCGAACGCCGCCCGCAGCTCCTTGAGCGTGTCGGGACCGCAGGTCGAGAAGAGGAAGAGGCCGCCCACCTCGAGCACGCGCGCGACCTCCGCGAACACCTTCGCCGCGTCGCACCACTGGAGCATGAGGTTGGAGAACGCGAGCTGCGCGCAGCCCGCCGCGAGGGGAAGGCGCTCGGCGTCGGCGCACGCGAGGAGGGGAGCGGAGCGGCCGATCACGCGCCGCCACCACGAGGCGCGGCGGCGCGCCTCGAGCAGCATCGGCCGGGCCGCGTCGATCCCGACGAGCTGCGCGCGCGGAAAGCGCTCGCGCAGCCCGCCGAAGGCGAGCCCGGTGCCGCAGCCCAGGTCGATCGCGCGCGCCGGGTCGATGCGCATGGGCTCGAGGTGCTGCAGGAGCCGCGATGCGACTTCGCCCTGCAGGACGGCGTGGCGGTCGTAGGCGGCGGCCGCGCGGCCGAAGGAGCGCCGCACCGCGCGCTTGTCGGGAACGCCGCCTTCGGGCACGGCGCGCCCCCTCAGCCGAGCGATTGGGCGAGCGCGCGCGCGAGCCGCTCGACGTCGTCGCGCTCGTGGCCCGCGGACAGCGAAACACGCAGGCGCGAGGTCCCCTGCGGCACCGTGGGCGGCCGGATCGCGGGGACGAGGAAGCCGCGCTCGAGGAGGCGCGCCGAGACCTCGAGGGCGCGGGCCGCCTCCCCCAGGATGATGGGCTGGATCGCGGTATCCGACGGCAGGACCGGCACCCCGAGCCCGGCGCATGCCGCGCGGAACTCGCCGATGCGGCTGCGCAGCCGGGCGACGAGGGCAGGATCGCGCTCGACCCGATCGAGCGCCGCGCAGGCCGCTGCCGCCAGCAGGGGCGGAAGCGCCGTGGAAAAGACGTACGTGCGTGCGCGCTGCAGCAGCCACTCGATCGTGTCGGGGGCGCCGCCCACGAACGCGCCGTAGCCGCCCAGGGCCTTGCCGAGCGTCGCCATGTAGACCATGCGCGGCGAGGCGAGGCCGAAGTGCTCGAGGCTCCCGCGGCCGCACGCGCCCAGCACGCCGATGCCGTGGGCGTCGTCGACCACGAGCCAGGCGTCGTGGCGCTCGCACAGCGCGAGCATCTCCGGCAGGGGCGCCACGTCCCCGTCCATGCTGAAGACCGCGTCGGTGGCCACGATGCGCACTACCGCCTTCGACGCCTCGAGGGCACGCCCGAGCGCGGCGATGTCCACGTGTGCGTAGCGCGTGTAGACGGAGCGCGACAGGCGCGCGCCGTCGTGCAGGCAGGCGTGATTGAGCCGGTCGCCGAAGATCTCCGCCTCGGGGCCGCCCAGCACCGTGAGGATCCCGATGTTGGCGGCGTAACCGCTTCCGAAGAGCAGCGCGCGCGGCAGCCCGCAGAAAGCGGCGAAGCGCCGCTCGGCATCCTCGTGCGCGCGCAGGTGCCCGCTCACCAGGGGCGAAGCGCCGGAGCCGGTGCCGAATTCGTCGAGGCTGCGGTGCACGGCTCGGGCGAGCCCCGGATCGTTCGCGAGGCCCAGATAGTCGTTGCTCGAGAAGTTCACGAGCTCGCGCCCGTCCAGGCGCACGCGCGGGCCCTGGGGCGAATCGAGCACGCGGCGCGTGCGGCGCAGGTCGTCGCGCTCGAGCGCGGCCAGCTTTCCGGCGAGCCCGTCCACCGACGCGGCCATGGGCCTCAGGCGGGATCGAGGCCGAGCGCCGCGAGGAGCGCGTCGTCGCGCTCGACGTCGGGATTGCCCGTCGTGAGCAGCTTCTCGCCGTAGAAGATCGAGTTGGCCCCCGCGAAGAAGCACAGCGCCTGCACCGCCTCGCCCATCGCCGCGCGGCCGGCGGACAGGCGCACGACGCTCGCGGGCATCAGGATGCGCGCGACCGCGACGGTGCGCACGAACTCCATCCACGACAGCTTCTCGCTGCCGTCGAGCGGAGTGCCTTCGACCTGCACGAGGTCGTTGACGGGAACCGACTCGGGCTGCGGATCGAGGCTCGCGAGTTGCGCGAGCAGCCCCGCGCGGCCCGCGCGCGATTCGCCCAGCCCGACGATGCCGCCGCAGCACACCTTGAGTCCCGCGGAACGCACGCGCCCGAGCGTGTCGAGGCGGTCCTGGTAGTCGCGCGTGGTGATCACGCGGCCGTAGAACTCCGGCGCGGTGTCGAGGTTGTGGTTGTAGTAGTCGAGCCCGGCCTCGCGCAGCTGCTCGGCCTGGCCGTCGCGCAGCATCCCGAGCGTGCAGCAGGTCTCGAGGCCGAGCGACTTCACGCCGCGCACCATGTCGAGCACGGGGGCGAGGTCGCGCGCCTTCGGCCCGCGCCACGCCGCGCCCATGCAGAATCGGGTAGCGCCGTGCGCTTTCGCGATGCGCGCCGCTTCGAGCACCTCATCGAGCGGGAGGAGGTCCTGGCTCTCCACCCCCGTGTGATAGCGTGCCGCCTGCGGGCAGTAGCCGCAGTCCTCGGGGCACCCCCCCGTCTTGATCGACAGCAGCGTCGAGCGCTGGATGCGCCGCGGATCGAAGCGCGCGCGATGGACGGTATGCGCCTGGTAGAGCAGCTCGTTGAAGGGAAGCGCGTATAGATGGAGCGCGCGGGCGCGCAGCTCCTCGACGCGGGGGTCGGGGGCCTGGGCGGGATGGAAGGCGACGGTATCCACGAGCTCCTCTTGCAAGGCTCTGATTGTTCTGACTGTTTCGTGAGATGTCAAATTTCTTCCGGGTTGGAGCCTTGCAGCTGCCTCATTTTTCATCACTGCCGTCCGTGTGGGCGGAGGACTGCGTCCTGTGTCTGGCCCCCGCCGGAGAGGGGCTCGTGTGCCCGGAATGCCGTGCGAGGCTTCCGGCGGCCCGGCGCGCCTGTCCTGGCTGCGCCCTGGCAACGGCCGCGGACGGCCTCTGCGCAGGTTGTCGCACCCGGCCCTTCGCATTCGATGCCGCGCTGGCGCGCTTCGAGTACCGCTTCCCCGTGGACCGCCTGGTCCAGCGCTTCAAGTACGCCGGGGACCTCGCCGTGGGACGCTGGCTCGCCGACGAGCTCGCCATGCGCGTGGGGCCGGAGCCGCGGCCGGACCTGCTCGTCGCGCCGCCGCTCGCGCCGGCGCGGCTGCGCGAGCGCGGCTTCAACCAGGCGCTCGAGGTGGCGCGGCAAATAGGGCGGCGCATCGGCGTTCGCACGTCGGCGACCGGCCTGCGTCGTCTCCGCGAGACTCCCCCGCAGGAGGGCCTCACGCGCCGGGAGCGTCGGGCGAACCTGCGCGGGGCCTTCGGTTGCGACCTCGCGCTCGGCGGGGCGCACGTGGCGATCGTCGACGACGTGGTCACCACCGGGGCGACGGCCGACGCCCTCGCCCGGGTGCTCAAGGCCCGGGGCGCCGGGCACGTCGCGGTGTGGGCGCTCGCTCGCGCGCCGGAGCCCGCCGAGCGCTAACCGCGTGTTCGACGTCGTCCTGTTCCGGCCCGAGATCCCGCCGAATGCCGGCAACGTGATCCGCCTCTGCGCCAACGCCGGCGCCCGGCTCCACCTCGTGGAGCCGCTGGGGTTCTCGATGGACGACCGGCAGCTGCGCCGCGCGGGACTCGACTACCGCGAGCTCGCCACGGTGGTCGTGCATCGCGACTGGGATGCATGCCTCGCGGCCCTCGCCGGCCGGCGCCTCTTCGCGGTTTCGGCGCGCGGGACCGTGCCCTACGCGGAGGTCGCCTATGCGGCCGGGGACGCGTTCGTCTTCGGCGCCGAAACCGCGGGACTCCCCGACGAGATCCTCTCCGCATTTCCCGAGCAGCGCCGCCTGAGGCTGCCCATGCGCTCCGGCAACCGGAGCCTCAACCTTTCCAACGCCGTGGCGGTGGTGGTCTACGAGGCCTGGCGCCAGCGCGGCTTTGCCGGCGGAGCCTGAATCCCGACGAGCGGCCGCTTCAGAGCCACGAACGGCAGCTCTGTTACGGCGCGGTTACCGCTGAAATCCCGCGGCCGACGAAAATCCAGTCAAAACAGGGGCTTCTGTGCGGAACTTCACAGCTTTCGGAGGGCTGCGCGCGCCTAATGGGCACCGTAGCAAAGGCCCCCAAGGCCGCATCCGACCAACTTTGTGAAGGAGTTCCCCAATGAAAACCAAGATCCTGAAAGCGGCGCTGGCGATGAGTCTCGGTGCGTCCCTCTCCGCAGCGCTTCCGGCGCATGCCGAATCGACGACGGTCACCGGCGGCGGCGCGCTCAGCGCTCCCGCGCACCTCGATTTCTCGATCGTGATCCCCCGCTTCCTCACGTTCCGCGTGGGTACGGTGGGCGCGACGATCGACCAGATCACGTTTACCGTGCCGGCGGCCAACGTCGGTAACGCCACCCCGGTCGCGGGCACGGGCGGCGACGCCGGCGGCGGCTCGGCGGCGAACGTCTCGGTCCTCGGCAACGGCGGCCAGATCACGATCACGGAGAGCAACAACGGCACCGGCACCGGTCTGCAGCACGCGACCCTGGCCGACACCATCAGCTACTCCCAGATCACGACGACTTCGAGCGACACCACGAACCTGCAGCGTCCGGTCCTTTCGGACGCGGGCGGCAACACGAGCCAGCCGGTGCTGAACGCCGGCAACGTGACGAACCGCTCGGCGGTGTGGACCTACGCGTACGCGAACAGCAACGTCGTCTCGGCCGGTACCTACGGTACGAGCGCCAAGGGTGGCCGCGTCACGTATACTGCCTCCATGCCGTAAGCGCTGCATCGGCGATCAGGACCATCGGAAGGCCGGGGCAGCGCGAGCGCTCCGGCCTTTTTCATGCCATGAAGATATCGCACCTCGCCATCGCCGCCGCCCTCGCGGCCTGCGGCGCGCACGCGGCCACGGTCGTGATCGGCAACGGCGGCGGCCGCCTGATTCTCCAGATCGGCAGCACGAACGCCACGATCAACACGGTCAACTTCAGCGTGCCGGGCACATCGGTGGGCAACGGGACGGCGGTCACGAGCACGAACGTCACGCCCGCGAGCCCGACCTGCCCCGCGAACACGGTGCTGATCGACGCCCAGGCGCGCTCGACCGCCGGAAACCCGCGGACGGCGACGCTGTCGGTCAATTCCTCCACGCCGCTCACTTCCGGCGGATTCCAGATCCCGTTCACGCAGGTGTCCTGGACCTCGAGCACCCCTGGCGGGGGTCCCAACGGCTGCCTGAACGCGCCCGTGACGATTCCCTCGGGCACGTTCACCGGAGCCGCGGGCCAGGCGCTCATCACCTTCACCACATCGCGCCGCGCCTGCATCTGCGCGCAGTTCAGCTACCTCAACCAGAACGTCGTCTCCGCGGGCACGTACACCGGCCAGGTGACGTACACCCTGGCGATGCCCTGATGCGCGCGGCGCTGGTCCTCGCGGCGGGCCTCGCGATGTGCAGCGCGGCTGCGGCCTCGACCCGCCTCGACGACTCGCTCTCGCCGCGCCAGCGCGTCGAGACCACCACCCGGTGGCTCTACGACGGCGTGGGCGACTGGACCGAGGACCAGATGAACGCCCTGGTCGCCGAGGTGCACGCGATGGAGTTCCGCCTGCGCACGGCGCCCTACGTGGGCAAGACCGCGGAGATCTATCTCTCCATTCCGCAGAACGTGAGCGGGCTGCGGGTCCCGACGGCCATGCGCGTGGAATGGACCACGCGGGGGCTGTTCGCGCCCGGCTCGGTCACTCCGGGGAACCGTGCGCTGGTCTATCGCGGTAAGATTACCGAGCCCGTGATGTCGGATTACTTCGACTTCAGGATCTTCCTCGACGCACGAACCTCGGAGCGAGGCATTGAGTTCGACCCGGTCTTCGAGATCGACCTCGTGGCGCCGTAGCTGGCTCGCCGCGGCGCCGGCGCTCGCGCTGCTCTTCGCCGCCTCCGACGCTTCCCCCTTCGCCGGGATCGTGAGCCCGCCGCGCTTCGAGCTGAAGGCGAAGCCGGGCGAGGTCGTGCGCCAGGTGCTGGAGATCGGCAACGACACGGCGGTCGCCGACGAGTTCGCCGTGTCCACGGCCGACTGGTTCCTGAACGAGAAGGGGGGCGTCGAGTTCCGGGAGCCGCTGCAGGAGGGAAGCTGCCGCCCCTGGGTGCGCATCGAGCGGCGCACGGTGCGCATGCTGCCGCGCGCCGTGCGCAAGTTCCGCTTCGAGGTCCACATCCCGCCCGACGCGAAGCCCACCGAATGCCGCTTCGCGATCATGGTCGAGAAGGCCAGCGAGACGATGCCCGAGATCAGCACGGGGAACATCCAGTTTCCCCTGGAGGGGCGCATCGGCGTGATCGTGTACGTGGCGGTGGGCGACGTCGTGCCGAAGCTCGACTTCCAGGGCATCGGCCTCAAGAGCTTCAACGGGCGCCTCACGCCCGCGGCGACCTTCCACAACTCCGGCAACTCCCACGGGCGGCCGGAAGGGATCCTCGACGGCAAGGACGCCGCCGGCAAGTCCTACGAGTTCATCGTGTCGCCGTTCCCCATCCTGCCGGGCGAGACCCGCGCGGTCGCGCTCTGGGCGCAGGAGGGCCCGGACAAGAAGGCTCCGGAGATCCGCTATCCCCTGCGCCTGCGCGGGCGCATCGAGTGGGACGGCGGCAGGCAGGACATCGACGCGACGGTCACGGAGAACGAGACGGTCAAGGCCGGATCTTCGTGAGCGGGATGTCGACCACCGCCTCGCCGCGCAGCGGCACGGTGGCGACCAGCGGATGGTCCTCGTCGACCGTCCACGGGAGGGGCAGCGCCTCGTTGAGGATGCGCAGCCCGTGGCTGCCGGGCGTCACCACCGAATACGAGAACCGCCCCTGGGAGTCGGTCGTCGTCGGGAAGCGCCCGTCGAGGTAGATCGTCACGTTCGGCGCGCCGCGCTCCGTGGGCTGCCGCACGCCGTCGCCGTTCTCGTCGTAGAACACCACCCCCGAGAGCCGGCCGCCCCCGGCTCCGCCGCGCAGCCCGAGCGCCTGGTACGGCACTCCGGAAGATTCCTCGTAGCGGATGCCGATCTGGAAGCGCTTGTCGTGCTGGGTGGCCGTGACCTCCCCCGCGCCGGGAAGGGCCGGAAGCACGTCGAACGTGGTGACGCTGAGCTGCGCCATCGCGAGCCAGTGGGTCGCGAAGGGCCACGTCGCCGATGCGCTCACGTTCACGTTGTTCTCGGCGCCGTTCGCTCCCTCCACGCGGCCGTATACCACGCTCGCGTCCCAGTACGCGCCGTTGTAGAGCGATCCGCGGCCCGACAGGCCGGCGCTCGAGCGGTTGGTGCGCGCGCCCAGCGAGTTCTCGCGCGAATAGTTGACCGTCGAGGTGAGGACGACGGGGCCCCAGGAAGGCCACTCCTGGCTCCAGGAGGCGGTGTCGATCGTGTCGTTCGGCGTCTCCGTGGCGGTGGCGCGGTACGCACTGAGGTCGAGACGGCTCACGCCGAGCGAGCCGTTCCAGGCGGCGTACGCATCGGCCGTGAGCGCCGAGCCCCGCGGGGAGCTCGAGAAGCGCGTGTGCGCAAGCTCGTAGGTGAGGCCCCCGCCGACCGTGAGGTTGCGGTCGATGCGCAGCGAGAACGTGCCGTAGGCGGTGCCGGAGCTCGTCGCGGAGCGGCTGGGGTCGTCGCGGATGTTGGTCTGGCTGCCTTCCAGCCCTCCCGACACGGTGTAGCGCAGGAGGCGGTAGTCGCCGCGCCAGTACGCGCCGCGCTGGTCGTTCGCGAGCGGCGAATCGCCCCAATTGAGCCCTGGGTCGAGATCGTAGAGGCCGAAGCGATGGCGCATGAAGCCGGTCGTGATGTCGCCGTCGAACCACCCGCCGAAGTGCGAATCGCTGTCGACCACGACCTCGGCCTTGTGGTGCACGAGGGCGCCGAACGAGCCGTACTCGGCGGCGAGCGCGGCGGCCTGGTGATCGGGCACCTGCGGGTTGCCCTCCAGCGCGATCGCCTGGCCGCCCACGGCCCAGGGGCCGCTGCGCCGCTCGTAGCCGAAGCCGCCGACGTCGCCCGGCGTGCTCTGGAAGGTCTGCACCGCGGAGCCCTCCAGGCGCCCGAGGCGGCCGCCGTAGGCCATGAAGGTCTGCCGCCCGTCGGTGATCACCGAGCTCGCACCGCCGAAGAGCGACGTGGGAAGGAAGATGCGATACGAGGAGTTCACGATGCCGGGCGGCGTCCTCGCCACCCCGAGCGTGGAGCTCGCGAGCCAGCCGCGCACGAGCGGGAAGTCCTCCTGGTACAGCGTGAAGCGCCCGCCGTCCGGCCGGCTCACCGAGAGGTCGCCGGGCGCGAGCTGCGTATGGCGGATCGCCGCGTCGAGGTAGAAGTCGCCGTAGTTGAGCGTCTCGCGGCGCATGCTGACGGCCACGCCCTGCTCCAGCGTGTGGCCGCCGCCGGGCGGCTCGCGCTCTTCGGCCCGGTATTCCGCGGACAGATAGCGCTGGCCCGGGGCGAGCGCGGCCTCTTCCGCTGGGATGGCGGCTTCCGATTCCGGCGCGGCGCCTTCGATGAGCTGATCGACGTACGGCGCGGGTGCGGCAGGGGCGGGCCGCTTCACGGGAGCGCCGGACGCAAACTCGGGCGCGGGAACCGTGGTCGCGGGCGGGGCCGCGGCCGTCGATGGGGGCGCCGGTTTCGCCGGCGCCGCGGCCTGCTTCGGTCCGGGCGCGGGGATCGCGCCGTGCGCGCGCTCCTCGGGCGGAATCTCGAGCCGCGCGCCGGGAATCAGCCGGTCGGCCTCGCCGTGGACGAATGCGTGGGGATTGAGCTCGAAGAGCCGCTTGCTGAGCCGCCCCTCGGCGTGGCGATCATGGGGATGGAACTGGCGCGCGATGAGCCGCAGGTGCTCCCCGGGGGCGACGATCCAGTACCCGCTCTCGCGCGCCTCGTGCAGCATGCGGGCGCGCGCCTCCAGCACGGCCTGTCTCGAGGGAGAGACGTCCTTCGCCGCGAGCGGGGTCGCTGCGGCCAGGGCCGTGAAGAGCGCCCCGATGAGCCGGGCCATCCTTCGCGGCATGCTTGGGCGCGGGATCTGCGCCTGCGGCGTCGGCACGATGCCGCATTATAGCGATGCCCCCCGGCATGGAAACCCCTATTCCGCGCGCGTCTCGCGGGCAAGGAGGGCCTGCACGGCGGCCATGGGCGCGCGGCCCTCGAAGAGCACCGCACACACCGCCTCGGTGATCGGCATGTCCACGCCGTGGCGCCGGGCAAGCTCGCGGGCGGCGCGCGCCGAGGGCACGCCCTCCGCGACGTGGCCCAGCTCGGCGACGACGCGCTCCACCGGCGCGCCGGCCGCGATGCGCAAGCCCACGGTGCGGTTGCGCGACAGCTCGCCGGTCGCCGTGAGCACGAGGTCGCCCAGGCCCGTGAGCCCCATGAACGTGTCGGGCTCGCCGCCCATGCGCACGCCGAGCCGCGCCATCTCGGCGAGGCCCCGCGTGATGAGCGCGGCGCGGGCGTTGGCGCCGAGCCCCAGTCCGTCGCAGATGCCGGCCGCGATCGCGATGATGTTCTTGAGCGCCCCGCCCATCTCGACGCCGATCACGTCGCCGCTCGAGTAGATGCGAAGCGGAGGATGATGCAGGGCGGCGGCAGCCTCGTGCGCGAACGCCGTGTCCCGCGAGGCGACCGCGAGGGCCGCGGGCAGGCCGTGCGCCACCTCGAGCGCGAAGCTCGGGCCGGAAAGCGCGCCGACCCGGCCCCAGCGGGGAAGGATCTCCGCGGCGACCTCGTGCGGCAGGCGCGAGGTCGAGAGCTCGAAGCCCTTGCAGGCCCACAGCAGGCCGCGTTCGTCGGTTCGCGCCGCGAGCCCTTCGAGCAATGCGCGCAGGCCCACCGTGGGCACGGCGGCGATCAGCAGCTCGCGGCCGCGGACCGCCTCGCCGAGGTCCGCGCCCAGCTCGACGGACGGCGGGATCGCGATGCCGGGAAGGTAAGGGTTCTCGCGGCGGCGCGCGAGAGCGGCGAGGCGCGCGGGGTCGCGCGCCCAAAGCATCGTCGCATGGTGAGCGCAGAGCGCGACGGCGAGCGCCGTGCCCCACGCGCCCGCGCCGAGCACCGCGATCTTCATCGGCGCGTCAGACGCCCCAGACGTGGGAGGTACGGATGTAGCCTTCCTGGCCGTCCCGGTGGCGCACCTTCACCCAGCCGTTCGCCGGCGGCTCGAGGACCTCGAGCAGCACCTGCTTGTAGGCCTCGAAGACCAGGGGCGACTGCGGATCCGGGGCCGCGCGCACGTCGGCGAGCGGCACGGTGACCACCACCATGTTGCGGTCGCCGAACGCAGCGTTTTCCACCCATCCCACCTCGCCGTTCGCGTCGCGCACCTTGGTCCACTGGTCGAGCTTCACCAGGATCTCGAACGGGTAGTGGCGCGTGACGGCGAACAGGCGGTCGGCCTTGGTGGAAGGGGCGTCGTAGAGGATCGCGGGCTGATCGCCCAGCGAGCGGTACTCGGTGCCCCACGCGGCCGCGCTCGCGGTCGCGAGCAGCACGGCGGCGATGGCGGCCCTCATGGCGGTCAGTGCGACATGCCCGGCGTGATGATCTGCACGGCCGGCTCGGCGGCCGCCTGCTGCGCGCGCTGGGCCTGGAAGATGGCCTCGAAGTTGACGGGCGAGAGCACCACCGGCGGAAAGCCCGCGCGGGTCACGACGTCCGAGACCACCTCGCGCACGTACGGGAAGAGGATGTTGGGGCACGCGATGCCGAGCACGGCCTCGAGCTCGGACTGGGGAAGGTTGCGCGCCCCGAAGATGCCCGCCTGGGCCGCCTCCACGAGGAAGAGCGTCTTGTCCTTCACCTTCGCGGTGACCGTCACCGTGAGCACCGTCTGGTACACCCCGTCCTCCACGGCCGTGGAGTTGTGGTGGAGCTGGATGTCCACCGTCGGCGCCTCGCGCTCGAGGAACGACTGCGGCGCGTTCGGAATCTCCAGCGAGAGGTCCTTCACGTAGATCTTCTCGATGGAGAAGAAGGGCTGGCTGCTCTGGGGTTCGCTCATCGGGCTTCCTCCGGGATGGGTGCGGGGCCGCGGCGCTCAGGGCGCGGCGAGGAGCGGGTCGAGCCCGCCGGCGCGATCGAGCGCGGCGAGGTCGTCGTAGCCGCCGACGTGCCGGTCCCCCACGTAGATCTGCGGCACGGTGCGTCGTCCCGTGCGCTGCACCATCTCGTCCCGGCGCTGCGGCTCGAGGTCGACGCGGATCTTCTCGATGTCGGACACGCCCTTGGACCTGAGCAGCCGCTCGGCCATCAGGCAATACGGGCAGACTCCCGTCGCGTACATCGTCACTCTGGCCATCGCTTCACTTCTCCACCGGCAGGCTCGCCTGCTCCCAGGCCGACACGCCGCCCTTCAGCTGGTAGACCGCGGTGAAACCGGCGCGTTTCAGCACGCGGCAGGCGGAGGCCGCGCGCGGACCGGAGCGGCACGTCACGATCACCGCGCGTTCCTTGTACTTGCCGATCTCGTCGAGGCGCCCGGAGAGCTCCTTCAGGGGAATGTGGCGCGCCCGCGGGAGGTGCCCCGCCGCGAACTCGCCCGGCTCGCGCACGTCGAGGACGAGCGTCGAGCCCTGGTTCATGAGGCGGGTCGCCTCGAGCGTGCCGATCTCGTTGCTCGCGCCCATGAGCCGCGAGATCTCCGGCCACACGAGCAGCAGGCCGCTGCCCACGAAGAGCGCAACCAGCCAGAGGTTCTGCATGATGAATTCGCCCACTGCGCAAGCCCGGCGGGATTTCGATCCCGAAAAGGAGGCAATTTTAGCAGACGCCGCGCGCGCGCCCGCTCACGCGAGCCGGGCGAGGACCCATTGCAGGCCCCAGAGGGCGACCATGCCCGCGGCGATGGTCGCCATCGCGTTGCGCAGGCGCAGGCTCGCCACGATCGCCACGATTCCCGCGAGCAGGCGGGCGTTCGTGGGGCGCAGGTCGAGCGCGCCTTCGGGCATCAGCAGCCCCGGCACCACGATGGCGGCGAGCACCGAGGGCGGGACGAATTTGAGGGCCTGGCGGAACCAGCCGGGGAACCGGTGCGGGTCGATGAAGACGATGAAGGAGGCGCGCAGCAGGAACGTGGAGAGCGCGACGCCCGCGACGGCGATCCAGACGCTCATCGCCGCCCCCGGCTCTCGATCGCGAGGCCGACCCCGATCCCGCCGATCGAGGCCACGACGAGCGCGAGCCGGTAGGGCAGGCCCGCCGCCGCGAGCGAGAGCGCGGCGGCGACGACCGCGGCGGCGAGGTCCGGGCGCGTGCGCACCGCGGGCACCAGCAGCGCGATGAAGGTGAGCACCACCGCGAAGTCGAGGGACCAGCGGGCCGGCACCTGCGCCCCCGCGAGCACGCCCGCCACGACCGAGGCCTGCCAGAACGTGTAGAGCGTGAGCGCGGCGCCGAGGAAGAACCAGTGGCGATGCCGGGTGTCGCCCGCGTCGGCGTAGTGGCGTACCGAGGCGGCGAAGCTCTGGTCGGTCATCAGGAAGGAGAGCAGCACCCGCCATCGCCAGTCGAGGTGCGCGACGTGCGGGGCCATGGAGGCGCTGTACATGAGGAAGCGCAGGCTCACGACGAAGGCGGCGGCCACGGTGACCACGACCGGCGAGTGCACCGCGATGAGCTGGCTCGCGATGAGCTGCGCGATGCCCGAGAAGGAGAGCGCCGAGAGCGCGATGCCCTGGGCCGGGGTCATGCCCGCCGCGGTGGCGGCCACGCCGGCGACGAAGGCGAACGGCACGGCGCCGAGCAGGACGGGGGCCATCCGCCGGCTGCCGGCGAGGAACTCGTCGCGGGGCGAGGCGCTGGCGTGGGTCAAGGAGCGCGGAGCAAAAACCGTGAGTGTAGGCGAGGCGGCCGGTCGCGTCGACGGTTTGCTACCATGGCGGCATGAAGCAGATCGTGCTGCTGCGCCACGGCGAGAGCGCCTGGAACCAGGACAACCGCTTCACTGGATGGACCGACGTCGACCTCACCGAGAAAGGCGTCGAGGAGGCGCGCGGCGCCGGGCGGCTGCTCAAGCGCGAAGGCTACGGCTTCGATTTCGCGTTCACCTCCGTGCTCAAGCGCGCGATCCGCACGCTCAACCTCGCGCTCGAGGAGATGGACCTCCTCTGGATCCCCGTCGAGAAGGACTGGCGGCTCAACGAGCGCCACTACGGCGCGCTGCAGGGCCTGAACAAGTCCGAGACGGCGGCGAAGTACGGCGAGCGCCAGGTGCTCCTGTGGCGCCGCAGCTACGACGTGCGGCCCCCCGAGCTCGCGCCGGGCGACGAGCGCGACGCCGCGCGCGATCCGCGCTACCGGGGCCTCGACCCGTCGCAGGTGCCGCGCACCGAGTGCCTGAAGGACACCGTCGCGAGGGTCGTCCCGTTCTGGCTCGAGCGGGTGGCGCCGCGGGTGGCCGCCGGCGAGCGCGTGCTCGTCTCCGCGCACGGCAACAGCCTGCGGGCGCTCATCAAGTACTTCGACGCGATGTCCGACGAGGCGATCGTGGAGGAGAACGTGCCGACGGGAATCCCGCTGGTCTACGAGTTCGACGACGCGCTCCGCGCGACGGGGCGGCGCTACCTCGGCGACGCCGGGGCGGTGGCGAGCGCGATGCAGGCGGTGGCGAGCCAGGGCAAGGCGAAGCGGGCGGGATGAGGCCCGGGTGGCCCGCGCGCGCGATCGGCGCGGCGGCTGCGGCGCTGCTGCTCGTCGGGGCCGCGCGCGCGCCGACCGCGGCCGACGCGAGCGCGAGCGAGCAGCGACTGCGCGAGCTGCGCGGCCGCATCGAGAAGCTGCAGGCCTCGACCTCCGCCGCGGAGGAGTCCCGCGGGGAGGCGGAGGGCCTGCTGCGCGAGAGCGACAAGGCGCTGAGCGGGGCGCACCGAGCGCTCTTCGAGCTGCGCCAGCGCCGCGCCGCGATCGAGGCCGAGCTCGCCTCGATCGTCGAGCGCGAGTCCCGGGCTTCCGCCGAGCTGGCCGAGCAGCGCTCGCTCGCGGCGCGGCTGCTGCGGCTGCAGTACCTCCAGGGCGCGCCCGACCGACTGCGCCTCGCCCTCGAGGGGAACGACCCGGCGACCGCGGCGCTCCATCTCCAGTACTACGGGTACATCCAGCGGGGCCGCGCGGAGCTCATCGCGGGGCTGCGGCGCAAGGGCGATGAGCTCGCGGGGCTGCGCGCCGACGCGCAGGCGCGCCGCGACGAGCTCGCGGCGAACGAGCGCGAGCAGGCCGCGGAGAGCGCGCGCCTCGAGAAGGAGCGCGCCGCGCGCGCCGCGGTGGTGAAGCGTCTGGCGGGCGAGATCGCGCGCAACCGCCGCGAGATCGGGCGCCTGAAGCAGGACGAGGCGCGCCTGTCCCGCCTCGTGGACGAGATCGCCCGCGCGCTCGCCGCGCCGAAGGAGAAGGGCCGGGCGCACGGCGAGCCCGTCGACCGGGTGGCCGACGCCTCGCTCTCGGCGAAGCCCTTCGCGAGCCTGAAGGGGAAGCTGCGCCTGCCGGTGCGCGGCGAGCTGATGAACCGCTACGGCGAGCGCCGCGAGGCGACCGGCCTCACGTGGAAGGGCCTGTTCATCCGCGCGGCGACGGGCGAGACGGTGCGCGCGGTGGCCGACGGCCTGGTGGTCTACGCGGACTGGCTGCGCGGCTTCGGCAACCTGCTCATCCTGGACCACGGCGGGGGATACATGAGCCTGTACGCGTACAACGAGGGGCTCCTGCGCCGGGTGGGCGAGAAGGTCCGCGCCGGGGACCCGGTGGCCAACGTGGGCGCCTCCGGTTCCAGCGGGGATTCGGGTCTATACTTCGAGTTGCGCCGCGACGGGAAACCTTTCGATCCGCTGAAATGGACCGCCCGCTAGCGCGGCAAGGGCTCCCTGGAAGGAAACGGCGATGGGCAAGAAACTGCAGCAGATCGGTCTCGTGGCTCTCGGCGCGGCGCTCGGCGTCGCGGCGAGCCTGCATTTTTCCGCGCTGGCGGAGCGCCAGGCGACGACCCTGCAGCTGCCGGTGGACGACCTGCGTCTCTTCGCCGAAGTGTTCGGGCGCATCAAGACCGATTACGTCGAGCCGGTCGACGACCGCAAGCTGCTCAAGGGCGCGATCAACGGCATGCTCACGGACCTGGACCCGCACTCGGCGTTCCTGGACCAGGACGCCTACCGCGACCTCCAGGTGGGCACGCAGGGCGAGTTCGGCGGGCTCGGCATCGAGGTCGGCGCCGAGGACGGATTCGTGAAGGTCGTCGCTCCGATCGAGGACACGCCCGCGTACAAGGCGGGCATCCACGCGGGCGACCTCATCATCAAGCTCGACGACGTTTCGCTCAAGGGCGTCACGCTGAGCGATGCGGTCAAGCGCATGCGCGGGAAGCCCGGCTCCGAGGTGAAGCTCACGATCCTGCGCAAGGGCGAGAGCCAGCCCCTCGAGTTCGTCGTGCGCCGCGACGTGATCCACGTGAAGAGCGTGAAGGCGCGCATGATCGAGCCCGGCTACGGGCTGGTGCGCATCACCCAGTTCCAGGAGCACACGGGCGAGAACCTGGTGGACGCGATCGACGGGCTCTACAAGCAGGCGAACGGCAACCTCAAGGGCCTCGTCCTCGACCTGCGCATGAATCCCGGCGGGCTGCTCAATTCGGCGGTGGCGGTGTCCTCCGCCTTCCTGGCGAAGGACGCGCTCGTGGTCTACACCGACGGGCGCACCGAGGATTCGAAGATGCGCCTCACGGCGAACAAGGAGGACTACCTGCGCGGGGCGTTCAGCGACGACTACATCGCGCGGCTTCCCGCGGCGGTGAAGACGGTCCCGATGGTGGTGATCGTGAACGGCGCCACGGCCTCGGCCTCGGAGATCGTCGCCGGCGCGCTCCAGGACCATCACCGCGCCACCATCCTCGGCACGCAGACCTTCGGTAAGGGCTCGGTGCAGACGATCCTTCCGCTGCCCAACAACCAGGCGGTGAAGCTCACGACCGCGCGCTACTACACGCCGAGCGGGCGCTCGATCCAGGCGAAAGGCATCTCGCCCGACATCGTCGTCGAGGACGCCTCCGACCAGAGGGTGCTGCTGCGCGAGGCGGACCTGGAGCACCACCTGTCCAGGGAGGGCGACAAGGGCGGCACGGCCGACCAGCCGAAGCAGGCCCGTCCCGCCGCGAGCGGGAAGACGAGCGCCGCGCCGGCGAGCGCCCAGCCGCCCGCCGCGAAGCCCGCCGCCCGGGTCGAGCCGGCGACGGAAGCCAAGGCGGCCGCCGACGCCAAGAAGGTGGACTTGCAGCTCAACGCGGCGCTCAACTTCCTCAAGGGGCTGCCGATCAACGCGACGTCCGCCGTCGCCGCCTCGAAGTAGCGGCGGGCCCGTCCCGCCTGGCGCCGGAACCCCGGGAGCCTCGCGCATGGACGACCAGCAGCGGCTTCGCTACAGCCGCCACCTGCTGCTCAACGAGTTCGGCGAGGGCGCGCAGGAGCGCCTGCTCGGGGCCCGCGCGCTCGTGGTCGGCGCGGGGGGCCTGGGCTCCGCGGCGTTGCTCTACCTCGCCTCGAGCGGCATGGGCCGCATCACCGTGTGCGACGGCGACCGCGTGGATCTCACCAACCTGCAGCGGCAGGTCGTCCACCGCCTCGAGTCCATCGGCGCGCCGAAGGCCGCCTCGGCGGCGCGCACGCTCGAGGCCCTCAATCCCGACATCCGGATCGAGGCGCTCGAGGAGCGCATCTCCGGCGGGCGCATCGACGAGCTGGTGCGCGGGGCGGACGTGGTGCTCGACTGCTCGGACAACTTCGCCACGCGCCACGCGCTGAACCGCGCCTGCGTGTCCGCGCGCCGGCCGCTCGTGTCGGGCGCGGCGATCCGCTTCGACGGGCAGGTGGCGGTCTTCGACCTGCGGCGCGACGACGCGCCCTGCTACCACTGCCTGTTCGCCGAGGATGCGCAATCCGCGGAGGAGCGCTGCGCGACGATGGGAATATTCGCCCCGGTCGCCGGAATCGTCGGAACTTTCCAGGCGCTCGAGGCGATCAAACTGGTGGCGGGCGTCGGCGAGTCGCTGGCCGGGCGGCTGCTGCTCTTCGACGCCCTCGCGAGCCGCTGGCACGAGGTGCGCCTCGCGCGCGACGTCCGCTGCCCGGTGTGCGTCCGGGCCCGGGCAGCGGCCTAGGAGGAGAACGACGATGGAGCGAAAGCGCGGCCCGGTCCTCGCGGCGTCCCTCGCCGCGCTCGTCCTGCTGGCGAGCGCCACGGCGGCGGCCCAGACCGTGTACAAGCTGATCGACAGGAACGGGAAGGTCACGTACTCGGAAACCGCGCCCAAGGACTTCGACGGCCAGGTGATCCGCATCGATCTCGACCCGAACGCCAACAAGGCCTCGCTCGGCGGCGGGACGGTAGGCGGCGATCGCGGTCCTCCGGGGCAGCGCGAGCAGAACGCCCAGCGCGAGGCCGAAGTGCGCAAGGGGCACGAGCAGCAGATCGAGGCCGCCCGCGCGAAGGTCGAGGACGCCCGCAAGGCCCTCGACGAGGCGCGCAACAACCCGGGCCCGGACGACATCCGCTGGGTGGGCAACAAGGGCGGAGGCACGAGGCAGGTGCCCACCGAGGCGTATCAGCAGCGGCTCGCGACCCTCGAGAAGGCGCTGCAGGAGGCGAAAGATGAGCTCAAGAAGCTGGAAGGCGGCGACTGATGGAGGGCTCCGCGGCCCGTTCCTCGGGGCCGTGGCTTGCGCGCTGTTCTCGCTCTCCGTCGCGACGGCGGCCTCTGCGACGCCGCGCGTCTTCTACAAGTGGGTCGGTCCCGACGGCCACACGCACTACGCCGACGCCCCGCCGAAGGGCTTCACCGGGCAGGTGACGCGCATCGAGGTGGATCCCGGGGCGTACGCGGCTCCGCCGTCGCCGGGGGTCGCGAAGGAGGAGAAGGCGCCGTCGGCGCCGGGTCCGGACCTGCTTCAGCAGCGACGCGAGACACGCGCCCGCCTGGAGGCGAACCTCGAGCAGGCGCGTGCGCGCCTCGACCAGGCCCGCAAGGCGCTCGCGGACGCCCAGGAGCCTCACGAAGACGAGTGGCAGGTCACGCAGTTCTCCCTTCCGGTGGGTCCGGGACAGGTGCCCCGTTCGAATTGCCGAAAGGTGCAGGGCGGGAAGGTGATCTGCCCGGGCCGCGTTCCCAGCGAGCAGTACTACGAGCGCCTCGACCAGCTGCAACAGGAGGTGAAGCTCGCCGAGCAGGCCGTGGAGGATGCCGAGAGGGCCTACCGCCGCGGCGTCGACTGAGCGCTCGCCGCGGCGCGCGCAAGGTCCCAGCGCGGGTGGACCGTGAAGCCGGGCTCCGCCGGGAGCAGGCCTTCGGGCTGCTTGAGGGCAGCGGCGAAGGCGATCATCGCGCCGTTGTCGGTGCACAGCCGCTGCGGCGGGAAGTACACCTCGCTTCCGCGGGCGCGGGCCTCTTCCTCCAGGCGGGCGCGCAGCGCCGTGTTCGCGCCGACTCCGCCCGCGACCACGAGGCGGTCGAGCCCCTCGCGCTCGAGCGCCCGCACGCACTTCGCGGCGAGCACCTCGACGATGGCGGCCTGGAAGGAAGCCGCGATGTCCGCGCGCGTCGCCTCGTCGGGCTCGCCGAGGCCGCGCACGAGCGTGAGCACCGCCGTCTTCAGGCCGCTGAAGCTGAAGTCGAGGTCGCCGCTCGCGATGAGGGGACGCGGCAGGTGGAAGCGCGCGGCGTGTCCCCCGGCCGCCAGGCGAGCGAGCGCCGGCCCTCCGGGATAGCCGAGCCCGAGGAGCGTGGCGGTCTTGTCGAACGCCTCGCCGGCGGCGTCGTCCAGCGTCTCGCCGAGCAGCGCGTAGCGCCCGATGCCGTCGACCCGCATGAGCTGCGTGTGGCCGCCGGAAACGAGCAGCGCGACGAAGGGGAACGCCGGCCGCGGCTCCCCGAGGAGCGGCGAGAGCAGGTGTCCCTCGAGATGGTGGATGCCTGCGACCGGACACCCGAGCGCGAGGCCGATGCCCGCGGCGACCGAGGCGCCGACCAGCAGCGCCCCGCCGAGCCCCGGGCCCTGGGTGAAGGCGACCAGGCCGATCTCGTCGACGCGCCGCCGCGCCTGGTCGAGCGCCCGCCGCACGAGGGGCAGCAGCCGCCGGACGTGATCCCGCGAGGCGAGCTCCGGCACCACGCCGCCATACGCTGCGTGCAGCTTCGCCTGGGAGTGCAGCGCCTCGCCGACGAGCCCCGAGCGCGTGTCGTACAGCGCCACGCCGGTTTCGTCGCATGACGTTTCGATGCCGAGGATGAGCAGAGAGGAGTCCTTGCGCGGGGGAACCTTCCCCGAGGGCCAAAATCCTGATATTATGCGTGGTTTTCCGGCACCACCGAATACTCAACCGTCGTCCTATGCCCATCGTCCGAGTCAAGGAAAACGAGCCGTTCGACGTCGCGCTCCGCCGCTTCAAGCGCGCGGTGGAGAAGACGGGGCTCCTTACCGAGCTTCGCGCCCGCGAGTTCTACGAGAAGCCCACCGCCGAGCGCAAGCGCAAGCATGCCGCGGCCGTGAAGCGCCGCTACAAGCGCATGCGCGCGCAGATGCTGCCCCCCAAGCTGTACTAGGACCGGTCCCGATTCCCGCCAGCGGCGAGCCGGGCTTCGGGCCCCGCTCGCCGCGGTTTCTTCCGGGGCGAGGCCCGCGACGCCGTTGCCCGCCCCGAGGTTGAGGAGCCTTGCCATGCCTCTGCGCGACCAGCTGAACGACGACCTGAAAGCCGCGATGAAGGCCCGCGAAGCCGACCGGCTCGCGGCGCTGCGCCTCATGCTGGCGGCCGTGAAGCAGCGCGAGATCGACGAGCGCGTGACGCTCGACGACGCGGGCGTGATCGCCGTCGTGGAGAAGATGATCAAGCAGCGCAAGGACTCGATCGCCCAGTACGAGAAAGCCGCGCGCCGCGACCTGGCCGACCGGGAGCGCTTCGAGATCTCGGTGATCGAGGCGTACCTTCCGAAGCAGATGTCGCCCGACGAGGTGGAGGCCGCCGTGGCCGAGGCGCTCGCCGTCACGGGGGCGAAGTCCGCCGCCGACATGGGCAAGGTGATGGGCGCGCTCAAGGCGAAGCTCGCCGGACGCGCGGACCTGGGCAAGGTCTCGGCGCTGGTGAAATCGAAGCTCGCCGGTTGAGAAATCGGCGCCGGCGGCATACGCTCATCCCTGGCCCCTGATTTCCGATCCCTGTTGATCCCTCAGGAGTTCATCCAGTCCCTGCTCGGGCGGGTCGACATCGTCGACGTCGTCGACCGCTACGTGAAGCTCAGGAAGGCCGGGGCCAACTACACGGCCTGCTGCCCCTTCCACAACGAGAAGACGCCGTCGTTCACGGTGAGCCCGAGCAAGCAGTTCTACCACTGCTTCGGCTGCGGCGCCCACGGCAACGCCATCGGCTTCCTCATGGAGTACTCGGGCCTCGCCTACCCCGAAGCGATCCGCGCGCTCGCCGAAAGCGTGGGAATGCCGGTGCCCGAAACCCGCTCCCGCCAGGAGCGGCCCGGGAGCGCCGCGGTGCCGGGGCTCGCCGCGCGCATGATGGACGCGCTCGCCTACTACCGGGAGCAGCTGAAGAAATCCAAGGCGGCCATCGAGTACCTGAAAGGCCGCGGCGTCTCGGGCGAGATCGCCGCGCGCTACGGGTTGGGCTACGCGCCCGACGGCTGGCAGAATCTCGAGGCGGTGTTCTCCGACTACGCCGCCGGCGACCTCAAGGACACGGGCCTCGTCATCGACTCCGAGCCCGGCGAGGACCATCCCGAGCGGAAATCGCGGCGTTACGACCGCTTCCGCAACCGCGTGATGTTCCCCATCCTCGACGCGCGCGGCAACGTGATCGGCTTCGGCGGACGCGTGATCGGTCCCGGGGAGCCCAAGTACCTCAACTCGCCCGAAACGCCGCTCTTCGAGAAGGGGCGCGAGCTCTACGGCCTCTACCAGGCGCGGCGTGCGATCCGCGACGCGAACCAGGTGATCGTGGTCGAGGGCTACATGGACGTGGTCGCCCTCGCCCAGCACGGCGTCGGCAACGCCGTCGCCACGCTCGGGACCGCCACCACGGCGACCCACGTCGCGAAGCTGCTCAAGCTCGCCGACAACGTGGTCTTCTGCTTCGACGGCGACGCGGCCGGCCGCAAGGCCGCGTGGCGCGCGCTCGAGGTGTCGCTGCCGATGCTCGCCGACGGGAAGGTCGTGAGCTTCCTCTTCCTGCCGCCCGAGGACGATCCCGACACGTTCGTGCGGCGGGAGGGAAAGGAGGCGTTCGCCGCCGCCGCGGCGCAGGCGAAGCCGCTCTCGCAGTTCCTGTTCGGCGAGCTCGCCTCGCGGGTCGAAATGGCGAGCGAGGAGGGGCGCGCGCGCTTCCTCGCCGAGGCGCGCCCGCTCATCGCGCAGGTCGAGGCTCCCGCGCTCTCGGCGATGCTGCGCCACCGGCTCGCGGAGATGGCGCGCCTCGACGCCCACGAGGTCGAGGCGCTCGTGCCGCCCCGGGCCGCTCCCGCGCCCCGGGGCCCTGCCCGGGCGGGGGCGTCGCGCGCGGTGCGAGCGCCGGCGGCCGCGCCCGAATCGCGGCTGCTCGGTCGCATCCTCGTCCGCCCCGAGCTCTGCGCCCTGGTTGCGGACGAGGTGCTCGACGGCACCCGGCCGGAGGCCGCGGCCCTGAGGGCGGTGGTTGCGTTCTGCCGCGGGAATCCCCATGTAACGCTGGGTCAGGTCAGTGCCTACTTCCAGGGCTCGGAATGTGCCCCGGCGATCGAGGAGGCCCTGGGCGAGCCGCTGCTCTCCCACGCCGAACGCGACGAGCTGGACCTCGAGGCCGAGGTGGCCCACTGGGTCGCGGAGCTCGCCCGGGAGCGCCTCGCGCGCCGCCAGGCCGAGCTCGCCCGGCTGCTGGATGCGGGGACCGCGACCCCCGAGCAACTCGCGGAATACAAGGCACTTTATGCCCGCCTGGAGGTTACGAAGTCGGGGAATCCTCCGGGGGGACACCTGTCGAAACTCTGATACAATGAGCGGTTTTCCCCGATCAGCCCGTCCGGGAGCGTCCCACGTGAAAAAGTCGAGCAACGAGCACCACAAGGCCGAGGTGAAGCTCGCCGAAGTCGAGGCGCAGAAGAAGCGCCTCAAGAACCTCATCGTGCTCGGCAAGGACCGCGGCTACCTCACCTACGCCGAGATCAACGACCACCTGCCCGACGACATGACCGACGCCGAGCAGATCGAGGGCGTGGTCACGATGCTCGCCGACATGGGCATCGCGGTGTACGACGAGGCCCCGGACGCCGAGCAGCTGCTCATGAACGAGGCGCCCACCCCGATCGCCGAGGAGGACGTGATCGAGGAGGCCGAGGAGGCGCTGTCCACCACGATCGACGCGGAGTTCGGGCGCACCACGGACCCCGTGCGCATGTACATGCGCGAGATGGGCTCGGTGGAGCTGCTCACGCGCGAGGGCGAGATCGAGATCGCCAAGCGCATCGAGGACGGCCTCAAGCACATGATCCAGGCGATCTCGTCGTGCCCGACGACGATCGAGGAGATCCTGCGCATGGCCGAGCTCATCGAGAAGGACGAGATGCGCATCGACGAGCTGGTCGACGGCCTCGTGGACGAGGACGGCGAGGAGCTCGTCGAGGAGGAGATGACCGAGGAGGAGGAGCTCGAGGAGATCGAGGAAGAGGAGCGGGAGGGCGAGGACGAGGCGGTGGCCAGCGCCGACCTCGAGGAGCTCAAGCAGGCCGCGCTCGCCCACTTCGGCAAGATCCGCCGCCTCTACAAGCGCACGAAGAAGGTGCTCTCCGAGAAGGGCTACCGCTCGCGCGCGTACAAGGACCTGCAGGAGGATATCTCGAACGAGCTGCTCGCCATCCGCTTCACCGCGAAGCAGGTCGAGCACCTGTGCAACGGCCTGCGCGGGCTCGTGGAGCGCGTGCGCAGCCACGAGCGCGAGATCATGGAGCTCGCCACGAAGAACGCGAGCATGCCGCGGGCCCACTTCATCAAAGTGTTCCCGGGCAACGAGACCAATCTCAAGTGGGTGAACGAGGAGATCGCCTCCGGCAAGGCCTACGTGAAGGCGCTCGAGCGCTTCAAGCCGGCCGTGATGGAGCAGCAGGAGGCGCTCATCGCGCTCCAGAAGGAGGTGGGGATCCCGATCAGGGACCTGAAGGAGATCGCCCGCCAGATGTCCACGGGCGAGGCGAAGGCACGGCGTGCCAAGCGCGAGATGATCGAGGCGAACCTGCGCCTCGTGATCTCGATCGCGAAGAAGTACACCAACCGGGGCCTGCAGTTCCTGGACCTCATCCAGGAGGGCAACATCGGCCTCATGAAGGCGGTGGACAAGTTCGAGTACCGCCGCGGGTACAAGTTCTCGACGTACGCCACGTGGTGGATCCGCCAGGCGATCACCCGCTCGATCGCCGACCAGGCGCGCACCATCCGCATCCCGGTGCACATGATCGAGACGATCAACAAGATGAATCGCATCTCGCGCCAGATCCTCCAGGAGACGGGGCAGGAGCCGGACCCGGCGACGCTCGCCGTGAAGATGGAGATGCCCGAGGAGAAGATCCGCAAGATCCTCAAGATCTCGAAGGAGCCGATCTCCATGGAGACGCCGATCGGAGACGACGACGACTCGCACCTGGGCGACTTCATCGAGGACCAGGCCGGGCTCGCGCCCTCGGATTCGGCGCTCTACGCGAGCCTGCGCGAGGCGACCAAGGACGTGCTGGATTCGCTCACGCCGCGCGAGGCGAAGGTGCTGCGCATGCGCTTCGGCATCGAGATGAACACCGACCACACGCTCGAGGAGGTCGGCAAGCAGTTCGACGTGACGCGCGAGCGGATCCGCCAGATCGAGGCGAAGGCGCTGCGGAAGCTCCGGCATCCCTCGCGATCGGAGAAGCTGAGGAGCTTCCTCGAGGGCGAGAGCTGAGCGCGCACCTTCGGGCGCGGAAAGGGACCCCGGGCGACCGGGGTTTTTTTTCGTCCGGTCCCCGCGGCGGCGGGCCCGCGCTGCGCCCGGGCGCCCGCCGGAGCCCATCCTGTATCATCTTTCCTCCTTCGACGGGAGCTTCGGACGGGGACGAAGAGACTCCATGGCCTTGATCCCGACGGTGCTGTGCGGCGGAGCGGGCTCCAGGCTCTGGCCGGTCTCGCGCGAGCTGCATCCCAAGCCGTTCATCCGCCTCGCGGACGGGCAGAGCCTGCTGCAGAAGGCGTTCCTGCGCGGGGCGACGCTCCCGGGCGCGTCCGAGGTGCTCACGGTGACGCACCGCGAGCTCTTCTTCAAGACGAAGGACGAGTACCTCGAGGTCAACGCCGCCGCGATCCCCACTTCCTACATCCTGGAGCCCTTCGGCCGCAACACGGCCGCGGCGGTCGCCTCGGCCGCGCATCGCGTGGCGCGCTTCCACGGGCCCGAGGCGCTCATGCTGGTGCTGCCCGCCGACCACCTGGTCGCCGACGCGCGCGCGTTCGAGGAGGCGGTCGCGCGCGCGGTGCGGCTCGCCGCGCAGGGGCGCCTCGTCACCTTCGGGGTCCGGCCCGACGCGCCGCATACCGGCTACGGCTACATCGAGGCCTCGGGCAGCGACGTGCTGCGGTTCGTCGAGAAACCCGGCGAGGAGACCGCGCGGGAGTACGTGGAATCGGGCCGCTTCCTCTGGAATTCGGGCATGTTCTGCTTCGCGGCGGGCACGGCGCTCGAGCAGATGCGGGCGCATTGCCCGGACGTGCTCGAGGCCGTGGCCGACTGCCTCGCGCGATCGCGCGAGGCGGGGGGCGAGGGCTGGACGCAGGTCGAGCTGCCCGCCGCCGGGTTCGAACGCGTGCCCGACATTTCCGTCGACTACGCGCTCATGGAGAAGTCGGGCCGCGTGAGCGTCGTGCCGTGCGACATCGGGTGGAGCGACATCGGCTCCTGGAGCGCCGTGGGCGACCTCACGCACCCGGACGCGAACCGCAACCAGATCGAGGGGAAGGCCTTCCTCCACGACGTGACCGGCTGCTACATCCGGGGCGCCGGGCGCGTGATCGGTGCCGTCGGCGTGGACGACCTCGTGATCATCGACACGCCCGACGCGCTGCTCGTGGCGGACAAGGCGCGCTCCCAGGACGTGCGCCAGCTCTACGCCCAGCTCAAGGCCGAGGGCCACGAGGCGCACAAGGTCCATCGGACGGTCCATCGGCCGTGGGGCACGTATACCGTGCTCGAGGAAGGGCCCGGCTTCAAGATCAAGCGCATCGAGGTGAAGCCCGAGGCGAGCCTCAGCCTGCAGATGCACCGGCATCGCAGCGAGCACTGGGTCGTGGTGAGCGGCACGGCGAAGGTCGTCAACGGGGACCGGGAGATGCTGGTGCGCACCAACGAGTCGACCTACATTCCCGCGGGAAACCGGCACCGGCTCGAGAATCCGGCGGGCGAGCTCCTCGTGATCATCGAGGTGCAGAGCGGCGCCTACCTCGGCGAGGACGACATCGTGCGGCTCGTCGACAGCTACGGGCGCGCGGCGGCCCTCAACCCGTAGCGCGCGGCGCCGCCGGGCAAGGGATGAAGAAGGCGCTGATCACGGGGGTCACCGGCCAGGACGGCGCTTACCTCGCGGAGTTCCTGCTGCGGAAGGGCTACGAGGTGCACGGGGTCAAGCGCCGCACCTCGCTCTTCAACACCGACCGCATCGACCATCTCTACCAGGATCCCCACGAGAAGGACCGCCGCTTCATCCTGCACCACGGCGACATGACGGACGGCTCGAGCCTCACGCGCGTCCTCCAGCAGGTCGAGCCCGACGAGATCTACAACCTCGCGGCGCAGTCCCACGTGGGCGTGAGCTTCGAGGAGCCCGAGTACACCGCGGACTCGGACGCGCTCGGCGCCCTGCGCGTCCTGGAGGCGATGCGCATCTTGGGCCTCGAGAGGAAGGCCCGCTACTACCAGGCCTCGACCTCGGAGCTCTTCGGCCTCGTGCGCGAGACGCCGCAGCGGGAGACCACGCCCTTCTATCCGCGCAGCCCCTACGGCGTGGCGAAGCTCTACGCGTACTGGATCACCGTGAACTACCGCGAGGCCTACGGCATGTACGCGTGCAACGGCATCCTCTTCAACCACGAGAGCCCCGTGCGCGGCGAGACGTTCGTCACGCGCAAGATCACGCGCGGGCTCGCGCGCATCAAGCTGGGCCTCCAGGACTGCCTCTACCTGGGCAACCTCGACGCGAAGCGCGACTGGGGCCACGCGAAGGACTTCGTCGAGATGCAATGGCTCATGCTGCAGCAGGACGCGCCCGAGGACTACGTGATCGCCACCGGCGAGCAGCACAGCGTGCGCGAGTTCGTGGAGGCGGCCGCGCGCGAGGCGGGCATGTCCCTCGCCTGGAAGGGCGCGGGCGCCGGGGAGAAGGGCTACGACGACCGCGGCCGGTGCATCGTCGCGGTCGACCCCCGCTACTTCCGCCCGACCGAGGTGGACTCGCTCCTGGGCGACGCCAGCAAGGCGCGCGAGAGGCTGGGCTGGGTGCCGAAGATCCGCTTCGCCGAGCTGGTGGAAGAGATGATGCGCGAGGACCTCAAGGCGGCCGAGCGCGACGAGCTCGTGAAGCGGCACGGCTTCGTCGCCTACGACCGGCGCGAATAGCGGCGGCGGTGGACTGGAACGCGAAGATCTTCGTCGCCGGGCATCGCGGCATGGCGGGCTCGGCGATCGTGCGCTCGCTCGCGCGGCGGGGCGCCACGAACGTCGTGACCCGAAGCCACGCCGATCTCGACCTCACGTCGCAGGCGGCGGTCGGCGAGTTCCTCGCGGCGGAGCGCCCGCGGATCGTGGTCCTCGCGGCCGCGAAGGTGGGCGGCATCCACGCGAACGACGCCTATCCGGCCGAGTTCATCTACGAGAACCTGATGATCGAGGCGAACGTCATCCACCAGGCGTGGCGCTCGGGCGTGAGGGAGCTGCTCTTCCTCGGCTCGAGCTGCATCTACCCGCGCCTGGCCGCGCAGCCCATGCGCGAGGAGGCGCTCCTCACCGGGACGCTCGAGCCCACCAACGAGCCCTACGCGGTGGCCAAGATCGCCGGCATCAAGCTCTGCGAGTCGTACAACCGCCAGCACGGCACCGACTACCGCAGCGTGATGCCGACCAACCTCTACGGGCCGGGCGACAACTACCATCCCGAGGAGAGCCACGTGATCCCGGCGCTCATCCGGCGCTTCCACGAAGCGAAGGAGGCTCGCGCGCCGAAGGTCACGATCTGGGGCACGGGCACGCCGCGGCGCGAGTTCCTCTACGTGGACGACATGGCCGAGGCCTGCGTGCACGTGATGGCGCTCGACCGGGCGACCTACGAGGCGAGCACCGGGCCGATGCTCTCGCACATCAACGTGGGCACCGGCGAGGAGGTGACGATCGCCGAGCTCGCCGCGCTCGTCGCGAGGACGGTCGGATTCGAGGGGCGCATCGAGCACGACGCGACGAAGCCCGACGGCGCGCCGCGCAAGCTCCTGGACGCCGGGCGGCTGCGCTCGCTCGGGTGGGCGCCGCGGGTGGGCCTCGCGGAGGGCCTCGCCCGCGCGTATCGCGACTTCCTCGAGCGGCCCGGCCGCCGCTAGCCCAGCAGGACGGTCATGTACCGCAGGCGCTCGGCCACGGCGCGGAGCATCGCCAGGGCGAAGGCGGGCTGCGCGCCGAAGGCGGCCACGAGCGAAGCCCGGTCGACCTGGAGCAGCTCGCACTCCGTCTCGGCCGTGGCGGTGAAAGTCCGGGGCGAGGAGTCCACGAGCGCCATCTCGCCGAAGGTGCCGCCGCGGACGACCCTCTCGACGGCGGCGCCGCGGATCGAGATCGCCACGAGTCCGGACTTGACGACGTTCATGAAGGCGCCCGACTGGCCCTCGCGCATGATGACCGTGCCCGCCCAGTGGCGCACGGTGGAGGCGCGCGGCAGCGCCTGCTCGAAGCGCTCGAGCATGTCGGAATCGAAGACGGTGGTCTCGTGGACCTCGCCGGGGGCCGCGCCCTTGCGCGTGGCGAGCCGCGCGACGAGGAAGCGCAGCCGGTCGAACATCACGCTCATGAGCATGAGGGCGAACTCGGGCGCCTTCGCGAGCGCCTCCTGCAGCTCGGACCGGTCGAGCGAGAACGCGGCGCACGCGGTCTTCGCCGTGGCGCTCGCGCTGCGCGGCCGCTCGCTCACCACCGCCATCTCGCCGAACACCTCGCCCGCCTTCACCGTGTCGAGCGGGCGGCCGCGATGGGTGAGCTCGACCTCGCCCTCCGCGACGAAGTACATGCGCGCGGCGGAGCGGAAGAGGCCCTTCGCCTTGTCCTCCTCGGCGAAGAGCGCCTGGCCGGCGGCGAAGCGCTCGGGCTTGCCGGCGGCGCGGAAGAGCTTCTCGGCGACGGCGGCGTCGTAGCAGCGGCTCTGGGCGGGCTTGAAGGGCGCGGAAGGCCCCGGAGCCTCGGGCGGCTGAGGCTTGGTGAAGTCGAAGTCCTGCATGGCGCGGCGGTTCCCGGGCCGGCCCGGGGTGTCGATTAGAATGCCGACATTGTCGCATCCCCGCGACGGGCCTGTAGCTCAGGTGGTCAGAGCAGGGGACTCATAATCCCTTGGTCCCTGGTTCGAATCCAGGCGGGCCCACCCCCACGCCCCTGCGCGCGCGCCCGCGCGCCCGGGGCGGGTGCGCCGGCGCTGAGACGGTCCGCGCGATCCTCTGCGCCTCGCGCACCGTCCTCGCGAAGCTGCGGCTGCCCATGTGCCGCTCGACCTGCGCCTGCGCGGCCCGCCAGCGCGGGATCGCCGCGGCGAACGCCCGGCGCCCCTTCGCCGTGGAGGAGGCGAGCTTCACGCGGCCATCGGTGCCGGGGCGCGAGGCGACGAGCCCGAGCCGCGCGAGGACCGCCATGGCGCGGCTCACGGTGGCCTTGTCCATCACCAGGCAGGCGGCCACGTCGCGCAGGGCGACGGGCTCGGCGGCGACCACGCACCAGAGCACCGCGAGCTGGTTGACGGTGAGGCCCGCGGGCGCGAGGTAGGCGTCGTAGAGCGAGGTGAGCGCGCGCGAGGCCATGCGCACGTTGCCGCACAGGCAGTCGAAGCCGCGCCGCCGCCA
>Ga0187773_10000096_pt1 | contig 37508 bp, 40 predicted proteins | sample 0216_BV02_MP05_1_FD_133133 | JGI IMG/M metagenome (GOLD analysis project Ga0187773, IMG submission 133133) | Tropical peat soil microbial communities from peatlands in Department of Meta, Colombia - 0216_BV02_MP05_10_MG | ecosystem: Environmental > Terrestrial > Soil > Wetlands > Peat | place...
GGCATAACATTGCGCTTCCCGCAATGTTAGCCTGCACCGAAAATTGGCCTCATAACACGGACTTTACCAACTTGCCCATCTCGGCAGGATTCCGGGTGACCTTGATCCCACACTCTTCCATCACGGCCAATTTTTCTTGGGCGGTTCCTTTACCTCCAGAAATAATCGCGCCCGCGTGGCCCATTCTTTTCCCAGGCGGTGCAGTCACTCCTGCAATAAAACCAACCACCGGCTTTTGCATGTTGTCCCTAATCCAGCGAGCACAATCTTCTTCGTCGGTGCCGCCGATTTCTCCGACCATAATCACTGCGTCAGTATTCGGATCTTCATGAAACATTTTCATGACATCGATATGTTTGAACCCCCCAACCGGATCGCCGCCGATGCCGACGCAGGTAGATTGCCCCAGCCCTTGCTCCATCAATTGTCCTACCGCTTCGTAAGTCAGCGTACCTGAGCGTGAGACCACACCGACACGCCCTTTCTTGTGTATGTGTCCCGGCATGATGCCAATCTTAATTTCATCCGGCGTAATAACCCCGGGGCAATTCGGACCAATGAGAACCGTTTTCTTGTCCCGCATCTTGTAGCGGGTGCGGATCATGTCGCGCGCTGGTATGCCCTCGGTGATGCAGATCACCAAATCGAGCTCGGCTTCTACCGCTTCATCAATCGCCGCCGCTGCGAATGGCGCAGGAACATAAATCACCGAAACGGTGGCGCCAGTTTTCTCCCGGGCTTCGCGTACCGTGTCGAAAACCGGGATACCCTCGAAATCCTGTCCGCCTTTGCCCGGAGTGACCCCTGCGACGAAGCAGTTTCCGCCATTCGCGTAATCGCGGCACATGCGCGTATGGAATTGGCCAGTTTTACCGGTTATCCCCTGAGTCATGACCCGGGTATTTTTGTTGATTAGAATCGCCATGAAGTGAATCGCTTTCCCATTGCATCACCGGCCCCGTCAGTTTCTATTGGCGGCAGCAACAGCTTTCTGCGCCGCATCGGCCATATTGCTTGCGGAGGTGATGGGCAATTTGGAAGCCGCGAGGATTTTCTTCCCGGTATCAGCGTTGGTGCCTTCCAGACGCACGACCAAGGGCACATTAAGATGCACTTGTTTCACGGCGGCGACGATGCCTTCTGCGATTACATCGCACTTCATGATGCCGCCGAAGATATTGACTAGAACTGCTTTGACTTTCGGATTCTTCAGCATGATTTTGAATGCTTCAGTCACTTTCTCGGTCGAGGCGCCGCCGCCGACGTCTAGAAAGTTGGCAGGCGCGCCGCCGTACAGCTTGGCGATATCCATCGTCGCCATGGCGAGACCGGCGCCGTTTACCAGACAGCCGATGTTTCCGTCCAGAGAAATGTACGACAGGTCGTGCTTTGATGCCTCGATTTCTGCTGGGTCTTCTTCATCGAGGTCGCGCATCGCCGCGATATCGGGATGCCGATAGAGGGCATTATCGTCGAAATTCATTTTTGCATCCACAGCCAGCAGCTGGCCGTTGCCAGTTACGACTAGTGGATTGATCTCCGCAAGAGAAGCATCGGTTTCATCAAACGCCTGGTAAAGACATATGAGCAAGTCACAGGCCCGATTAACAATTCCGTCGGGAATGCCGATTTTGCGCGCCATCTCTTTGGCGTCTGAGCTGTTCAATCCCGAAACCGGGTCAACGAGCACTTTATGAATCTTTTCCGGAGTTGCTGCCGCGACTTCTTCGATTTCAGTCCCGCCTTCTGAGCTTGCGATCAGTATCACGCGCTGGGAAACACGGTCCACCAGCATTCCGACATAAAACTCCTTTTTTATATCGGCACCTTCCTCGACGAGCAGGCGCTTGACTATTCTTCCTTCGCGGCCCGTTTGGTGCGTCACCAGCCGCATCCCCAATATCTGTCCGGCGTATTGTTTGACTTGATCCAGCGAAGTCGCAACTTTCACCCCGCCCGCCTTACCGCGCCCGCCGGCGTGAATTTGCGCTTTCAACACCCACGACTTGCCGCCGATACCGCGCGCTGCTGTTACTGCGTCTTCAACTGAAAAACAGGCAACACCCTTGGGAGTGGGTAGACCGTATTTTTTCAGGATTTCTTTTGCCTGATACTCGTGAATCTTCATCGTCACTGGCGCTCGGGCGCACGCCCCGGCTATTCCACGAGGCGCAAACTAGAAGGCAAGTCTAAAGTGTGAGCATAGTCTGCACAAAGGGCTCCGCATTTGCATCTGCCACGGCCAACGCAGTCATGTTGACGATGCGTCGCACAGTTGCAGTGGGGGTGAGAATGTGCACCGGTTTGGCGCACCCGAGCAGTATCGGGCCCACCGTTACGCCATCGCCGAGCACCTTGAGCAGATTGAATGAAATATTCGCCGCGTCCAGCGTAGGCATGATAAGCAGGTTTGCCCGGCCCTTGAGCCGGGAGTTGGGAAAAACTTCATTGCGGATTTCCTCGGACAGCGCGGCGTCTCCATGCATTTCACCATCGACTTCGAGATTGGGGGCGCGCTTCTCCAATAGTCCGAGCGCCTCGCGCATTTTGTGGGAAGACAGGGTATCAACGCTGCCGAAACTGGAATGGGAAAGCAGAGCTACTTTCGGCGTCATTCCGAAGCGTTGCACTTCTTCCGCCGCAAGCATGGTCATTTCCGCAATCTGCTCGGCGGTCGGTTCGGGAGTAACGTATGTATCGCAGATGAAGAACGTGCCCTTCGGATCAAGCAGCATGTTCATCGCGGCTGCGTTGTGCACGCCCGGGCGCAACCCGAGGGCGTCCATCACGAAATCGAGGTGTAATTGGTAATGGCCGAACGTCCCGCACAACATGGCGTCCGCTGCTCCCTTGCGCACCATCAATGCACCTATCAATGTAGTGCGGCGGCGCACTTCGCGGCGCGCATATTCGACGGAGACGCCGCGCCGCTGCATGAGTTGGTAATACGTATTCCAGTATTCCTGGTACTGCGGCGGACTCTCCGGATTGATGAGCTCGAAATCGACGCCTGGGCGGACTCGCAAGCCCAGTTTTTGAATTCTTTCCTTAACCACGGCGGGACGTCCCACGAGAATGGGCAACGCCAATCCTTCATCAATCACCTGTTGCACGGCATGCAAAACGCGTTCATCCTCGCCTTCGGCGTATACCAGCCGCTTTGGTGATTTTTTCGCCACCGCGAAAACCGGTTTCATGATCAGGCCCGAGCGGTAGACAAACTGGGTTAGCTGCTCTCGGTAGGCGTTAAAATCCTTGATTGGCCGGGTCGCCACGCCACTATCCATAGCGGCCTTGGCAACAGCCGGAGCGATCTTGAGGATGAGGCGCGGATCGAACGGCTTGGGAATAAGGTAATCCGGACCAAATCTTAGGTTATGCTCACCGTAGGCCGTTGCCACAATGTCGGACTGTTCCGCATGCGCGAGATCGGCAAGCGCGCGCACGGTAGCGAGTTTCATATCTTCGTTGATCGTGGTAGCGCCGACGTCCAGAGCACCGCGGAAAATGAAAGGAAAGCACAAGACGTTGTTGACCTGATTCGGATAATCGGAGCGGCCAGTAGCGATCACCACATCCGGGCGGGCTTGCTTGGCAATTTCCGGGCGGATCTCGGGCTCGGGATTGGCGAGCGCTAGAATCAGCGGCTGTTTTGCCATTTGCTTCACCATATCGGCTTTCAATACCCCGGGCCCGGAAAGCCCGAGAAAAATATCGGCTCCGACTATGGCTTCATCCAAAGTGCGCGCTGCGGTCTTTGCCGCGTAGCGCGCTTTGTTGGGATCGATCGCCTCCGGGCGTCCCTCGCGCACCACACCCTTGGTATCGATAGCAACGATGTTTTCTCTGCGCAAACCCAGGCTTACCAATAGATCGAGGCAGGCAATTGCCGCGGCACCCGCGCCCGAACATACGAGCGTCACCTTGGCGATTTCCTTTCCCACCACACGCAAACCGTTAAGAACGGCTGCGCCAACGATGATTGCAGTTCCATGCTGATCGTCATGAAACACCGGGATTTTTAGTCGGCTTCTTAGCTTGCGTTCGATTTCAAAACATTCGGGTGCTTTGATATCTTCGAGATTGATGCCACCAAAAGTGGGTTCCAGGCTGGCGATAATATCGACCAGCTTGTCCGGATCGCGCTCGTTGATCTCGATATCGAAGACGTTGATGCCGGAAAATTTCTTGAACAGGGCTCCTTTCCCTTCCATTACCGGCTTTGCAGCGAGCGGTCCGATGGGTCCAAGACCCAGCACAGCAGTGCCGTTAGTAATGACTGCCACCAAGTTGCCGCGGCCGGTGTAGTTAAATGCTTGGTTTGGATCGTCGACTATTTCGCGACACGGCGCGGCTACACCGGGCGAATAGGCAAGCGCCAGATCGGACTGCGTGGCTAGCGGTTTAGTGGCGACGACCTCGGATTTACCGGGGATGGGAAAGCGATGATAGTACAGTGCGTCTTCAGTTAGCTTGTCAGGCATCTTTTAGATTTTCGGAAGTTCGGTGCCGGCAAAAGGACTCGAACCCTCGACCAACTGATTACAAATCAGCTGCTCTACCAACTGAGCTATGCCGGCGTGCGTTTGATTATAGTGGAAGCGGATTGACTGCGAAAGTCAGCAGTCATTTGATGATTTGCAGGCGCGGTTTTCCATTGGGAATCGGGGGCGACGAGCCGCCATCGTCGTCGGGCTGTTTTGCCGCACTGGCCACATCATTGAAGAGCAGACCTTGCCCGTTTTCCTTGGCAAATATACCGATGACGTTTTCGACAGGTATGGACAACTCGCGCGAAACCCCGTTAAAACGCGCGGAAAATTGGATGAGGTCATCGCCCACGGTAAGATTGCGCGTCGCATCCTGGCTTATATTGAGGACGATTTCTCCGTTTTTCACGTATTCCGCCGGTACCCGAGTTCGATCGTCCACGCGCACCGATAAAAAGGGCGTCAAGCCACTATCGGCGCACCACTCATATATCGCCCGAAGCAAGTAAGGTTTGCTGGAGAGCTGTTTCACTTGCGCATAACTCTTTCCGGCGCGGTGAGCGCCTCGATAAACGCCGGCCTGCTGAACAGTCGCTCGGCGTATTTCATGAGCGGGGCGGCCTGCTTGCCAAGCTGTATGCCGTAATGATCGAGCCGCCAAAGTAATGGCGCGATGGCCACGTCAAGCATGGAAAATTCCTCTCCCAGCATATACTTCTGTTTCGTGAAAACCGGAGCAATCTGCATTAAGTTGTCGCGGATTACCGAGCGCGCCTTGTCCGCTGTTTTCTGGCTGCCCTGTTCTATGGCGTCAATCTGAGAAAACAATTCCAGTTCGAACCGGAACAGGAACAATCTTGCCCGTGCGCGCATTACTGGGTCCGCGGGGATCAGCTGCGGATGCGGAAAACGGTCATCGATATATTCATTTATAATATTCGCTTCGTAAAGTATCAAATCCCGCTCCACCAGCACCGGCACCCGGTTGTACGGATTCATCACCGCCAGATCCTCCGGCATGTTGTACAGGTCAACATCTACAATTTGGAAATCCATGCCTTTTTCGTAGAGCACGATACGGCAGCGGTGGCTGAATAGGCATGTTGTTCCGGAATATAAGGTCATCATAATGGCTGTCAGCGCCCACGAACGGGGTTTCTAATGAACGTCCTTCCAGAATTCGAGTTTCAGCATATACGTCAGGACAAATGCAATGGCCAGGAAGAACAACACGTAAATACCCAGCGTTATGCGGAACGTCTTCTCCGGCTCCGCCATAAACACCAGGTAATTCACCAAGTCGGCAACCATCATGTCATACTCAACTGGAGTCAATGTGCCAGGGCTTTCCAGGACCAGTTTTTGCACCTCATGCTTGTGACCCTGTGCGTCAGTTTCCACCTCAGTCTTCAGCACCTGTGTTCCCTGTAATTCATGCAACACATTGGGCATGCCGACTCTGGGAAATACCGTGTTATTCCAGCCGGTATGCGTGGTGTCATCTCGGTAAAAACTGCGCAAATAGGTATAAAGCCAGTCTGCGCCGCGTGCTCGGGCAATGACCGATAGATCGGGCGGCGTGGTGCCAAACCAGTCTTTGGCATCGTTTTTGTCCATCGCCACCGTCATGGTGTCGCCTACGCGCTTGGCCACCGCGAACATCAGGTTGTCCTTGATCTGCTGATCGGTGAGCCCCAAGTCCTCCAAGCGCTTGTAGCGCATGTACATTGCGTTATGGCATGTCAGGCAGTAGTTAACAAAAGTACGCGCTCCGCGCTGCAAGGATATGTTGTCGTAGGAATTCACCGGCGCCGTATCGAGCTTGCCCTCCTCTGCACTAAATGCCATGAGTGGGACCAGCGCTAAAGCAAGTAACAGGTTTTTCACCATCGAACTCTTTCCGGTTCCGCTTTGGTCTTATCTAATTTGGTGTACCAGGGCATCAGGATAAAAAACAGGAAGTAAACAACGGTACACACTTGCGCCACCACCGTCCGCAAGGAATCCACCGGCTTCGTGCCCAGGTCGCCAAGGATCAGAAAGCTGATGACAAATAGCGTCAAGGCGATCTTGTAGATCGGGCCGCGATAGCGGATGGACTTGACCGGGCTGCGGTCCAGCCACGGCAGAAAAAAATAGATAATGACGGAAATTCCCATAAACAGCACACCCCAGAGTTTGGCGGGTATCCAAAAGAAATTGAAGGTGTTGGCGCGCAGGATTGAATAAAACGGTGTAAAGAACCAGAGCGGCGCAATATGCACCGGCGTTTGCAGCGAATTCGCTGGGATAAAATTGTTCTGCTCAAGGAAATATCCCCCCATTTCCGGAGCAAAAAAAACGATGATTGAGAACACTATAAAAAATGCCACTACACCCACCATATCTTTCACCGTGTAATAGGGGTGGAAAGGAATGCCGTCAAGCGGAATGCCGGTCTTTGGGTCCTTGTGCTTCTTGATTTCAATCCCGTCCGGGTTGTTCGAGCCTACTTCATGCAGGGCAAGTATATGCGCCGCGACCAGCCCCAACAGTACCAGCGGAACTGCAATTACGTGAAACGCAAAGAAGCGATTTAGAGTGGCGTCAGATATGGCATAGTCACCCCGTATCCACAGCGCAAGATCGGGCCCTATCAGGGGAATTGCGTCGAACAGGTTGACAATTACCTGTGCTCCCCAGAACGACATTTGTCCCCATGGCAGGAGGTAGCCGAAAAATGCTTCCGCCATGAGACACAGGTAAATCAACATGCCAAGAATCCAAAGGAGCTCACGCGGCTTGCGGTAAGAGCCATACAGCAACCCCCGGAACATATGTAAATAGACCACAACGAAAAACAAGGAAGCGCCGACGGAATGCATGTAGCGAATCAGCCAGCCCCAGGGTACATCGCGCATGATGTATTCCACCGAGCCAAACGCCAGGTTTGCATCCGGCTTATAATGCATGGTCAGAACAATGCCGGTGACGATTTGCATCACCAGCACCAGCAACGCGAGCGAGCCGAAGTAATACCAGAAATTAAAATTTTTGGGCGCGTAATATTCCGATAAATGGGTTTTCCAAGTGGCAGTAAGGGGGAAACGCGCATCAACCCAGCCGATAAAGGCGGCCAATTTTTTGGTCATCAATTACGCCTCCTTGGGGTTCTCGCCGATCAATATCTTGGTGTCGCTAAGATATCTATAAGACGGAACCACCAGGTTGCTCGGCGCGGGAACATCCTTAAACACCCGGCCTGCAAGATCAAAGCGCGAACCATGGCAAGGACAGAAAAACCCGCCTGGCCAATTTGCCCCGAGGTCGGGCGCCCCTGCTTCCGGCCGGAAAGTGGGCACGCAACCGAGATGCGTGCAGATTCCAACCGCCACAAAGTATTCGGGCTTGATCGAGCGCGTGCCATTCTTGCAGTACGGAGGCTGTTGCGGCACGTTGGAATTGGGGTCGACCAGCCGGTCGCGAAGAGTCGGCAGTGTGCCAAGCATTTCTTTGGTACGGTTTACGATCCACACCGGCTTGCTCTGCCATTCGACATCCAGTTTCGTCCCCGATTCGATTTTGCTGATGTCCACCTCCACCGGGGCACCAATCGCCAAAGCGCGCTGGCTGGGCATCATGGATGCAACAAAAGGCACTGCGGCCGCTGCGGTCGCCACAGTGCCCATCGCCGTAGTCGTCGCGATGAGAAAACGCCGCTTGCCGCAGTCCACTTTATTGTCATCGGCCATTCGACGGTACCTTTTTTCGGGAAGCCAAAATTTGATTATTTTAGCTGATTCTAAAAGGAAATTTAAATGCCTCCGCCAAATAATGGGCTGCCCGGCGCGCAAAAACATTTTTTAATTTAAGCACTTAGAATGACCAAGGTCGCCGCATGAAGTGCCCTGGAATTCAAATCTTGAAATGAGCTTTAGTCAGCAAGGGCCAATAAAAAACGGCGAAAATCGCATCACGCAGGCGAGAACGGAGTCTTGGATAAACGTCTCGAGGCGCTCTTTATGCGGGTTCGACGTGTCGCAGGCTATTCTCGATATCCCGAATCCCTTGGAGTCCACCCAGCTGAGCCAATCACTTGCAAAGTAAGCCGAAGCCGGATGCGCACCGCTGCCACAAGCTTGTGTCGCAATGGATCGGCTCGTCGGTAATCGCTTTTATGCGACAGAGTTTTGCGCGATAATGATTAGTTGAAATTTACCTTACCTCAAGATAATCATACGTATGCGCAAGTTTTGGCTCATTTTCGCCCAGTCAACGACGGTCTGTCTTGCAGTGGTTTTTGTGGTAACCACTTTGAAGCCCGATCTGTTGCCCGCCAAATGGCGCGGCGGTAACGTCGTTTCTTTCAAAGAAACAGCGCCGGATGTTAATGCTACAAAAATCAATTCCTACAGCTACGCTTCAAAAAAAGCCATGCCGGCGGTGGTCAATATATACACAAGCAAGGACGTGCGCGTGTCGCGCCATCCGCTCATGGACGATCCGTTGTTTCGGCATTTCTTCGGCGACAGTCTCGACGAAAAGCGCCGCACCACCAGCCTTGGCTCTGGCGTCATTGTGAGCCCTCAGGGTTATATCCTTACAAATTCCCACATGGTGCACGCGGCGGATGAAATCAAAGTGCTGCTTGCCGACGGGCGCGAGGCCACACCCCGAGTAATCGGCGATGATCCGGAAACCGATCTCGCGGTATTAAAGATAGATATTAAAAATCTGCCGGCCATTACTTTTGGCAGGTCGGATGAAGCAAACGTTGGCGACGTGGTGCTGGCCATCGGCAACCCTTACGGGGTCGGGCAAACGGTAACCATGGGTATCATAAGTGCGCTTGGTCGCAGTCACCTCGGGCTTAACACGTTTGAAAACTTTATTCAAACCGATGCGGCAATCAATCCGGGCAATTCCGGAGGTGCACTGGTGGACGCATCGGGCAACTTGATTGGGATTAATAGTGCCATTTACACGAGAACCGGCGGCTCGCAGGGCATCGGTTTTGCGATACCAACCAGTGTCGCCAAACAGGTGATGGAGCAAATTATCAAGAGCGGCAGTGTGACACGCGGCTGGATCGGCGTTGAGGCGCAGGATCTGACGCATGAATTGGCAGAATCATTCAAGCTTCCCAACGCGAGCGGCGCCTTAATTGCCGGTGTGGTGAAAAGCGGCCCTGCCGACAAAGCGGGGGTAAAGCCGGGGGATGTTTTGCTTGCGGTACAAGGCAAACCCGTTGCTGACTCCGTGAGCATGCAGAACCTCGTCGCCGCATTGCCGCCAGGAAAGCCGGCTGCCTTTACCATGATGCGCAACCAGACTGAGATGCAGGTCAAAATCAGCATCGCCAAAAGACCGAAGCAAGTGGCCGAGGATCTGGACGAGCAAGACGAGGAGTAACGAAGCCGGTTGATAATTATTTGCCGTGCTTTTTCTGGTTCGCTTCGGTGTTTTCCGTTTCAGGCCTGGTCAGGGGCCGGTACTCTTCCACAGCTGTTCCGGGTTTGCTGACAAACCCGGCAGCCACCACCCCCAGTTCGTAAAGCAGCCATAGCGGAACGGCGAGCATGATTTGGGAGACCACGTCCGGCGGAGTGAATATCGCGCCGATGATGAACGCGCCGACAATGGCGTAAGGCCGTACTTGCTTGAGTTGGTCCACGCTTACTACACCCATTTTAACCAACAGCACCACGGCCACTGGCGTTTCGAAAGCAATCCCGAACGCAACAAACATGGTAAGCACAAAATCCAAGTACTTGCCGATATCGGTCATAACGGCCACGCCACTTGGGGCGATGCCGATGATGAAGGCGAAAACCACGGGAAACACGAGAAAGTAAGCGAACCCCATCCCGCACAGAAACAACAATGTGCTGGTAACGATGAGTGGGCCCACCAGACGTTTTTCGCTGGCGTACAATCCCGGTGCAACAAACGCCCACAGTTGGTAAAGTATGAATGGAAGCGCAATGACAAAGGCCGCCATCATGGTCACTTTCATCGGCACAAAAAACGGCGTGGTGACTTCAGTGGCGATCATCTGCCCCCCGTGGGGCAGCACCTTGAGCATCGGCTTCGCCAGCAGCGCATAAATATCTTTAGCCCACGGAAACAGGCACAGGAACACCAGTAATACTGCGAGTATCGAGCGCAGAAGACGGTCTCGCAGCTCGATTAAATGAGAAATGAATGTATCCGGAGCGGCCATCTATCAGCGCGGCAGGTCCAGGCCGCCGGACTTAAGATTGCCGGTGCGGATCAACGGATGCAGTCTCCGGTTTGGATGCCGAGGGTGATGACGCCGTGTTCACGCCCGTCTGCTCCACAGCATCAGAAAGGGTTTTAATTTGCGCTTCGGAATCTCGCACACTTTCACTCACCGATTTTTCAAGGGAGTGGGCCGCTTCATGCATGCTGGACTGGAGTTTCCGTAGCTCATCCATTTGCATCTCGCGGTCAATATCGGCTTTAACCTCGGTAACATAACGCTGGAGCCGGCCGAACAAATGTCCCAAGGTGCGCGCCACTTTCGGCAATCGCTCCGGGCCGATAACGATGAGCGCCACCAATGCGATGACTAGAATTTCGGAAAAACCAACATCAAACATCGGCCAGTATTACGAGATTACGCTTTGGTCTGCGTTTTGTCGGTCACTTCGCCTTCGATCGTCTTGCCGGTCACCGGAGGCTGGGCTTGCTTCTCGCTCTTGTCTTCTTCTGAATCGCCGCGCATGCCGTTTTTGAATCCTCGTACAGCGTTTCCCAAATCGGCGCCTATGTTACGAAGCTTTTTGGTGCCGAAAATCAAAAGCACGATAACCAGAACGATCAACCAGTGCCAAATGCTAAGAGAGCCCATGTTAACTCCTACGACAATAAGGATTACGCCGACTTGGGGCGGTAGAGCATCGGCGGCAATATTTCGTCGCCGCCGATAACGTGAATATGCAAATGCGAAACCTCCTGTCTTGCCACTCTTCCGTTGTTGATGATAACGCGGAAACCGTCATAGCATCCCTGCTCTTTTGCCAATTTCGGCGCCAGCACCATCATTTTTCCCAATACGTCCCGGTGCGCACTGCTTACTTCGGTCAGCGATTCAAGGTGCTGCTTGGGAATCACCAGGAAGTGCACCGGGGCGAGCGGACTGATGTCGTGAAAAGCGAGGATCTCGCCGTCTTCATAAACTTTCTTGCTCGGGATTTCTCCTCTGACAATCCTGCAAAAAATGCAATTGTTCATCTGGTCCCCGTATCTGCACTTCTAAAACTTGCCTTTTTTGCGCCGCGCTTTTTCCACCAATCCTGAAATGCCTTCGCGTCGCCGCAGCTCCTGAAGTACGTCACGGGCCGATAACTCGTAATACGAAAGCATCACCAGACAATGAAACCACAAGTCGGCTGTTTCCTTTACAAGCTGTAGTTTATCACCGTCTTTCGCCGCGAGCAGGACCTCCGTAGCTTCTTCGTCGATTTTTCCCAGTATCGCCTCCGGCCCGCCGGCATAAAGCTTGGCCACATAGGAGCCCTCCGGGCTAGCGCCTTTGCGCTTTTCCAAGGTCTTGGTGAGACGTTGCAATATATCGGCGTCGCTCATTTCCGGTAAATCTCCTTCGGGTCTTTTATAACTGGTTCGGTAACTACCCATTTTCGGCCCTGCAATTTCTGGAAAAAACAACTCTGCCTTCCGGTATGGCAGGCAATACCGCCGATTTGTTCAACAACGAGCAGTAGCACGTCTTGATCGCAATCGATGCGGATTTCCTTCACTTTTTGCACATGTCCGGATTCTTCACCCTTGCGCCACAACTTTTTTCGCGAGCGCGACCAGTACACTGCCTCGCCGCTGCTTGCAGTGCGCTCCAGCGCCTCACGGTTCATCCAAGCAAACATAAGCACCTTGCCGCCGCCCGTTTCCTGAACCACCACTGGCACCAAGCCGTCCTCGGTCCAATTCACCTTGTTGAGCCAAGTTTCAGACATCAATCGCTTTCGCTACAATCGCACTTCAATATTGTGTTGCGCCATGTATTGCTTGGCCTGCAGCAACGTATATTCGCCGTAGTGAAAAATGCTGGCAGCCAGCACTGCGTCCGCACCGCCTTGCAGTACCCCGTCCACCAGATGCTGTAAATTGCCCGCGCCGCCGCTGGCGATCACCGGAATATCCACCGCGTCACAAATCGTCCGTGTCAGCAATAGATCAAAACCATTTCTGGTGCCATCCCGGTCCATGCTGGTCAGCAGAATTTCACCCGCTCCTAGCGCTTCCACTTGCTTTGCCCATTCTACCGCATCGCGGCCACTGGCTTTGCGCCCGCCGTGAGTGAACACCTCCCAACATGGCCTTCCTCCCTTGCCCGCCTGTTTCGCGTCTATGGCCACCACAATGCATTGCGCGCCATAGCGGCCGCTTGCGTCCGCCACCAGTTGTGGGTTTTCAATCGCAGAAGTGTTGATGCTAACTTTGTCGGCGCCGGCGTTCAGCAGGCTTCGTACGTCCGCAATCGAACGCACGCCACCGCCCACCGTTAGCGGGATAAAGACCTGAGCCGCCACCTGTTCGACAACCGGAAGAATAAGGCCGCGCGCATCCGAGCTGGCGGTGATATCGAGAAATGCGAGTTCGTCCGCCCCTTGCTCGTCGTAGCGGCGCGCGATTTCCACCGGATTGCCGGCATCGCGTAAACCTAGGAAATTTACGCCTTTGACCACGCGCCCGTCAGTGACATCCAGACAGGGGATGATGCGTTTGGCTAGGCCCATAAATCAGTATTCCGCCGGCGTGGAGCTAGGGAAAATCAGGTCAACTATCCTGCTTGAAATTCCCAGGGAATATGCGTGTGGGCGTCTCAGGACTTAGCTTTCGAACCCAATTTATCCGCAAGCACTTGGGCTGCTTTGAAATTCAAGGTGCCCTGGTAAATCGCTCGGCCAGTTATGGCCCCGATAATGCCTTCAGACTCCACTTTACACAGTGCCTTGACGTCATCCAAGCTGGCCAAGCCACCGCTGGCAATTACCGGGACCGTAAGTGCGCGGGAAAGCTCCACGGTGGCTTCGATGTTGATCCCATTCAACATACCGTCCCTGCTGATGTCGGTATAAATGACCGCCTCGACACCGTAATCTTCGAATTTCTTTGCGAGGTCCACAACGTCGTGGCCGGTGACTTTTGACCAGCCGTCCACCGCTACTTTACCGCCCCTCGCATCCAGCCCGACCATGATATGGCCGGGGAAGGCATAGCATGCTTCGTGAAGCAGACCAGGCGTTTTCACCGCTGCGCTGCCAATGATGACATAGGTAATGCCGTCATCCAGATAGTGCTCAATGGTATCCATGTCGCGGATACCGCCGCCCAGCTGCACCGGAACTTGATCTCCTACAGCCGCAACAATTTCCTTGACCGCCGGTTCATTCCTGGGTTTGCCGGCAACCGCCCCGTTCAAGTCCACGACGTGCAGTCGTCTGGCGCCTTGTTCCACCCATTTTTTTGCCTGCTCGCCCGGAGCATCGGAAAATACCGTGGCGTCCTTCATCGAGCCTTGCTTCAAACGCACGCACTGCCCGTCTTTCAAATCGATCGCAGGAATTATCAACATCGCTTCGAATTCGGGATTGAACCAATCAGGCGCGGGAAACCCGGCTAGCGCGTTTTGAGTTCACGATTCAATAATACAACACAAATCGGCGTTTCGTGGAAGATAGGCGTCAAGACACGGCGGGAGTGTTCGCATTCCAATTGACAAAATTCGCAAGCAAACGCAGGCCTGCGGACTGGCTCTTCTCCGGGTGAAATTGGACGGCAAAAATATTATCGCACGCCACGGCGCAGGTAAAGGCAAAAGGGTAGAAGCTCACTCCTGCAATTTGCCGGGTGTCGCCAGCTTCGACAAAATAACTGTGGACAAAATAAAACCGGCTACCCGATGAGATGCCGTTCCACAACGCGTGTGACCCTTTTTGTTCTACCTGGTTCCAGCCCATATGCGGCACCTTCAGCTTGGCTCCGTGTCCGTTGACCATTGCGTCTTTCGGAAAGCGCCGCACTTTGCCCGGCAGCACCCCTAAACCTTCTACGCCGCCTTCTTCGCTCCACTCGAACAGCATCTGCAATCCAATGCAAACACCCAGAAACGGCTTGGTCGCGGCGGCTTCCAGCAATGGCTCGCGCAAGCCACGCGTATCCAACTCGCGCATGCAATCCGGCATCGCTCCCTGACCAGGAAATACCACCCGCTTAGCATTGCGAATTTGCTGCGCGGAATCCGTTACGCTGATTTTGGCTTCAGGGGCGACGTGCTCGAGCGCTTTCGCTACCGAGCGCAGGTTGCCCATCCCGTAATCCACTACTGCGATGTCGATCATCGAGGACGGTCTTGTTTACAAGCTTCCCTTGGTCGAAGGCAGTCTGCCGGAATTTCGCGGATCGATTTCTGAAGCCATGCGCAACGCGCGGGCAAAGGCTTTAAACACCGTTTCACACTGATGATGCGCATTTTTGCCGCGCAGATTATCTATGTGCAGAGTCACCAGCGCGTGATTGACGAATCCCTGGAAAAACTCGTGCACCAAGTCGACATCAAACTCGCCGATTCGGGCCCGCGTAAACTTCAAGTTGAATTCCAGCCCCGGCCGTCCCGACAAGTCCACCACCACCCGCGACAGCGCTTCATCCAGCGGCACATAGGCGAATCCGAAGCGTCGCACACCTTTTTTCGTGCCCAGTGCCTTGAGGAACGCCTGGCCGAACGTAATTCCGATGTCTTCCACGGTGTGGTGCGAATCGACCTGCAAATCGCCCTTTGCCGAAATTTCCAGATCCAGCATGCCGTGGCGTGCTACCTGATCGAGCATATGGTCGAGAAAAGCCACACCGGTGGAAAGCTTTGATTTACCGCTACCGTCGAGATTGAGTTTCACGCCGATTTTGGTTTCCAAGGTATTGCGAGTAACCTGTGCCTTGCGCATGGAAGTTTTTGAATAAAGGATGTTATGGAATCAGGCTTTGCTTGAGCGCCTGCATGAACATCTGGTTTTGCTGAGCGGTGCCCACCGTCACGCGCAAGCAATTTTTCAACAGGGGGTGACTGCGATTCAAATTCTTAATGAGAACTCCGCGCTTTATTAAACCTTCAAATACCTCGTCTGCCTGCGTCACGCGGAATAGAATGAAGTTTGCATCACTCGGATAGGCCCGCACGCTCGGAAGCTCCGATAATTCCGCATACAACTGGTCTCTCTGCGAATTAATTTCCCGAGCCTGTACTCGCAACACGTCCATGTGCTGCAGGAGCTTCTCAGCAACGATTTGCGTCAGCACATTTACATTATACGGCAAACGCAGCTTTTCGAGTTGCGCGAGCCAGTCCCCACGGCCAACCAAAAAACCCAGCCGCAGTCCCGCCATACCCAGTTTAGAAAGCGTGCGCAGCACGAGCAGATTGGGAATCTCGGCTAGAAGCGGCACGAAAGTCTGTTGCGCAAAGATGTGATACGCCTCGTCGATCACCACCAGACCGGGCGCTGCCTGGATGATGCGCGTCATTCCGTCACGGTCAAAAAGATTCCCGGTCGGATTGTTTGGATAGGCAACAAAAACTAGCGCCGGCTGATTTTGTTCGATAGCCGCGATTACCGCCTCGACATCCAGCGCAAAGTTTGCACCAAGCTGCACGCCCGTATAACGCAACCCGGCGTAGCTGGCGATCATTCGGTACATCACAAAAGCCGGTTCCACGGTGAGCAAGCTCGCGCCCGGCTTGGCGACCGCCAAAGCGATAATCTGAATCAGCTCATCAGAGCCGTTACCGAGCATAATTCCCAGCTCCGAGGAAATATCCATTGCGTCACGCAGCCGCTCTTTGAGTCGCACAGATTGCGAATCGGGATAGCGATTAATGGCAGCATGGCTCACAAGTTGCGCAATCTCGGCCTGCAAGGTCTCGGGCAAAGGATGCGGGTTCTCCATTGCATCGAGCAGCACCAATCCGGTGCGCTCGGAAACGGGATAAGGGCTCAACGCCCGGATATCTTCGCGCAACACCTGTTCAAGGGAATTGGCATTCATCGGAAAAACTTCACAGCTATTTCATGCGATACAGGGCGGATTTGGCGTGCGCCTGCAGTCCCTCACCCATGGCAAGTTCCACCGCAATCTTGCCGAGTTTAAGTGCGCCTTGCCTGGATACGCCGATTACGCTGGAGCGTTTCTGGAAATCATACACGCCCAGGGGCGAGGAAAAGCGCGCGCTGCGTGAAGTCGGCAGCACGTGATTCGGCCCGGCGCAATAATCTCCAAGAACTTCCGAACTGTAACGGCCAATGAAAATCGCGCCCGCGTTCCTGATTTTGGCCAACCAGCTCTCCGCGTTTTCCACCGAGAGTTCTAGATGTTCTGGAGCCATGTGATTGGCGATGGCGCACGCTTGCTCAAGGTCTTTCACCTCGATTAGCGCGCCGCGTTTTTTCAGCGATGCATGTATCACTTTTTTACGCGACAACGACGGCAGTAGCCGCTTGACGCTCGCTGCAACCGCGTCCAGGAATTTGGCATCAGGGGAAAGCAGAATAGCCTGCGCCATTTCGTCGTGTTCGGATTGCGAGAACAAATCCATGGCCACCCAGTCGGGGTCGGTTCGACCGTCGCAAATAACCAGAATTTCAGACGGCCCCGCAATCATGTCCAAACCTACTAGCCCGAAGACGCGCCGCTTCGCCGCAGCTACATACGCGCTTCCGGGGCCGACGATTTTGTCCACTTGAGGGATAGTCTTGGTGCCATATGCCAGGGCGCCTATCGCCTGAGCACCACCAATGGTATATACGCGATTCACCCCGCAAATCGCAGCGGAGGCAAGCACCAAATCATTTTGCTCACCATTAGGCGTGGGCACGGCCATGATGAGCTCCGGCACGCCGGCAAGTTTGGCGGGAATGGCATTCATGAGCACCGTGGACGGATACGCCGCTTTGCCGCCAGGAACATACATTCCGACGCGCTCAAGCGGCGTCACTTGCTGGCCGAGCAAGGTGCCATCAGCATCGCGATAACTCCATGACTGGGCAATCTGTTTCACGTGATAGCTGCGTATGCGTTCCGCCGCTTGCTGCAAGGCATCGCACTGCGCTTGGGAGAGCGCTCGCAAGGCTTGCTTTAGGCGCTGTTGCGGCAATTCCAGCTCGCGTGCGGTCTTGACCTTGAGTTTGTCGAAGCGCCGCGTATATTTGAGCAGTGCTTCGTCCCCGCGCGATCGCAATTCAGCAAGAATTTTGGCGACCGCCTTGTCGACTCGGGTATCGAGTGCTGTATCAAAGGCGGCCAACGACTTGAATTTGCGATCGAAGCTGCGGTCGGCGGTTGATAGGCGCCTGAGCTTAATCATGGCTCACCGCTTTTTCCAACGCTTCAATCAGCGGCCTGATTGCCTCGCGCTTCATTTTCAGCGCCGCCTGGTTGACGATGAGCCTGGCCGAGACTGGCATGATGTCTTCCACCGCCTCCAGCTTATTGGCTTTCAGCGTGTTGCCGGTGCGCACCAAATCTACGATGGCGTCGGCCAGCCCGGTAAGCGGCGCGAGTTCCATCGAACCATAAAGCTTGACGAGGTCAACATGTACGCCTTTCGACGCGAAATGCTCGCTTGCGGTTTGCAGGTACTTGGTGGCGACGCGCAGTCGCGCTCCTTGCCGCACTGCATTTGTATAATCAAAGCCTGCCGGCACCGCCACTACCATGCGGCAGCGCGCGATGTTTAAATCCAAAGGCTGGTACAAGCCATCGCTGCCGTGCTCATCCAGCACATCCTTCCCCGCGATGCCCAGATCTGCAGCGCCATAGCGGACGTAAGTCGGCACGTCGGTTGCGCGTACCATGATGATGCGAATGCCCGCGTGGTTAGTGGCAAGTATTAACTTGCGCGAAATTTCCGGATCCTCGAGCACGACGATGCCCGCCGCTTTTAACAGCGGCATGGTCTCGTCGTAAATCCGACCTTTTGATAAGGCAAGGGTAATTCCTGCCACGGCGATCCCTTTATTAAAAAAACGCATTTTACCGCAGAGATGCCGCGGTGCTGGAAGTTTTCTTTGAAAATCAATGCGCGCGGCGAATGTTGGCACCCAGCTGCAAAAGCTTTTCTTCTATACATTCGTAGCCGCGATCGAGATGGTAGACCCGGTCGACCACGGTTTCGCCGCGCGCGATCATTCCCGCCAGAACCAGACTCGCCGAAGCGCGCAAATCGGTGGCCATGACCTTGGCGCCGTCCAATTGAGCAACCCCTTTTACCATCGCAGAATTGCCTTCAACTTCGATTTCCGCTCCCATGCGCTTTAATTCCTGCACATGCATAAACCGATTTTCAAAAATCGTTTCGGTGACCGTGGAAGTACCGCGCGCCACGCTGTTTAATACCGTAAATTGCGCCTGCATGTCGGTTGGGAAACCGGGATACGGTGCAGTACGCACATTGACTGCCTTCAGTTCCCCGTTCATCTTCAGGCTCACCCAATCATCTCCTGATTTGATCTCGGATCCGGCCTCCCGCAATTTCTCCAGCACCGCGTCCAGAATATCAGGTCGGGTATCCTTGAGGTGAATTCGCCCGCCGGCCGCCGCTGCCGCGACAAGAAAAGTACCGGTTTCGATGCGATCCGGCATTATTCGATAGCGCGCCCCATGCAGCAGATCGCTGCCTTCGATGGAAATCATGTCGCTTCCCGCTCCGCGAATGTTTGCCCCCATGGCATTGAGACAATTTGCCAGATCCACCACCTCCGGCTCGCGCGCCGCGTTTTCGATAACCGTAGTGCCTTGCGCCAGAGTCGCTGCCATCATCAGGTTCTCGGTGCCGGTGACCGACACCAGATCCATGAAGATTCGCGCCCCCTTCAAGCGCTTTGCCCGCGCATGGATATAGCCGTGATCAATGTCAATTTCAGCCCCCATCGCCTGCAAACCTTTAATGTGCAAATCCACCGGCCGCACACCGATCGCGCAACCACCGGGGAGGCTGACCCGTGCTTCACCCGCGCGCGCCAGCATTGGTCCCAATACAAGAATCGATGCGCGCATAGTTTTCACCAGCTCGTATGGCGCGAGCAGATTTGTCAGGCTCGCTGCGGTGAGTTCGACTGTCATTTTTTCTTGCAGCGACACGGCGACACCCATTTGCGCGAGCAATCTGAGCATGGTAGTCACGTCCTGCAAGTGGGGCAGGTTCCCAATTTGCAACGGCTCATGGGTAAGCAGGCTCGCGCAGAGTATCGGCAGCGCCGCATTCTTGGCACCCGAAATCCGAACCTCGCCCGAAAGCGGGGCACCACCCAAAATGACTAGCTTGTCCATTCTTCTGGACTATAAGTCTTCATTGACAACGCATGAATTTCATCTCGCATCCTGTCACCCAGGGCGCGATACACGATCTGGTGTTGCTGCACCCGGCTTTTCCCACGGAAAGCCGCGCTCACAATGACTGCTTCGAAATGCTGGCCATCGCCGCGCACCTCAACAAATTCGCACGGCAAACTGTTTTGAATATAAGTTTTCACGGCTCCGGGCTGGATCATGATTGCCTTTAATAACGCAACTTGTAACCGATCTTAAGTAGCCACAAGGTGAACAATGATAAGGCCATGAAACAGCCTGCGACAACGGCTAGGCTCACATCGGGGGCGACGTCGGAAATTCCGAAAAATCCGTAACGGAAGCCGTCTATCATGTAGAAGAAAGGATTAAAATGCGACGCTATTTGCCAAAATTGCGGCAACGAATGAATCGAGTAAAACACTCCGCTTAGGAACGTCAGCGGAATGATAATGAAATTTTGAAATGCCGCGAGTTGGTCGAATTTGTCAGCCCAGATTCCGGCGATGATGCCCATCACGCCAAGAATCCCGCTTCCGAGAATTGCAAATAGCAACATCCAAAGCGGAAATTTCACTGGTACCGTGACAAACCACAGTGTCACCACGAAGACTCCCAGACCCACCAACAGGCCGCGCACAATCGCCGCGAGCATGTACGCCAGGAAAAATTCCCAATGCGACAAAGGTGGCAGCAAAACGAATATGATGTTTCCCGTGATTTTCGATTGAATCAAACTGGAAGAACTGTTTGCAAATGCATTTTGCAGCACACTCATCATTGCCAGGCCTGGCACCAGAAATGCGGTGTAGCTGACGCTCTCAAACACCTTGATATGTTCTTCCAGAACGTGTGAAAAAATCAGTAGGTACAACATTGCTGTCAACATGGGCGCAAGCAATGTCTGAAAACTTACTTTCCAGAAGCGCAGCAACTCCTTGCAGAATAAGGTCGAGAATCCGCGCATTAGTGTTTGCTCATTATTTGTACAAACACTTCTTCTAAATCGGGCTGCAGTAACTCCATTTCCTGTACCACGATCCCGGCTTCGCGCAAACGCGACATGACCCGTTCCAGGTCTGAAAAGTCAGTTAGTGTGAGCGTATAGCTCGAATCAGTGCGCAGCAAAAGCAAAGATTGCAAGTTTTCGGGCAGGTAGTCGGGTGACAGCCGTAGCTTAACCTGTCGCCCTGAAAAACTTTCCAGTAGGTGCTTAGTAGTGTCGAGCGCGACGATTTTTCCCTGCTTTAGCATGGCAATGCGGCTACACTGCGCTTCCGCCTCCTCCAGGTAATGCGTGGTGAGCACAATCGTGTGCCCGTCGGCATTGAGTTTCCTGATGAATTGCCAGAGTTCCTGGCGCAGTTCTACATCTACGCCCGCAGTCGGCTCGTCGAGCACAATAACCGGTGGCTTATGTACCAGTGCCTGGGCCACCAGCACCCGGCGCTTCATGCCGCCGGATAAAGCACGCATATTGGTGTCAGCCTTGTCACCAAGGTCCAGATGGTGAATTATCTCTTCAATCCAGTCGCGATTGTGTTTAATGCCAAAATACCCGGACTGGATAGTAAGCGTCTCACGAACGGTAAAGAAGGGGTCAAACACCAGTTCCTGCGGGACTACGCCGAGCGCGCGGCGAGCGTCACGATATTGGGTGGTGACGTCAAATCCTGTCACCATAACCTTACCGCTGTCCGCGCGCGCTAAACCGGCAAGGATATTGATAAGCGTAGTCTTGCCGGCGCCGTTCGGCCCTAACAATGCAAAGAATTCACCCTGGGCGACTTCCAGACTTACATTTCGCAGCGCTTGAACTGCGCCAAAGCTTTTATGCACTTCACGTACTTGAATCGCGGGAGTCATGGTAGGTGAAACGTGAAACGATTGGCTAAGCCTAGCGAAATACTATATTTCGCCTAGCGATTGCAATTGCCCCTGCGATTCCTCATCTGCCGCTGGCAACGGGTATTAACTCCAGGACCCCGTAAAGCGAGGCGAGGCTTCTCATATTTTCGGGCATGTTGAGGATGCGCAGCTGCAGATTGCGCTTTCGGGAAACTCGCAGCCATTCAAGGACCATTCCGATTGCGGATGAATCCACTTCGCGAAGCCCGCTGAAATCGATCTCCCTAAGTTCCGGATTCAGCTGCTGCAGGCCAGCCTCGACGAGCGATTTAACGTTGCTCATGGTAACCGAGCCTTGCACCCGCAGGCGGCTGCCATCACGAACAATCATTTTTTTTCCTGCACCTGAATCATGTCGCTCGATTTTTCCGCCGCGCCATCGAGTTTTTCGTTCTTCTCCATCAAGGTCTTTATCAGCCCGTCTATGCCCGACTGGTTGATTTCATTGTTAAAGGTGCTGCGGTAACTGGTCACCAGGCTGACTCCGGCCACAGCCACGTCATAAACCTTCCAGCCGTCGGGTGTCTTCTCTAAGCTGTAATCCATATTGATTGGCTGCCCCCCAGACTGGCTGATTTCCACCTTTACTAATGCATCATCGCCTTTGATATCGGCGGGTTTCACTACATAGGGCTGATCCCTGTAGTTGGTGAGCGCGGTCGAATACGTGCGCACCAGCAGCGTGCGAAATTCCTTTACCAACGTTTCTTGCTGCTGCGGTGTAGCGTTGCGCCAGTTTTTGCCCACCGCCAACCTGGTAATGCGGACGAAATCGAAATGCGGGACGATTTTTGTTTCCACCAGGTCCAGAAGCTTTTTGCGGCTTCCCCCTTGGATATCCTTGTCACTTTTAACTATGTCCAGCACGTCTTTAGCAGTGTCGCGCACCAGAACATCCGGTGGCAAAATGTCAGCAGCGAGCGTCAAACAGCTCGCCAACAGCACTAGTACCAATGATATCTTGTAGGCAAATTTCATTTTTTCCCACCCTCAGCTTTGCTGAATAAGAACTGGCCAATTAGCTTTTCCAGCACGATTGCAGACTGGGTTTTCTTGATGTTGTCCCCGGGCTTCAGATATTCACTATCGCCTCCGGCATCCAGCCCAATATACTGCTCACCAAGCAGCCCGGAGGTCAGGATGCTGGCAAAAGTATCCTTAGGAAACTGATATTTTTTGTCTATGCTTAACGTAACCTTAGCAACATAGTCCTTGTTGTCAAAGCGGATGTCAGCGACGCGACCCACCACGACGCCGGCGCTTTTTACTGGCGCACGCACTTTTAGGCCCCCGATGTTCTCAAAATCGGCGTACAGCACGTAATTACCACTAGACAAGCTAAAAGTACTAAGGTTGCCTGCTTTGAAAGCCAGCATGAACAGGGCAAGGAATCCAGCCAGCACAAATACGCCTGCCCACAGATCGAGTGCTTTTGATCCCATCACCATCCTCCGAGCATGAAAGCCGTCAACATAAAATCCAACGCCAGTATCGCTAACGACGAAATAACCACGGTGCGTGTAGTGGCACGCGATACGCCCTCCGCAGTGGGATAGCAATCATAACCTTCAAACAAGGCGATCAGCGTCACCGTAATACCAAACACAAGGCTTTTAATTTCACCGTTCAACACATCGTCGAATACATCTACGCCAGCCTGCATTTGCGCCCAGAATGCGCCTTCATCCACGCCGATCAACACCACTCCCACGAAATAACCGCCGAAAACCCCTACTATGCTGAAAATCGCCGCGAGTACGGGCATCGAGATTACCCCTGCCCAGAAGCGCGGCGCTATCACTCGGGCAACTGGATCCACTGCCATCATTTCCATTGCGGAAAGCTGCTCGGTAGCTTTCATCAGACCGATCTCAGCGGTAAGCGCGGTACCGGCACGACCCGCAAACAATAATGCGGTCACTACAGGCCCAAGCTCGCGCACCAAAGAGAGCGCAACCAACAGACCCAACGCCTGCTCGGATGCATATTTTTGCAAGGTATTATAACCCTGCAGTCCCAGCACGAAACCGACGAACAACCCGGAAACCACGATGATGATCAGCGAATAGATGCCGACGAAATAAATTTCGCGGGTGACCAGATTAAAGCGCCGGAAACTGGTCCCGGAATTGATGAGCGTCGCCCATAGAAAACGACTGGTAACGCCAAGCCACCAGATGCCGTTTATTGCCCAGGCGCCCAGCCCTTCGAGCACGCCGGGAACCGTCTTAACCACCGCGTTCATCTAGACCGATGTCCCGAGCGTAAGGCTCGCCTGAATAGTGAAACGGCACAGGTCCGTCCATTTCCGCATGTACAAACTGGTGTACGAACGGCAGCGTGGATGCGCGAATTTCAACGGGAGTCCCCTGTGCCACGACGACGCCTTCTGAAACAAAATAGATATAATCCACAATCGCCAAGGTTTCCTCCACATCGTGAGTCACGATAATCGATGTCGCGCCCAGCGCATCGTTCAAGCGCCGGATGAGGTTGGCTATCACGCCAAGCGAGATCGGGTCCAGGCCGGCAAATGGTTCATCGTACATAATTAACATCGGATCGAGCGCAATTGCGCGGGCCAGTGCCACGCGACGCGACATGCCCCCGGAGATCGCGGATGGCATGAGGTGGCGCGCGCCGCGCAAACCGACGGCGTGCAGCTTCATTAGCACTAGATCATGAATGAGCGTCTCGGGTAAATCGGTATGCTCACGCAAAGGAAACGCAACATTGTCAAAAACCGACAAATCAGTAAACAAAGCACCGAACTGAAATAACATTCCCATTCGCCGTCGCATGCGGTACAGCCGGTCATGGTCCAGCTCGTGGATGATTTCGCCAGCCACCTTGACCGAACCCGATGACGGGCGCAATTGCCCGCCGATGAGCCGCAATAGCGTGGTCTTGCCGCAACCGCTGCCGCCCATGATGGAGACCACCTGTCCCTTGGCAATGCGCATGTCCATTCCCTTGAGGATTGGGCGCTCGTCGTAGGCGAAATTGACGTTGTTTATCTCAACCAGATTATCCATGGGGCGTGATTGTGAAGGCGCGTCGATCCAAGACAACGAATTTTAAACTAGTTGAGGCAAATAAAACACCTGACGGCGCCCGCTATGTCGCCCAGAGCAGACGCCGTCTCGCGGCGTGATATCATTGAGCGACACGATACCGATTGCCCTTTTCGTCACATGCACACGCACGCCCTGCAATTTATCGATGTGAGCAAATATTTCGGGAACCATGCCGCACTCAAGGGGGTGAGTTTCAGCGTCGAAAGCGGAGAATACTTCGCTCTGGTCGGAATTAACGGGGCTGGCAAAACTACCCTTTTGAAATGCCTGCTGGACTTTTGCGAAACGGGCTCAGGCTCGATTGAGATTTTCGGTAAGTCGCACCGACTGACGATTGCGCGCAAACGCCTATCGTTCCTGCCCGAACGCTTTATTCCCCCGCATTTCTTGACTGGCACGGACTTCCTGCAATACATGTTGAAGCTACAGGGATTGCCATATGATGAGGCTCGGGTCGAAGACATGCTGGTTGCGCTTGATCTTGATTTTGCTGCGCTTCGACTTCCGGTTCGCGCTTACTCCAAAGGCATGACGCAGAAACTGGGGCTCGCAGCGTGCTTTCTTGCCAGCAAGGAACTCTATGTGCTGGATGAGCCCACCAGCGGCTTGGACCCCAAGGCCCGCGCGCGTCTGAAAGCGAAATTCAAGGATATGCGCAATCAGACACGCACCATGTTCTTTACTTCGCATGCGCTCGCCGACGTAGAAGAAATCTGCGACCGCATGGCGGTAATTCACGATGGTCAGCTGCTTTTTGTTGGCACTCCCCAGCAATTGTGCCGCCGGCACGCCGCAGCAAACCTGGAGCAGGCATTCTTATCCTGCATTGGCGAGCTCGGGACCATGACGGGGACGTGAGCTTCTGGCAAAATGACCAAGGTCGTTTTGCATGAATGCGTGGAACACGGTGGATACACAAGCCAAACCCGAATTATTAATCGTTGACGACGACCCGCTCATCACCGATACACTGAATTTCGTGTTGAGCAAGGATTATACGGTCTATACCGCCGATTCCCGCAATCAGGTAAAGAGTTTGCTCCGCCAGCTCGACAAACCGCCGCAACTTGCATTGATTGACCTTGGACTACCGCCTACTCCGCATCGCCCCGACGAGGGTTTCCACCTGATTAGCGAATTGCTCGCCTACTCGCCCGGCATCAAAATCGTGGTGCTTTCCGGCCAGAATGACGAGGCCAATGCGCGCCACGCGCGCGCCTTGGGCGCTATTGAATTTATCCCTAAGCCGTGCGAACCGGAGAAGCTCAAGTCCCTGCTCGCCAAAGCGCTGCAAATCCGCGACGTGGAACTGGTCGTGGCGCCCGCGGAGGGGGGAATCATCGGCAAGAGCTTGGTAATCGAAAAGCTGCGCAATCAAATTGCCCAATATGCCAACGCGCCGTTTCCCGTGCTCATAGAGGGAGAATCCGGCAGTGGCAAGGAACTTGTTGCAATGTCCTTGCACAGCTTGAGCGGGCGCAAGCAAAGACCCTATCTGGCGCTCAATTGCGCCGCGATTTCGCCGAACTTGGTGGAGCCGACTCTGTTTGGTTACAGCAAAGGATCATTTACCGGTGCCACCGCGCCGCGTTCCGGCTATTTTGAAGATGCAAAAGACGGCACCTTGTTCCTCGATGAAATCGGTGAACTGCCCCTGGAATTGCAGGCAAAACTTTTGCGAGTGCTGGAGAACGGCGAGTACCAGCGCGTAGGTGAAACCGCAAGTCGAACGAGCAACGCGCGTGTAGTCGCAGCGACCAACCGTGACCTGCGACAGGAAATTAAAGCCGGCCGTTTCCGAGCCGATCTTTACCATCGGCTCAGTGTATTCTCGATCAGCGTGCCGCCACTGCGTGATTTGGACGAAGACAAGCTGATCCTGCTGGATCACTTCCGCGATTTTTATGCACACCAGAGCCGCGTCGCGCCATTCAACTTGGACGCGAAATCGCTGGCCCTGTGGCACGATTATGGGTTTCCTGGCAACGTGCGGGAATTGCGCAATATCGTCATTCGCCTTACCACCAAATACCCGGGACAAACCGTCGGGGCCGGGCAATTGCAGAGTGAACTCGACATGGAAAGTCTGGATGGCAAAATCCCCGAACCGATGATGGCTCAGGATTCAAAAACCCTGCTGGATGCAGCACGAAAGCATTTGCAAACGCAGAAGAATTTCAGCTTGGACGGGATGCTGCAGCAATGGGAAAAAAGTTATGTGGAGGCGGCGCTCGCTATCACTCATGGCAATCTCTCCCAGGCTGCGAAGCTGTTGGGCGTGCGCCGCACCACCTTGTACAGCCGTATGCAACAATATGGCGATCTGGAGGAAAAGGACGACTAATCTCTATGTATTACGAGCATTTCGGCCTGACGCAACCTCCGTTTAAGATTACTCCCAACACCGAATTCTTTTTTCCCGGAGGCGACCGGGGTGCGATTCTAGACGCGCTGCTCTATGCCATCTCGCATGGCGAAGGAATAATCAAGGTAAGCGGGGAAGTCGGCAGCGGTAAAACCATGCTGTGCCGTATGCTCCAGACGTGTTTACCGCAACAAATTGAGTCTGTTTATCTCGCCAATCCCAGCGTCTCTCCTGACGAAATCCTGCACGCCATTGCGTTTGAATTGCAGTTGCAAATCGGAGACAAGGAACCGCGCATCAAGGTGATGCAGGAGCTGCACAACTACCTGCTCGAACGTCACACGCAAAAGCGTCAGGTCGTGGTCTTTGTCGAAGAATCGCAGAGCATGCCACTCGCGACGCTAGAGGAAATACGTCTGCTCTCCAACCTGGAAACCGGAAGCCACAAGTTGTTACAGATCGTGCTTTTCGGCCAACCGGAACTGGACGAAATTTTGCGCCAGCCACAAATCCGCCAGTTGCGCGAACGCATTACCTACAGCTTCTCGCTGAAGCCTCTAGACGCGGAACAAATCAAACAATACCTCATGTTCCGCATGCGCGCAGCTGGCTACCGCGGCCCGGACGTGTTTTCCCAAAGCGTGGTTCACATGATTTCCAAGGCTTCAGAGGGCCTCACCCGGCGTGTGAATCTGCTTGCCGATAAGGCGCTACTCGCTGCGTTTGCCGACAATACTCACACCATCAAACCCAAGCACGTGAAGGCAGCTATCCAGGATAGCGAATTTAGCAGCGACGCCGGTCGACGCCGCCGTTCGTTCGCCCGCCTAGCATGGCTCATGCTTGGGATCGCGCTTGGAGCGATATCCTACAGCGCTTACCTTTTCCTATGGCCGACGCTCGGGATACCCACCGCTGATCAGCCCACGGTCAACAAACCGCTAGAGGGCCAGCCCGGAAAACGAGCAGAATCCGCAGTGCCCCTGACCCATGCAGCGGTACCGGGCCGAGAAGTCTTGCCGCCAGCGGAACCACTCGTTTCGGAGTCGCCCGCATCAGAACCAGTCAAAACGGGCTCGTCCACGGGTAACCCTGAGCTGTCGCAAGTCCCCGAAAACGCCAGTCAGCAAAAACCCGATTTGGGTGAGCTTGGACTGCCATTGCGAATGTCGCCTGCAGTTACCTTGTCCGCGACAAAAACGGAAACCAAATCCCAAAAGGCGTTACAGACCGAGGCAGAGTACACCACGTTTGAAAAATATCCGATACTCGAACAGCGTATCAATGCCACGCGCGACGCCTTTGCGCAGGCTCAAGCGGATGATTTTAGTATCCAATTGTTCCTCACTGAAGAAATGCGCCCGCCTCGAATTGAACGTTTTCTGGCTCGCGCTTCGAAACAGATGGATATCGAAGAGATTTATGTGTATCCTGTGAAAATAGGTGGGCAGGCGAGGTTCAGAGTCTTTTATGGTCTCTATCCTTCGCTTGAGCAAGCCAGATTGGCAATTAGCCAACTTCCGCCTAAATACGCCGAAACCTTCCATTTGAAGCTATTGAAAGTAGGCCAATTTCAGAATTAGCTTCCGGTCCCCCGCAGTTATGCACGCTTCTGTAACATGTAACGTATTGAATAAAGCTTGCTAGTGCGTCATATTGCAAGCAATAATTAGTTAAATGCTTGCATAAGTTGTAATAAGATGGTGCTATTATTAGCATTTGTAGGGAATAACGTGTTGCTTCAATTTCAGGGCAGGTTAAAAATGCAACACCCCGGCACAAAGGCGCTCATTTCTAGCTTGACACTAGCACTGCTCTCGGGCAGCTGCGCTACCGGTAATTTGTCAAATTATCCGCAGATCCCGCAGTCCGAAGGTCATATAACAGGCAAGCTGGGGCCTGAGGCAGCGGAAATTCCCGCGCCCGTAAAATCCACCGGTTTTGTGCCCGCACCGAAAGCGGTGGAGAAGGCGGAAACGTACAGTGTGGTGGTAAACGAAGTCCCGGCAAAAGAGCTATTGTTTGCTTTGGCGCGCGACACCAAGCAGAACATTGACGTTGACCCGTCAATCCTAGGACTGGTGACGCTTAACGCAGTGAATGAAACCCTGCCGGCAATTCTGGAACGGATATCACGCCAGGTGGACATACGCTACAAGATGGAAGGCTCCACCCTGGTCGTGACCCGAGACACCCCTTATTTCAAGACTTATTCTGTCAACTACGTCAATCTGGCCCGCAATACCACTTCCACCGATAGCGTTTCCGGACAAATCGTCGGCGTAGGGGCGGCCCCCGGCACCTCTGGCGGAGCCCAGCAGGCTGGCGCAACTGGCTCAGCCAACTATTCGAGTACCAGCGTCACCAGCACCTCCAACAATAATTTCTGGGACGTACTCAAAGAGAACATTCGTAGCATTTTGAATGCTACCCACGCCCAGTCTCTAAGCGCTGAGGAAAAAGCAACGCGCGCCGAAGCTCTCCGAGCGGCGCAAGACCAACGCTTGCAGGAAGCAGGCGCAGTGGCGCGCGCCGGAGTAGGCGCAGACAAACTCTACGCCACTGCTTTTGGCGGCCCTACGCCTTCTCTCGCCGGCGATGTGAAAGATGATATCGTGGTTAACCAGGTAGCGGGCACAGTGAGTGTATTTGGGACGGAAAAACAGCACTTTCTGGTGCAACAGTACCTGGACGGAGTATCGGATGCTTCTCGGCGCCAAGTGCTGATCGAAGCGAGCGTCGTTGACGTCCTACTCAGTGACGAGTATCAGGGTGGCGTGGATTTCAGCAAAATCGGCAATTGGACCATCACTCAGAGCCTGATCAATCCTCTTGCGGCGCCCGGCGTGACACCGCCGCCATTTACCCAGATTAATTATGCTGTCGCCGGCAATACCAATATCAACAGCACCATTCAGCTGCTTGAACAGTTTGGCAAGACGCGGGTGTTGTCGAGCCCGAAACTAATGGCGCTCAACAACCAAACCGCGCTTCTTAAGGTAGTGGAAAACGTGGTTTACTTTTCGGTGACCGCGGTGCCCGCGGTACTCAGCACGAGTTCGACTACGGTGACGCAGCAGACATTCAACACACAGGCACAGACAGTACCAATAGGCTTGGTGATGAGCGTCACTCCGCAAATCGACCAAAACGGCATGGTGACCTTAATTGTCCGCCCGACTATTACCACCGCTCCCACTTCCGTCCAAGACCCGAATCCAGCCCTGGTAACGACGAGTATCAATAGTCTTACGGGGAAAGTGACGACTTCGGTAATACCAAACCTGGTCCCGCAAGTCAGGACCCAGGAAATGGAATCGGTGCTGCAGGTTGGCAGCGGACAGATTGTAGTGCTGGGAGGGTTGATGCAGGACAACGTGCAGCGCAATCAAAATGCGGTACCTGGCCTGTCAAAAATTCCATTTCTTGGTGAATTTTTCAGTTTCCGCGATAACAAAGTATCAAAAGAAGAGTTGTTGGTTTTTTTGCGTCCGACAGTAATCGCCAATCCATCTCTGGACAGTGACGAGTTGAAATTCTTCAAGCGTTTTCTACCGCAACCTGAGACCACTGGCAGCAATCAATGAGCCTGTTGATGAAAGCCTTGCAAAAGGCTGCCCAGAACCGCGAAAGTTCTGGCGAGAATAGCCAGCCCGGCGAGGCAGCTTCGCCAAGCACTTCCGAACTTGCGCTGCAGCCGCTGCAGACTGAGGCGGAGGCTCCAGAATGGCAAGTTGAGCCGCAACCCGCACCGAGCCCGGAGTTGGCAGCAACAGTAATTCGTGCCAGCGAAGTGCCAAGCGGTGTTGGCGTTTACGTTCGGGAACACCCGGTGGTGTTGCTGGCGTTGGTAGCCGCACTGTTGTTGATTGGCGGTGGTATCTATGTTTACTTGGCGATTAACAAACCAAATATGTTCGTTGCGCCCCCCCAACCGACTGCTCCGGCTCAAGTCGTCGCTACGCCCGCAAAGCAGATGAAACCGGAGACGCAACCGCTGGTGGCGGCCGCGCCTGAAATGCAGGAACAGAAGGAAGAGCATCTGATGGCGCCAGAGCCACGGGTGCCGAGTCCTGGGGAAAAGCAAGCGCGGCAAGAACCGGTCACGCCAGCCGCTCCGCGGCAGCATCAACGGTTAAATCCGCCGTTGCCACCCTCGCGCCCATCTCCCGAACAAAATATCACTGTCACTGCCGCGAAAACCACGCCTGAGGTACCGACGCAGCTGGTGACCGCTTACCAGGCATTCCAGCAGAACCGTCTCGATTCAGCGCAGGAGTCGTATCAGAAAATGCTGGTCGCAGACCCCAATAACATCGAAGCCTTGCTTGGTCTTGCCGCCATTGCCGAACAACAAAAACAAACAGACAAGGCGGCCCAATATTACCTGCAGATTCTCCATCTGGATCCGAGAAATGCCATCGCCCAGGCGGGGCTGCTCGGAATCGTGGGACATGCCGATCCGCAAGCGAGCGAGGCGCGCCTCAAACAGCTGCTCGCGCGCGAGCCCTCGGCATTTGTGTATTTCACGTTGGGCAATCTGTATGCCGAGCAGTCGCGCTGGCCGGAGGCGCAAGCCGCATATTTTCAGGCTTTCCATTTGCAGCCGGACAATGCGGACTATGCTTTCAACTTGGCAGTCAGCCTGGAGCATCTCAATCAACCCAAGCCTGCCCTGAACTTTTACCAGCAAGCGATACAGCTGGCCAGAGATCAGGGTCACGCCAATTTTGATTTAAGCCTGGCGCAAAATCGTATCAGTAAATTGTCTTCCCGGGAGTAAGCGTGGCAGAGCAGCGTAAAAAACTGCGCCTCGGGGAACTGCTGATTCAGCAAGGCTTAATCAGTCTTGATCAGCTGCGCATCGCGCTCACCCAGCAAAAGCAGGAAAAAATTCCCATCGGCCGGCAGTTGGTAAAGCTGGGGTTCGTCACCGAGGCGGTAATTCGCGATCTGATGGCGCGCACCATCGGCCAGGAGAGCATCGACCTTTCGCAAGTGGTTGCAGATGCCGAGGCGCTTAAGCTGATACCGCAGGATTTTGCGAGGCGCTATCGCATGTTGCCGATTGCCTACAATGCCGACGCTAAAGTTCTCACGGTGGGGGTAAGCGAAATTTTCAACGTAGTGGCGCTCGACCAGCTGCGCGCCTTTCTCGGCGCACAGATTGAAATCAAGACCTTGCTTGCCGGCGAGGCACAGCTTGAGGAAAGCATAGACCGCTTTTACGGATTCGAGCTCTCGGTAGACGGAATATTGGAGGAAATCGAAACCGGGGAAATCGACTACCAGAGCCTGCAGATGGCCGGCGACGAGTACACCCAACCGATCGTTCGGCTGGTAGGCGCCTTGCTGGTGGACGCAGTGAAGCGCGGCGCTTCGGATATTCACTTTGAGCCGGAATATGCTTTTTTGCGAATCCGTTACCGCGTTGATGGCGTGCTGGAGCAGGTGCGCAGCCTGCACAAGACGTACTGGCCGGGAATTGCGGTACGGCTCAAGGTGATTTCCGGAATGAACATCGCCGAAACCCGAGCGCCCCAGGACGGTCGCTTGTCGCTCAATCTCAACGGGCGGCCAATTGACTTCCGCGTTTCCACGCAGCCGACTATTTACGGCGAAAATATCGTATTGCGCGTGCTCGACCGCGAAAAATCCATCATCAGCCTGGAGCGCATGAATCTGCAAGCGCAAACCATCGCGACACTGGAAGTGATGCTGTCACGGCCCGAGGGAATACTGATCCTTACTGGCCCTACCGGAAGTGGCAAGACGACCATGTTGTATTCTTTGCTTTCCAAGCTTAATGACGAGACAGTGAACATCATGACGCTGGAAGACCCGGTGGAATACCCGGTGACAATGATGCGCCAGACCTCAGTAAACGAGGTGGCAAAGATGGATTTCGCCAACGGTATCCGTTCGATCATGCGTCAGGACCCGGATATAATTCTGGTTGGCGAAGTGCGTGACCGGGAAACTGCGGAGATGGCCTTCCGTGCAGCAATGACCGGCCATCAGGTATTCACGACCTTGCACACCAACTCTGCGCTGGGAGCATTTCCTCGCTTGATGGACATCGGCATTCCGCCGGATATCATTTCGGGCAATGTGATCGGCGTAATTGCACAGCGCTTGGTGCGATTGCTGTGCGCGCGTTGTAAACAGGCTTATTTCCCGAATCATGAAGAAATACAACTGCTGCGACTACCGCTAGACTCAAACGTTAAAATCTATAAAGCGGTAGGCTGCAAGCACTGTCAAAACAAAGGCTACAAGGGGCGCATGGCGCTTTTGGAGATTTTGCAGATGGACGGCGATCTGAACGAGCTGGTTGCGCGACGCGCTACTGCCAGAGAACTTAAGACCGCGGCACTGCAAAAGAATTTCCACACGCTTGCGGAAGATGGCATCCAGCGGGTGCTGGAAGGCATGACCAGCCTTGCCGAGGTATCGCGCGCGGTGGATCTCATCGGACGCCTGATTTAACGTATTCGGCCAGGAGCGCACAAATTACATGGCGACTTTCCAGTACAAGGCGGTAGACAAAGACGGCAAGCTGGCACGCGGTGACATCAACGCGACGAACGAGGTTGATCTCGAGCTGCGCTTAAAGCACATGGGGCTCGACCTCATCACCTTTCGCCAAATCAACAAGAGTTCTTCCGCGCTGGGGCGAAGCAACATAACGCGCCGCGACCTCATTACTTTCTGCCTTGATATGGAACAGATCTCGCGGGCCGGAATTCCACTTCTGGAGGGGCTGCGTGATCTGCGCGACAGCATTGAGAATCCGCGTTTCAAGGAGGTCATTACTTCATTGCTGGAGGACATGGAGGGCGGTAAATTGCTGTCGCAGGCGCTGGCCACGCACTCTGCGGTTTTCAGCCACGTATTCGTGAGCCTGGTGAAAGCGGGGGAGCAGACGGGCAGGCTCACTGAGGTATTTGAAAACCTCGCAGCGACTCTGAAATGGCAGGACGAACTCATCGGGCAGGCGCAGCGCTTGATGTTGTATCCCATCCTGGTGCTCGTGATCATCATAGGGGTAGTGATCGTGCTCCTGGTGGGGCTGGTGCCTCAAGTGGTATCGCTGTTGAAGAACATGGGGCTCGAGTTACCCCTGCAAACCCGCGTTTTGATCTTCTTGTCCAATTCAATTGTGCATTATTGGCCGTTACTGGTCGTGGTGCCCATTGGACTGGCGGTCATCTTTTTCATAGCCGTAAGGCAAAGTGAGAGAGCGCGCTATCTGTGGGATTATGTGAAATTGCACGTTCCGATCACCGGCGAGATCATGCAAAAAATCATCTTGGCGCGTTTTGCCAATTTCTTCGCGCTGATGTACCAGTCCGGAATTACCATTTTGGATGCCATCAAGACCAGCGAAGAAATTGTCGTCAACCGCGTGATTGTAAACAGCCTGCAGCGCGCCGGACAGCAGATCGGTTCGGGGGAGAGCCTCACTGAAGCGTTTCGCAATTTGGGCGTGTTCCCGCCGCTGGTGCTGCGCATGTTGCGCGTCGGTGAAACTACCGGTGCGCTAGATACGGCGTTACTTAATATCAGTTATTTTTACAACCGCGACGTCAGGGAAGCTGTGGATAAAGGGTTAAAGCTGCTGGGGCCATTAACGACCGTCATCCTGGCGTCGGTTTTGTTATCCGTCATGGTCGCAACTTTGCTTCCGGTGTACGATATCCTCGGGAAGCTTAAATACTGATCACCTTCATGGCCGACAAACTCGTATTGTGCGTTTCTGCCAGCTCGGCTACAGTCGGCCGCTGGCATGCCGGGAAGTTGGTTACGGTCCAGGTATTCTCCAACGATCAGAGTGGCTGGTCCGGCTTTAACAGTTTTCTCCTTGGCAGCCCCGGAGCACTGGTGCATATCATGGCAGACGTGGTTGAAGAGGATTATCGCTTTGAGAGCCTGCCTCACAGCATGGGGCGTGATCGCAGGGAATTGGTCTCCCGCAAGCTCAGACAACTGTACCGCAACAACCCGTACAGCAGAGCTTGGCTGCAGGGGCGCGATACTGAGAAGCGGCGCGATGATCGTTATCTGTTCGCCGCATTGACCAATCCGGATTTGATCGCCGGATGGCTTAGTGTCATTGAAGCGCGGCAGCTACCGCTGGCGGGAGTCTATCTGCTGCCCATGGTCAGTAAAAATCTTCTCAAAAAATTCGAGCTCAACAAAGTTAATAGCCTGTTATTGGTGACGCGCAACAGGGCCGGGCTGCGCCAAACTTTTTTTCAGGATCAGAAACTGCGCATCAGCCGCCTTACGCAGCTCGAAAATATTCCTGATGAATCGGGCATCGACGAATACGCCGAGGAAATCAGCAATACCCGTCTCTATCTCGCAGCGGTCAAAATCCTGACTTTAGACGAGCCATTGCAGGTCGTCATCTTCGATCCGGGTGAAACGCTGGTTGGCCTAGGAAAACAGTTGGTCAAACTGCAATCCAATATACATTGCCAGCATATTGGCCGCGGCGAGATTGTGGGAAAGCTGGGATTGTCTCCGGAACTGCTGCGGGTGTCTCCCGATGTGGTGTATCTGCACATGCTGGGAGAGCTGCAGCCTCTTAACCTAGGGCCGCCAGAAAAAACTCATCTTTACCGGCTATACCAGGCACGACGCAATATTTACGCGGCCAGCGCGCTGGCGGCTTTGGTGGCTGCGGTGTGGTGCGGAAATAATCTATATCAGCAATACGATTACAAGGCGCAGACAGCGCTCACGGGGCGGCAAACGGAGCAGCAGCAAGCGCAATATCTGGAGGTCACCAAGCAATTTCAAGCAGCGCCGACCTCGGCGGAAAATCTGAAAAACGCCGTTGAGATTGCCGAAAAAATCAAGAAGGAGGGTCGCACCCCGGAACTCATGTTGAGTGTAATCAGTCATGCGCTGGATGCGAGTCCCGACGTCATGTTGAAAAGCATAGTCTGGAAATACGGCAGCGAGGTAAAAACAGAGGGAGAAGTTACCGCGCCCCTAGGAGCCAGCGACAAAACGCAGACCGGGCTGGTTGAAGCGGAAATCAGGCCGTTCAACGGCGATTACCGCGCCGCGATGGCGAGCATCAACAGCTTCGCCGAGAAACTGCGAGAAGACAAAAACGTCAAAACAGTCAATGTAATTCAACTCCCGCTTAATATTAGCCCGGGAACTAGCTTGAGCGGCAACACCTCGGATAGCCTTGAGCAGTCTTCAACCGCCCCTTTCAAAGTTGCGCTCTCGCTGAGGAGGCAGGAACAATGAAGTCATCGGATCTGCGCGCACTGCGCGTTCCCATTACCACGTTCCTTGTCGTGCTGCTGGCCGGAGGGGCGCTGGTCTATTACACCAAGCATTTGACGGAAGCCGCGTTCCAGCAACTACAGCAGCAGCAATTTTATCTGGGCGAAGCGCGCGTACGTTACCAGAAATCAGGGGACGAGAAAGAACTCATCAACCACTATTTGCGTGATTATCTGCGCTTGCAGAAACAAGGCTTCATCGGCACCGAACCGCGCATCAATTGGCTTGATGGTTTGCGCATTGCCAATCACGAGGCGGACCTGTACGGCGTCGGATATCAAATCGGCGCGCAGCATCCATATGTTGTTCCGGCTGATTACAATCCCGGCAATCTGAACCTGCAGCAATCGCTGATGAAGCTCAATTTCCGCCTGTTACATGAAGAAGACTTGATGCGCTTCTTTAATATCCTGGCAACAAAAAACGTTGGCCTGTTCCATCTCGACCAATGCTCGATTGTGCGCCTGGACAACAATGTTGCCGCGGTCCGCTTTCTGGCCAATTTGCAAGCCGAATGCGAACTCACATGGATCACTCTCCAGCCCGCGGATTCTTTGAGGAACAAACAATGAGATGGCTCGCGCTTATTGCCTTGCTGCTGCCGCTTTTCGGGTCCGCCGCAGAGCCTTTGGGGCGATTGTTCTTTACCCCGCAACAACGCGCCACGCTCGACAACGCAAGACACCAGAAAATCAGAATTATCGAAGTCGAGCCCGAAGCGCCTGCACCGCCGGAAAATATCAGCGTCAATGGCGTAGTCAAGCGCAGCGACGGTCAATCCACCGTGTGGATCAATAACCGGCCGCTCAAAGAAAATCGCGCGCCGAGCGGCGTAAAAGTCATTAGCCGCAATGCCGAAAATGCAAGCGTCACCCTGAAGCTGCCACAATCCAGCCGCAACGTGGATGTAAAAGTCGGTCAGAGTCTCGACGCGACAACCGGGCACATCAAGGAACGATATCAGATGCCGCCGCCACCAGTAACGCGGAAAAAAAC
>Ga0187773_10000097_pt1 | contig 37314 bp, 32 predicted proteins | sample 0216_BV02_MP05_1_FD_133133 | JGI IMG/M metagenome (GOLD analysis project Ga0187773, IMG submission 133133) | Tropical peat soil microbial communities from peatlands in Department of Meta, Colombia - 0216_BV02_MP05_10_MG | ecosystem: Environmental > Terrestrial > Soil > Wetlands > Peat | place...
CGTGGCGCGCCGCCAGTCCCGGCGCAGCGCCGCCAGCACGATCCACGTTCCCGCGAGGGCGAAGCAGATCGCCGTGTTGACCACCATCGGCGTCAGGCCGGGCAGCACCTGCACCAGTGCCGGGGCTCGAGATATCCAGCCGGCCGCGACGGTCGCGCCGAGCAGCGCGAGCGCCGCGCCGATCGCGGCGCCGGCGAGCTTGCTGCCGCCTGGTCCTGTAGCGGTCATTTTCGGGCCCGAAGGCGTGGCGCGGGAATCATGGTAGCGCGGGAATTGCGGGGGCGCACGCGGGCGATCTGTGCTAGCTTCAGCGTTCCCGGAGAGAGGAGGACGCCGTGACTCACGAGCACAGAAGGCGTGTCTTGAAGGGCGCCGCGCTCGGCGCGCTCGCGTACACGGTGGGCGGTGCCGAACTCCTGCTTTCTCCACGGGAGGCGCTCGCCCAGGACATCCCGCTCAAGGTGCTGACCTCCGATGAGCGCGCGGCGCTTGAGGCGCTCGGGGACGCGCTGTTGCCCGGCGCGCGGGACGCGGGCCTCGCGCACTACATCGACCAGCAGCTCTCGGTTCCGCCGGGCGAGGCGCTGCTCATGGCGCGCGCGGTCGGCGTGATGCCGCCGTACGCGAATTTCTACCGCGCCGGGCTCGCGGCCCTGGACGCGGCCAGCCACAAGGCGCACGGCGCGAAGTTCGCCGCGCTGGCGCAGGAGAAGCGCAGCGCCTTCGTAGAGGAATTCCGCCAGAAGGTCCCGGACGGCTGGAGCGGGCCGCCTTCGCCCTTCTTCTACTTCGTGTCCCGCGCCGACGCGGTCGACGTTTTCTACGGAACCGTCGAGGGCTTCGCGCGGCTCGGCATTCCGTACATGCCGCACATCGCGCCGCTCAAGAGGTGGTAGCCATGGCCAGCGAAAAAGTCGATGCCGTCATCGCCGGCGGCGGCGCCTCGGGCCTCCTGCTCGCCGCCAAGCTCGGTCAGGCGGGCAAGAAGGTCGTGGTCCTCGAGATGGGCCCGGCGATCGGGCTCGACGATCTCGTCAGCTCGATGATCTGGTCGCGGCGCCTGAAGTGGGGCGGCGTGCCGGTGATCTCCGAGGGCAAGAACCCGGTCGGCCACAACTTCCAGTCCGGCTGGGGGCTAGGCGGCGCGGCGATGCACCAGTTCGCCAACTGGCCGCGGCTGCACCCCGAGGACTTCCGCGTGAAGTCCCAGTACGGCCGCGGCCTCGACTGGCCGGTCTCGTACGAGGAGCTTCGCCCGTACTACGACCGCATCCAGAAGGAAGTCGGCCTCTCGGGCGATCACCTCGCCGAGGTGTGGCGGCCGGCGGGCGATCCCTACCCGATGCCGCCGATGAAGTGGACGAGGCAGGCCGACCTGCTCGCGGAAGGCTTCAAGAAAGCGGGGCTGCGCACCGCGCCCATGCCGGTGGCGATCAACAGCGTTCCCTACAACGGGCGGCCGGCGTGCATCTACGACGGCTGGTGCGAGGCGGGCTGCCCGACCGGGGCGCTCGTCAATCCGCAGGTCACGTACCTTCCCGTCGCGAAGAAGGCGGGCGTCGAGGTCCGCGCCGACAGCTACGTCACGCGCGTGCTGGTGAACGCGAAGGGAGACCGCGCCACCGGCGTCGAGTACTACGACAAAGAGAAGAGACGCCAGGTGCAGCTAGCGGACGTGGTGGTGCTCGCGGCGTTCTCCGCGTCGAACCCGCGCATCCTCCTCAACTCGAAGACCGACCAGCACCCGGAGGGCCTGGCCAACTCGAGCGGGCTCGTGGGCAAGTACGTGACCGCGCACATCACCTTCTCGGCCTTCGGGCTGTTCGAGGAGAACACCGAGAACCACATCGGCATGTCCTCCGCTTTCGGGATGTCGCAGGACGGCTACGTCAAGGACAGCCACCCGGGCTTCGGCAGCTACACCTGGACGATTGGCGTGGCGATGAAGCCGAACGACGTGCTCGGTTTCGCGAACGCCCGCCCGCAGCTCTTCGGCAACGCGCTGCACGACTTCATGAAGCGCGCGGCCAGGGGGCTCGCCCGCATCGGCGTGCAGGCGGAAGAGCTGCCCGACAGGGAGAACCGCGTGGTGCTCGCCGACCGCAAGGACGAGTTCGGTTTTCCCCTTGCGCGCGTGATCCACGGCCTGGACGCCAACTCGATGGACCTCTTCAACCACATCAAGGCGGAAGGCGAGCGCATCATGAAGGCGACGCGCGCCAAGGAGACCTGGAGCTCGCCCGCGCCGGGCCTCGCCCACTTCCTCGGTGGGACCATCATGGGGAAGACGGCGAAGGACTCGGTCACCGACGGCTACGGCCGCACGCACGATGTCGGGAATCTCTTCATCACCGGCGGCGGCCTGTTTCCGACGATCGGCGGCGTGCATCCGACCTTCACGCTGCACGCACACACGCTGCGCACGGCGGATTGGATGGCGAAGAACTGGGGCGCTATCGCCGGTTGAAGGGAAAGCCGCGCCTGCGGTACTGGATCACCAGCCAGCCGCCGAGCATGCCGCCGAGGTGCGCGAAGTGCGCGACGCCGTCGGTCGTTCCCATGACCCCGTATAGCAGCTCGAGCCCGCCGAACACGATCACGAACACGCGCGCCGGCATCGGGATCGGCGGGAAGATCAGCATCACCATGCGCCGCGGAAAGTACATCCCGAACGCGAGTAGCAGCCCGAAGAGCGCGCCCGAGGCCCCGACCGTCGGGAATGCCGGCCCTCCGGCGAGCGACACGACGAGGAGCTGGCACAGCGCCGCGGACACGAGGCACGCGAAATAGTAGGTCAGGAAATAGCGCGAGCCGAACAGCCGCTCGATGTCGCTTCCGAACATCCACAGGCCGAGCATATTGAAGAAGATGTGCGCGAAGCTTCCGTGGAGAAATCCGTAGGTCACGAGCTGCCAGGGCGCGAACCCCGCGCCCGGCGGCCATAACGCAAGCGGGTCCAGCAGGGTCCCGGTCTGCGTCTGAAGCAGAAACACGACGACGTTGGCGACGAGCAGCGACTGGGTGACGGGAGGCATAGGGCGGAGTCTACCCCGCGGACTCCGATCGCGCCGGGTCAGAGCGCGTACTTGACGACGATGCGCGCGAGGCGCGTCCTCTCGTGGCTCCAGTTCGCGAACACCTGGCACACCTGCTTCGCGCCTTCCTCGGAACGCTCGGAGTATTTCTCCGCGAAGCGCGCCTGCCCGGACTCCTGTCCCGGCTGCACGCGCGCGTCGGCCCAGGACTGCTTGTCGTCGGCGCGGATGTAGAGCTGCACCTCCTTGACGGTTGCGGCCGCCGGCACGCTCGCGCACACGGTGACGTGCATCGCGCTCTGCTCGGAGCAGTCCTTACACGGCCCCACCAGCACGCTCGCTGCGGTGCCTTCGTCTCCCTGGCGGGAGGCATCGGCCCGCTGCACCTCGGTCTCGATCTGCTTGCGCTCGTTGGTGCGCGCCTGCTCGAGCCTCATCGCGGTCGCGTTGATCTCGGCGAGCTTGGACTGCAGATCTGCGCGCAGCTCGTCGCGGTCGCCGGTCCGCAACGAGACGAAATACTGCGACAGCGCGAACCCGCCGATCGCGGCTGCGATCATCAGCGCAAACACGACCAGTACCGGGCCGCGCCGCGTCTTCTTGGTGATCGGCTGCCCGCGCTCGCGCTCGCGCAGCTCCTTGCGCCAGGAGATCCGCAGCTGGATCAAGGCGGTGATCACCGTGGCGAGGGCGCCGACCGCCGCGGCGATCAGGGAGTCGGAAGGATGCGAAAAATCCATAGGGGCGCAATGATACGAGATCGCGCCCCGGAAGAAAATGCGGGGTGGGCGCCCCGCCGTGAAGAACTACAGGTCGTACCCCTTCTCGTTGTGCAGGACCGTGTCCAGGCCCTCGGTCTCGTCCTCGGGATCCACCCGCATGCCGACGAGCGCTCCCGTCAGCTTCAGCAGGAGCCAGGTCAGCCCGCCGGACCACGCGGCGGTCGCGAGCACCCCGGCAAGCTGCACCAGGACCTGATCGCCCATCGTCGTCTTCTCCGGATAGCCGACGCCCCCGAAGAAGGCCGACGCAAACACTCCCGTGAGCAGCGTGCCGATGATGCCGCCCAGCCCGTGCACCGGAGCCACGTCGAGCGAATCGTCGACCTTGAGCGTCCGCTTCAAGAACATGGTGGCGAAGAAGCACGCGACGCCGGCGGTGCCGCCTATGGCGAGCGCGCCCAGGGGGCCGACGAAACCCGACGCGGGCGTGATCGTGCCCAGGCCCGCGACCACGCCGGTGACGATGCCCAGAACCGAGGGCTTGCCGAAGCGCAGCCATTCGCACAGCATCCACGCGAAGGCGCCGGTGGCCGCGCCGATGTGCGTCACGAGCATCGCCATGCCCGCCGCGGCGTCCGCCGCCAGCGCGCTGCCCGCGTTGAAGCCGAACCAGCCGACCCAGAGCATCGCGGCCCCGGTCACCGTCATGGTCATGTTGTGCGGCGGCATCGCGGTGTCGGGGAAGCCTTTGCGGGGCCCGAGCGAAAGAGCGCAGACCAGTGCGGCCGTGCCCGCGTTCAGGTGGACGACGGTGCCGCCCGCGAAATCCATGATGCCCATCTTGCCGAGCCAGCCGTCACCCCACACCCAGTGGGCGATCGGCGCGTAGACCACCACGAGCCACAGCAGGGAGAACAGCAGCATGCCCGAGAACTTCACGCGCTCGGCGTAGGCCCCGAGGACCAGCGCCGGCGTGATGATTGCAAAGGTGAGCTGGAACATCGCGAACACGGTCTCGGGGATCGTCGTGCCGGGCCGGATCGCCTTGAAGTCGACGCTGGAGAGAAAGGACTTGGCGAAGCCGCCGTACCAGGCGTTGCTCGCCCCGCCGTCCCCGAAGGCGATGCTGTAGACGCACGCCACCCAGGCTAGCGTCACCACGCAGGTGATCGCGAAGCACTGCATCAGGACCGAGAGCACGTTGCGCGAGCGCACGAGCCCCGCGTAGAAGAGCGCGAGCCCGGGCAGCGTCATGAAGAGCACCAGGAGCGACGAGGTCAGCATCCACGCCGTGTTCGCCGCGTCGAGCTTGGGTGGCTCCGCCGCCACCGCGAACGGCGCATAGAGCAGGGGGCCGAGCAGGGCGCAGCAAAGCCACGTCGTTCTTGTCATGGGCCTCTCCTCCTAGGGCCGGCGTCTGTGCGCCAGCGCGGCGCACATGATGGACCGGGACGTCCTGTTTGCGCAAGAACTAGGAAAAACCGAAGAGCTTGTGCGGGTTCGCAACCAGGATCTGGCGCCGCGTCGCCTCGTCGGGCGCCCAGGTCCCCAGCAGATTCCACAGCGCGACCGAACTCACTCTGTCCGAAAAAGAGAGGTGCGGGTAGTCGCTTCCCCAGATGAGGCGGTCGGCGGCGGTCTCGATGAGCGCGCGCGCGATCGGCGCGACGTCGCCGAAGCCTCCGGCGGCGGACATTCGGTATACGCCGGTGAGCTTCACCCAGCAGCGACGCTCGCCGTGGCGCACGAGCTCGAGCAGCTGGCGGAACCCGGGCTGGTCCGCGCCGTCCTTCGCCTGGAACATGCCGAAGTGCGCGAGGGTGAAGTCGAGCTTGAGCTTCTTCAGCGTGGGCATCAGCTCGGCGGTGAGCCAGCCCGGCGTCAGGAAATCGAGCTGCCAGCCGATCTCGGCGCAGCGCGCGCCGAGCCTGGCGATTCGCGGCAGCAGCTTGGGAGCGAATCCCGACTCGAAGGGCTTCACCGGCGAAAGGTTGATGCGCACGCCGCGCACGCCGACCGCGTCCAGGCGCTCGAGCTCGGCGTCGGGCTCGTTCTCGTCGATATCGACGATCCCGCGGCATCGCTGCACCCCCACCTCGCGCATCGCGTCGAGCATGCAGCGGTTGTCGCGGCCGTAGGCGCTCGGCTGCACGAACACGAAGCGCGAGAGCCCCAGCTTGGCGGCGAGCTTGAGGTAGTCGGCGAGCGGGGCGAGCGGCGGCGTGTAGCGCAGGTCGCCGGCGTAGGGATAGCGGCGCGCGGAGCCGAACACGTGGAAGTGGGCGTCGCAGCCGCCGGGGGGCGACTGGAAGTCGGGCTGGCCGTCGTGCAATGACATCGTGCCGGCGTCAGAACTTGTAGTCGATCTCGTGCATGCGCGGCAGCGGCAGCTCGAGCCCGAAGGCCTCGTCGGGGAACAGCTCCTCGAGCCCCGGACGCGGGCCGCTCAGCACTTGAGCGTGCACCCAGCCGACGAGCGTGCCGAAGTTGCGCCGGTTCAGCTCCGACATTCCGTATTCCCAGGGATCGGGGCCGAGGCGGGCGCGCTCCTCCTCCCAGTAGCTCCAGTACCACGCAAGCGGGACGTTGCGCGGGTTGGCGAGCCGCTTGTAGGCGAGCTGCTTCGCTTCCTCGAACGCGAGCACCAGGCTCTCGACCACCCAGGGATGCTTCGCGACGACCTTCGAGGGCAGCGTGGTGACGTGCATGATGGGGAAGAGGCCCGTACGCGCGTAGAAAGCGCCCTCGATCTCGCGGTAATTCGGGAACAGGCGCCCGACGCGCGGGTCGCCCTCGGCGATCATTCGCGTCACGTTGGGCGCGATCATTGCGTCAACCTCGCCCGCGAGCAGCATCGCCTCCACGTTCTTGCCCCGCGGCAGGCGCTCGATCTTCAGCTCGGCGGGCGCCTGCCGCGAGGCGTCGTCCTCGCTCTCGATCACCCACGTGATCGAGCGGTGCGGCACCCCGAAATCCTCCTCGAGGTGGCCGCGGATCCAGTAGTTCGCCGCAGCGCCCAGCGTGCGGCAGGCGACCCGGCGGCCGATGAGGTCGGCAGGGTTCGCTATGCCCTTCGACCGGTTGACGAAGGCGAAGCCGTGGCGGAAGCGGCGGTGCAGGAACACCGGAAGCGCGGTGAAATCGTCCCGCCCGCGGCGCTTCTGGACGACGTAGGCTCCGGCATTGAACTCGTTGATGTCGCTCGCTTCGCCGCTCGCCACCCTGTCGTGGATGACGCGCGTGCCGGGATAGTCCGCGATGACGAGCTCGATGCCCTTGGGCCTGACGGAGCCGTCCTTGAGCGCGCGCACGATCTCGTAGTCGCCGACCATCATCGAGAGGCGCAGCTTGCTCATTCCGGCCTGATCCCGACCGCCTTGACGATCCCGGCCGTGTACTCGACGTCGCGGCGGATCGTGGCGTTGAGTTCCTCGGGGGTGCTGGTCGCGATCGGAAAGCCGATCTCCTCGGCCTTGGCGCGCACTGCGGGCGATTCGAGCACGCGCACGATCTCGTCGTGCAGCCGGCTCACGACGGCCGGCGGCATCCCCGCGGGACCGAAGTAGCCTGCCCAGGTCGGAGGCGGCTCGTACCCGGGCAGCTCCTCGCTAATGGTCGGCACGTCGGGGATGACGTGGTAACGCTTCGTGCCGTTGACGGCGAGGAGCTTCACCTTGCCCGAGGCGACGAACGGCGCGGCTGTGGCGAGGACGCTGAATCCCACCTGGATCTGCCCGCCGACGAGATCGGTGAGTACCGGGGGCCCGCCCTTGTAAGGCACGTGGACCCAGTCGATGCCGGTGAGCAGGTGGATCGACTCGCCCGAGAGATGGTGCGTCGTGCCGACGCCCGACGTGCCGTAGGACAGCTTGCCCGGGCTGCGCTTCGCGTAGGCGATGAGCTCGCGCATCGACGCGAACGGCTGCGCGGGGGTCGTCACCACCACGGCAATGGTCTCGAAGGCCTTGGTGATCGGCGTGAAATCCTTGAGCGGGTCGACGCGCGCGCTCTTCGACAGAAAACGGTTCATCACCAGCGCGCTCGCCGAGGTGAGCATGATCGTGTAGCCGTCCGGCGCCGCTCGCGCCACCGCTTCGGCGCCGATCGCGCCGCCCGCGCCGCTCTGGGTTTCGACGACGACTGGCTGACCCAGCGAGCCGGCGACTCCCTGCGCGACGAGCCGCGCGATGATGTCGGCGCCGCCGGCCACGGTGATTATGGAGCGGATGGGCCGGGCCGGGTAGGCCGGCTGGCCCGCGGCGAGGTCGACCCAGGCCGCGAGCGCGAGCCCCATCGACACAGCGGCGCGGAGACTCACTTCCACCTCCTCAGCTGAGGTTGGTGAAGATCAGGAGCTGCACGAACAGCTGTATCTTGGTGTTCGTCTCGGGAGGCACGACGGTGAACTCGACGCCAACGCGGTTGCGCCCGTCCTTCGCCTTCTTCAGGCCGACGACCTTGGCGTACACGTTGGCGGCCTGGTAATCGACGAGCGGCAGGTCGAAGTCCATCTTGATCTCGGAGTAAAGAGGCAGCTCCCGCTCCACCTCGAGAAGCATGCCGTGGTAGCCGATATCGCGGATGGTGCCCGAGTGGATCTCGGGCAGGACGATCTTGTGCTCGATGCCGTAGTAGCGGAAGGGGAGCTTCACCTCGATGCGATGGCTGCGCCGGATCTCCTGCCGCGGCACCTTCATCGCGAGGGAGGGGATCGACACGACCTCGCGCAGGCTGACCGGCTGTGGCTTGCCCTTCACCTGGATCTCCATCGGAGCGTTCGTCTCGACGAAGTCCTTGCAGCGCTCGTACGTGGTCTGGCTGATGAGCACCTGCCCGCGCAGGCTGAACGCCTCGATGCGCGAAGCCAGGTTCACCTCGTCGCCGATCACGGTGTACTCCGAGTAGCGCTCCGAGCCGAGCGTCCCGGCGAGCACGGTGCCGGTGTTGATGCCGATGCCCATGAACAGCTCCGGCATCCCCTGGTCCTTGTGGGCGAGGTTGAGCGTGTTCATGGTCATCTGCATTTCCACGGCGCAGGCGAGTGCGCGGTTCACGTCGTCCTCGCGGCTCAACGGCGCGCCGAACAGCACCATGATCGAATCGCCCATGAACTTGTCGATGGTTCCCTGGTGCCTGAAGATGATCTCGCTCATCTTGATGAGGCAGGGGTTGAGCAGCTGTATGACGATGCCTGCGGGGTGCGACGCGGCAATCGCTGTGAAGCCGCGCAGGTCGGCGAGTAGGATCGTGACTTCACGGCTCAGGAATTCCTGGCTCGCGCCCGTGGCCAGGGTCTGGGCGTGGGGGTCAAGAGCCTGGAGCGCCTTCTCGATTTCCGCGGTGCCGGCGGCGCTGAGCGCCTTGCCGGTGTCCCGGGCGATCACCTCGCTGATGCGCTGGAGAACCCGCCGAGCCTGAGTCTGCTTCACGCCGAGATAGTACTACTCGGCCTTGATGCCGGCTTCGCGAGCCAGACGCGTCTTCTTCTCGGCTTCCGCCCTGATGTAGGCGCCGAATTCCTCCGGGGATGCGCTCGCCTTCAGCTCGATGCCGCGCTCGATGAAGCGCCTGTAGAGATCCGTCTCGCTCAGGGCGGCCGCCACCGCGCGGTTCAGGCGAACCAGGGTCTCGTGGGGCGTTCCGGCGGGAGCGACAAGGCCGTTGAAGGTGACGTCCTCGTATCCGGCGACGCCCGACTCATCCACAGTCGGTACGTCCGGAAGCAGCGGCGAGCGCTTGAGGCTGGTCACCGCCAGCGGGCGCACCTTGCCTGCCCGGATCTGGGGTGTGGAGGTGCTCACCTGGTCGAACATCAGCGTGACCTGCCCGCCGATCACGTCGACGAGCGCCTGCGAATTGCCCTTGTAGGGCACGTGCAGCATCCTGATCCCCGCCTGGCGGCTAAAGAGCTCGGCCGCCATGTGGCCGGTCGAGCCGTTGCCCGAGGAGGCGTACGAGATCTTTCCGGGCTCGGAACGGGCCAGCGAGATCAGCTCCTTCACCGAGCGCGCCGGGAACGCGGGGTTGGCGATCAGCACCTGGGGCACAAGGCAGGTGAGCGTCACGCCTGCGAAATCCTTCAGCGGGTCGTAGCCGGGATCGGCGACGACGAGCGGAACGGTGGCGAAAGTGTTGGCGATCGCGAGCAGGGTGTAGCCGTCGGGGGCGGCCTTCGCGACGAACTGCGTGCCAACGAGGCTGGACGCGCCCGGCCGGTTCTCGACGAGCACCGGCTGGCCCAGGCCCTTGGCGATGTGCTCGGCGACGGTCCGAGCGACGATGTCGAGGTTGCCGCCCGCAGTGAGCGGCACCACGATGCGCACCGCGCGGCTCGGGTAATCGGGGCTCTGCGCCAGAGCGGTGCCGGAAGCCAGCGCCGCGAGGATCGTCAGGAACCGCACGCTAGTCGAGCTGCACGCCGGCGAGACGCACGTACTCGGCGTACTTCGCCGTTTCCTCGGCGAGGAACCTGCGGAATTCCTCGGGCGTGGTATAGGCGGACATCACCCCCAGCCCCGCGAATCGCTTCACCACCGCCGGGTCCGCGAGCACGGCCCGGACCTCGCCGTTGAGCTTGTCGATCACCGCGGCAGGCGTGCCCGCGGGAGCGAACATCCCGAACCAGCCGCCGTCCATCTGGAAGGAGGGCAATCCGGCCTCGGCCGTGGTCGGAACATCCGGCAGCGCCGGCGAGCGCTTCGCAGCGGTATAGGCGAGCACGCGCGCCTTGCCGTTCTTGATGTACTGCATCACCGGGGCGGGCGAGGACAGCATCACCTGGACTTCGCCCGAGGCGAGGGCCGCGGCCGCGAGTCCGCCGCCCTTGTAGGGAACGTGCGTCAGGTGCGTGCCCGCGTAGTGATTGAAGACCTCGGTCGCCACGTGCCAGGTGTTGCCGACGCCGGGCGTGCTGTAGGCGAGGTGCGACCCCGGCTGCCTGGCGAGGTCAATCAGCTCCTTGAGCGTGTTCGCGGGGACGCCGGGATTGACGGTGATGAACAATCCGCCGTTGTCGACTAGGTTGGAGACCGGCGCGAAGTCCTTGTCGGTGTCGTACGGCAGCTTCTTGTACAGGCTCTTGTTGCTGACGAGCCCGCTCGAGTAAACCATCAGCGTGTAGCCGTCGGGCGCGGCCTTGGCTACCATGTCCGCGCCGACGATGCCGTTCGCGCCCGGGTGGTTCTCGACGAAGAAATTCTGGCCGGTCCGCTCGGCGAGCTTGGCCGCGACGATGCGCCCGACGACGTCGGGACCGCCGGGGCCGGCGGGGACGATGATGCGAACCGGCTTGCTCGGATAGGCCTGCCCCCACGCGAGTCCCGCGAGAACGAGCGCGGCGAGGCCAGGCAGCAACGCGCGAAGAATTCTTGTCATGACCTTACCTCCGTTGAGACTACGGCTTGGCTTGGAACACGAGAAAGAACTGGTTCGGAAGGAAGTCGTATTCCTTCGCAAGCGCGTACCCCGCGCGCCCGAGCTCGGCCTTCACCTGCGCTGGCGGTATGCGCTCCGCCTTGGGCGGGCCCGAGGGCGAATCTGCGCGGAAGTCGACGACGGCGAGGCGCGCGCCGGGCTTGAGTGATCCGCGCAGCTTCGCGAAGTAACGCTCGCGGTCCGAGATGTGGTGGTAGACGTCGACCATGAGAACGAGATCGACCTTGGTGGGGAGCCTCGCGTCGTCCGGACGCCCGGCGATGGACACGAGATTCGGGAGCTTCTCGCGACTCGCCCGCTCGGCGAGGTACGTCACCATCTCGGGCTCGGTGTCGACGCCGTAGACGAGCCCCTTGGGCACCCAGTGCGCGAGGCGTACCGCGAAATAGCCCGTTCCCGAACCGATGTCGGCGACCCGCGCGTCCTGCGCTGGCGAGAGCGCCGCGATCACCTCGTGCGGCTTCTGCCATTCGTCGCGCGACGGATCGTCGAACACCTTGGCCCAGTGCTGAGCGCCGGAGAAGCTGTGCTCGCGCGTGTGCGAGGTCTGCGCCACGGCCACGGCACAGCAGGCCGAGAGCAAAGCGACGACGGAACGGAGCGCCATCATGGGCCTTAGCTTACACTAAGGACTAAGACGCGATGGCCACGCCCCGCGCAAATTCCGGATTGAAGATCGTCACGCCGAGGAGGACGAGCATGAAAGCACTGTGCCATTGCGTTGCGATCGTTCTGAGCTGTCTCGCCGCCGGCTCGGCGGCGCAGGCTCAGGCCTTCCCGACTAAGGTCGTCAAGATCACCGCGCCCTACTCGGCCGGCGCGGCGCCCGCGGTGTTCCTGCATGTGGTCGCCGACAGCCTCTCGAGGATGTGGGGGCAGCAGGTCATCGTCGACTCCGCGCCAGGCGCGAGCGGATTCATCGCGATTGGCGAGGTGAAGGGGGCTGCCCCCGACGGCTACAGCCTGCTCGCGATGGCCAACTCGCATGTCGCGATCAACCCGGCGCTCTACGGAGCGAAGCTCCCCTACGATCCGGTGAAGGACTTCCTTCCGGTCGCGATGTTCTTCTACACCCACTTCTTCATCACCGTGTCGACTTCCGGGCCCTATCAGACGGTGCCGGCGCTGATCGCGGCGGCGAAGGCGAACCCCGGCAAGCTCTCCTTCGGGTCTTCCTATGTCGGCAGCCCTTCGCATCTCGGCGCAGCCGAGTTCGAGCACCTGACCGGAACCCGGATGATCCACGTACCCTTCAAGGACCAGTCGCAGATGTACGTGCAGATCGCCAACGGCGATCTCGGCTGGGCGTTCTCGACGCTCGGATCGGCGCTGCCGCTGATCCGCGCCGGGCGCATCAAGCTGATCGCCGTCGGCGCGGCGGAGCGCGACAAGGCGGCCCCCGACGTGCCGACCATCGGCGAGGCCGGCGGTCCGCAGGGGCTGGTCGTGGACTCCTGGATCGGGCTGTTCGCCCCGCGCGGAACGCCGCCTGCGATCGTGCAGACCCTTAATGCCGGAGTGAACCAGGCGCTCGGAACCCAGCAAGTGCTCGATCGGCTGAAGACCTTCGGTTTCCAGGGAGCGCCGGTGACGCCCGGTCATTTCGCCGAGGTGATCCGCGCGGACCAGAAGCGCTACGCCGAGATCGTGCGGCGCACCGGCGCAACCGCGAACTGAGGCGGGCATGGCCAAATCGGGACTGAAGCGGGCCCCGGCGAAGCGCAGGCCGCGCAAGGCGAAAGCGGGCACGCGCGGCCTGTCGCCGGCCGAGTCCCGGCTGGATTCCCTTCCCGGCGACGCCCAGGAGGTGCGCGACCGCGTCGAGAGCGAAGGCGGCTTGCTGGTCGGCGCCTACAACGATCCGCTGGGGAAGAACCCGCTGCTCCTCGCCGTCCTGCCGATCGATCGCATCGAGCCGACGCCGTTCCAGCGCGATCTGTCGCAGGCGCATCACCGCAAGCTCGCCGACGTGCTGCATCGCACCGGCATGTTCCTCGATCCGGTGATCGCGGTCACGGCGCCCAAGGAGGGCTTCTGGACGCCGAACGGGCGCCACCGGCTGGAGGCGATGAGGAGGCTGGGCGCCAAATCGATCACGGCGCTCGTCGTCCCGAAGCGCGACATCGCGTGGCAGATCCTCGCGCTCAACACCGAGAAGGCGCACAACCTGCGCGAGCGCTCGCTCGAGGTGATCCGCATCTATCGAGGTCTCATGGACGAGGACGCGAAGCGGCCCGAGAGCGGCTTTGCGTTCTACCTTGAGGAGGCCTCGTTCGTGACGCTGGGCGTGTGCTACGAGAAGAACGGCAAGTTCGCGGGCGGCGCGTACAATCCCATCGTGCGGCGCCTGGAGAAGTTCTCCGACGAGCCCCTGTCCGCCGCGATCAAGTCGCACGAGAAGCACGCGGCGATGCTGATGGACCTCGACGCGCGGGTGGCGGGCGTGGTGGCCAAGCTCAAGGAGCGCGGTTTCGTCAGCCCCTACCTGCGCGCGTTCGTGGTGGGGCGCATCAACCCCCTGCGCTGGATCCAGGGCGAGCCGCCGCCACTGGAGGACGTCCTCAAGACCATGCGCGAGCGCGCGGCGAAGTTCAACACCGACAGAATCAAGCAGGAGGACCTCGCCCAGACGGGCGGCGCCCCCGACGAGGCGGAGTGAGAGTATCCTATCGGTCGGCCACCCAAGCTCCGAGGAAAGCCATGGCACGCCCCATCGTAAGGATCGCTCCCAACAACCCCGTATTCGACCTGCCGGTGATCGTCGGCATCGAGGAAGGGCTCTTCCAGGAGGCGGGACTCGACGTGAGTTTCTCGGCGACCTACGCGGACCGCGAGAAGGACAGCGCCGAAAAACCCATTCTCTCGCGTCTGAAGGAGCAGCTCTTCGAATGCGGCTCGGCCGACAGCTACAACGTGTGCGAATGGGCGAGTATCGACCGCCTGGAGCGCGGCAAGCGCGGCGGCAGCATCGCAGCGCTGCGCGCGGCGGTCGCAGCGCAGGCGATCCTGACGTTCGAGGACAAACTGCAGACTCCGCGCGATCTTGCCGACGTGCCGGTGGTCGTGCAGGAGCTGACCGGCTCCCACTATACCGCGCTGCAGATGCTCGAGAGCGCGGTCGGGCGCGAGCACGTGAACATCCAGAACGGGGGCCTTCCGCAGCACCGCTGGAAGGGCCTCGCCGATCGCCGCTACCGCGCCGTCGCCGTGATGGAGCCCTTCATCAGCCTCGGCTTGAAGAAGGGCGCGCACATCATCGCCGCATCGTTCTACCGCGGCGGCGAGGTGGTGGCAGCCGACCTGATGCCGGAGCAGCGCAAGGCCTACTACGACGCCGAGAACGCGGCCGTCGACCTCATCAATGCCGACTTCTACAAGTATGCCCACCACGTGGCCGCCGCGACGAAGGGCGAGTTGGCCCCGCACGAGCTGCTGCGCGCCTTCGTGCACTACAAGCACGTCGACTACTACGATCCCGCGCTGTTCAACCGCGCGTACGACTGGATGAAGGCGCGCGGGATGACCGAGGGCCAGAGCCAGCACGCGGCCCTGGTCGTCGGCTGATCCGAAGGCGCTTCCCGATTCGCCAATTTGGTGCGGGCGCCGTCGCCGCGAGGCGACACGGCGCCCGGTTGGGCACACCTGACGGCTTGTTTCAGTGAAGCGTCAACTGGGGACGCTAGAATGGCGTCGTCCATCTCGCGTCCTGCCCGCATGAATTCCCGGTCCGAACCTGCCGAATCCCTTGCCGAGAGCGCCGCATTGCCGCCGCGCGACCGCTGGGACGCAATCCTGGTTATCGCGATCTTCGCATCGATCGGATTGCTCGCCTACGCGGCTCTCGCGACTCCGCTGCTACAGCCGCTCGTGGACGTTGCGCGGCGAGAGCACTGGAGCATGCTGTGGGTGCGCCCCACCATCATCTGGATCACCATGGGCCTGCTGCTGTTGTGCCTTCGCACGGCCCTCTGGCTTGCTTACCGGCCGTTCGAGGCCGTGCGCGTGGAGGACGCGCCCGCAATGACCGTTCTGATACCGGCCTACAACGAGGGCGCGATGGTGGAGGACACGATAGCCTCGGTCGTGGCGGCGCGCTATCCGCGCGAGCGCCTGCAGGTCATCGCAATCGACGACGGCAGCACCGACGATACCTGGCACCATATCCGGCACGCCGCCTTGCGGTTTCCCGGGCTGGTGATGCCGGTCCGGCTCCCCGTCAACCGGGGCAAGCGAGGCGCGCTCGCCGAAGGGTTCCGGCGCGCCACCGGAGAGGTGATCGTCACGGTCGACTCCGACAGCGTCATCGAGCGCGGCGCGCTGCTGGCGATCGCGGGGCCGTTCCGCCACGCGCGCGTGGGCGCGGTGGCGGGGAAAGTCGCCGTACACAACCGCAGGTCCAGCCTCATTCCGAGGATGCTGCACGTGCGCTTCATCCTTTCATTCGACTACCTGAGGAGCGCCCAGTCGGTGTTTCGCACGGTGTACTGCTGCCCGGGCGCCCTCGCCGCGTACCGGGCCACGGTCGTGCGGCGAGTGCTCCCCGGCTGGGAGCGCCAGGTCTTTCTCGGGGCGCCGTGCACCTACGGCGAAGACCGCGCGCTCACCAACGACATCCTCGCCGCCGGCTACGACACCGTGTACCAGCGCAACGCCGTCGTGCACACGCTGGTGCCGGAAACCTACTCCAAGCTGTGCCGGATGCTCCTGCGCTGGGATCGCAGCTACATACGCGAGGAATTCCGCTTCGCAAGAATCGTCTGGTCGCGGCCGCCGTGGTCGCGCGCCCTCGCTCTTTACGAGAGCTTCATCACCAACCTGCGCTATCCGGTCGGGTACGCGTCGATCGCGCTGTGGGCGATAAACGCCGTGAAGGACCCCGGGTCGATCGTGCGCATGCTGCTCGCCATCATGGTTGTTTCGCTGGTCTATGTGCTCTATTACCTGAGGAGCGAGCGCTCCTGGGACTTCGTGTTCGGGATCCTGTACGCGTACTTCTCCTTCTTCGCGCTCACCTGGATCTTTCCCTACGCGGCGCTCACCGTTCGCGCAAGGGGCTGGCTCACCCGCTGAGGGCCGCCGAGCTGGCGGCCGCTGGACGAGCAAAAAAAATCGGGGCGCCTCGATGGCACCCCGATGCTGTCCTCGATCTCCGGCGCTCAGCTGGGTTCCCGCTCTCGCTCGATGAGCTCGTCGCGCCCTCTGAAGGTGATGGCGTACTTGCCTCCTCTGAACTCGGCGCAGGCAAGCTGCGTGAGCCGGCGCACTACGCTGGTTGGAATGTCCGCCGACAGCTGGTTAGTCGCCCTGGCGTTGCGCAGCTTGCGCAGCCAGTCGATGTCTTCTTGCGTCAGCCTGCGGTCTATCAAGCGCGCTCCCGGGTGGCGTGCGGTTTTCTGGGCCGAATCAAAGCAATAAGTGCAACCTCCATGCCATGCCATGGCTTCTTCTTTAAATCAGTGAGTTGGGGAAATTTCCGGCCGGGTGCCGGCGCCGAATTCGTCTCCTGGCGGCGACGATGGACGAGAAATGTGGTGTCAATTCATTGATATGACACAGGTTTCGTGTGTCGGGAGACAGCGACGCGAGGGCCGATTTATGACGCGGACATGCCCAGGCTCGCCAGCGCTACCGCCGCAGCGGCCAGACCGGCCCCCTTGCGCAGGGTGAAGGGCTCGCGCAACAGAAGGAATCCGAGCACGGCGGTGACGACGAATCCCATCTGCGCGATCGGCACGATGATGCTTGCTTCGCCGCCGCGGAGCGCGTTGCCGAGAAAAATGAAGGCGACGACGAGCAGCACGGCGGCGACGGGCGCGTGCCGGAGAGCCGCGTGCGAGGGGCGGATGCCGCCGTCGAGGCGAGCGGCAAAGGTGGTCGCGAGCGTCACGGCGACTGCCCCCTGCGCGACGACCAGGTCGATGGGCGCGGCACCCGCGACCAGTCCGAGCTTGTAGGTGAAGCTTGCGACGCCTACCGCGAGGGTGGCGACGAGCACGCGCCCGAGCGAGGCCTTGTCCTCCGGTTTCTCAGGCGCGCCGGCGTCCCGCGGGGCGAGCAGCAGCCACACGGCGACGAGGGCCAGCGCGAGCCCCGCGAGCTTGGCGTCGGTGAGCGGCTCGCCCAGGACGAGCACCGCGAGCACCGCCGTGACGGCGAAGCTCAGCCTGAAGATCGTCGCGTTGGTGCTCACCGATCCGTGCTTCAGGCTCCATGCGAAGTTGTAGTAGCCGACGACCACTAGGACGCCCGCCGCCGCGCCCCACAGCGACGCCGCGTGGAAGGCGAGCGTGCCCGAGATGAGGCCCCACGCGAGCGCGAGCGAGGAGAAGAACCAGGTCTGCACCATCAGGAACTGGTGCGGCTGCGCCCCGGCGGCGGCACCGCGCTTGTATACGAAATCGGCGAGGCCGTAGAGGAGCAGTGCGCCGAGCGCGTACGCGATGCTCGAGCTCAAACTAGAACTTGAGGGCCCGCTGGAACGCCGGCCGCGCGGCCATCTCGTCGATCCACCGCGCGACGTTGGCGAAGCCCTCGACCAGCGCGGGCTGCACGCTCTTCATCCGGCCGAGCGCGCCATACAGTGCGAAGTCCGCGATGGTGACTTCGTTCCCCGCCGCGTAGCGCTGCCTCGCCAGCCGGCTGTCCCAGACGGTCACGTAGTTCCGCCACATCGTCCTGAAGACCTCGAGCGCGGGGCCGTGCTGATCCTTGTTGCGCGACAGGGTCAGGATCGCGGTGACCATCGCGCTCATGTCGCTTGCCGCGCTCATCAGCGCCTGCCAGAACGCCGGTCGAGTGGCGGGATCCTTGGGAAGGAACTTGCCCGATTTCTCAGCGCAGTAGAGGAGCACGGCGACCGACTGCGACACCGTCACGGGCTTGCCGCCGGGCCCTTCCGGGTCGACGATGACCGGGATCTGCCCGTTCGGGTTCAGCGACAGGAACGAGGGCGTCTTCTGCTCGCCCTTGGCGAGGTCGACGGGGTGGAAGGTGTAGGCGAGGCCGCATTCCTCGAGCGCGATGCGTGCGCGAATGCCGTTGGCGGTCCCGGCGGCGTAGAGGTCGATCATTTTTCCTGTTCCCCTGGAGAGCGTAAGTTGTCGAGAAAGAGATTCAAGACTATACCAAGCCCGAAGCGCCCTGCGACATTGTTGTTTGCCCGGCTCGCGCGCACGTCCGATAATGCAGGCCGCGTACTTTCGCGGCCGTCCCCATGGGAGGTACTCTGGCTACGATTCTCGCAATCGAGGACGATCCTTCCTTCCGGGACCTTCTCAAGCTGCATCTTCAGTTCGCGGGGCACACTCTCCGCGGCGCCGCCGATCCCGAGGAGGGGCTGCGAGCGATTCTGGAGGAACCTCCCGACCTGATTCTGCTGGATCTCGACCTTCCTTACCTGAGTGGCTTCGAGGTGCTGCAGGCGCTCAAATCCGACCGCGCATCGCGGGGCATCCCGGTCGTCATCATCACTGGGCGCCCGGACGGGGAGGCTTACGAGCGCTGCCGAAAAATAGGATTCGAGGGCTTCGCGTCCAAGCCTCTGAAGCGCGAGGACCTACTCGGGGTGGTCAACAAGGCGCTCGACGCGCGCACCGGCAAGCGACGAGGGCGCTAGAGGCCGGGCCGCCCTATTCGTACACGGGATGCAGGCGGGACAAATGGCCGTCCAGGCGCTCGGCCAGCTCCTTCACGGTCGCCCAGTCGCCGGCTCGCGCGGCCTGCTCGATGTCGCGGCCGATTGCGGCCAGTTCCTCGAAGCCGAAGCTGCCGGCGGTCCCGGATAGCGCATGGCCGATCCGGCGCGCCGCGGGCAGGTCGGCCGATTGGAGGGCGTCCCGGCATTCAACCACGTTCTGCTTGCAGCGCTCCAGGAAAGTCGGGACGAGCTCGGCGAAGATGGGATCGATCTTCACGGAAATCGGGTCGTCGCTCACGTCTGCATTCCCGTTGCACGCGACGGCTGCGCACCGGTCCGGAGACGGCCGGACGCGGCGAGCAGCGGCTCGAGCACCTCGCGCAGGCGAGCGAGCGTCACCGGCTTCGTGACGACCTCGGTGCATCCTTCGCTCTTCGCCCGCTCGGTTTCCTCGCCCTGATAGTAGGCGGTGAGAGCGACGATGGGCTTCCGATAGCCGTGCTCCCGGAGCACACGGGCCGCCTCGAAGCCATCCATCACCGGCATCTCCATGTCGAGGAGCAGAACGTCGAAGTCCCCGGCCAGCGCGGCCTCGACGGCCTCGAAGCCGTTGGACACGCAACGGCCTTCCAGGCCGAGCTCTTTCAGGTAGATTTCGATGAGGCTGCGGAGGTGCTCGACGTCGTCCGCCACGAGCACCTTTCCGGACAGGGGCGGCCGCACGGCAGGCGCCGCGCGAACCTGTCTCGATGCCGCGGGCTGGCTCTCGACGGCCGGAACGCCGACGGTGAATTCGGTTCCCTTGCCCGGAACCGAGCTGACGTCGATCGTTCCGTCCATGAGCTCGACGAGCTTGCGGGTGATCGTAAGGCCGAGGCCGCTTCCTTCGGCGCGCGAGCCGGCGATCCGCTGGAACGGGTCGAACACGCGCGCCAGACCCTCCTGCGGGATTCCGACGCCGGTATCACGCACGGCGATGATCAAGCCGCGCTCGCTCCAGCCGACATCGAGGGCCACCTCGCCCTGCTCCGTGAACTTGATGGCGTTCCCGAGAAGGTTGATCAGCACTTCGCGCAGGCGAAGCGCGTCGAGCGAAAGCGTCGCCGGGAGGCGCGCGTCCTTGGAGAGCCGCAGCTTCAGGCCTTTCTCCTCCGCCATGATCTGCATGGTCGACACGACGTCGTCGAGCAGCTCGGAAACGTTCTCCGGCTTGCGCTCGATGACGAGCTGGCCTGCCTCGATGCGCGCCAGGTTGAGGTTGTTGTTGACGAGCGCGAGCAGGTGCTCGCAGTTACGCGCAACGATTTCGCTGTTGTGCACGCGTTGCTCGCGCCCGAGGTCGTCCGCGAACCGGTTGATCTTGTTGAAGCCCATGATCGCGGTGATGGGCGTACGGAGCTCGTGCGTCATGTGGCTCAGGAACTCGGTCTTCATCCGGTTTGCTTCCTGCGCCGCAAACTTCTCGTAGAAGAGGCGCTGCTTCTCCTGATAGAGGGCGAAAAGCCAGAATCCGAGCGCCAGGGCCTGCGCCGCAAGGCCTGTCAGCGTGGCGAACAGCCAGCTCGAACCCTGGTTGAACGCGGACAGCAGGACCCCGCCGCCCACGCCGAGCAGCGCGATCGCGGCCATGCCCCACAGGAACTCGCTGGGGCGCGCCGCGGTGTCCCGGAAGATCATCGCCACGGGGACCGAGCAAACCAAGACAAGCAGAAAAAGATTCAGCCACCATGCGGCCGGACGGCTTACGCCTCCCGAAAGGAGCAGCTCGGTGAACAGGGCGTTCAGAGTCAAGCCGGGAAGGCGCCCGACCGGCGTATAGGCGAAATCGCCGAGTACGGCGGAGGAGCTACCGAGGAACACGATACGGTCGCGGACGAGGTCGCCCACATGTGCGTTGCCCCTCACTCCGGCATCTGCGGCGAGAAGCTGGAAGAACGGAACCGTCGGAACCGCTCCCGCGTTGGAGGGGTATCGCAGGACGGCGAGGCCGGCGGCGTCGAGAGGCCACGCACGAGCGCCCAGGCGAAGCTCGCGGGCGGACAACTCCAGGGAAGCCCCGGGCTCGGCCGCAAGCAGGCCTGCCAGCGCCAGCGAGGGCAGGATCTCGCCGTAGGCCTCGTGCAGGAGCGGGATGCGCCGCACCACGCCGTCGGCGTCGGCGACAAGGCTGATCACGCCGATCCTCGCGCCCGAGGGTTGAGTGAGCCGGGCGATCGGCAGAGTCAGGTCCGGCCAAGCCTGCACCGCGATCGGGCCACTGTGAGAAGCTGCGAGCACGGCGCTGCGCCTGAGCCTTTCGCGATACTCCGGGGGTCGATCCATCGCTTGCGAAAGCGCGGCTGCGGCGAGGACGCTGCGGCGATCGAGGACGGCCGCGAGCGCGTCGTCGCCCTGCCGCGGCTCGGCGAGCAGTATGTCGAAAACGACCGCGCGCGCGCCGTTGTCCTTCAGAAACCGCGCAGCCCGGGCGTAGACCTCCCGTGGATAAGGCCAGGCGCCGAGTTCGGGCTCGAGGCGGCGGATCGATTCCTCGTCGACGTCGACTGCGAGCACGTGATCCATGGCGAGCGACGGGCTCAGGAAATCCTGCACCGCGTCCTCGAACCACCAGCGCAGGCGCGGATAGAGCGTCGTCTGCGCGAGCACGCCGACCATGAGGAGCGCCGTCGCCACCATGCCGAGCGCACGCGCAATGGACCTGATCAGCGCCGGCTTCATTCCTTACCCACTCTCCAGAGGATCCGTGATCGACTGGACAGGATAGCAAAGGAGCGCGCCGAAGCGGCACGATAGTTGCAGCGAAGTACCGCCCTTATGCGCGTCTTCTCAACAACGGTCCTTCTTGCGGCAGCCCTGACCCTGGCCCAGGCCGCCTTTGCGGACGAGGCGCGCTCGCGGATCAAGCTCGGCCAGGCGCCGGAGCAAGCCGGCCGTACCGCGCTCGCCGACCTGATTGCCCGCGCCGAGGCGCTGTCGCGATCGGGCAAGCCGGGCGAGGCCTACGAGCTCCTGCTCTCGCAGGAGGACACGTACATCGGCATCATCGAGTTCGACTATGCGCTCGGGCGCGCGGCGCTCGACTCAGGTCGCCCCGACAAAGCGACGCTTGCTTTCTCCCGCGTGCTCGCACTCGACCCCGCGCATGCCGGCGCCTCGATCGACATGGGACGTGCCTATCTCGCGCTTGGCGATCTTCCGCGAGCGCGGAACACGTTCCGGAACCTGCTGTCGCTCGATCCGCCCCCGCAGATCCGCGCGCAGCTGCAGGCATATCTGGACCTCGCAGAAGCGCCGTCGTCGCCGCAGCAGGCGGCCCGGTCTCCGACGCAGGGATACCTCGGCGCGATGCTCGGCTGGAGCAGTAACGTCAACCAGGCGCCCTCACAGTCGGTGATCTTCGTGCCGGGGGTCGGCTCGAACTTCGAGCTGCCGGGGCAGAACGTGAAGAAGCCCGACAGCTTCGCCGGGGTCCTGGGCGGAATCGATGTTTCCCGGGCGCTCGACGCCACGTACTCGGTGTACCTCGGCGGCGACTTCCTCGGCCGCAGGAATTTCCACGAGTCCGATTTCAACGTGGCAGGGTACGACGCGTACCTGGGCATGAGCGCCGTGAGCGGGCCGCACGCGGCCCGGGTCCAGGCGCTCGCCGCGCGCGACTACCTCGGAGGAAGCGCGAACCGCAACATGGAAGGCCTCACGCTCGGTTACGTCGGGACGCTCAGCCCTGCCACCCAGGCGCTGGCAACGGTCCAGGGCGGGCGGCAGCGCTACATCCCGGAGGATTTCAAAATCTTCGATGCCGACTTCATTGTCTTCGGCGCTGGCGGCGCGCAGAAGATTGACGAGCGCTCGACGATCTTTGTCGTGCTTTCGGCAGGGTACCAGAACGACGTCGGCGGGAACCCCAGCGGAAACCGGGATCTGGTGGGGATCCAGCTGGGAGGCGAGATGGTGTTCGGTGCGCGGACCCGGATCACAGCGGCGGCCGTCGGCGAGCGAAGCCAGTACGACAAGTTCGACACGGGATTCCAGACCGAACGCCACGACGTGCGGCGAGCCTTCGAGGGCGGCGTGCACTACTACCTCGAGCGCGACCTGTCCCTGCGCTTGTACCTGTCGTACGCCTACGTGCGCTCCAACATCCCGATCTACGAGTACACCCGCTTCGAAGGGGCGCTCATGCTGCGGCGCGACTTCAGGTAAATGGCGCCGGCCGGCACTTTGGCACAGTTCTTGCGGCAGGATTTGGCATCCGACATGGAATAGGCCGGCTAACGCATATTTCGCGGGGGACAATGCCAAGGTCTGGATGGGGGGGTGTCATGGGCAAGAACGCGATCCGTTTATCGGGCGTCCTACTCGGTTTTCTATTGAGCGCTTGGGTCGGCCAGGCTCCGGCCAGCACGGCCGGGGTGATCCAGTTCGTTGCAGGGGATGTGCGCATCGCCCTGGCCGCGGGCAGCGAGCGCCCCGCTGCGAAGGGTTCGCCGGTCAGCGTGGGCGACACGATCTCGACCGCCAAGGCGAGCGTCGCCCAGATCAAGATGGGCGACGGCGCCATCATCGTGGTGCAGCCCGAATCGAAGCTCACCGTCGCGGAGTTCGTCTATGCGGGCAAGGAAGACGGGAGCGAGAGGGTCCACTACCGGCTCCAGCAGGGCGGGTTCCGCTCGGTCACCGGAGCCATAGGACATACGAACAAGGGAAATTACATGATCGAGACTCCGATCGCGCACATCGGCGTGCGGGGCACCGACCATGAATCGTGGTACTTCCCGTCGAGCGTGTCCGCCGGCGGAGTGTCGACTCCGGCCGGGCTGTACAACCGGGTTAACGTGGGGCTGACCTACATTCAGACATCGACGGGCGTGGTGGCGATCGGGCCCAATGAGGTCGGCTACGCAGCCAGCGCGCTCGACCGACCGCACCTGCTCGATGCGATGCCGGAATTTTTCAATCGCTCGATCCAGCCTAGGAATGTCCGTGGCCCGCAGGCGCCGAGCGCCACCGCGCTCGCGCAGGGGAGCGCTTCGCCGCAGCAGGGGACCACCGGGTCGTCCGGCTCACTCGCGGGGTTCACTGCGCCCCGCGGGAAGGAGGGCGTGAGCTTAGGCGAGACCGCAGTCAACCCGGCAATCTCGCCCAACGGAGCGACGCTCGCCAACGCGGGCAGCGATGCGACCTTCGGTGTCAACTGGGGCACCTGGCAGGGCGGACTGGCGACGGTCAACGGCCGCGCCACGCGCGGACCGACGAACTTCATCTCGAGCACGAACCTGACCACGGCCGCGCAGCTCGCGGCGCTGCCGCCGCAGGTTGTGAACGGGACGTATACCTACGTTCCGGGCACCGGCGCGGTCAACGGCACGGGTTCGCCAACCGGCACCATCAATTCGCTCTCGGTTGGAGTCAATCTCACGGCGCAGACGGTCACCAATTACTCGCTCAACGCGACAGTGGGCCCCCAGACCTGGACCGGCAGCGGTAGCGGGTCGCTGGCCCAGTACATGAGCGGCTCGGGAATCTCGATCGACGGCAAGTGCTCGGGCTGCACGCCCGGCGCGGGCTCGCCGACTTCACATGGAACGGCGAGCGGCGCGTTCGTCGGCGGCGACGCCGGAGGGATGATGACCTCCTTCGGCATGAAAGCGGCCAACCAGTCGATGTCCGGCACCGGTCTTCTCTCTCGCTAAGAGGGACGGAAGCTCTCGATGGGGACGCCCGGCCCGCGTCGCAGGGTCCTCGTTGTCGACGACGAGGAGCCCATGCGCCTCCTGCTGGCGAAGATCGTGCAGCAGGATCTCGACGCCGAAGTGACGCTCGCCGGAACGTGTGAGGCTGCCCTGCGGCTCGCGCGTGAGAACGCCTACGACGCCATCCTGCTTGACCTGATGATGCCGGGAATCGGCGGGAGCGAGCTGCTCAGGCGCATCCGGGCCGATTCGGCGAGCCGCGCCGCCCCGGTCATCATCGTCTCGGTGCTCGCCAACTCTTCCGACACCAGGACGCTTGGCGCAAGCGCCATCCTGTCGAAGCCAGTGGACCGCGCCTCGCTCGTCGCCGCGCTCAAGGCGCAACTTCGCGTCTGACCGGCGCCGCGGCCGCCGGCCGACAGCGAAATGAAAGCCGTGCGTAAGCCGGCTGCAAGGGCCGCGTTCGGATAATCCGCTCCCGACTTCCGGGCCCCGACAGGGTCCGGCTTTCTTGGTGCCGGATGATTCGAATCTCCAACTGGCTCGTCGCCGTGACCGGGCTCGCGCTGCTGGCCGCGGCGATCGTGCTCGCGCACGGCAGGATGACCGTCACTCCAAGGCCGCCGCAGCTCGCGCCGGAGCGCTCCGTGCTGCGCTACGAGCCCGGATCGGGCCAGCTCTCGGCAATCAGGGTGCAGGCAGTGCAGCTGTTCCCCGTGCCGCTCGCGGAGCCGCTGAACGGGCGCGTGACTTTCAACGAGAACGTCACCGCGCGCGTGACTTCGCCGATCTCCGGGCGCGTGGTATCGCTCGCCGCCCAGGTCGGAGACGCCGTCAAGGCGGGCGACACGCTCGCGGTCCTAGACTCGCCCGATCTGGCGGCGGCCGTCGCCGACCTGCGCAAGGCGCGCGCCGACGAGGCGCGCAAGCAGCCCGCGCTGGAGCGCGCCCGCTCGCTCTACGAGGCGGGTGTGTTCGCGCGCAAGGATCTCGAGGCTGCGGAGGCCGATGACCGGCAGGCGCGCGCCGAGACCGAGCGCGCCGCGATGCGCCTGCGCAATCTCGCCCCGAACGGCGGCGAAGACGGCCAATACGCCCTGCGCGCGCCGATCGCGGGAGTCGTGGCCGACCGCCAGCTCAATCCCGGAATGGAGGTGCGGCCCGATCTGCCCAACCCGCTGTTCATCATCACCAGCCCTGCCCGGCTGTGGGTCGTGATCGACCTGCCGGAGCGCGACCTGTCCAAGGTGGGGCCCGGACAGCCGGTTGCGGTGCAGGTCGACGCCTGGCCGGACGACCGCTTCCCCGCGCGCATCGACAAGATCGGCGAGGTCGTCGATCCGGCAACGCGCCGTGTGCAGGTGCGCTGCTCGCTCGTGAATCCGGAGCGCAAGCTCAAGCCCGAGATGTACGCGCGGGTGACGCTGCTCTCCGACGAGAACCGCACGGCGGTGCGCCTCCCGAACACTGCCCTGGTGACGGAAGGCCTCTACAGCTACGTTTTCGTCGAGCAGAGCCCGGGCGCGTTCAGGCGGCGGCGCGTGCAGCTTGCGGTGCAGGACAGGGACTACAGCTACGTCCAGTCCGGGGTCGAGCCGGGCGAGCGCATCGTAGTTGCCGGATCGGTTCTCCTCAACAGCGAACTGGGCGCGACGGCGCAGTAGGGCGTGCTCGAGCGCCTGATCACCTTCGGGCTGCAGCAGCGCGTCTTCGTCCTGCTCGCGACGGGCGCGCTGGCCGTATTCGGCTGGAATGCGGTCACCAATCTTCCCATCGAGGCCTTTCCGGACGTGCAGGACGTCCAGGTGCAGATCGTCACCCAGGTGCCCGGCCAGGCTCCGGAGGAGGTCGAGCGCGTCGTCACGCTCCCCATCGAGCGCGAGATGAGCGGGGTTCCCCGGATCACCAACCTGCGCTCGGTATCCATCACCGGGCTTTCGGTGGTCACGCTGACTTTCGCCGACCAGACCGACGACTACTTCGCGCGCCAGCAGGTGCTCGAGCGGCTGCAGACGGTGAGCCTGCCGTCGAACGTCCAGCCGACGCTCGCGCCGCTCACCACCGCCGTCGGGGAGATCTTCCGCTACGTGCTGGAGGCGCCGCCAGACATGCCCGCGAACGAGGTGCGCGCCGTCCAGGACTGGGTCATACGGCCGAACCTGCGCATGGTTCCTGGCATCGCCGACGTGGTGAGCTTCGGCGGGACGATCAAGGAGTACCAGGTGCGGCTCGATCCCTACCTGATGAAGAAGTTCGCAGTGACCATCGACCAGATCGCGGCGGCGATCGGAAACAACAGCGCGAACGTGGGCGGGGGGCTGCTGAGGCGTGGAGAGGAATCCCTGGTGATACGCGGCATCGGCCTGTTCCGCAGCCTGGACGACATCGGCCGGGTGGTGGTGGCCTCGCGCGGCGGCCGGCCGATCCTGGTGAGCGACGTCTCCGCCGGCGTGACCATCGGCTCGCGCCCGCGGTCGGGCATCGTCGGCTTCAACGACCAGGACGACGTCGTCGAAGGCATCGTCGTGATGGTCAAAGGCGGAAACGCGGCGAAAGTGGTGGCGGCGCTCAAGGCTCAGGTCGACGAGGTCAACGCGAGGCTGCCGCGCGGCGTGCGCATCGTCCCCTTCTACCAGCGCACCGACCTGATCGACAACACCGTGCACACTGTCGTCGAGAACCTGCTGATCGGCGCCGCCCTGGTGATCGGCGTGCTGGTCGCGTTCCTGCGCAACTGGCGCGTCGCGCTGATCGTGGCGTCGGTGATTCCGCTGTCGCTCCTGTTCGCCTTCATCCTCATGGACGCGCGCGGCGTGTCGGCGAACCTGATCTCGCTCGGCGCGATCGACTTCGGCATCATCATCGACAGCGCGGTGGTGCTGGTCGAGGCGCTCATGGTCCGGCTCGCCATCGCCGAGCACGACGGCAACCCGCAACACTCGGGCATCGGCTGGCGCATGCACACGCTCAAGGGCACTGCGGTCGAGCTCGGACATCCGACCCTGTTCTCGAAGGCGATCATCATCACGGCCTTTCTTCCGATATTCACGTTCCAGCGGGTCGAGGGGAAGATCTTCACGCCGATGACCTATACCTTGTCCTTTGCGCTGGCCGGCGCGATCCTGCTGACGCTCACGCTCGTTCCGGCGCTCCTCGGCTACGCCATGCAGGGGCCGAGCATGGCGGAGAGGGAGAACCGCTGGATGCAGGCGTTGCAGGCGCGCTATCGCGCCGCGCTGGGCTGGGCCGACCGCCATCGGCGCCTCACCATCGGCGGCTCGCTCGCGCTGCTCGCGCTCGCGCTCGCCGCCGCGCCGCTCCTCGGCACGGAGTTCCTCCCCAAGCTGGACGAGGGCAACATCTGGCTCACGATCTCGCTTCCGCCCTCGTCGTCGCTCGAGCGCACCAAGGCAGTCGAGCGCGACGTGCGCGCCATCCTGCGCGGCTACCGCGAGGTGGATCACGTGGTGACCCAGGTCGGCCGCCCCGACGACGGCACCGACCCCAAGGGCCCGAACAACCTGGAGGTGCTCGCCGACCTCAAGCCGCGCGGCACCTGGCGCTTCTCGACCAAGGACCAGCTCGTGAGCGACATGTCGCGGAAGATCCACGAGCTGCCGGGCGTGCCGACGAACTTCTCGCAGGTGATACAGGACAACGTGGAGGAGGCCCTGTCGGGCGCGAAGGGCGAGATCGTCGTGAAGATCTTCGGGCCGGACCTGGATATTCTCCAGGACAAGGCCGACCAGGTCGCGGCGATCCTCGCGTCGATCCCCGGCGCGACCGACGTCGCGGCATTTCGCATCGGCGGGCAGACCGAGGCGACCATCACCGTGGACCGCGCCCGCGTGGCGCGGTACGGGATCAACGTCAGCGACGTCGATCTGGTGATCCAGACCGCGCTCGCGGGCGCCGCGGTCAACGCGTTCTACGAAGGGGACCGGCGCTTCGACGTAACGCTGCGCCTGGAGGAGCGCTACCGGGACGCGGTGGACGACCTGGCGAACCTGCAGGTCGCCCTGCCGGGCGGCGCCGGCACCGTCGCCATGGGCGACATCGCGACGATCGAGGTGAAGCAGGGCGCCTCGCGAGTCACCCGCGAGCGCGGCGGGCGCAACGCCACGGTCAAGGCGAACCTGATCGGTCGCGACCAGGGAAGCTTCGTCGCCGAGGCGCAGGCGAAGGTCGCGCGCGCGGTGCGGCTGCCCGCGGGCTATACCCTGACCTGGGGCGGGCAGTTCGAGAACCAGCAGCGCGCCGCCGCCCGCCTGAGGCTCATCGTTCCCGTGAGCCTGCTCATCATCTTCTCGCTGCTGTTCTGGGCGTTCCGCTCGGTCGGCAAGGCGGCGCTGGTGCTCGCGATGATCCCGTTCACGCTGATCGGGGGGGTCGCCGGCCTCGCGCTAGCCGGGCTGCACCTCTCGGTCTCGGCCGCGGTCGGATTCATCGCGGTCGCGGGGATCTCGGTGCAGAACGGCGTCATCATGGTCGAGCAGATCCTAGGCTTCTCGGAGAGGGAGGGGTGGGACCTCGCGAGAAGCGTGGTCGAGGGCGCGACGCTGCGCCTGCGCCCCATCGTCATGACGGCGCTGATGGCGGGCCTCGGCCTGCTCCCCGCGGCGCTGTCGAATGGAATCGGCTCCGAGACGCAGCGTCCCTTCGCCGTGGTGATCGTCGGCGGAATCGTCTCCGCGACGTTCTTTACCCTGCTGCTGCTGCCGGTGCTCTACCGGACCTTCGGCGCGCGCGAGAAGTAAGCGCGTGCCGGGGTGCGACCCTGATCTGGGTCAAGCCGCTCATCGCTTCGGCGGGGCCCAGGAGTCGCGCAGGGAGACGGCGCGGTTGAAGACGGAAGGATCCTCGCGATCGGCGACGAAGTAGCCGTGGCGCTCGAACTGGAAGCGCTCCTCGCGCTTCGCGTTGCGCAGCGAGGGCTCGAGTTGTGCCGAGACGACTTTCCGGGAGCCGGGATTGAGGTCCTTGAGGAAATCCGAGTCGCCCGCGCCGGGATGGGGGACGCGGAACAGCCGGTCGTAGAGCCGCACTTCCGCGCTGTGCGAGTGCCCGGCGGACAGCCAGTGTATGTTGCCCTTCACCTTGACCTTCTCCGCGCCCGGCGTGCCCGACCGCGTGTCCGGGTCGTACCTGCAGCGCACGGTGTCGGTGGCCTTGTCGTAGCCGATGCACTCGACGACGTAGCCGTAGCGCAGCCGCACCTTGTTGCCCGGAAACAGGCGGAAGTAGCCCTTGGGCGGCGTCTCGCTGAAATCCTCGCGCTCGATCCAGAGCTCGCGCGAGAAGGGCAGGGAGCGCTTCCCGAGATCGGGCTTCTGCGGATGGTTGGGCGCATCGCAGCTCTCTTCGCTGCCCTCGGGGTAGTTCTCGATCACCAGCTTCACCGGGTCGAGCACGGCAATGCGCCGCGGCGCGACCTCATTGAGGTGCTCGCGCATGCAGTCCTCGAGAACGGAGAACTCGATCCAGGAGTCGGCCTTGGCGACGCCGATGCGCTCGGCGAAGAGGCGAAATCCCTCGGGCGTGAACCCGCGCCGGCGAGCGCCGACGAGCGTCGGCATGCGCGGGTCGTCCCAGCCGTCGACGTGCCTTTGGTCGACCAGCTGGATCAGCCTACGCTTGGAGAGCACCACGTAGGTGAGGTTGAGGCGCGCGAACTCGACCTGCTGCGGCAGCGGCTTCTGCAGCAGGCCCGGCCTCCTCACACCGTCGTAGCCGGTCCAGGCCTCGGCGAGCCGCTCGTTGAACCAGTTGTACAGGGGCCGGTGATCCTCGAATTCGAGCGTGCAGATCGAATGCGTGATGTTTTCGAGCGCGTCCGACACGCCGTGCGCCCAGTCGTAGGTCGGATAGATCGACCACTTGTCGCCGGTGCGATGGTGATGCGCGTGGCGGATGCGGTACATCGCCGGATCGCGCATGTTGATGTTCGGCGAGGCCATGTCGATCCTTGCGCGCAGCACGTGCTCGCCCTCCGCGTACTTTCCCTCGCGCATCTCGCGAAGAAGCTTGAGGCTCTCCTCGACCGTGCGCGAGCGGTAGGGGCTTTCCTTCCCCGGCTCGGTCAGCGTGCCGCGCATCACGCGCATCTGGTCCGCGGTGAGGCTGTCGACGTAGGCGTGGCCGCGCCGCACCAGCTCCTCGGCGAACTCGTAGAGGAAGTCGAAGTAGTCGGACGCGTAGTATTCGTTCGTGCCCCAGTCGAATCCGAGCCACTTCACCGCTTCGCGTATCGAGTCGACGTACTCGGTCTCCTCCTTGGTCGGATTGGTGTCGTCGAAGCGCAGATGGCACGCGCCGCCGTACTCGCTGGCGAGGCCGAAGTTGAGGCAGATCGACTTGGCGTGGCCGTAGTGCAGGTAGCCGTTCGGCTCGGGCGGGAAGCGGGTGCGTATCTTCGCCGTGTCGATGGGGGCGTGCTCGGCCGACAGCGCCGACGCCGGACGGCCGCTCCAGCGGCGCTTCGCATACTTGCCCGCCATCAGGTCCGCCTCGACGATCTGGCGGATGAAATTGGAAGTCGAGGCTTCCTGCGGCGTTCTTGCGGGGGAGGACATCGGCGCGCGCGTGATTGCGTCCCCCGATTCTACCGCACCCCGCTCCGGTCTCTAGGACGCGGTGAACGCCAGCGCGAGGCAGATCGCCACGGCGGCGGACACGGCGGCGGGCGCGGTGAAGAAATACATTCCGCAGAGGACGGTGAACGCGAGGTAGCCGACGAACAACGTGGCGACGAGCGGGCGCGTTCGCACGGGGTCGCTCTTGGCGATGCCGCCGAGCTGCCACAGCAGGACGGCAAGCAGCAGCAGCGCTGCGCTGAACAGCAGGCTGAAGCCGCGGTAGAAATCCCAGTGCGTTCTGCGGAATCCCATGATGCTGAACGGGTAGGACTGCATGGCCATGAACACCGCCGCTTCCTCGGGGCCGCGCGAGGAGGGATCGAGCGCCTTGAGCGTGTGCCCGCCGAAGAACACGAGCGTGAGCCCCGAAGCAATGCGCAGGAGGATGGTCTGTTTCATCTGTTTCATGGGGGCCTCTGGGTGTGAGAAAAATCTCCGTTCCGCCCCGGCGGGTGGGACGGAACTGCCGACATTATGTGTTAGCATCGATCATCAAGCACGTTGATGGCGGAATCATCCGCCGCAGGGGCACATTGGGAGGGTTTGCCGCTGTGAGACCGTTTGGGGTATTGGACGACCCGCGCCGCCGCATTCTCATCCAGGCGCTTGCCGCGGGATTCTTTTCGGGAGCGGGGACCGCCGCGGCGCAGCTCTTCGGCCGCTCGCCCGGGCCGCTGCCCGCCGGGCAGTCGATCTACCGCGTCTCCGGCACCGTGAGCGTCAACAGCCAGCCGGCGACGCTCCAGACCCGCATCAAGGCCGGCGACACCGTCGAGACCGCGCCCAACGGCGAGATCATTTTCGCCGTCGCGGAGGAAGCGTACCTGCTGCGCGGCGGCAGCCGCATGGTGATCGAGCAGCCGCCGGCAAGGTCGGGTCTGGTGAACGCGCTGAGACTGGTGACCGGCAAGGTCCTGTCGGTGTTCGGCAAGGGCAGGCCGACGCGCATCCTCACCGCCACCTCCACGATCGGGATCCGCGGCACCGGCGTGTACGCCGAGACCGACCCGGAGCAGACGTACTTCTGCACCTGCTACGGGGTGGCCGAGGTGGCCTCCAACACCGATCCCACGAGCAAGGACATGGTGGTGTCGACGCATCACGACAGGCCGCTCTACATCCTGGCACAAGGCAAGGAGGGCGGGAGAATACGCCGCGCGCCCTTCATCAACCATACCGACCAGGAGTTGATGCTGATCGAGTCGCTCGTCGGCCGCACGCCGCCGTTCGTGTTCCCCATGCAAGACTACAATGCGCCGCGGCGCGAGTACCCGTAGGAGGATGAGGGTTCTCGCCGTCGCAGCGGCTCTCCTGCCCGCCGCCGCACCGGGAACCGCACGCGCCCTGGACTTCGAGTTCACCGCCGCGCGCGTGGAGGCGAGCCTGACCGCGGACGACAACGTCACGCGAGCGGGCGGCAGCGACGCGCTGCGCGACACGATCCTCGGCGTGCGGGCGAGCAAGGGGCTGACGCTGCCGGTGTCGCAGCGCACGCGTGCGATCGTGCAGGGCTTCGTCGGCGGCGAGAAATTCCAGAAGTACGACGGCCTGTCGCACGACTTCTTCGGCGCGCAGGCCGACTTCCAGTTCCGCTCCTCGGGCGAGTTCGGCGCCGCGACGTACTCGGTGTTCGCGCGCACGCAGGCGGAGTATTTCAAGTCGGACCTGCGCGACGGCTACCGTCACGCCTACGGGGTGACGGTCCTGAAGCCCCTGACCGACCGCGTCACGTTTCTCGGAGCGTTGCAGCAGAACATCAGCGACGGCAAAAGCGACGTCTTCGACAACCACAATACGGCGCTCCGCGCCAATTTCGACTGGAGCCTGAGCAACTGGAACACGGTCTACGCTTCGGCGGAATACCGCAAGGGCAACTTCGTATCGACCAACTGCCGCAACTGCGACGTCAACAAGACCCTGGGCCTGGTGAACACCGCCGTCCCCCATATCATCCAGGACGACGCCTTCACCGACACCATCCGCGACGCCTACCGGCTCGACGCCAACATCATCATCGCGACGCTCGGCTACAACCGCGCCTTCGGCAGCGGACAGTCGCTGGACATTTCCTGGCGCTACGCGACGTCGTCGCTCGCGCAGCCCGCGGTCGCGCCGGCGACCAAGTCGGACTTCGCCTATACCGTGAACCAGTTCTCGCTCGCTTATCTCGTGCGCTTCTAGGGAGACGGCCATGAGACGAACCCTCCTCCGATCCGCCGCGGTGCTCGCCATCGCAGTCCTCGCAGCGTGCACGCAGAAGAACACCGCAGACGATCAGGCACAACAGCAGGTCGCTCTCGTCGGGGACGTTGCGCTCGGGATCGACCGCCTGCTGCTGTTTCCGAATCCGATCGGGACGGATCCTTTCGCCCAGGACGGAGGGACGTTCGAAACCGACACGACCGCCTACACGCAGGCGTACTACGCCGCCATCGATCCTACGAACGCCAAGGACACGATAGACAAGTGGAAGGCTGCGAACGGTTTCTCCGATTCCGCCAATCCCCAACCCGGCACGGAGCATCTGGCGGTATTCCGCGATGTGAAAGACCTCGGCTATGGACGACGCATGACCGGGCGCAGAAACACCAGTACGGACCCCAACGTCGACGGCAGCGTCGCGTTCTACGTCGAGAACTACAATGTCACGCCCAACGGAAGCGCCAGCTATGCGAGCGACCTCAACGTCGATGCCGCGATCCGGCGCGACACGCAGTGGCACGTCGGCACCAACGCGATCGAGTGGAGCGTCACACCGTGTATCCCCGGCTATGATCCGCCCGATTGCAGCGGAACCGTCAAGTTCGCCAAGTATTTCAATTTCTCTTCTAAGGATGGCACGCGGCAGCTCGCAGTCGACCTCGACGGCCACGGGCTGAAAGCGATGCCCGGGCCATGCATAACCTGCCACGGCGGGCGCGGGGATCCGCTGACGCCTCCGGATTCTTCCGGCAACCCGCCGAGGTTCCCGCTTGTGGAGAACAGCCTGTCGCGCAAGCGCGGCGACGTGCAGGCGAGGCTCCAGGGGATGAACGTCGACAGCTTCTCGTACTCGACCACGCAGGCGGGCTTCGCGAAGTCGGACCAGCAATCCACGCTGCTGGACTTCAACCAGTGGATCATGTGCACCTACCCGTGGGATGCGACTGGGACGACGTTGCAGACCATAACGGGCCAGAGCGGATGGGGGAGCTGCACCCGCACGGCGGCGGGCCCGAACGAGTGGCAGGGGATAGCGGCCGAAATGATCCAGAAGTGGTACGGCGGACCTACCATGAGCGCCGCGTTCAGCGATGCGTACGTGCCACCCACCTGGAACAGCACCACGACGATTACGGGCACCAACTTTGGGCCTATCGATCTGTACAACAACGTCGTCGCGCCCTACTGCCGCACCTGTCACATCCTCCGCGGCACGAAGAACCAGAACGACATCGATTTCATGACGTACGGAGTTCCGGCTGCGGGCGTGAACCCTGCGACCGGATTCCTCAGCTTCGCCGACCGCATCAAGGTCATGGTGTTCGACCGCGGCAACATGCCGCTCGCGCAGATTCCGCACGAGGACTTCTGGAATTCCTCGGCGCCCCAGACGCTCGCGAGCTTTGTCGATGCGATGACCGCACCGGGAACCGCGACCTCGAACGGTGCTCCCCTGATGCCGGGGCGGGCTATCCCCGACCCGGGTCCGGACCGCATGGTCAGGACGGGAGCGAACGCGGTACTGACCGGCGAGAACAGCTTATTCGCCACCACCTTCAGCTGGTCGCTTGATCCGACCGGTCCGCAGACTGCCACAATCACCAACGCCAATAACATGGTCGCGATCTTCAATCCAAGCGTTTCCACGGCCAACGTTTCCGGCAACGTTCCGTACAAAGTACGGCTGACCGTCGACGGAGGGGTCTCCAAGACGATAAACATCACGGTCGACGACAATTTCCCGGATCCCTTGAACATCAAGTTCGCACACGTGAAGAACGTGCTGCAGAACGTTGTGCATGCCACCGGGCAGCAGTGCGTGGCCTGCCACAAAAGTGGCTCCGTGCCCCTTCCGCCGATTTGGTACAGCTCGAAACTTGCCGAAGGCGGCGATCGCGACGGCGATACCTTGGTCAACGCCACTGACGACGCGTGGTTTCTGAAGGCCCTTTCTGGTCGCGTGAACCTCACTGAAATCACGGCGAGCCCGCTGCTGCGCAAGCCTTCCGGCAATCACCATGCCGGGGGCAAGTTGCTCGACTTGACGACCAGCGCGGGCCTCCAAAACTATTCGATCATCTACAACTGGGTACTCGCAGGAATGCAGCCGGGTGGCGTCGCGGCAAGTGCGCTCGTAAATGGTGGCAACCTCGGAAGTCCCACGCCGGTGCCACTTACCTACAACGGCCTGCCACCGTATGCTACGGGCATCGCCTTGGACGGCAGCCCGAGCATCGCGGCGACTAGCTACTTGTGGTCGGTCTCCGGACCCGCTGGTCCCACCGGTGCCGTGCCCTTTGTCTCAAATCCGACTTCGGCTTCAGCTGCGGCTTCTCCTTCGTCCCCGCCGACTCTGAACCTGCCAAACGCGGGCACGTACGTTGTTCAGCTCCAAGTCGGCAATGGCACGGACAGCGATGTTAGTCAGCGGACCATTGTCGTTGCGGAGAATCCAGTAACTGCAGATTTCGTCCCAGGTGCCGTGGGCGTAACTACGTCCGTGCCCATTTCCTTCTCGGGCAATCCTCTCAGCGGTCCGATCAATCTGTCGAGTGCGAGTAGCGGCAGTCCTGCAACCTGCCAGTGGCAAGTGACCGGCCCCGCCGGGCCGGCGCTGGATGGAGTTGCAATTCCCGTCACACTCATAAAGTCGTGCGGAACTTCGGCCGTTCTCAATGTACCTTCGGGCAACCTTGGAAACACGTACGCAGTCACGCTCACGGCGATTTCCAGCCTTGGTTTGAGCAGCGCTCCAGTCGTCCACAACCTTCAGATTCAGAGCGCAGGCTCTGGAGTCGTAGCCAATGCGGGCGCGGACTCGACGACTACCGTTGCATTTACCAATCCCAGCTCCGCCGTTCCGACGGGCGGCGTCAGTGCGCCGAGCATCGGCGGCATCCCGTTGGGTACCGTTGGCCTCAATGGGAGCGCAAGCACTGGCCCGGGTACGCTGACGTACTCGTGGACAATCATTTCGTCGCCGGTGGCCAATGGGGTGAACGGTTCCTATCAGCCTAGCATTTCAAACGCATCCTCTGCGATTGCGACGCTGAATGTGCATAGGGCTGGCTTGTATACGGTCCAGCTCTTTGTGAGCAACGGGTTGCCCCCTGGTCCGAGCAACACGGCTACGCGGAATATCACTGTAGTGGTTCCTCCCGCAGACATCTTCGGATCGACAGGAAATCCGAACACGTCCGTCGGGGTTGCGGGGATATTCCAAACCAACGGTCGTGGTTGTACGGGTTGCCACGACGGTAGTTTCGCGACGCCCTCTTGGATTGATTCTGGCTCACCTACGCTTTACACCAGGGTAACGTCGGGATTCGTCAATACGACCGATCCGGCAAGAAGCTTGATCCTGGCCTGTCCCTCAGAAGGCTCTCAGGTTTGCGCGAGCCTCGCAGGTATGCCGCAGCAGTCCGGGTTCACAGATGCGGATTCGTCGAGCTACAACGTGATCCTGAACTGGATCATTGGCGGCGCTCCGAACAACTGAGGGCCGGAGATCGATCTGATGAAGATGCAAGAATTGGGGGTGCCTATGAAAGTGCTTCGGAATTTGTTTCTATCTTCGGCGTCGGCGTCGCTGATCCTTGTATCGCCCCTCGCACCGGCGCAGTTCACGGTACCCAATACCTTTGTCCCGGGCACGCCGGCAACGGCCGCTGACGTAAACCAGAATTTCGGCGCCACCGCAGCGGCGATCAACGGCAAGCAGAACCTCGTGACCGGTAGCTGCCCGGCAGGGAGCGCGATCCGCGGAATCAACGCGAACGGAACCGTCGTCTGCCAGCAGCTCAATTTCTTCGGCGGGGATGGCGGCGCTGGCGACTTGACGATCTCGGCCAACACGGATTGGACCACGACGCCCCCGGTCAATATCAACTTCGCCAATGTCACGATAAATCCCGGACAGATCTTGACGGTACCAGCGGGCATGACGATTCGGTGTTA
>Ga0187773_10000100_pt1 | contig 36526 bp, 33 predicted proteins | sample 0216_BV02_MP05_1_FD_133133 | JGI IMG/M metagenome (GOLD analysis project Ga0187773, IMG submission 133133) | Tropical peat soil microbial communities from peatlands in Department of Meta, Colombia - 0216_BV02_MP05_10_MG | ecosystem: Environmental > Terrestrial > Soil > Wetlands > Peat | place...
CCCCGATGCTCGACCCGTACCGGATCTCCTAGCTTTTTAAGCTGGCGGGACAGCCTCAGTTCGGCCCGCCGCATGCGGTCCGCAAAATATTCCGGACGGGTTTTGAATAGGTAATGTTGATAGCCGGCCTGCACAAGCCCCGCAACCAGACCGATTGACAACAGGATCAGGCTATCGATTAGAAGTTGCGGTAGAGGCCCTCTCTTAAAGATCAGATAGACCACCCCCCCGTAGCCCAGGATCAGCGAGATCAAACCGATCAGCGCGGAAGAATAGACAAGCGAGTTCTTCAGATACCGTGCAGCCTGTTGCTGCTCCTGCTCAGTTTTCTTGACCGTGATGAATTTCGGCATCGGCGGGATTCTGGGGTTCCGGTTGTTCGGTCTTTTGGTCTGCTTTGATCCGGTATTTTTCCGCCGCCCAGTTCCCCAGATCGGTCAGTCGGCAGCGCTCGGAGCAAAACGGTCGAAATGGATTGTCCGTCCATTCCATCGATTTATGACAGATCGGGCAAGGAAGAACCATAAAATAATTATACCGGAACGGACGCCACGTTGCAATGTTCACTATTTTGGGACAGAACCCCAGCAGAGGGTTACGGCCGAGACAAGGGATGACGCTCCCAAAGCGTCTCCGGTTCCCGTTGCGCACGGCCCATCCAGCGGGCCAGAACAAATAAGGCGTCACTTAGACGGTTAAGGTACTTGAGGATCTCCGGATCGACCCCTTCCATGCGGTCCAACCGGACGCAGAGTCGTTCGGCCCTCCGGCAGATCGTCCGGGCCAAATGGAGAAAAACGGTTACCGGACCGCCGGTCGGCAGGACGAATTCTATGAGCGGCCTCAGATCCTTTTGACAGATATCTATCAGCTTTTCAAGGTGCCGCACTTCCTCGGAACGGATCTTGGGTAAATTTTTAAACCGTTTTTGATCCTTGCGCAACGTTGCAAGCAACCCGCCGATATCGAACAGACGGTTCTGGATACGGTGGAGTTCGGTTTCAAGCGTTCGGGCCTGGGGAAGCCGCTTTGTCAGAGGCCGGTTAAAAGCCCGCACCACGCCGACCGCCGAGTTCAACTCATCCACCGTCCCGTAGGCATCGATCCGAAGATGATCCTTTGAAATCGTTTGTCCTCCGGCCAGGCGCGTCTTCCCCCTATCGCCGGTCCGTGTGTAGACCCGGGTGATTCTCATTCATCCTCCAATTTTGAACCCGCCGGAGCCTAGCCTTGAGCGCATGAGCACGCCGGAGCTTCCGTAGAAACAACAGTAGCGCATTTAATCACCCGTGGTCAAACGCAACGCATTTTACCTGAACAGGGGCTGCAGAATAAGGGTTCAATGATTAATGACGATGTGTCCATGAATCAGAATGTCATTTTTAGCCCGCCGTAAGCGGATCGCCCGGCAGTCCCGTACCCTAATATCTCTTCGTACTGACGATTGAAAAGGTTCTCAATACGGGCAAAGATCTGTATCTTCGTGGTCAGATCGAACGAACCTGATAGATTCGCAACCGTATAGGCCCCTAATGGTTCGGTGTTGGCAGGATCGGCAAATCGCCTCCCTACGTAGCGTAAATCCATCTGCATTTGTGCGGAAGGAACTGGAAGGACATGAAGTTCCAGATTGGCCTTTTGACGCGGCCGGCCAGGGAGTTCCTGGCCGTTATCTTCATTTCGAGTACCGGTGTAAGTGTAGTTCCCTTTCAACGTGATGGCTTTAAGCGGGCTATAATTAATCTCGAGTTCTGTACCTTCTGCCGTCGCTCGGCCGATATTTTCCGGGATATACGCGGGCGGAGTAGAAACGATTAAATTATTATAATTCGCATGAAAATAGTTCGCACGCAAACTCACGGCGTTGGAAAACAGAGGCTGTTCGACCCCACCCTCAATGTTCTCACTGGTTTCGGGCTTCAGGTCTGGATTACTAAATCCCGGGAAGAAGAGGTCATTAAGTGTGGGGCCATGAAAACCTGTTCCATATGCTGCACGTAACCTCGTGCCGCTCACCGGGACCCGATAGGCCGCCTCGGCCTTGTAGGTGATGACATCGCCAAACCGGCTGTTATAATCCGCCCTGACCCCGACGAGTTGAGAGAAAATATCCGAGACCTGGTGTTGGCTCTGAACATAGACCGCAGAATCGCTGATCGTTTTGTCAAAGGTTCCCTTTTCAATTCCCCGTTGTCCGTTATATTCATAGCCAAGGGTAATGAGATCGGCCTCGCCGATAGAAAAATGATGCCGCCAATCCAAGTGCCGTTCTTCAGTGTTGATTTCATAATTATTTAAAATATCGAACGGGTCAGGATCATGACCTTTGAGATTGTCCGTGTTATATGCCACCTGAAGTTCTTGATTCCACCAGGCTGTCAGCGGCCGTGAGTAACTGGCTGAAATGAGTCCAAAGTGATTGTCCTGGACAAAATTAGGATCGTCCACGGGGGGGCAGCAGTTGTCTAGATTAACTTTAGCATCCGTATAGCGGGCGGTGAGATCGAGCCGCCCGATCCCTCCCAGGTTCATACCCACCTTGGAAGAAACGGTGCTGTTCCCGTATCCATCGGCCTCAGTATTGCCGTTGTGCCGATCCGCACTGGAGAATCCGGCTGTGTCAAAACGAGCAACGGAAAGCGAATAATCCAGAGACGGCATGGCTCCCGTGACCCCGACAGATTCACGGAAGCTTTGATAAGATCCGGCCTCCGCCGACAAAGAGACGGTCGGAGCCCCCTTTCCGCGTTTTGTAATTATATTGATCACCCCGCCGATGGCGTCCGAGCCGTAAAGTGTGCTTTGCGGGCCGCGAACGACCTCAATTCGCTCGATATTATCCACGGTCAGGTCGGCAAAATCGAACCCCCCTGTGGTCGGGCTGTTGACCCTCACCCCATCGATCAGGACCAAGGTGAAATCCGAGTTCCCTCCCCTCATGAAAACAGAGGTGACTCCACCGGGACCGCCGGTCTGAGCCACATCCAGGCCCGGAACGTCCCGAAGCACCTCCGAAACTGTCTTGGCTTTTTTCTCCTGAATATCTTGCTCGGTAATCACTGTCACGGAACTGGTGACTTCATTCAAAGGGACCTCGGTCTTTGTCGCCGTGACGACGACCGGCCCCAGTTCCACAGCGCCTCCCCCGTCCTGCGCCAAAACCATTGAACCGTTGCCCAACAATAATACCGTCAACACTCCCACGCAAACAAACTTCATCCTGTAGCTCCTTCCGGTGACGAAAAGGTTGAGTTGAAAATACCGGATGGATCGGTCTCCTGACTCGCGGATCGCCCTTCTCCCCGCCTTCCCGGCCAATTTTCACAATCGGCCAGTGGCTCCTGGGGATTTGTCCCCGCTCACAGTGGCGGCCCCGTCCCCGATTCTTCCTCGCCTAAGCTTGGAATCACGGGGTTCCCGGAATCCATCCAACTTTTAAATTTTGTAATAATCCCCCTTTCGTTTCAGTTCACGGCGCACTTAATTGAAAGACCAGTGGCACGTCGATACGAACTTTCTCGTTCCATGAAACAGGCAGACCGGAAAATCGGCCCACCCGTTTCACGGTTTCAAGCGCTTCTTGATCGAGAATCTTCGATCGGGATGATTCGAGAAGACGAATCTCCTGTACCTCTCCGGTGGAATCGATCATGAATTGAACACGAACCGTTCCTTCCTGACCCTGGACCCTTGCCAACCAGGGATATCGTTTGGCCTGCTCCAGACGATTCCGGACGTTTTGAAGAAATCGGGATAATTCATCTGATCGCGAAAGGTCTCCCATAGGTCGTTCACTACGGGCCTCAACGTTTTCATCCGAGGGTGATCCGGTCGAAATCGGTTGAACCTCTTCAGCCTGCGGTTGTGAAGCCGGTTCAATGGCCGATTCAACCATCATTCGGTCCTCACCCTCTGGTGGTCCTGTCGTTGTTCCGGATTCAGCCGGTCTGGATGGCTTCGTTGGGACCGGTAAAGCGGTGGATGGTTTTGACCGAGCTTTCATCGGCCGTTGAGTTGTCACCACCGGAAGGGCACTCTCAACCGAATCCACTAAACTGACCTGCACAACCGAGACGGCCTGATGCAATGTCCTCGGCGTAAATAGTGTACATAGAAAAATCGCACCGATCAGGAGATGGAACCCGGCCGAAACCGCGATAAATTTCCAAGGAGTTTGTTCAATCCTATCCATACCCTAATCCGGAATCACGGTGACTCTTGGATGACCGGTTGTCGGATGCGCATCGATCACCGTTCGGCAGTGGTAGACCTCATCAATGACTTCTTCGGTCAACACTTCGGATGGCGTTCCCAATCGGAAAACACGTCCTTCATTCAATAAAAGCAATCTACCGCAGAGCTGGGAGGCCATGGTCAGGTCATGTAAAACGACCACGATCGTCATCCCGTCCCGCCGATTCAGCTCTCCGAGCAGCCTGTAAATCCCGGCCTGATGGTGAAGATCCAGAAACGTGGCCGGTTCATCCAGAAGAAGGACTTCCGCCTTTTGCGCCAACGCGCGGGCGATGATTACTCGCTGTTTTTCTCCGCCCGACAGCTCGGTGAAGAGTCGGTGCGCGAAGGAATCCACGCCCATCCGTTCCATCGCCGACCGGGCAATGCGATGATCCTCCGCGCCCTCGAAGGCCCACCCCTTTATATACGGGTATCGCCCCATCAGAACCATCTCCAGAACGGTGTACGGAAATGCAACCGGCAACTCCTGGGGAACCATGCTCACCCGCCGGGCCAACGTGCCAAGTGGAATGTTCGCAAGGTCTTCCGACTCCAACCAAACACCGCCTGTCTCAGGTTTCCGATGTCGACCCAGAATTTTCAACAGGGTGGACTTTCCGGAACCGTTGGGACCGATCAGACCTAGGATCTCTCCCCGATCGATCGTCAGGTCGATGCCTTTCAGGACCCATTCGGATTCGTACCGAAAGCCCACGTCTCGTAATGTATAAATGAAAGCCATCTCCGTCCCCTGCTTTTATCCCGATCTATGAAGCGGAATACCGGGTTCTTCCCCTCCACAGGAGAAAAAGAAAAAAGGGTCCCCCGCAGAGCGCCGTGATTACTCCGACCGGAATTTCGGTCGGAGAGATCAAGGAGCGGGCGATCGTATCCGCTGCCACTAAAAATATCCCCCCGCCTAAAACCGATGCCGGAAGCAGTAACCGATGATCCGGGCCGATCAGGATTCGTAAGACGTGCGGGATCATGATCCCGACGAAGCTGATCAGGCCGCTGACGGACACCACCGCTCCGATAAGCAATGCGGAAGCAAAAAAGGCGAGCCGTTTTGTTCGTTCGGCATCCAAACCAAGCGTGACGGCCGTTTCATCCCCGAGGGCCAACAGGTTTAACCCTCTGGCTGATTTAAGGAGCACGGCCATCCCGACCACCGTATAAAAGGCCACGGCGGCCAACGCTTTGAAATCAAGTGAGCCGAGGTTTCCCATCAACCAGTAAACGATGCCCATCACCTTGTTCGCGTCCACCATATAGGTGGTGAACATGATTACGGCCGAGAGCATCGCGTTGAGGATCACCCCTCCAAGTAAAAGCGTCTGGACAAAAATCCGGCCGTGGACCCGCGAAAGGCTGTAGAGAAAAAACAGCGTCATGAGTCCTCCCAGAAAACCAAACAGCGGCGATGCAGTCATTCCCCAAAAGGAAACATTAAGGCCCGTTAAAAGAAAGCAGACGACGCCCAAGGCCGTCCCGCTCGAGATGCCGATCACAAACGGGTCGGCGAGAGGGTTTCGAAGCAACGCCTGAAGGGTGACCCCCACCATCGCCAGTGTTCCACCCACCAGCCCGGCCAGTAAAACGCGGGGCAGCCGGATCTCCAATAGAATCGTCGTTTCTTTGCTCAGATCGACTGCCTCCGCGGATCCCGATGAAAGTCGGGCCCCGATAATCCGGATGGCGTCCGATAACGTGATCGGCTCGGTACCCTGGAGAAGACAGATTAGGACCGTGAAAATCCATATCAATACCATGAGCGAAAGAGTGAATAACCATCGCCTGAACGTGAGCATTCCATCGCACCGATTGCAAATCGACTTACGGATGAAGCAGCCGGGCCATTTCTTCCAGACCGTCTATGATCCTAGGTCCCGGTCGGTTTAACAGATCGCGATCGACCTTATAAATTTTCCCATACCGTACGGCCGATAGTGACGACCAACGGTCCCAATACCGCCTCTCTTGATCGGAAAGAGTGCGATCCGCATCCATGGCAAGGATAATCACCTGCGGGTCCTGCTGTATAACGTATTCCATTGAGAGTATGGGGTATGCCTTCTCCAATCCGCCGGCGATATTGATTCCGCCCGCCTCTCGGATCAGATCCCCGAGGTAGCTTCCTTTTCCGACTGAGATTAGGGGTTCCTTATCCACGACGTAGAGAAGACGGACAGGCGGAAGCGACCGCACTCTTTGTCGGACCCCATCCAGCCGGGCACGAAGTTGTCGCACCCTTTCAACTGCGGTCTTTTTGACATCGGCGATCTTTCCAAATACAAGAATCGTCCCAAAGATCTTTTCCAACGAAGAAGGGTCGACCACAAAGTACGGGATATGAAACCGCTCAAACCGAGTCAGATTCTCCTGCTGGTACAATCCCGCGACACCGACCACCAGATCGGGGTGCAAGGCGAGGATCCTTTCGATATTAGCATTCAATCCGCCCACACGGGTTTTGGACAGGGCCTCCGGCGGATAGTTGCAGTAGTCCGTGACGCCAACGATACGGTTATCGAGGCCGAGCGAGAAGAGGACTTCGGTCAGACCGGGAGCCAAGGAAACGATCCGCTCCGGAGATTTCATGAACCGGACATTGCGTCCGAGATCGTCCGTTACGGTAATTGGCTCGGCGTTGGCGAACAAAGGCGTGGGGAGTAAGGCGTGAGACGTTACGAGGAAAAGAAGAGCAATAAATAGGATGGGCGGACTGCTCAAAATGCTCCAAATGCACCCCCCGGGGACTTCCAGCATTTTTATTTCTGGAAGTAGGTCGCGAGGCCGCAGGGACCGTGGAAACCGGAACGTACGGGAATAGGTAGGTGAGAACTCCAAGGAACTGAGAACCAAGGAGATGGACTTTTTCAGCAGCTTGCAGGAGCGCATGAAAAATCCTCAAAGGCAAAAGATCTAACCCTTGAGGATTGCACCCTGCTTCTTCACCCTAAGGTGGACCGATCCGCTCTCTGCGATCGAAACGAAATCAGCCTCGCATTCAGGCAGGTCTTCTGGCTTGTGGATCGTCCTCCACCTGCGTCTTCCCGTCGTCGTCCGACAGTGACGTTATTGCAGGCTTCGTCCCCACTCACAGCGGCGGGACCGCCCCCGATTTCAACGGGGTTCCCTTGGCCTGAATATCTGTTATGGTTTTATCTATAACAGAGCATGAAACGGTTTGTCAACCCTATAATAATCCCCGCCGTCTCAAATAGTCCCGGTCGATTTTTTGTGGAGCCCCTTCCGATCCGGGCTCATGAAGGAGTCGTTCGACATATTTCCCGATCAGATCACATTCCAGATTGACTTCGCTCCCGATCCCTTTCAGTCCCAGCGTGGTCGCCTTTGCGGTGTGAGGGATGATCGCGACCTGAATTTCCTTGTCGGTCACTTGATTGATCGTCAGACTGATCCCATCAACTGCGATCGATCCCTTTTTGACGCAATACCGAAGCAGTTCTTTCGGAATTTCAATCGAAAGGAGCAGCGCCTCATCTTCCTGGCGACGGTCTCGGATCCGGCCGACACCGTCAATATGCCCGCTCACGAGGTGTCCGCCCAGTCGGCTGTTTACCTGCATGGCGCGCTCGAGATTCACGGCGTCCCCCACGTTCAGGGATCCCAAGTTCGTGACGGTCAGCGTCTCGAGCGAAACGTCCGCCCTGAATTCCTCGTCCGTCGTTCCCGTCACGGTCAGGCAAACGCCGTTCACCGTGATGCTGTCACCGATGGAAAGGTCTTCCAGGACCGTCCGGGCGAGGACGGACAACCGAGCCGACTTCGCCTCGCGGTCGAAGCCCCGGACAACACCCATCTCCTCAACGAGACCGGTAAACACGAAACCATCATACCAGAGGCTGTTTCAGACTGTCAAAACCGGCAGGATATGAAAGAAGGAATGGGGTCAAAAATTCTAGGTGAGGATTCCAATTCTGTTTTTGCCCGTTCGTTTGGCTTGATACATGGCATCGTCCGCTGTTTGAACCAGTTTCAGCAAATCTTTTTCACCTTTGACGCTCGTTGCGACGCCGAGGCTGATCGTCAACTTCCCGCCCGGCTGGCTTTCTTGATGGGCAAACGGGTATTGTTCCACCGCTTTTCTTAACCCCTCAGCGATTTTGAAAGCTGCGGCAAAGTCCGTTTCGGGGAGGATCACCATAAATTCCTCCCCGCCGATGCGGCAGACGAAGTCCACGCTCCGGACATTTTTCTTTAAAATCGTGGCCAGGTTTCGAAGCAGATCGTCCCCTTTCAAATGACCGTGAGAGTCGTTATACGACTTAAAATCATCGACGTCGATGAGAATAATGGAAAGCGGGTGATTGAAACGTTCATTTCGTTTGATCTCCTCTCTCAGCTTTTCCATGAAAAAGCGGCGGTTGTATAAACCGGTCAGTGAGTCCGTAATGGCCAGCTGCTGTGTCAGCTCGATCCGGTTATCGAGATCCTTTTTCATGCTGGAAATGGCTTCGACCATTTGATTGAATTCCCCGGCCAGATTTTCGATTTCGTCTTTCGTCCGTATCGTCAATCGGTAATCCAAGTTTCCTTGTCCAACCGTCTGCGCGCCCCGATGAAGATCCAGGATCGGCCGAATCACAAACCGGGAAAGATAAAACGAAAGCAGAGCAAAAAAGATCGCGATTGTCGCCACGATTCCGTAGAAAACCAACGTCACGTTCTCGCCCTTGGATCGCGCATCTTGAACCATCCGGATCATTTCTTTCTCGGAAAGGACATGAAACTCATCGGCTTTCCTGATCATGTTTCCTGAAAAAACGGTGGCCTCCTGGAGCAATTGGGCGCCCTTCGGGTTACCGATGGGTCGCTCAATAAACAAGATGGTGACCAGCATTTCGCTCAATCGCAGGACGTCGTGATTGAGGTCGTTGGACAACGCTTCCCAGCGGGGATCTCCATGATACCGTTGAAGGTCTTTCGTTATTTGGTAGATCTCGTTGCTCAGTTGATCAAAGCGATCTCTTTCTTTGACATTTCCCGAGATCAGGTAGTTATTGGCCGGATCCAAAAACATATGAAGACGCAATTGCAGATGATCGGTTAATTCCACCTTGCGACCCTCTTCCTGAACGGCACCCGTCGTGATGTTGATGTCCCGTACCTCTAGTAAGACGATTCCCAGAGAGATAAGAAAAATTACACTGACGGCGAGAAAGGAACCGAGCAATTTCCCTCGAATGCCCAGCTTCAATGTCGTTCCTCCTGGATGATATAAATGATTTGAATATCCGACGCCTCGTTTGTAAAATCTTTGGGCAGATAACCGATCCCCCACGGATCCTCGCGAACGGCGTTCATAATCTCTGTAGGTTCGGTCTTGACCAATGGAGGGGTCAACCCTTCCTGAAATAATTTCTTAACCCAATACAATTTATAATCCTTAGCGGACATACCGATGATATTCAACAGAAAGGCATCTTTCACTTGCCCCTCCGGGTATTGGATCGGCCGGACCGGCATCCCCCCCACAAACCGGATTTCACCGAGATAAATTCCGCGGATCTCGGTTTTGGAAAGATGACTCAAAGGACCATCCTTGTTCACGATCACCGCGACCTGTTCGGCATGCAGATTCACCGAGCTACACAGCAGGCAGATCAGGACCAGCAGGCTCAGCATCAGGCCCCGATTTCTCAAGATGCCAGGATCGCTTTTTAAAAACTGAACGCCCACTGTGCCTCCCACACGTGAAACGTTTCACTGCCGACCTTTCGATCTATACGGTACTGTAACTTCAGAGCGCTTCTCAATTCGTCTATGTCGTATCGCACGCCCGCAATTTGTTGATGGCGAGATGTGTTATTCTGAAGATTAATAAAGTAAGGATCGTCCGGGTTGACGGCCAATGTTTCATATCGGGCATACGGCGTGATGTCGCGGGCGATTTTATAGCCCAACTGAATGTAGTAGGCTTCGGCATGATGACCCGGGTTCAGCATTTTATAATACTCCGAAATGAATTCCACCTTGTCATGCATATAGGAAAGATCGCTTCCAAATATCCGCTCGTCAATGTTTCCATTGAAATCCGTGCCGACCTTGTCCCCCGTTCCAAATATTCCGAGAGTCAAACCCGGCAAGCGGTATGACTCAACTGACAGTCGCAACGCGACCTGTTTCGAACTATTATTATCTGAGGTCACATTCGGTACCAGCGTCTTGGTGCTGGAATCGATCCGGTGACCGTTTCCGATATCCAGCATATACATCCATCGAAATCCCGGACGGTTCTGAGATCCGGATAATTCAAGTCCAACGGTATGAACGGGGAGGACTCCTCCGTCGTCTTCAAAAGCCAGGAAAAACGGACGGTCAATTGTGAGAAAAAGCAGCTTCCCATGATGATAGGTGTTATTCCAGTAGCCCAGTGCCGTATGCTGGCGACCAGCCCGTACGGTCAGCAGGTCGCTTAACGTATACCCGACCCATAACCTTTCCATTTCAACATCACCCTCACCGGCCTGCTGATCGAAATCTATATCAAATTCCGCCAGAAAGGTTAGGCGCGGCCCGATATTGACCGTGCTGTATAAATCCAATGGACCTAGGGAAAAGGAGGGGTGATTTTCCGACCGGTCCTTTGTGAAAAAATTTACGTCACCATACGCACCGAGATTAACCCCAAATTTCGGATGCGCCTCTTCCACGGATGCCTTTTCTTCAAGGATCTGAATTCTTTGACGTAGTTGATCTATTTGTTCCTGTTGCTGATCGCTAACGGAGGATTGGGTTTGTGTACTGATTTGGGATGGGTTTTGGTCTTCAGCCCTTGATGGAGTCGATTGGAACAAGGCGAGAAGAGCCAAACAGAGCCAAATTTCTTGTTTTTTAATAAGATAGTGTAACTTGTTCGACCATAAGATAACCACCCTTGCTCCTCCATAATAACGTTGATAAAAACACGGTTTAACCCATTGATCCCATTAAAATAAGTATAGCAGAGGAACAAAAATGGCCCATTTGGTACAGAGGACCATTTGGATATATTTCTGTTCGTTGAATTCTCCGCTATTGAATGAGGGGTTAAAACACTGATAAAATTCGGGAGGGGGAATATCGTGGTCTATGATTCCATTGTCATCGGAACCGGTCCGGCCGGCTCCACCGCAGCGTTCGAATTGGCCCGCAGAGGTTATCGCGTGCTGGCCTTGGAAAAGAAGCGCCATCCCCGATATAAGGTCTGCGGCGGGGGACTTTCGGTCCGGCTCGATAACCTGCTCGGCCAAAATTACCATACGGTCGTGGAAAAGACCGTCACTAGGCTGGTCATCACCTGCAACGGGGAATCGTCCTTCGAGGTTTCATTTGACGCCCCGCTAGCGTATTTGACGATGCGTAGCCGATTCGACGCCCACTTGATTCGTAAAGCTCAGGAAGCGGGATGCGACCTTCGCGAGAATGAACCGGCGGTAGAATTCAACGCTTTTGAAGATTCCGTAGTGGTGAACACGCCTCACGGAAAATATAAGTGCCGTACCGTCATCGGAGCGGATGGAGCACCCAGCCGGGTGGCGAAAACACTTTTTCCGAGGAATGCCATTCCACTCGGCGTCGCACTGGAAAGTGAATCGGTTGCGTCAACCGGTAGATCCTGGCCTGACGATGGCCTGCTTATCGATGTCGGCATCATCCGAGGGGGGTATGCCTGGATCTTTCCCAAGTCGGATCACCTTTCAAGTGGCTTGGCCACTTTCTATCGGAACCGGCAGAACCTTCGTCATCTTTACGGTCAATGGGTGCGCTGTCAACCCGCGCTTTCTTCTCTGGAACAGCAACAAATTGTCGGCCACCTCATTCCCCGCTTCTCTCCTAAAGCCGCATCCTTGGTGGGCCACCGCGCCCTACTGGTCGGCGATGCGGCCGGTATGGTGGACCCGTTTCTGGGCGAGGGAATCTATTATGGGGTCTGGAGCGGCCGGTTGGCGGCGGAGGCGGTTGCGGGCTTTTTGAAGGAGAAAACGCCATTGGCCCACTATGAAGAGGCTGTTCGAAACGAAATCTATCCCGAGCTCTGGGCCGCTTCCAGAATCGCCGGGATCGTTTATCGTTTCCCCCGGTTCTTCTTCAAATTAGCGACCCGGCATCCCGAATGGCTAAAAGGATACGGAAAGGTGCTCCAGGGTAGATTGAATTATCGAGATCTTTGGAAACGCGGGCTGGATCTACGAAACTGGTTCCGGGTAGCTTAATCTGGCCATGCCGGTTCCTCACGGAACCGAAAGGAGAAATTATGAAGAAGAACGTCGGGGGTCTTGATCGTCTTTTCCGGCTTGCCGTCGGTTTCGCATCGGCTGCCATTGTCTACGCATCGGAGGACATGGCGCTTCGGCTGGTGTTCGGACTCGTCGCCGTCATCGGCCTCGGGACGGGATTCCTTGGGTACTGCCCGATCAACCATGGACTTGGATTGAACACGTCGGGAAACAAAGGCAAGTAGTATCCCACGGGTTCTGCACATCCAAACGGGGAAAGAATTTTTTACCCCCCGAGCAAAGCGAGGCCTTTTACTCAGTCCTCGCGGACCGTCGCGGCAAACAGAGCGGTCACCGCCAAAAGAAGAACACCGACCCCGCTGAAGGCGCCGGTATACCCGGAGAGTCCGATCAAGAAGCCCGTGAGGATTGGCCCGCCGGCGTGGCCGATATCCATAACGGTTCCAAATACGCCCATCGCGGATCCCAGCGACTTCTCCTTACACAGATCCGCCACCATCGCTGAAGTGGACGATCCGATTACGGCTTCTCCAAAACCGAAGATTAAAGACAACAAAAGAATGCCTTTGAACCCGTCCGTCCAGGGAAGAAGGAGCATGACCCCGGCACAGATGATCTGGCCCGTCATAATCAACGGCCGCCGGCCGATACGATCCGAAAGGCGACCCATGACGGGCCTGGCCAGGATCGAAGCGATTCCCATCATCCCGAACAATAGCCCAACTTCTCCGGCATGAAGGCCGACATTGATTCCATACAATGGAAGAAAGGCCATCAACGCCCCGGAGGCCGTCATTAAAATCGCCTCCATACCGCTGGTAACCAGCACCCGACGGTCGCGACCCACTTCCCGGAGTCCTTGAAGAAGAGCGGCAAGAGATTCATGCCGTTCGCCTTCCGGAAGGCGCGGGACGGCCGTTTTGGACCGATCCTCCGGCAACTTCAGTATCAGAAACAGGGCAATGAGTACCACGCCGATTGCGGCGCAAACCGCAAAGGTCTGCTGGAATCCGAACCAGACAAGGAGATATCCGCCGATCATTCGGCCTGACAGCCGGCCGGCTTGAGTGAAGGAGGAATAGCAGCTCAACGCCTCACCTCTTCCTTCCCGAAACAGATCCGCCACGACGGCCATTGCCACCGGTGCGAATAGCGCGGTCGCCAGGCCATGAAACGCCCGAAGGAGAATTAGCTGCCAGACGTGGCTTACACCAAAATAGAAATAGGGAGCCAATGCGAACACCGACAGGCCGATCAAAAGCAGCCGACGACGGCCGAGGAGATCCGACAACGACCCGGCCGGGAGCTTAAGCAGTATTCCGGTTATGGTCGAGACGCCCACGATCAAACCGATCCATTCCGGACGAGCCCCGAGCCGCTCCGCGAAGAGCGGAAGCAGCGGTGATCGGATCAAATCGTAACTCACAAAGGCGAGAAAACCGATGAGGCAGAGCAGCCGGAAAGAGGAGCCGGAGGCGTTGGTGGTCATTGGGGGTCGATGAATTTCAGAATCGGATTTTCAGTAAGCCGACAGAGGTGGTCACCTCATGCGGTGTCGGACCCCATGGGATCGATGTCACCATTGGCATCGGAAGATGAAAAACCAGCCGATGATTGTCGAGTTCGGCCAACGCATGTCCTGCCCTAACAAGCCCGAAGGTTACACCCACGAATACGCCGATGGCGGCACCGTAACTGATATAGTTCAGATGATCGCTGGGATGTTCTTTGAAAGCCAGAGCCGCGCCGCCCACCAGGGCTCCGGCCAGTCCGCCGTAAAATCCGTCTTTGAAAACCGACTCAAAGCTGTTTTCCTCCGCAGCAACCCGACCTGGACTCATCCAACCGGTAAGACATACGAGAAGCACTACTGGGATTAACTTTCGCATCAAACCTTCCTTGCTCCTCCCGAGGGGGCGATCCGCGACCGCCTTATCGATCCTCACGGCTACGGCTTGACAAATTCGCGAATGCCCTCTTCAAAATCCAGCAGCTCCAAGCCGAAGTCATGAACCGCTTCGGACGGATCACAAACGTTATCCTCCTGAATCATAATCAACTGTTCCCGCGTGATCGGCGGTTTGGGTAACAATAATTCCGAAATCAGTGCGCTCGGCTTGACCAATGGGATCGGGATATGCAGAGCCATTTTCTTTTTTTCGAGAACATGGGCGATACTTTGATAAATCTGATTGTAGGTCAGGCGCTGAGAGCCCCCCAATTCATAGATCTTTCGATAGCTCAAGGGATTCCCGACCGCGAGGGCAAAACAGGAGGCCACATTTCGGACGCTGATGGGTTGAACCCGGGACTCCCCCCGACCGATGACCGGAACGACGGGAGCGGCCTGGATGATGCGGGCAAGAAGGGTGACAAATTGATCGCCGGGTCCATAAATCACGGACGGCCGAAAAATCGTCCAGTCCAGGCCGCTCTGAATCACGGCCTGCTCGGCCCGATACTTTGTTTGATGGTAACGGCCGGCCGCGTTAGGACGGCTGCCCAGCGCGCTCATATGAATGAACCGACGGATTCCGGCCTCCGCCGCCGCTTTCAAAAGGTCCTCCGTCCCTTGAACATGAATCCGCTCAAACGTCGATCGTCCCTTCTCGACAATGATCCCGACCAGATGGACCACGGCTTGGCATTCTTTTAGACCCGCGGACAAACTGGACGGATCGGTCAGATCTCCCGGGTGAAGTTCGACCGCCGACGGCAGGAGTCGTCCTGCCCGTTCGGGATTCCGGACCAGACAGTGGACCTTGTGTCCGACCCCGTGTAGCTGGCGGACGACTTCCCGGCCGACGAATCCCGTTCCACCGGTTACGAAGATCCTCACAGATACCCCTCCAGCATAAGATCCTCGCCGATCGGTGTGATCGAAAGATCGCGGATCGGGACGGTCTGGTTCGGGTCACGGCTCACCGGTCCTTCAATAACAGCCACAGCATCATTTCGACCGATAATTTTTGGTGCAATGAACCAAACCAATTTGTCCACAATACCGGACCGAAAGGCAGACGCGTTTAACTCGCCCCCGCCCTCGATCAGCACGCTGGCAACTCCCATATCGCCGAGCCGGCTCATCAACTCCGGAAGGCTGACCCGTCCATCCTGATCCTTGATGACCCAAACCGTCGCTCCCGCCTGCTCAAGGGCGCGTATCTTTTTCCGAAGCGCGCGACGGGTCGTCGCGATGATCGTTTTGGCAATCGATTTCTGCGTCAAGAGACGAGCGGTTGGCGGGATCTTCAAGGTGCTGTCCAAAATCACGCGGTGCGCGTCGCGGGCTTTCATTCCCGGAAGACGGGTGGTCAGCCTGGGATTATCCGTCAACACGGTTTGTACCCCGACCAGAATGGCGTCCGACCGATCTCGGAGGCGGTGGGCTTCCCGCCGAGCCTTCTCTCCCGTGATCCAAGTGGTTGAGCCTCTCGCGTTGGCGATCTTGCCGTCCAGGCTCATTGCGGTTTTTGAGACCACAAACGGTTTGCCGGTTGTGAGGTACTTGATATAGACCTCGTTGAGCCGAAGGGCCTCTCGCTTCATGACTCCTTCTACGACCCGAACACCGGCTTGACGCAGTTGCGCAATTCCTTTCCCATTCACTCTGGGATTGGGATCCCGCATGGCGATGACGATTCGTCGGATCCGACGATTAATAATGAGAGGAGCACAGGGCGGGGTCCGTTTATCGAGATGGCTGCAGGGCTCGAGGTTAAGATAGAGTGTGGCCCCTTCGGCTCGGGAGCCGGCCTTCTTTAAAGCCACCGCCTCGGCATGGGGTCCTCCCGCCCGACGATGAAACCCTTCGGCCAGTATTCGACCGGATTTGACCACCACGGCCCCGACCATCGGATTGGGGCTCGTCCGGCCCCGGCCCTTTTCGGCCAACTCCAGGGCCCGCCGCATATAGACTTCGTCCGTCACGCGACATCCTTTTCGCCATGAATGAACGGGACGTATTGTATCAGACTTTTCTGGATTTAAAAAGAAAACAAAAAAATCCGCCTGAACCCAGCAGCTCAGGCGGATGGAATCAGAGGAGACGAATCACAATCAAATGTCTTTCTCGTTTTTCTTTTTCCGGTTGTTCAGCACGGCATGCGCGGCTGCAAGGCGCGCGATCGGAACTCGGTACGGTGAGCAGCTCACATAGTCCAGGCCGATCTGGTGGCAGAATTCGATCGATGCCGGATCGCCGCCGTGCTCGCCACAGATCCCGAGTTTGATGTCTTTTCGGGTATTCCGTCCGTCCCAGGTCGCCCGGCGCATCAGATAACCGACACCCTCTCGATCCAACGTGGCGAACGGATCAAACTCAATGATATTGCCCGGCTGCTCCGTGATCACAAATCCGCACGACCGACAGGTGTTCGTCTTCTTGTCCACATCCGAGCCGTGGCAGTTGGGGCAGAGATCGGCGGTCGTCATGTAAAACTGGATGAACTTAGCCGCGTCGTCTCTGGAAAAACCGTAGGTCGTTTGTGTCATGTCGTTCGTCCCGAACGAGAAAAACTCGGCCTCTTTCGCAATCTCGCCGGCCGTGACGGCCGCTCGGGGAAGTTCGATCATCGTGCCGACCAGATATTTGAGCCGGACGCCATGTTGCTCGATCACCTCATCTGCAGTTTTTCGGACCAAGTCCTTCTGGGCCTTCATCTCGGTCACCATCCCGACCAGCGGCACCATAATTTCCGGCACGATCTTTTTCCCCTCGCGCGCGATCTCGCAGGCTGCCTCTAAAATGGCGCGAACCTGCATTCGCGTAATCTCGGGCATTGTGATTCCCAATCGGCATCCCCTGAGACCCAGCATCGGGTTAAATTCGTGCAGCTCTTCGACCCGCGCCAGGAGCCTTCGCTTCTCATCCAGCAGATCGGCCTGCTGGTCAGACAAGGTGCGATCACCGTTATTCCCTTCCAGTCGGGCAATCTCGACCATCAACTCCTCGCGCTTGGGAAGAAACTCATGCAGCGGGGGATCCAACAGCCGGATGGTTACCGGATAGCCCTGCATCTCGCGATACAGGCCGAGGAAGTCGGCCTTCTGAAGCGGGAGCAGCTTGTTCAAATATTGCTCCCGTTCCTCTCGGGTCCGGGACAAAATCATCTTTTGCATGATCGGGATGCGGTCCTCCTCAAAAAACATATGCTCCGTACGGCACAGACCGATCCCTTCCGCGCCGAATCCCCTCGCGATGTTGGCCTGATCCGGGATGTCGGCATTGGCCCGAATTTGAAGACGCCGGACCCGGTCGGCCCAACTCAGAAGCGTGGCGAAGTATCGGTACTTCTGGGACTGTTGCGCCTTCATTTTTCCCTGAATGACCTGGATCACTTCGGAAGACACGACCGGTAAATCCTGACCGTAGACCTGACCGGTAAAACCATTGAGCGAAAGATAGTCGCCTTCTTTGAGTGTGACCGGCCCGATCTTGACCATTCGCTGGGACTCTTTGACCTCGACCGCTTCACAGCCCGCCACGCAGACTTTTCCCATCTGCCGCGCCACGACGGCCGCATGGGAGGTCATGCCGCCTTTGGCCGTGAGAAACCCCATCGCCGCATCCATCCCTTGAATGTCATCCGGGCTGGTCTCGCGCCGGACTAGGATCACACGCTCACCGTTCGCACGCATCTCCACCGCCTTGTCCGGGGTCAGGGCAATTTTTCCTGCCGCGGCGCCCGGGCCAGCCGGCAATCCCTTGCCGACGGAACGGGCAGCCAATTCCGATTTGGAATCGAAGATTGGATATAGATACTGGGCGATCTGATCCGGTGAGACGCGAAGAATGGCCTCCTCTTTCGTGATTCGTTTTTCCTTGACCATATCGACCGCGATCTTGACGGCCGCCACCCCGGTGCGTTTACCCACGCGGGTCTGGAGCATATAGAGTTTACCTTCCTGGATGGTGAATTCCAGATCCAACATATCCCGGTAGTGGCGTTCCAACTTGCTGAAGACGCGCAACAGCTCGCGATAGGCCAACGGTACCGTCCGCGCCAGGGCTTCGATCGGCAGCGGCGTCCGGATCCCGGCCACGACATCCTCCCCCTGCGCATTCATCAGGCATTCCCCGAAAAATCGCCGCTCCCCGCTTGAAGGATCCCGCGTAAACGCCACGCCGGTTCCGCTGGTGTCGCCCATGTTTCCAAAGACCATCGCGACGATATTGACCGCCGTGCCCCATCCGTCCGGAATCCCCTGGAGTCGGCGGTAGGTCACGGCACGGGCCCCGAACCATGAATTAAAAACGGCATTGATCGCCATCTTGAGCTGTTCGAACGGATCATCCGGAAATTCGCGACCGGTCTCCTGCTTGACCAATTTTTTGTATTGGGCGACGAGGAATTTCATCTCCTCCGCGCCCAGATCGGTGTCCAGCTTGGCCCCTTTTCGTTTCTTGACCTCGTCCAGAAGATGCTCGAACCGATCGCGCTTTATTTCCATGACGATACTTCCGAACATCGTAATAAAGCGCCGATAAGCATCGTAGGCAAACCGTTCGTTCCCGGTCTTCTGGATAATCCCCTTGAGGGTTTGCTCGTTCAAACCCAGATTGAGCACCGTGTCCATCATCCCCGGCATCGAGGCCTTGGCCCCCGACCGCACGGAAACCAGCAGCGGCCGCTCGGAATCGCCGAAGGTCATCCCCATCGCCTGCTCGATCTTTTTTAAATCGTGCAGGGACTGATCCCACATCCCCTTGGGAAATCGCTTTCCGCTCTTGAAGTACTCGACGCAGGCCTGGGTGGTGATCGTAAAACCGGCGGGCACCGGAATCCCCAAACGAGTCATCTCGGCCAGGCCGGCGCCTTTGCCTCCGAGAAGGTCTTTCATGTCGCCGCGCCCTTCGGCCTTGCCACTCCCGAAATAGTAGACATATTTTTTCTGTTTCACAGACGCCTCCGATTTATAGGGGCTTGCGCTGCCCTTCGGACTATTCCTTTATCATCGCTGCAAGGCCAAGCCGGACCCGCCGCTTCCCGATCAAATTTTTCTGAACCCGTTTTCCAATGACGATCAGAACGGCCAGAAAAAGGATCGTTCCGATCAACGGGTAGTTCATCTTCCACTTATGCCGGGTACGAATTTTACCGTCCGCGTCTTTCATAATCACCACATCCGCCAGGATCAATTTGTGGGTATTTCCGCTCGTGTCACTCGGGTCAAGCCATTCAACACAGAATTGGGCGCGATCTTTATCTCCGATGGTTGTCTCCAACCAATCCGTTTTTACACAGATCGACCGATCCGGCCTAAAATATTTTCCCCGCGCCTCCAATTCGTCAAGATCCACACCGGCGAACCGAAGCCCGCCGATGAAGATCAGTCCCCCGACGAATACGAGAACCCACGTCACGCGGCGGGCGTAAATCTTCAACTCCAGCCGACGATGCTCATCGTCTATTGTAGGGGCTTGCGTCGCCCCCTCCGTCGGGGAAGCCGGCCGGAGCCCCCCCTTCTCGCTCGCCTTGCTCGCTGGATCAATCTTCACTGTTATCGCTTTATCTCACTTTTGCGCTTTCTTCCATCGCGACCCGCGTGAAATCGCCGAATCGGGAAAAGATCTCTGTGATCCCCTGCAAAAGAGCCAACCGATTCTTCTGGACGGTTGGATCCGTATCCATCACCATGACCGTATTGAAAAAATCATCGATCGGCCGACGGAGTTGTGAGAGCGCCTGCAGCGCTTGCGAGTAATCCCGTTTCTGCATGAAATCTGTCACCTGTTTTTCAATCTTCAAATAGGCCTCATACAACTCTTTTTCGACGGATTCCCGAAGCGCTTCGGGCTGAACCCTCCCCTTAAAACCGGGAGGCAGAATGCGAGAAGCCCGTTTGAAGACCACGATCAATGGATCGAAATCCGGCTGCCGGTGAAACGCCGTCAAAGCGACGAAACGCAGATACAGGTCGAGCGGATTGTCAAAGGGACGGCACAGCACCGCATCGGCGAGATCGGCGCGAAATACAATGCCCTCTCGGAGCGCATGGCCGAACCGGCGTTTAAGATAAGTCTCCATCCGTTGGGCCAGGAAGCGTTCCAGTTCATCGCGGATCGTTTTGGAGCCCTTTTTCAGGGATATGCCCTGCTCCGCATAAAGGCCCGCCGAGGTTTCAATCGCATTTTCAAGTGAGATCCCGGCGTAGGTTTCGTCCAAAAGGACTTGAATCAGACCCAGTCCCTGCCGCCGAAGGGCGTAGGGATCCATGGAGCCGCTCGGCACAAGGTCCACCCCGAAAAATCCCACCAGCGTATCGAGCCGGTCCGCCGCGGTCAGAAACTTTCCGGTCATCGTCCGGGGGGGGTTCATATCATCGGACTGCCTCGGGAAATAATGCTCCGCAATCCCCTCGGCCACTCTAAGGTCTTCTCCCTGGAGACGTGCGTATTCCCGTCCTACGACGCCCTGCAGGCTTGGAAATTCCCGCACCATGCCGGTTAACAGGTCCGATTTACACAGAAGCGCCGCCCTCTCAATGCGGCTGATTTCGTGCGGGTCGATTCCGAAGGCTCGCGCCAGTCCCGAGGCAAGTTCTTTGAGCCGTTCCATTTTCTGATAAACCGTCCCGAGCTTTTCATGGAAGACAAGTCCCTTAAGCTGGTCCTTGCGTTCGATCAGCGTTTGCTTTTTGTCCAGTTCAAAATAGAACCGGGCGTCTTCCAGCCGGGCCCGAAGCACCCGCTCGTTGCCGGTCCGGATCAGATCCGGTTTTTGGGTCTTGACGTTGGTCACAAAAAGGAAATAGGGCAACAGCGAACCGTTCTTACCCAAAAGATGGAAATAACCCTGGTGCTCTTTCATGACCGTGATCGGAACCTCGGAGGGGAGATCGAGATATTTTTTATCAAATCCTCCAAGCATCACAACCGGTTCTTCCGTGAGAAATACGGCTTGTAAAAGCAGGTCGGGATCCTCGACGATTCGACCCTTTTTGTGTTGTGCAAATCGCAAGAGCTCCTGCCGGATCACCTGCTCGCGTTCGGCCGGATCCAGGATCACATGATGCCGTTTCAGATCCCGGCAGTAGCCGTCCCAATTCCTCACCGTGAACGACCGATTTGCCATGAAACGATGGCCCCAGGATCGGTTGCCGCTGGCGAGCCCCGCCAGATGAAAGGCAACCACTCGCCCGTCGAGTAGGGCCAGGATCCGTCGTATGGGACGGGTAAAACGTACACCCTGCCCGTTCCATCGCATCATCTTTGGAAAGCCCAATGACAAAATCAGGTCAGGCAGGAGACCTTTCAGGATACGACTCGAGGGAAGACTCGGCTGCTTTTGAACAACAGAGACGTAATCCCCTTTTTCGGTTTTTTTGATCGTCAGGCTTTCAACCGAAACGCCCTGAGCCTTTGCAAAACCGATTGCGGCCGCGGTGGGCCGGCCATCGGCGGCGTAAGCCGCCGACCGGGGCGGACCGGTGACTTCCGTGACCTGCGTCACCTGATGAGGCGGAACCCCGGTTGCACGGACAACAAGACGCCGCGGAGTGGCAAACGTCTCCACACGCTCGGCCGGAATTCTTGCATCGGAAAGCATCCGCGCGGCTTTCTCCTTTAACTCGATCAGCACCGGGGGGAGAACCCTTGAGGGGATCTCTTCCGTCCCAATTTCAAGAAGCAACTCGCCGCCGCGGTTCGCGGTCTGAGAGGCGGGCCGCTTCATGACCGCGCCCGGGCGCCCGAACGGGGCAGTAATGGATGACCCAATTTCTCACGGCTCTCGCGGTACGCCTCGGCGCACTGTTTGGCCAAGTCCCGTACCCGTGCGATCAGTCCGGCGCGTTCCGTCACGCTGACCGCGCCCCTTGCATCGAGGAGATTAAAGAGATGAGACGTCTTGATGCAGTAGTCATACGCCGGAAGCGGAAGGCCCGCCGACAACAACGCCTTGCATTGGGACTCCCACCGGCCGAAAATTTCACGTATGTCTTTCGGATCGGTCAATTCGAAATTGTGTTTGGAGAACTGGACCTCGGTCTGGTGATGCACATCCCCGTAGGTTACGACGTCAGTCCATTGAAGATCAAACACGCTGTCAACACCCTGCAGGTACATCGCAAGCCTTTCCAGCCCATACGTCAGTTCAACTGAGACGGGGGAGAGTTCAATGCCCCCCACCTCCTGGAAATAGGTGAATTGTGTGATCTCCATACCGTTGAGACGCACTTCCCACCCCAGTCCCCAGGCGCCCAGGGTGGGCGATTCCCAGTCGTCCTCGACAAATCGGATGTCATGAACCCGGCCATCGATGCCGAGTTTCTTCAGGCTGTCAAGGTACAGGTCCTGGATATTCTCAGGAGAGGGTTTGAGGAGCACCTGATACTGGTAATAATGCTGGAGTCGGTTTGGGTTTTCGCCGTATCGTCCGTCCGTGGGCCGCCGGGTCGGCTGGACATAGGCCGTTTTCCAGGGTTCCGGGCCGAGCACCCGGAGGAAGGTGGCCGGATGAAACGTGCCGGCGCCCACTTCCAGATCATAAGGCTGATGCAGAACACAACCCTGACGGGACCAGAAATCTTGAAGCAATGAAATTACCCCTTGAAAAGTCAAATTTTTCCTCTTGGCGCAACCAATCGGCACGGATGGCTAAGTCAGCATATAAGCAAATAAAATTAACAAAATTACACCCGAATTGTCAAGACGAATCACCGCTCAACAGATGGCTTTACTGCTTGTCGGTCGTACAGTATAATGATGACCTTATGAAAAAAAAATTAACCCGGGATAAAGCCCGAATTAAAAACCTGGAAGAGGACGCGAGGCGCTACATCTGGCACCCCTTTACCCAGATGGCCGAGTGGGAAAAGGAACCGCCTCTTATAATTGAACGGGGGAAGGGGGTGTATCTCTTCGACGTTTACGGCAAACGATATCTGGACGCCGTTTCATCCATATGGGTCAACCTTCACGGACACCGTAAGGCCGCGATAGACCGTGCGCTGAAGAACCAGATCGATAAAATCGCACACTCCACCCTTCTCGGCCTCACCCATCGGCCGGCGATCCGGCTCGCGAAGAAATTGGTGGCGTTGGCACCGCCGGGTCTGGCGAAGGTTTTTTTCTCGGACAACGGCTCGACCGCCATGGAGGTGGCCCTAAAAATCGCGTTTCAGTACTGGGATCACCGAGGCAAGACCGGGAAGACAAAATTCCTGTCGCTGATCAACGCCTATCATGGCGACACCGTCGGCTCAGTCAGTCTGGGTGGAATCGAGTTGTTTCACGGTCTCTACTCCCCTCTTCTATTTCCGACCTACAAGGTCGGCGCCCCGTACTGCTATCGCTGTTTTCTAAACAAGACCCATCCGGAATGCCGTCTCGCCTGTACGGATGAAGTTGAAAAGGTTTTATCACAACACCATGATGAGATCCCGGCCGTGGTGGTGGAACCGATGATCCAGGGAGCGGCCGGAATGGTGACCTGGCCGCCGGGTTATCTAAGAAAAATCCGGGACCTCTGCACACGATACGACGTCCTCTTGATCGCGGATGAGGTCTTTACCGGGTTCGGGCGGACCGGAACGATGTTTGCGTGCGAGCATGAAGGGGTAACACCGGATCTGATGGCCGTCGCAAAAGGCCTGACCGGAGGTTATATGCCGTTGGCCGCCACGCTGGTGACCCAGGAAATCTACGACGCTTTTTTGGGCGAATACCGGGAATTCAAGACTTTTTTTCACGGCCACAGCTATACCGGAAACCAATTGGGGTGTGCGGCGGCTCTGACCAGCCTTGGGGTATTTGAGAAGGAACGCGTTTTATCGCGCCTCCAATCGAAGATCAGTGCGCTGACCGAGGAATTGAAACCGCTCCGGGGTCATCCGCACGTGGGAGAGATTCGACAAATCGGCCTGGTCGCGGCCGTTGAATTGGTGAAGAATCGAACCACAAAAGAACCCTATCTTTTGGAAGAGCGACGGGGACACAGGGTGGCACGGGAGGCCTTAAAGCGCGGGATGATCATCCGGCCGCTTGGAAATGTCGTTCCGCTTCTGCCGCCGCTGTCCGTCACGATCCCGCAACTCAGAAAAATGACATCCATTCTGAAGGAATCCATTCAGGCGGCCACCTAATCTACTTACTCTTCTTCCCGAACAACTTACACCTCCAGCAAACCACCTTGATGGCCATGGACTGAACTTCATCCGGAACCAATAGGAAGTAGCCCTTCCAGAGTTTCCGACCGCACAGGTCGCAACGAGACACCTTGATATAGAGATCTTCAGAACGTTCCCCCATACGGTCCCCTATGATGGCCAACCTCGACGAAATTATGCCGACTCTGAGCGCTTGGCCTGCTCCACCAGAAATAAAATTCGATCGGCCACCCGGCCTGGGTCAAGGTCCAACAGCCTCGCATATTGGAAAACGTAGCTTCGCAGATAGACGGCCGGGGGCAAGGAGCGAAACTGATTTTTTTCTAAGAATTCCAAATAAGTGATGTTGATTCTGGTCTTGCTCGCGATTTCCTGGAGCGGGATCCCCCGTTGCTCTCGGATCTGCCGGAGGTCGATGCCCGTCATGGACTCGATATTAACAGGCTCAAATGTCTGAGCAGACGGTTTTTGCGGATCGGATCCGCTAACCGGAGCTTCGGCCTTGAACGGCTCCGAAACGGGTGGGAGTGTTTTTTGAGGAACGACCTGTCCCAATATTTCCTGATCGTAGGCCCTTCGCCGTTTTTCATCCGAAAGCGTTTCATATGCCAGATGGATCTTCCGGATGATTTCTTTGCGCTCGTCAGAATCAAACAGTGAATAGGTTGCCAACGATTGATCGCCGTACGTCTTCTTGGCCAACGCATAGGCCTGCTCGATCTGCTCCCGCGTCGCGGTGGTCGGGATCTCAAAAATCTCGTAAAAGGTCTGTTCTCCGATGGGCTTCATCGCCGCGGAGCGGTGTCAACCAGATAATCGATCGTCAACTGTTCACGTTTGACCAGGTTGGCCGCCACTTTTTGGATCCCCCGCGCCGAGTTCGACATCGGATATTCGGTCAACATCGGGCGGCGACGTTTCGTGGCCCGCCACACGTGATCGTCATATTCCACATAACCGACATATTCCACGGTGATTCCAAAATACTTGGTGCAGGAGCTTCGCATCGAGAAACCCAGCGTGATGTCGTCTCTCGACCGGACCTGGTTCACCACCAGTTTCGGCCGGAGGCTAAACATCTCATTTTTCAGCTGCTCTCCCACCGCTTGATCCATCCTCGCCACCTGCTCGATCAGATCATAAGGGGTTTTGATTCCATACTCATTCTTTTGATCCATGGCTTTCGCAATGATCTCTTTAACGGAATCCTCCCGGGCGATCTTCCGGAAACGCCGATAGAACACGCTTTTAATGAAGCGGTAGACGTTTTCAATCGAGGTCGGCTCCGGTAAGACGGCAAGAATTCCCTGATCGGCGATCAGGAAGAAATCCAGGATGTTGAACGAAGTACCGGCCCCGAGGTCCAGGATGATGTACTCCATATCCAATTCCTGGATTTGACGAAGAAGGCGCATCTTCTGCGCATGTTTGGGATTGGCCATCTCCAGAATATCCTGCGCCCCGCTGATGAGGCTCAGGTGACGAATACCCGTCGGAACGATGGCCTGCTCGATCCGTTTGATGCGGCCGGTGAGAAGATCCGAGAGCGTGGCTTCCGGATAATCGATGCCGAGGCAGGTGTGGAGATTGGCACAGCCGAGATCGGCGTCGATCAAAAGGACGCGTTTTCCCTGATTGGAAAGCGCGATCCCCACGTTCGCGGCGAGAAAGCTTTTACCCGTACCGCCTTTACCGCCGCCGACCGCCCAGATTTCGCCTCTGGTTAGATTTGCTGTATCCCGCTGCTGCATCCCCTGCAATGAAGAACCCCGACTTCTCGGTCGGCGATTCTTCGACCCGAGTGGAGAACATCCTATTTTAATCCGCTCGCCCGCCGCGCCCTCCAACAAGATAAAGGTTGCGCTGGCTATCCGGATTCAATAGGCGAATGAATCGTTGGGTTACTTTTACACAAGTCCATCGAATTTATCAAGTGTTTTCTTATTATTTTGAGTATGCTATAATTTCGCATCATGCAGCCATTGCGGCTCCCATCGCTTCTTTTGGTCCTGTTGTTGACCCCAATCGTTTTCAGGGACACCACCTCAGCCGGACCCGAAGCCCTAATCGTCGACCCTGTAAGCGCCGGACTCGGGGCGGACGGAATACCCAACGGCTGGGCTCTCAAACAGTGGTTCGGCGGCGGCCATGATATTCGAATTGAAAAAAACGACGCAAAACCGTTCCTCCATTTGATCTCGAAGCAAAACAGTTTCGGAATTTACAAAAATTTTGATTTCGATATCCATGACTATCACTATCTTTCCTGGCGATGGAAGGTCACGGTACTACCGACCGGCGGAGACGTGCGAAATAAGGATACGGACGACCAGGCGGCGCAAGTTTATGTACTCTTCCCAAAATTCCCATCGGCCGTGAATACAAGGCTGGTGGGCTATATCTGGGAGAATCTCACTCCAAAGGGCCTCCATGTCACCAGTCGGAAATCTTCGAAGACCCGTTACGTTGTTCTCCGAAACCATTCGGATCCTCTCGACCAGTGGATGGAGGAAAAACGCGACGTCCTTCAGGACTACCGCGACCTGTTCGGAGAGGAACCGCCCCAAGTCGGAGGGATCACGCTGATGATCGATTCGGATGACACGAAATCAACCGCCGAGAGTTATTTCGATATACTTCGGTTTCAAAAAGAATAGCGACACGCCAAGCAGGGTGAGCCACCGCCGCGCCCTTCCGAAGGGCATGGACAGGCAGAGAGGGGAAAGCGTCAGAGGCTATACTTAAAAAATTTCTTGCACTATGGATGCGGCTGTGCTAAAAATGACAAAATTTGTATATTTCTGACTGGAGGTGGATATGACGAACCGACGGTTGAGGAAATTGATGCGCAGCGCTTCCGCAACCCACCTGACCCGACTAGGCAACAAAATCCGACGTTTTTTTCTCTGCGCCGTGAAACCCCATTATGTTGAAGAAATGATCCAGCACCGCGGGGGTGAATGCGTTCAATGCGGCAAATGTTGCAAGCTGGTTTTCAAATGTCCGTTTCTCGGAGGGACGGATGAAAATCCGCGATGCATGGTTTATGAAGGACGACCCAAACCCTGTGTCGCATTCCCAATCGATGAGCGCGATCTCGCCGATGTGAATTTTCAGTGCGGTTACTTCTTCAGCGACATAACGATTCCGGCACCCGAGCTCGTCCAGATCCCCGTCCCGGCCTTCGCACGCCAAGCCCGGTCTGCTCCAAACCTTGCCACCGATCTTTAATTTTGGACCGTTCTAGGGCTCGATCTCGTCCAATACGGCCTTCGTTGCGCCGGCCTGTTGCATCTCCTGTTCGGCCTGTTCGCTGTCCTCGGGTTTGACGTTCACCCCCCGCGACGCATCCGCGAGATAAATCGCTTTGAAACCGGCCTTCAATGCATCCAGAACGGTGCTTTTCACGCAGTAGTCGGTGGCCAGGCCACCTACGAACACCGTTTCGACCTTCCGTCCCCTTAACCACTCGGTCAAGCTCGTGTGCTGAAACCCGGAGTAGGCTTCGAGCGTGGCATCCGTTCCCTTTGATACGATCTTCGTCGCTTTGGGAAGATTTAGACCGGCTTGAAACCCCGCGCCCAGAGAATCCTGAATACAATGCGGCGGCCAGATACCGCCAAAGGAGGTGAAGGAGCTGTGATCGCGGGGATGCCAATCACGTGTTGCGATGATGGGTGCATCATGGGCCTGAAAGATTCGTATATACTTGTTCAGAATCGGCACAACCCGATCTCCTCCCGGAACGGCCAGCGCTCCTCCCGGACAGAAATCATTCTGCACATCCACGACGATAAGCGCAGTCTTGTGCGAAACCTTAATCGGCTTGGATCGGGTATGATTTGCAGATGGCATGCTCACCTTAAGGAATGGTCCTAAAGAGCATTTATTATACGATTCGAATCACGTATCCGCAACCGAAGGGCTATTTTTTTATCGGCGGCTATTGTTCGGGTACTTCCGAAGGATCGGAATTAGAACAAGTCCGAGGATAAACGAAAATGAAAAAGCCGGAAATTCTATACCATAAACGATCGGTGTCAGACCCCACCGGGTGATCATCCTCAAACTCTCGTGCTGACGGATGTAACCAGCGATGGGCGGCGATGTTCTGTAATAAAACCTGACCAGGGCTCTTCCAACCGAATAGGGCAAAAGAACATCATCCCTGAATTTTCTCAAGACCTGCACCTCGGGTGCAAGATAGCTTCCATAGGCCGCGGTTGCGATGAAACAATAGCCGCCGTTGTTTCCACCACTACTGCCGGTGGCCGGAGGCGGAGTTGCTAAGACGGTGGTATTGACGGTGATGCTGTTGTTGGCGGTATCGGGATCGGGACTGGGGTTGCTGCCGGCTACATCGGCGGTATTGTTGAGTGACCCAGCGGCCATCGGGGTAACGACGATCGTCACGGTGGCGCTGGCGCCGTTAACCATGATTCCCAGATTACAGGTAATGGTGCTATTTCCAATACAACTTCCCGGGCTTGAACTTGACGAAACAAAAGTGACGCCCGCCGGAAGCGTATCGGTCACCGTCACACCTGGGTCCGTGGACAGGCCGTTGTTGGTCACCGTCATCTGATAGGTCAGGTTATCTCCCAAGCTTAGGACCGCAGGATTGGGACTGCCGGTCATTCCGATTGAAAGATCGGAGCCCACCGCATACTGAACCGCTCCATAAGCATTCACCCGGCCGCCGTTTTTGATCTTGCCCGACAAGGCGTTTTTCTTATCTGCGGTGTTTAGGATCGCCTTGATTATATCGTTGTTGGTAAAAGCCGGATTGATCGAGGCCACCAGTCCCGCAACCCCCGTCACATGCGGAGCGGCCATCGAAGTCCCTTCTAAAAACCTGAACTCAGTGCCTGTATATGTTGAGGTGGCACAGTTCAGGTTTACATCGTCTATATAAGCTCCATCCCTGGTAACATTCCCGTCCGTCACAAGATGAAAACGCAGATAAACCGACGACAAACCGCTGACGGCAATCAGATCTTCAGCAAACGGGAAAAAGACACCGCCCGTGTCGCCGGAATAGCCATTGGGATCGATGGAGGTATTGATAATCGTCCAGTCGGTGCCGTTGGTTGATCGCTCCACCTTAAAATAATCAAAACCAGGTTCCGTATCCAACCGGAGCTGGTAATCCAGCCAGCAGCCTTTTTTACCGCTCAGATCCTGCGCAGTAGATAATTGGGCGAACGAGTTGGTGTTGTTCTGATAATCACCGGCCGGGCTATCGGCGAGACTGTGGGTGGGACTGACCGAAACGGCGGTTGTTAATCCCCAGGAATTATTGGTGCCGCTGAGGGCCCAGTTGACCAGGCCAGACTCAAAATCATCCGGAAAAATCGTCTGACGTGCAGCGGAAGTGCTCCAGATGTTGACCCCCGGTGCGGCGACATCGACTGAATTTCCCCCATAATTGGAAAAGCTGGTGAGGTTATCACTCTGATCCGTCGCCGCCACCGAAATGATATTTGGAAGATCGTAGTCTGCCGGATAAGTGTGAGTGATATCATTATTGGTCCCGTTGTTGCCGGCCGCTGCAACGAACACGATTCCGGCCGTATTCGCAGCCGCGATCTCGTTCATCTCGGTTTGGGAAAAATCAGGACCGTCGTAGCTCGCATTGATGATCTTGGCGTGTTTGTCAATGGCATATTGAATGGCCGAGACTTCGTCGCTCACACTGCCTGATCCCGTTTCGTCTAAGAATCGTAACGGCATGATCCTCGCCGTCCACATCACGCCGGTAATTCCCAAGCCATTATTTCCAACGGCCGCAATCGTTCCCGCGACATGGGTGCCGTGCGCAATATGATCGTAGGATGTGGGATCGTTGTCATTGTCCACGAAGTCCCAGCCATGAACGTCATCGATGAATCCGTTTCCATCGTCGTCGATCCCGTTCCCTGGAATCTCTCCCGGATTGGTCCAGATATTGGCCGACAGATCGGGATGCTCCCAGGCGACGCCGGAGTCTATCACCGCAATGATCACGTTGTTTGAACCCTTCGTAATGTCCCAGGCCGCCGGGGCATGGATGTCGGCACCAGGAGTACCGGGCGTACCGTTGACTGTCTGGCCCGTGTTGTTTAATCCCCACAAAAGCCCGAAATCCGTATCGTCCGGAATCGCAGTCGAATGGCGGAAATAATTCGGTTCGGCATACTCCACATCCGGATTGTTCCGGTATATCGCAACGGCCTGTTCAACGGACATGTCGGGAGGAAGCCGGAGATGATGAACACCGATAAAGGTCATCTCTTTCTTCTTCACTACTCCGAGGGAAGCATGAAAATATTCTTTGCTTTGCGGGGTGACATTCGGTTTAAACTTCACCAAAATTTCTCCCGGAACATACTTCGAACGTGCAGGACGGCCGCTTGCCTCCTCCCCTACGGCGCGGACGATGTTCATCAGCAAAAGGATCGCCAGGACCGTTACCGCGCCGATGGAAAGAACCCGCATGACCACAGCCCGTTTATTCATCGGATAAACCCCGGTGGCTATGGACCCTATGGCAGTGATTTACGGATGTAATTCGGCTCTGCGTATTCCACCTCCGGCAGCTGAGCATACTGACCAACGGTTTTTTCAACGCTGTTTTCGTTTGTGATCTTTAGAAGATAAACACCCGATGACTCGAAATATTGAACCATCTTCGTTCCCTGAACCGTATTGATTTCCTCAATCCGAGTATGAGGCACACCCACTTTAAATTTTACCAGAAGTTCACCGGGACGATAGGGTGAGGGAACGGATTGCCCCCCTCGCGGCGTTTGAGAAGGAGATAATTTGGATTGGGAGCGACATGAAGCGCCAAACCCGAGGATGAGGCAAATGCTAATGAGATAGATCCAGTAGACCCGAAGATTCATCCCTTCCTTTCATGAAGTCGCAACGCAATCGGTCATGGGCTCGGGAGCAACTGAGGCGGTTCTAGCCGCGAAAGCGTCGCCCTAACAGACCCGATGGAGACTTTGCCGTTCATCAGGACTGGAATGCGGCGGGCATCGTCCGTCAACCAGACATAAAGATCGCCTTTATTCATCAACAGCCCCTCATACAGGACGACGGCTTTGACCTTGATCGTTGGAACCGTTCCGATCGCGGTTCTGAGCATCTCGCGCCCGAGAATCTGGACCTCCAATTTCCAGTTTTTTTTACTCTCATGAACATCGATAAAGACCGATGTTCCGGGGATCAGGTTGGAAAGCGTTCTGAAATAGTACAGCGAGGAAAGGCTATCCTGGACCTGAGGCGGAACGTTGAATTTGGACGTTCGGCCCTTGGCCAGCAACTCGGCCGTATGCTCCTCCTGATCGAATTGAACCACCCGATTCCGTTGCCACACCCCATGCCTCTGGTCCACGGTAATCTTGTAAGGGTATAACCCTTTGGCGTCGATGATGGACTCGACGCGGTCGTTGACCGGATAAAAATAGGATAGGAACTTGTTCGATTTGGCCGTAGAAACGAGGCGGAAGACGTCGCGGCCGTTCAAGCGTTCGGCGGATTCGGATTGGAGAACAGCCTCGCCGACTCTAAGGCCTCCCCAACTGATGTCGTAAACCAGCCGCTCGCTAAAAAAGAAGGAAGGCGCCGAAGCCTTCGGCGGCTCCATGGAAAGGGTTGCCGGAACCGGCGGTGAAATGAGAAAAACCACCCCCAGAACCATCATCATCTTTATGACAGGCGGTCGGAATATTTTATAGACGGCATCAGTAAGCATTTTTGCTGATGAGGCCCTTCCAGATGGTAAACCACATGATCTTTAGATCAAACCAGAGGGACCACTTTTCGATGTACTCCAGATCACACCGGATCCGCTGATCTAATGACGTATTTCCCCGCCAGCCGTTCACCTGGGCCCAGCCAGTGATGCCGGCTTTAATCTTGTGCCTCAGCATATATTTCGGAATCGTATCTCTGAACTTTTCGACAAACTCCGGACGCTCCGGCCGCGGACCCACGATGCTCATCTCCCCTTTCAGGACGTTCCAGAATTGCGGCAGCTCGTCCAAGCTGGTCCGGCGCAGAATAGTCCCCAGCGGCGTTCGTCGCGGGTCGTCGGCTCTGGCCCAGACCGCGCCCGTTCCTTCCTCCGCATTCACCCGCATCGTCCGGAACTTCAGCATCTCAAAAACGCGCCCGTCATAGCCCATCCGCGTCTGCCGGTAGAAGATCGGACCCGGCGAGGTCAGCTTGATGAGAATCGAGACAACCAGCATCACGGGGGACAGAAGAATGAGAATCGCGAGCGAGAAGAAGATATCGGTGAACCGTTTCAGGACCTGATTCCAACCATACAGGGGCGTGGCCTGAAGGGTGACGACGGGAAGTCCGTCGAACAGCTCGGCCTGCCCTCGGATCGTCATGAACTGAAGGAGGTCCGGGACGATCCGCACATCCACGGTCTGATCCTGAAGAAATCGGAGGATGTCGGGGGCCTCGGCGTAAGCATCGTGCGGAAGTGCGACGAAGACCTGATCGACGGAGAAGGTCGAAAGGACGGTCGGAAGCTCCTCGTAAGTCCCCAAGACCCTGATCCCGCGCAGTTCCTGTCCCACCTTTTCATGCTTCCGCGTCAGATAACCGATCACCTTGATCCCCAGTTCGCGGTGTTGATGGAGCTTGGCCGCGAGCTCCTGGCCCAGCTCACCGGCGCCCACGATGAGGGCATAGTGAAGGTTGTACCCTCTGCGTCGTAAAAACCGGAACAGCTCGCGGAAACTCCAACGGCTGAGCGTCACCAGCACGATGCTGAGGCCCCAAAACAGGATGAAAATCAGCCGTGAGTACTCAAACTGTCTTAAGAAAAAACTCAGCGCCACCACCACGAGCGTGGCCAGGCTGCAGGCCTTGGTAAGGTCCCAGACCTCGGAAAGATGCGACGAGATGCGGCGGGGGCGGTACAGGTTAAATGCCTTAAAGACGATCCCCCAAACGATCAGGATGGCCGGCAGGAGAACCAGGTAGGCCCGAAAAGACGACATCCCTTTTGTGACGGGGATCAGTCCCGTATGGAAACGAAGGAAATAGGCCAAGGACCAGGCGATTGAGATCAGTGCAAGGTCCACGATGAAGAAAAGAGACTTGAAGAACTCACTGTATTTTTTGAGCATGATCTGTTTCTTTATATTCCTTGAACTTTAACTTGATATAGTGATGGATCTTCTCCTTGAACTGCCGGCGATCATATGGCCGGACATGCTCACGGATCTGAACCGGATCGAATCGGTGCCGATGTGATTCAAAAGAGCGCACTGCCTCGATCAAAGCCTCCGGGGCCTGCTGATTAAAGAACACGCCCGTTGGTGGTCGCTCATCCGATGGTGAACCATTCAATGGGACCACCGTCTCCAGGACCCCGCCCCGCCCGTATGCGATTACGGGTTTGCCACAGGCCATCGCCTCCAGAGGAACAATGCCGAAATCCTCCTCGCCCGGAAAGATCAATGCGCGGCAGGTGGAATAATACTCCCGAACCTCGGTATCTGACCTCCATCCCAGGAACTCTATCGTAGGACCGGCCATCTGCTTGAGGCGTTTATCTTCCTGTCCGGTTCCGATGATCTTCAGCGGCAGCTTCAATCGATTAAAGGCCTCAATCGCGAGATCGACTCTCTTATAGGGAGCAAAGGCCGTGACGATCAGATAGAACCCTTCATCCCTTTCCGAGACTGAAAACGCCTCGAAATCGACCGGCGGGTAAATCACGTCGGCCTCACGGCCGTAGAAACGCCGTATGCGATCCGCCACATGTAGAGAAATGGCCGCCATCGCATGAATCCCGTGATTGGAGTTCACATCCCACCGCTGAAGCCGGGGCCGCACGAGGCCCATGGCCGCACGCACCAGACGGGAGGATCGGTCGCCTCCGAAGTAGGCTTCATACTGATCCCAGACGTAGCGCATAGGGGTAAAAATATAGGCAATGTGACACGCCCCCTGCGGAACCCGAACTCCCTTGGCCACGCAGTGGCTTGTGCTCAGGATCAAATCATATCCGGTTAAGTCAAAGGATTCAATAGCCATCGGAAAGAACGGGAGGTAATAACGGTAGGCCGTCCGGCTCAGGGGAAGGCGCTGAATGAAACTGGTTTGGATCGTATGCTTTTCAATCGTGGGGGACACCGTTCCGGGGATGTGCAAAAGGGTATAGAGATCCGCCTCGGGAAAGAGTTCACAGAACACTTCAAGACACCGCTCCCCTCCCCGCATCCCCGTGAGCCAGTCGTGAACCAATGCGACCTTCATGGGCAGGAGATTAGCACTCGCGTCGGAGTTGAGTCAAGTGCGGGTCAGCCACGCCAGGGAGAGTATCCGTCATTTGTAAAAGTCAAGACCGATACAAAGAATGTGCCCTTGTCTTTCTCGATCTAATCGTTTAAGATGCTCTCTGCCCGGGAATCGAGAATGTTAGTTCCGATGCAAAAAACAATACGTTACTCCTCCGATTCGATTCTTCACGAGCTTTTTGAATTTTCTCAGACCGAAGCAGGCCAGGGCTTATTGCAGTTCCAAAGCCTCGCAGGCGGCCGGCAGTATACGCATCTTTATGAACTGACTCAAAAGTATGTTCCGAGCGGTTCCCGAGTGCTTGACTGGGGTGCCGGGAACGGCCACTTTTCCTATTACCTGATCAGGATGGGGTACAACGTCACGGCCTTTACCTTGGAGGATTCCAGGCCCTGGCCCTTCCTCCCAACCGGCGCTTTCCAGTTCGTACGGGGCGATAGCAAGAACCCGGTTACGCTTCCTTTTCAGAATGACACTTTCGACGCCGTCTTCTCAGTGGGCGTTCTGGAGCATGTGCGGGAGACGGGAGGCGATGAATCGGCCAGTCTTAAGGAAATCCACCGGGTCTTGCGACCGGGCGGCTATTTCATCTGCTATCACTTCCCCAATCAGTTCAGTTGGATCGATTTTGTGGTTCGGCTGTTTCCAAACCGGCACTACCATCCCTTTCGCTACAGTGCCGAGTCGATCCGCGCGCTGACGGAAAATGCAGGCCTCAAATTGGTTGAATGCCGTCGGTATGGATTACTGCCTCGCAACGAATGGCGCCGTCTCCCGGGCAACCTCAGAGCTTCGTTCCTTATCGCCGATCTCGTCGACATTGCTGACGCCTGCCTGACGACCGTGGCCCGCCCCTTCTGTCAAAACTATTATTTCATCGCTAAAAAATAGGCGTTTACCTCTTGGCACTGTTCGGCAAGGATATCGTAAACTCTGATCATCTTTGGCAAGCTTTCTAAGCTTGAACATCGGACCGAATCTTGTTCAGGGTCGTATTGTATAAATTAATGTGATCTTCAGCGATGCTCGGCCAAGAAAAGCTCTCGGATAGTCTTTTCGCATTCCCCGAAATCTTCCCGCAAAGTTCCGGCTCGGTCAGCAATTTCACAATCGCATCGGCCATGGCGAGACTATCGCCGACGGGAACCATGACCACGTTCTCCCAGTTTTTCAGCATCTCCGGAAAATCCTTCCCGACCGTGGTGACCGTAGGAAGTCCGTAGTTTAGGGCTGTTAAAAACGATGTGCGACGTAGCGAAACTCCGTCCGAAAATGGCAGGATACAAATCGCCGCCCCCGACAAATACCGGGAAACGGCATCGGGAGGGCAATAACCGGTGATCGTCACGGCCTCGCCCAGGCCCAAGCGATTCAGCGTAACAGAGAATCTCTGGTGTTCTCGATTATCCGCCGAGAGCTCCATAATCATCACAAGCCGGCATTTGACCGGGCCTTGAGATACTTTCTGAAATGCTTCAAGTAACATATATAAGTCCTTGGATTTTGAATAAAACCCAAAATATACGAGATAAGGGTCCTTTAACCGAATTGACGATCCGGCTGGCCGGTCCGTCACGGATTCGATATTGGCCCCAATCGGAATTACACGGGAACGAAAGGCC